>Ga0078972_1000416_pt1 | contig 176117 bp, 163 predicted proteins | sample YelNatPaOPGAMG01_FD_67568 | JGI IMG/M metagenome (GOLD analysis project Ga0078972, IMG submission 67568) | Hot spring thermophilic microbial communities from Obsidian Pool, Yellowstone National Park, USA - OP-RAMG-01 (SPADES assembly) (version 2) | ecosystem: Environmental > Aquatic > Thermal... | reverse complement strand
CACCTCGACAGCGCACGAACTCGTCATCGAAGGACAGTCCTACAGACGCCGCCAGAAGCCCTCAGTTGACACTGGGCCAGCCACCAACGATCATCCCCAATGAGCCAAACAGGTGGTCCCTGAAGCCTCCCGGGTTTCGTGCACACCTTCTTTTGAGGGAAGGATGGCACGATGCCAACGAAGTACGACCAGGACACGAAGGCCAAGGCGGTCCGGCTGGTCCGGGAGCACCGCGACGAGTACGACACCGAGTGGGCGGCGATGCGGGCCATTTCCGCACGGCTGGGGATGAGCGCGGAGACGCTGCGTAAGTGGGTGCGCCAGGCCGAGATCGACGACGGCCACGCGGCCGGAGTGTCGACCGCGGAGAGTCGGGAGCTGCGCGAGCTGCGTAAGAAGAACCGGGAGCTTGAGCAAACCATCGAAATACTCAAGGCCGCAACAAGTTTCTTCGCGCGGGAGAGCGACCCGCGACACCGTTGATCTGTGAGTTCATCGCCGAGCATCGTGCTCGGTTCGGGGTCGCTCCGATCTGCCGCGTGCTGTCTGAGCACGGCTGCAAGATCGCCCCGAGAACCTTCTACGCCTGGCAGGCTCGCCCACCATCGAAACGCGCACTGTGGGACATGACGGTCACCGAGATCCTAGCCGACTATTACGAGCCCGATGCCGATGGTCGCCGTAAGCCCGAGTCGCTCTACGGCGCGGCCAAGATGGGGGCTCACCTGCAACGACAGGGCATCCCGGTGGCCAAATGCACCGTAGAGCGTCTCATGCGGGCCAATGGCTGGCAGGGGGTGCGGCGGGTCAAGAAGGTCCGCACCACCGTCGCCGACCCCGCCGCGGCACGGGCGCCCGACCTGGTGGACCGCACCTTCGCCGTGGACGCCCCCAATCGGCTGCTGGTTGCCGATTTCACCTACGTTCGCCTGGTCACCGGGGTGTTTGTTTACACCGCGTTCGTCGTCGACGCCTACGCCGGGCGGATCTTGGGCTGGGCGTGCTCAACGACCAAGCGCCCGTGGTTCGTCGAGTCGGCGATCCGCCAGGCCGCCGCGGTGCGAGCCCGGGAAGGCCGCCCGCTGGTGGGGTCGACGATCCACCACTCCGATGCCGGGTCGCAATACACCTCGGTGCACTGCGGGGAGGCGATCATGCTTGCCGGGATGAAGCCGTCGATCGGCACGGTCGGGGATGCTTACGATAATGCTTTGGCGGAGACAATAATTGGGCTGTACAAGACTGAGGCGGTCCGGAAGGACTCGCCGTTCCGGGTCGGGCCGCTGCGCTCGGTGCATGATGTCGAGCACCTCACCGCCGACTGGGTTCACTGGTACAACACCAGCCGGCTTATGCACCGTCTCGGGCTGAAACCGCCCGTCGAATACGAGGCCGATTACTATGCACACGGCACTGGTCAGCTTACCGGAGCCAAGTAAACCGGTGTGCATGAAACCCGGGGCGGTTCACCCTAGTTGGTGGCCAACCGGTGGTCCCATCCTCGTGGCAAATGACAATGCACAGTAGAATTCGCGTGTATCCGTCCGAATTGAGGGCGCTAATCCGGCCGATTTGACCGGCCAGGTCAACGCCATCCAGCTGCGGCTGCTCGACCTGGCCAAGACCGCAGCCCTCGATCAATCGATTGGCCAAGACGAAGTAGCGCAAGTCCTCCACGCGCTCAACATCGGTGAGGCATCAGCCACCACTTGCGCTCGCTTTTAGGTCAGACCTCGCGGACCTGCCCGATCCCCGGCCGGACCGAGCACCCACAAGCCGAGTTCCACGACTTTGATGCCTCGGTCCGGTACACGATGAAACCTGGCCAGCCGGGTCGAAGGCGCAACTAAATTCGGCGGTGCTCCCGGTAGGCTCCCCTGGGATTGGACGGCTGGACGTCACCTCGCCGCGTTTGGCGAGGCCCGGGCTGATGCTGTCGACGGCTCCCGAGCGGACCAGCAGCTGGGCTCGGGCGCTTGACGGCACCGGAATTGCCGTGTCGTCGCCGAAGTCTGCCCCCGACACCGGCGCGCGATTGGTCGACCGTCGTACTGACGTTGACTGGAAATATCCTGTGTGTTTCCCGTTCCGAGTTCTCCCGCGACCGCCATTGGTTTTTACTCAAGCTGATGGGTAGCATCGCCAGCTTAGGGCTGCCGGTCGCGACCGCATCCACTGGCAGGCTGCATCGTCGTTGACGAGAGGCACTCGAGCTATGCTGCGCGGGCATCGCATCGCGGATTGGAACCCGGAAAACGCCTCGGCGTGGGACGCCGGCAACAACGTCATCGCACGCCGTAATCTGCTTTGGTCGATTGTGACCGCCCATGTGGCCTTCTCGGTCTGGTCTTTGTGGTCGGTGATGGCGCTGTTCATGCCACAGTCCGTCTACGGTTTCTCGACAGGCGACAAACTGCTGCTCGGTGCCACCGCTTCACTTGTCGGTGCCTTTGCGCGCTTGTTCTACCCGATGGCCAACGCCAGATTGGGCTGTCGCGACTGGGCGGTGCTCTCGTCTCTGCTGCTGGTCGTTCCGACGTCGGGAGCCATTGTGCTGCTGGCTCATCCCGGCCTGCCGCTGTGGCCCTACCTGCTTTGCGCGGCACTCAACGGACTGGGCGCGGGGAACTACTCGTCATCGCTGGCCAATTCCGAAGCCTTTTACCCGCAGCGACTCAAGGGCTTCGCGCTAGGGCTCACCGGCGGGATCGCCAACCTCGGTTCGGCGGCTATCCAGGCGGTCGGGCTGGTGGCTCTGGCCGTCGCCGGCAACCTGGCGCCGTACTGGGTCTGCGTGATCTATCTGCTGCTGCTGGCCATCGGCGCGCTCGGTGCGGCGCTGTTCATGAACAACCTCGACTACCGCATCGGGATGAGCGACTTCAGGTCGATTCTGCCGCTGTTGGACTCGTGGGGAATCTCGTTTCTTTATCTGACCTGCTTCGGCTCTTTTCTGGGCTTTGCTTTCGCCTTTGGCCAGGTCTTACAGCACAACTTCTTGGCGAGCGGGCAGACCAGCGCCCAAGCAGCACTGCATGCCGCCGAAATCGCTTTCCTCGGGCCGCTGTTGGGAGCTGCGGGCCGGGTCGTCGGCGGACGGCTGAGCGACTGGATCGGGGGTGGTCGCGTGACGCTGGGCGCCGTGACCGCGATGGTTGTGGCCGCAGTGCTGCTGATCGCTGTCAGCACCCACGACGACGTCGCCCGCGGGTCCGGTGGATACGTGTCGGGGCTCACGATGATTGGATACGTCGTCGGCTTCATCGTGTTGTTCACCCTGTCCGGCGTGGGCAGCGGGTCGGTGTTCAAACTTATCCCCTCGGTGTTCGAGGCGCGCAGCGGCGCACTGGGTATCGGCGATGCCGACCGACTGGATTGGGCCCGCGTCCGGTCGGGAGCGTTGATCGGCTTCGCTGGCGCGATCGGGACGCTCGGCGGGGTGGGGATCAATGTGGTGTTGCGGCAGGCCTACGACAGCTTCGGGACCGCAACACCCGCGTTCTGGGTCTTCCTGCTCTGTTATGTCGTTGCTGCGGTGCTGACTTGGATGCGCTATGTACGGCGGCAGGGCCAAGGTAGGTCGACCTCCGGGTCCGGGTCGACCGGATCCGCGATGGCCGCATCGGGGAGCGCATCGACCACGTCGGCCCGGACGTGATCATGCCGATGTGACCCGCCAGATCAACGCCATCGGGAGCCACATCGACCTGGAACCGATTAGCCAAGACGAGGTAGCGCAAGCCCTCCCCGAACGAAACCTGCCGATCCTGAGCGGCTGTGTCGGGGAGTGCTCGTGTCCTTCAGCACCGTGGCCTCGTCACGGACCCGGGTGCACCCCGCGCCGTCGGCGGCCTCAATCCGCTTGCCGCGCGACGCGATCAGCCGTAGCGCCTTGGCCAGCAGCATCTCGTCAACTCCGTCGACCGCTCGCGCCCCGCGGCGCGTGGTCACCTTCCAGGCGGGCCGGACGATCGGGCCCTCGCTGCAAGCACTTCCGGTGGTATCGACTCACACAACGAGCACACACGATGGCCTCGAGCCCTTTCGCGACAAGGGTATTGAGGCCCTCCCTCGCAGCTTGACAACCGCAACCCACGGACTCACCCGACGACTTTCTCAGGTCGACGTCGTTAGAGACCTTCGACTCTACGGATAGGTGCCGATAGGGACATATTGTCGCCACGCGGACTCCGGGGTTGTAGGGACTGGAGAATAATCGCAGAATAATCGTCGGTGCGCTCGTTGCCAGCTAACTACCGGGAGCCCTAACGCACCTCGACCGATGGCATCGGTCGAGGTGACCGGCACCGCACCACTTTCACACAACGAGGAGGCCAGCAATGAGCGAAGCTCGCCCCGTCGTCGTCGTTGGGGTCGACGGCTCGGATGCCAGTAAAGACGCGCTGCGATGGGCGGCCAAACAGGCAGAATGCACCCACGGCGAAGTGCATGCCCTGATCACTTGGGAGTTCCCACCCAGTTACGGATTCTATGTCGACTACTCCGAAGCCGAGTTCGACGCGCAAGCGCGCAAGACGCTCGAAGAGGCCGTCGCCGAGGTGCTCGGCAAACCGCCATCGGTGCCCGTTACCCTCAGCGTGGTCAAGGGCCGGCCAACGGAGGCGCTCGTCAGCGCATCGCGATCCGCCGACATGCTTGTCGTAGGGAGCCGGGGACGCGGTGCTTTCGCCGGAATGCTGCTCGGCTCCGTGAGCCTGCACTGCATCCAACACGCGGCTTGCCCGGTCCTCGTCGTCCGCCCGCGGACTAAGTAGCGTCAGCGAAAGTTCGCGCCGTCCCCGCCAGCTCGGTGGTGAGCTGGCGGGCGGCTGCCCGCCGCAGATGCACGAACCGGCGGTCCAGGCGGGTCAGCCTGGCTTTCGTTGCCTGGTGGCCTTGCGGTCCGCGGATGCGGCGGGAAAGTTCGCGCCCGACCCGCCGTCGCGCAGCCAAGGTGGCTTTGAGCGAGGCCGGATTGGGATACTCAGTCAGTGTTTAGTGCTGGTGGCGGTGTTGACGGTGGCGACCATGGCCGCGGTCCGCACCAGATCAACCCCGGCGATCGCGGTCGGCTGGGTAATCGTGACGCGCCTGAACGGGCCTGGCTTACCCCCGGTGTTGGCGCAGTCGGCGCGGCGAGCTTCTTCTCGGATACCGGTCACGAAGTGACGACGTCGGTCTTGCCGACATTTTTGACCAGCACGCTGGGAGCTTCGGCAGCGGCACTGGGGATCATCGACGGCATCAGCGATGCCCTCATTGGTGTGATGAAGCTGATTGGTGGACCGCTGGCGAACGACCCCGACCGCCGGGGACGCCTCGCCTCTGGTGGGTATCTGGGCACCGCCCTGGCGACCGGAGCGATCGGCGCGACGGTGACGGTGTGGCAGGCCGGCGTTCTGCGCGCCATCGCCTGGTTATCCCGGGGCATCCGGTCGCCGGCACGCGATTCGCTGTTGGCCTCGCTGAGCCCGGTATCAGTGCACGGCAAGGCATTTGGATTGGAACGGGCAGGCGACAACCTGGGCGCGGTAGCGGGGCCATTGGTGGCGGCCATATTGGTGGCCTGGGTGGGTGTAAGGCCCGCGCTGTACCTGGCGGCGATTCCCGGCTTGTTCGCGGCGGCAGCGATCATCGTGGCCGCTCGAGAGTCCCGCCACCGGGTCCGCGCCGATGGCAGGCCCGCGCCGCATCGACTCGAGCTGAAAGCGCTGCGCGACGCCGGCATAGTGCGCGCCTTGCTACCGCTCGCGCTCTTCGAATTCGGCAATGTCGCCACGACCATGCTGATACTTCGCGCCACACAGTTGTTGATGTCGCCGCAGCGCTCGGTGAGTGCCGCGACCTCGCTGGCGATCCTGATCTATGCGGGACACAACGTCGTTGCGACAGTCGCATCGCTGACCGCGGGGCGCTGGTACGACCGTAGCGGGCCGCGTGCGGTATTCGCGACCGGTGCAGCGGTGTATGTGATCGCCTACGGCGTGTTTGCCGTCGGGGTGCACAGCGCGGTCGTCATAGCGCTCGGCTTCGCCGTGGCCGGCGCGGGCATCGGACTTGCCGAGCCGACACAATCGGCTGTGATCTCCCAGTTGCTGCCTGATCGGCTTCGCGGGAGCGGATTCGGTGTCCTGGGTGCGGTACAGGCAACCGGCGACCTGGTGGCGACCGTCGTGGTGGGAGTGCTCTACACGGTGGTTTCCCCCACGCTGGCTTTCGGTTATGCAGCGGCGTGGATGTTGCTGGCAGTCATCGTATCCGGGATGCTGCAGCCCGCCGCACGCCGGGGACAAGCGCCGATCGGCTGAGTCGTCAACGCGGTCGGACAGGCGCGTTGTCCGAGTGGGCGGGGATGCCGAAGACCCGGCGGAACGAGTCCTCGCCGTGGCTCGTCGGCGTCGGCTCTCCGGGTAACAGCCGGAACGTGCGCGTGCCGTCGGGACGACGCTGTGCCCGCAGAAACAAGTCGGCCGGGTCGTGGCGGGCGTACAGGCTGTGGGCGAGATCATAGAGATGGGTGACGAACACGACCTTGACCCCACTTTCGACCATGGCCCGCACGACGCCGCGCGCGATTTGCGAACCCTCGCGTTCGTTGGTCGCGGCGAAGGATTCGTTGCACAACAGCAGTGACGCCGGCCCGATGTGGTCGGCGATGTGGCTCATGCGGGCAAGTTCTTCGTCAAACTTGCCCTGTGTCAGCGTGGCGTCTTCTTCCCGCTTGAAATGCGTGAAGACGCCGTCTCGCACGCCGGCGCGAAATGACTCCGCGGTGACGAACATGCCGGCTTGCATCATCACCTGCGCTGTGCCCACGCTGCGCAGGAATGTCGACTTGCCGCCCTCGTTGGCACCGGTGATCACGATCAGCGATTTGCCGTCGGCGTCGACGTCGTTGCCGGTGACCTGCCTGACAGTGGTCAGGCATAGCCCCACGTCGCGCAGGTCACGACACTGCAACTGGATTTCGTCGATCGGGGCGGGGACCGGAAAACACGTCGGTACATCGAATGTGGTCAGCGCGTCGCGCAGGTTGAGGCATCCGAGGTAAAACGCGAGTTCGGTGCGCAGCCGCCCGAAGAATCCTTGGACATGGTCCGCGGATTGGGTGACGATGTTGGCGACGTCGTTAATGGCGCGCCCGGCTAACTCGGCCAGCGCTTGGGTGCCCGCCTGGTCGCGATCGTCGACGACGAATCCGCATGCCTCGCTGTGATGTCCGGTCAGCTTTTCCCACCAGCTGCGCCGCGGCGCCCGGTGAAAGACATGCCGCCGGCCCTTGTTACCCGGTCCTAGCTGCGCGCTGAGCAGAACTCCACGCGGCAGCTCTAATTCGTTCAGATGCTCGTCAAGCCGGCTCAGGTAGTCGTCAGACAGCTGCTCGGCGACCATCGCCGCAAGCTGCCGAAAGCCGGCCGACCGGAACCGGCCGGCGTGCTCGTCGCACAGGCTGCGTATCTGCCTGAGGTTCGCGACGAGGAGTTCGAGGATCCGCACGGAGCGGCGCAGAATCGACTCAGGGTTTCGCGACATCAGCCCGCCGAGGAACACCTTGCGCCGCACTTCGGCCGCGTCCATCGCGATGTTGTACATCTGTTGCACCACAGAGCGATTGGCCAGGCAGTCGGCCAGCACGTGTTGGCGGTAGACGAGGACGTCAGGATCGGTGATGCTGCGCGGCACGACTTTCTTGGCGGTCTCGAGCAGAAATTCGTCACCGGCCGCCATGGCGTTGTAGAGCCGTGGCAACTCGAGATCCTCATCGATGAGATCGCGGAGCTGCCACGGCAGCAGCGGCTCCAGGTCGAGGTCGCGGTCGGGGTGCAAAAGACGAACTCTCATTGGCCGATCCTGTCTCGCAGCGTGTCGTGATCGAGTCCGTATTTGTCGGCCAACGCCGTGGCGTAAGCCAGACCGTCCGCGGGGCGGCGGGTGAAGTTGAATGTCCGGCGGGTCGGGTCGTCCGGCGCGACTTCACCGACCATGCTGACGCAGACCGGATCGAGGCCGGCCAACTCGTCGAGGAAGCTGACGTAGACCGCAACACAGCCCAGCTTGATGATGCGTCGCAGAACCTCGGTACCAATCAGCAGCGCATCGTTGAGGGTGGTCGACGAGAAGCTTTCGTTCATGATGATAATACTGGCGTGGGTGGCGCGGGAAAGGATGTCGTGAATTCTCACCAGCTCGGCGTCGAGCTTGCCGCGCAGCGTCGACAGCGATTCTTGCCGTTCGAAATGGGTATAGATCTGGTCCGGCAGAGTCAGTCTGGCTCGCCTGGCGGGCACCGGACAGCCCAGCGACGCAAGGTAAGCGCATTGGCCGATCATCCTGGCATACGTCGTCTTGCCACCCTGATTGGGACCGGTCACCACGAAAATCCGCTCGGCCTCGGACAAGACGAAGTCGTTGCAGACTACGGGCTTGTCCTCGTCGATTGATTTGACTGCCAGCGCAAGATCGAAGCCTTCGGCAACGGAAACGACACCGGTTTCGGCGGTGATTTCCGGATAGCTGAAGGTCAGGCCGGCTGCCCGGAAACGGCTCACTAAAGCCAAATAGGATAAGTAGAAATGGATTTCGTGATCGAAGCGGCCAATGGTGGGCTCGAGGAAATTTTCGTTTCGGCCGCTGAAGGTGGCCAGCAGCTCGAAGGTTCCTCGATACAGCTTGGCGACGCACTCAAGGATTTGCTCCTCGACGTGGTTCATGTCGGGGTAGTCGGGGATCGCAACGCGATAGTCCTTGCTGGCCTCGATAGCGAACCGCTCGAATGTCGCCCCGATCTCGCTACTGTAATCGGTTTGGTCGTCGAACTTTTCGACGTGGACCGCAAGACCCTGGATATGCACGGTGTAGCGCACTTCGCCCAACTCGGCCTGTACGGCATCGGTCTCACCGACCAGCGTCCGAAAGGCGTCGCTGCCGATATAGTGAGACACAAAGTCGGCGAATCCACGCAGTCCGCCAGAAGCCGGCGGGAAGTTGGCTAGGTCCTCGTGTAGCTGTGTCACGGCGTCGCAATAGGTCGTGACCGCCTCGACGAACCAACCCTGCCGTTGCAGAGGATGCCACACCTGTTCGGCACGGTCCAGACAGCGCCTCATCGTGCGCATACCGTCGACGAAGGCCTGGATTGCTCGACGCATGTTGTCGTGGTCAAGGTCGCGAAATACTTGCTGGCGGTAGTCGATGGTGGCCAGGTCGCGCGCGGGCGCGTAGAAGAAGTCGTCGACTGCGTCGTCGGTGTTGCCGGCAACCACCGCGGCAACGATCTCGTCGAGGTGCAGATCGGGAAAGCAATCCGGCGCGGTGCCTGCGCCGACCATGGCGTCCGTATGGGGGGAAAGAATGCTGGTAAAGGGAGCCACGCCTACCTTCCGATCTGTGCGTGCGCCCAATCCATCACGGTCTGATACTGGTCAGGACACAGTTCGGCGACAGCTGCTCCGAGTAACTGCCCGGCATGGCGCGGCCTGAAGCCGGCATCGTTTCTCAGCATAGAGATCGTCTCGTCCGGTGGTGTGCCGTCACGTAACGCATCGCACGCGGCGGTGCCCCAATGCAGCGCATCCGCCGCAGACATGGCACTGATGTTGGCCTTTTCCAGCCGCATGAGGTATCCCGACTCGCTGGCTGCCGCGGGCGCAGCCGCTAAAACCGTGGTGACGGTGAGCCCGGCGGCCAGCGCTGCAATCCTGACCATGTTCTGCCTCCTTTCGATGTGACGCTGCAGGATCACACAATCCGTTGTTTGAGCTTGGTGAATTCCTCGTCGGTCAGAACTCCGGAGTCGCGGAGTTGCGCGAGTGCGCGCAGTTCGGCAACGATTCCGGTCACCGGGCCGTCGTCGGTCGATCGGGGCGGTTGTGCGCGGTCGCCACTCGTGGTCGCGCGACCTCGGTCCGGGCGACCCACGCCGGCCGTACCGCCCAGAGCACGCCCGACCATCCCCGCGAGGGCCATATCGCTGAACAGGTTCTCGGAGGTACCGGCCACCGCGGCCGGCGCCGCGCCGAGGCTGGCGCTCGGTAGTGCCGCCGCGACAAGCCTGGTCGCCGGGGCGGCTATGGCCCAGCTCTGCGGCACCGACAGCGCCCCGATCGACGACGCCTGACCCACTCCCGCAGCGATCGCAGGGGAGGTGGAGGCCTCCAGAGCACCCGAGACTGCCGAGCCCAACGCACCGCCCGGCCCCAGCGCCGCGCCGCGGATCGCCCCTTGGGCGACGTCGAGCATCTCTGTGCGCTCAGCGAAAGTCATCGCCGTCGCCGAGTAGCTGGCCGAGGTGAACGAGGCGGATGCACTGGTGGTCGACGCCGCCAGGGCACCGCTGGCCGCGGGAATGTCGGCAGATGCCGCAGTGGCCGCTATCGCCGTCACCACCGTTGCCGGGTCCACGGCCGTCGGCACCGCGAGGCTATGCAGCGCTTGCGGGACCGCCGACATGATCGCCGAAGCCGGGGTGCTCGCCGATGTACCGGCGGCGTGGACCACGGCCGCGGCCTGGCTGACCACCCCGGCCGGATCGGCGGTTGCCGTCGGGGCGGTGAACGGCGTCAACGTCGTCGCCGCCGCGCAGTGGCCGGCATAGCCATACATGGCGGCGGCGTCTTGGGCCCACATCTCGCCGTAGTGGGCTTCGGTGGCCGCGATCGCCGGGGTGTTCTGGCCGAGAAAGTTCGTCGCGACCAGCGACGCCAGTAGGCTGCGGTTGGCCGCGATCACGGGCGGAGGCACCGTCATCGCGAACGCCGCCTCGTAGGCGGCGGCAGCCGCTTTGGCCTGGCTCGCGGTCTGCTCGGCTTGCGTGGCGGTGGCGGTCATCCACGCCAGATAGGGTGCCGCGGCGGCGGCCATCGACGCCGATGCGGGGCCCAGCCATGGCCCGCCGGTCAGGCCGGCGACCACCGAACCGCAGGCGGCGGCCGTGGAGTGCAGCTCGGCGGCCAGCTCGTCCCAGGCCGCCGCGGCGGCCAGCATAGGTCCGGAGCCGGGACCGGCGTACATTCTGGCGGAGTTGATCTCCGGTGGTAGCAAAGCGAAATCCATAGCAACACAGCTCCTTTGCGGTTAGCCTGTTGCGATCGTGTTGGCGGCCTCGGTGGCCGCATACGAGCTGGCGCTGGTTCCCAATGTGTTGACGAACATCTCGTGGATCACGGCGGCCTGGGCGCTGACCGCCTGGTACATCTGCGCGTGTGCGGCAAACTGCGCCGCCGTGAGGGCCGAGACTTCGTCGGCGGCCGCGGGTATCACCCCGGTAGTCGGGCCGGCGGCGGCCGCGTTCTCATCGCGCAGTGCCGCGCCGATACCGTGCAAGGCGTCGGCCGCCGACGCCAGCGCCTCCGGAGTGGTGGTGACGAATGACATGGCAAACCCCTTCCTCGGAGTTGTCGCAACGACGGGTGGAATCGCTTCAGAGCGAGCCGGTTAGGCCAGCGGGTGCGGGACTGCCATCAGCGGACGCGTTGTCGCCGCGCGGAGCGCCATGACACCACGCGGCACGACACCACAAGGAAGTGACGAAAACCGCCATTTATTACACCTGCCTCTACCGTCGTTCCTGCGGTAGAAGCCATCAGCCCAGGTGAGGCGGTTGCGGCGAGCTTCATCGCCTAGGTACGAGGGTACCCGAAGATCGACTTTGCTGGCAAGCTTCGTTTGCCGGAGGAATGTCTCGGCCCAGACTCAATCGGGCTGATCCGCGTCGGCCTTCTGATCATAGGCGTCTACCCGCCAGGTCCCGTCCACCAGGCTCAGCTGATTCCAGCACGCGGTGCGTTGGCTGATCTGCTCCAGCGCCGGATCCAATTCCTTTAGCAGGGCCCGATTGAAGGCGTCGTGGGACACCATCACGACGGGGCCCGGACCCAATTCGGCCACCAGCGCATAAAATGTCCGTCGGGCGCGCTCGGCGACCGCGGTGAGTGGTTCGACACCCGGTGCAGAATCGACACTGCCGTATCGTCGTTCGACCTCTGCGTGCTTCTCTCCGGTCATCGGTCCGTAGTCGCGGTCGGTGAGCCGGGCATCGACGGTGACGGGAATGTGCGCTGCCGATCCGATTGCCTCTGCGGTGGCGACCGCCCGCCGCAGGGGGCTGCTGACCACCGCCGTCGGCGCTTTGCCGGCGAGGGCATCGGCGAGTAGGGCGACTTCGGCGACACCGACGTCGTCCAAGGGCGGGTCGCTCAACCCGCGCAGCCGCCCGTCGGCGTTGAGCGCGGTCTGGCCGTGCCGCGCAAGGTAGACGCGGGTGACGCTTGGCGTCATCGCGGGCCCCCGCCGTATTCTGGGACCACCAACACAGGGCAGCGACTGTGGCGCAACACGTTGCGCGCGACAGAGCCGGCCACCAGATGCCCGAGGGTCGCCTCGACACCCCGCTCGGGCCGGCCCACCACGAGCATCATTGCCGAGTGCTCATCGGCAGCCTTGACCAGTAGCTGCGCTGGGTCACCGATCATCCGGTGGTATATCCATTGCAGGTCCGGACCGCCGAGAGCATCTGCCACGCGCTGACGTTCCAGGTCCGCGTCTCGGGGATCCGGTCCGTCAACCACGTGGACGACGTGCACCGGCACGTTCAGAACGCCGGCAAGTTCACCGGCGAATACCAGCGCAGCCCGGCTCGCGGGATGGCGGTCATATCCGACGACGAGGACCATGTGACCTCCTCACTGAGGGTTCGTAGCGAACCACCAGCCTGGCCGGCATTGCCGACAGCCTAGACGACGCGCCGCCGACCGGCCACCGAGCGGTTCGCTTGCCAACCGGAATTCGCGTTGGTTAACTGATGACGGCGATGGTGCCCGCCGGGAAGTCGTACTCCGAACCGTCATCCGACTGATGGCGCCTGCGAGGCTAAAGGAGTCGCAGGTATCGTGGACCAGCCCCGGGGCACCAGCACCATGACATCGCACAACAATGTGCGGTCACCCGCGTGGTGGCCGGAGCCCGGCGATTGATGACAGCTCTGCCGCTGCCGTTGATCCAGGCATTGCAGGTGCTCACCGTGGCCGGAGGTGCCCCTGGCATCAGCGGTTTCATCGCCTGGTTTGAGGCCCGCTTGCAGGGTCGCCGCGGGCCGCGGATCATGCAGCCGTACTTCGACTTGATCAAGCTGTTCGGCAAGGAGTCGCTGACGCCCGACGGCGCCGGTCCGTTTTTCCGTCTCGCGCCGGTCGTGTCGTTCGCCTGCTACCTGACAGTGCCGATGCTGATCCCGGTGCTCACCGACTTTCCCCTTCCACTGGGATATATGGGTGACATCCTGGGCGGCGGGCTGGTTTTGGCGTTCGCCAGTTTCCTGGTGGCGGTCGGCGCGGCCGAAACCGGCGACTCATATGCCCAATTAGCGTCCAGCCGTGCCAAGACATTCGCCGCGATCACCGAGCCCGTGATGCTGCTGGTGTTTTTCGCCGTGGCGATGATCACGACCACAGACCTGCCCTACGCGTTGGCGGCCACGGTCCGAAGCGGCCCCGATCAGATTGTGCGGCCCGCACATCTGCTCGCCTCGGCGGCGTTGTTCATGGTGATCTTGTATGAAACCGCGCGGATACCGGTCGAAACACACACCGGCACCACCGAGTTCGGGATGATCGAAACGGGTCGCGGGTTCGAATATTCTGGACCCGATCTGGCCCTGCTGCAATGGGGGTCAGCGGCCAAACAGCTGGTGCTGTACGTCATCCTGCTCAACGTCTTCGTCGCCCCATGGGGGATGGCCGAGAGCGCGGCTCCGCTCGAGGTTGGATTGGCGATCCCGGCAATTTTAGGCAAGGCCGCCCTGCTCGGATGCGCCATCGCCGTCATCGACAACAGCTACGCCAAGTTACGGCTTTTCAAGATCACCGAATTCGTCTCAGCCGCGTTGCTCCTCGCGGTCCTGGCGGTGTTCACGCTTTACCTCGGGGGTGGCTGATGGCGCTCGCGGAGAACCAGTTTGTGCCGACCGTCTACAGCGGAATCGCGAACTCCGTGGCGCTGATCGTGCTATTGCTGGAGTTCGGCATGTTGCGCCAGTCGCTGCTGCGTGGGCAGATACGGCTATACGCCAGGCAATCGCTGGCGGTCAGCGTGCTGGTTGCCGTCGTGGCGTTCCACCATCATGTTTCCGAGTTGTACGGCCTGGCGCTGCTGTCGTTTTTGCTCAAAGTAGTCGTTGTGCCGCTGCTGGTGTTCGGCATGCTGCGCGAGGCCCCCGATGAGATCGCCGGAAGCGGTGTCGTCGGGGTGACAAGCGAAGTGCTGATCGCTATTGCCATTGGGGCATTCGGGTTTTTCGCCGTCGGTGTGCTCGGCATCCAGTCCGATGTGTTGCCTACCGCCGCACTGAGCCTGTCGATTGCCGTCGTGCTGGTCGCGTTCGTCTTGATGATCGTTCGCCGCGACGTCGTCAGCCAGGCGATCGGATTCTTCTCGCTGGAAAACGGCGCTTCGGTGGCTAGTATCGTGGTCGCCGCGGGTATGCCACTCATCCTCGAGGTGGCGTTTTTGTTCGATCTGCTGGTGGCCGTTGTGGTCTTCGGGCTGTTGATGCGCACTCATCACCGGCGGACGCGGTCACTGTCCACCGCGATGCTAGACCGGCTCAGGGGATAACCGATGTCCGTGGTGATGGTACTGCTTGTCGTGGTGCCGCTGCTGGCCATGCTGGTGTGTGCGATTGCGCCGCATGGTGTCTGCGCGGCGGTGACCGCGTTAACCGGCACTGTTGCGTTCGTGCTGGCGGCGGCCCTGGTGCCCGCCAGTATCGATCACACGCTCACGGCGGTGCGCTACCTGCGCGCCGACGCGCTTTCCGTCGTGTTCTTGTTGGCCACCTGTTTTCTTTACGCGGTCGTCGGGATCTACTCGATCGGCTACCTGCGCGATGAGGCACGCGCCGTGCGGTTGGCAGCTGTCGAAGAGCAGGCGTTGTTCGCCCGCCACAGCACCCGGTTCTTTCTGGGTCTGAACGCATTTGCCTGGGCGTTGATCTGTGCGCCGCTGGTCAACGATCTCGCCCTGCTGTGGATCGCGGTCGAGATCACCACCGTTGTCTCGGCGTTGCTGGTGGCGCTGGACAACACCCAGGAAGCAAACGAGGCGGCGTGGAAGTATGTGCTGATCGCATCGTCCGGTCTCGGGATCGCGTTGTTGGCAACCATCTTCATGTACTACTCGGGAGAGCGCGTCCTGGGCGACTCCTACGACCTGGCTTTCGAACCGCTGATTGCCGTCGGCGGACAGCTGCCGGCCACCTCGGTGCGTCTGGCGTTTGTGCTGGCCGTGGTGGGATTCGGCACCAAGGTCGGGCTTTTTCCGGTGCACACCTGGCTGCCCGATGCCCACGCCGAAGCGCCCACACCGGTGTCGGCCCTATTGTCGGGCTCGTTGTTGGCAGTGAGCTTTTATGCCATCCTGCGCTACTACCAAATCGCGCTCGCGGCGTTGGGGCCGCGGTTCCCCCAGACTGTGCTGCTGGTCTTCGGGGTGCTGTCGTTGTTGCTGGCCGCGCTATACCTACTCGAACAACGCGATATCAAGCGGCTGCTCGCCTATTCCAGCATCGAGCACATGGGCATCATCGCGATCGGCGTCAGCTTCGGCGCCCCGATCGCGTTGACCGGAGTGCTGCTGCATGTGCTGGCACACGCCGCGGCGAAGGGTAACGCGTTCATGGGTGCCGGTGTGTTGGTGCGTAAGTTCGGCACCAAGGAGCTCGACCGGATGGCACAGGGCATCCGGCTGCTGCCATGGTCGGGTCCGATGTTTTTGGTCGCGGTATTCGCGTTGTCGGCGATGCCACCGTTCGGATTGTTCCGCAGCGAGTTTCAGATCGTGTCGGGCGGCTTCGCTCAGGCCCGCAATGCGGCCACGGTCATCCTCGTCATCCTGGTGAATGTGGCTTTCATGGGCCTGGCGTGGGCGACGACACGGATTTTGTTCCAGCCGCAGCCGACACTGCCGACCGGCGACCACCCGCCGTTGGGCCGCGGGGAACCCAGCCGCTGGATGGTGGCACCGGTTGTTCTGGGTGTTCTCGTCCTGGTTGTCCTGCTGGCACCTCCGGCGGAGCTGGTTGATCTGCTGAATACAGGTGCCGCCGAGCTGATGGCCGGTGTGCCATGAGTGTCGCGCCAACCACTAACGTCGTCGACCTGCCGCTGGATACGTGGCGCACCCAGGTCGTCGATCGTGTCGGGGCGGGTGAGCGATTCGCCGGGGTTTACGGCACCGATCGCGAGGCCGCGGTCCAATTACACGTGTTGCTGGTCGGCGCTGACTCGGTCAGTTGCCTGCGAACCGCGGTGGCGCCGGACGCTGGCGGAGCGCTGTCCTACGCATCGCTGACGCCCGATGTGCCGGCGGCGTTTTGGTACGAACGCGTGCTGCACGATTTGTCGGGTGTGGTGCCGGCCGGGCATCCGCGGCTGGATCCGCTGTTGCTGCCCCTCGAAGCAGGACAACCCTCGCCGCGGCCCGGGTATGCCGAACAGGCCAAGCTGGATCGGCACGTCCACTCTCGTGCCTCCGACCAGCGCGGACCCGTGGACGTCAGGGGTGGTGGAATCTTCACCCTGCCGCTCGGACCGGTGCGTTCTGGGGTGTTCGAGTCGATCGAATTCCTGATCGAAACGCCGGGCGAGGACATCCCGCATCTGAACATCCGGCCCCACTACAAGCATCGCGGCATCGAAAAGCGATTCGAGACACTGGCACTGGCAGACGGGATCCTGGTCGCTGAACGCGTGGAAGGCGTCGCCTCGATCGCTCATGCGCTTGCTTTCGCGCATGCCGTCGAGACGCTTGCCAATACCAGCCCGCCGCCGCGAGCGCGCATGGTAAGGGTCATCCACGCCGAACTGGAACGCATCGCCAACCACCTCGACGTGGTGATGCGGCTCTGCGACGCTTCCGGGCTTGCCGTTGCGACCGCCCGGTTCGGTTGGCACAAGGAATGCATATTGCGGTTGGTGACAGCCTTGTGCGGCAATAGGTTTGGCCGTTCAGTGGTGTGTCCCGGCGGCGTCAGCGCCGAACCTCGATTGCAGCCCGCGACGATATCCGAACAAGCCGGTGCTATCCTGCACCGGATCCGCGCCGACCGGGATGCGTTGATGGTCGACGCCTCCTTCCTGGACCGGCTGCGGGGAACCGGACACCTGGACCCCGCGCTGGCCGCTTCCCATGGCGCCCTGGGCCCGGTGGGCCGCGGCTCGGGGTGCGACGACGATGCCCGGCGACGCGCCTACGACGGTTACGCCGAGTTGCCGCCGGTCGCCGGGGCGGCGGTCGAGGAGCGCGGCGATGCGCTGGCGCGACTGCGGGTGCGGTGGACCGAAATCGACATCGCCGGCGACCTGATTGCTCGCGCCTGCGACCTATTGGCGGCAACATCCGACACAACGATTAGCACTCCGGTTCGCACAGTCGACGGTTTCGCCCTGGGTTGGTCGGAGGCACCGCAGGGGGAGGTGCTCTACGGTCTGGAAGTTCGCGAAGGAACAATCGGGCGTTGCTTTGCCCGCACCGCTTCCTTCCATAACATGCTGCTCTTCCATGACGTCTTCGATGGCGACATCTTCACCGACTTTCCTTTCATTGAAGCAAGTTTCGGTTTGTGCTACGCAGGGGTGGCGATGTAGATGCCGTGGGTATTCAGGGGGCTGCGCAACGGGGTCGTCACGACTCGCTGGCCCAGGGGCGAAGACGGGTATTTCGACGAATTCCCAGCGGCGGTGCGTGTGATCGGTGGCGCCCACTCGGCGGCGCATGCCGACGTCGTCGCCGCGGCTGAGGCATGCCCTACCGACGCTATCTCGGTTGACCCGAAGGTCCGGCTAGATCGCGGACGTTGCATCGTGTGTGGACGCTGTGTCCGCTCGCTCCCCGAACGATTCGGGTGGGAACGAGGCTGCGCTACCGCTGAATTGACGCGGTCGGCCTTGGTGGTGGGCGAGGTCGAAGAAACCGACGAGGCGTTGGCGCAGTTGCGGGCGAGTTTGGCGCGCCGGGTGCGACGGCTGCGCCGGTCGGTGCATCTACGTCATGTCGACGCCGGGTCCAACGGCAGTGACGAGTGGGAGATTCAGGCGTTGACGAACCCGGTCTACGACATTCACCGCCTGGGTGTCTTCTTCACCGCCAGCCCGCGCCACGCCGACATCCTGCTGGTGACCGGTATCGGCGTGGCCGGAATGGCAGAGCCGCTGCGCCGCACTCTCGACGCGATGCCGGCGCCGACTGTCGTGATCGCCGTCGGCACCGATGCCATCAGCGGTGGAGTCCTCGGCGGTGGCTACATCGGCGGGACCGGCGTCTCGGACCTGGTTCCCGTCGACGTCTGGGTGCCGGGGGCGCCGGCCTCTCCGTTCAGCGTGTTGCACGGGATCTTGTTGGCACTGGGCAGGGTAACGGCTCGCACAGCAGGGAGTCCATCATGATCTTTGCCGGTCTTGGGCTTACCGCCGCGGCTATGGTCATCGGCTGGTGTGCGGGATTCGTCCGGCGCAGTGGGGCGCAAACACTGTTGAGTAGTTTTGCCTGGGTAGGCAATATCGCTGCTGCGGTGGTGTTCGCGACCGCCGGCGGGTTGGGGTTGGCCGGTCGTTGCGAGCGACTGGCGGTGGGTGGGTTGGCCGGCCTCGGCCCGGCCAGCCTGACCGTGGACGCGCTCTCCGGGCTGTTTCTGATCATCTCGTTCGGGGTGGCTATTCCCGTTCTGGCCGCCGCGGCGGCGCCGGCCAACCTGAGCCGTCCGCGACTGCCCGCTGCGGTCGCGATCGCACTGGCCGCGGTCGCAACGGTCATCACCGCCGACAATTTCTTTGTGCTGCTCTTCGGCTGGGAGACGTTGACTGTCGCGTTCTATCTGCTGTCGGGGTACGACCGCGATCTGCCCGGCAGAGTCGGCGGCTCGGTGATGACAGTGGTATTCGGCAAGGTCAGCGGTGGAGCGCTGTTGCTGGGCGCATTGCTGCTGGCGAGCCGTACCCATAGTTTTGTGTTCGCCGCGAACAGCGTGGATTCGCACGGCGCGACGGGTCAGGCTGCCTACGCGTTGTTGCTGCTGGGATTCGGGATCAAAGTCGGCATCGTGCCCGCGCACATCTGGTTGCCTCGAGGTTATGCCGTCGCGCCTGGACCGGCTCGTGCGGTGATGGCCGGTGTGGCGGTCAATGTGGGGTTTTACGGATTGTGGCGGACGCTGAACGTCCTGGGCGCGCCGCCGGTGTGGTTGGCCTGTGTCGTGCTGATCATCGGGGGCGTCACGGCAATCCTGGGCATCGCCCATGCCGCGGTCAATCCCGATCTGGCCGCGCTGATCTCGTGGTCGAGCGTGGAGAACGCGGGTCTGATCACCGCAGGTTTCGGAGTAGCGTTGATGGGTGCGGTTGCGGGCGAACCGAAGTTGACGGCCGCCGGGCTGGTTGCCGGCACTGCCCAGGTGATGGCACATGCACTCGGCAAGACGACGCTGTTCGCTGCTACGTCGACCATCGAACAGGCAACCGGCACTACCGATCTGGACCGACTCGGAGGCGTCGCGCGTCGTCTGCCCTGGGCTGGAACCGGTCTGGTAATCGGGTCGCTGACCTTGGCGGGCCTGCCGTTGACCGCCGGCTTCGCCTCGGAGTGGTTCACCCTGGAATCCCTGATGCAACAGTTTCGGGTGTCGTCACTCGCCCTACAGCTGTCTACCGCGGCGAGCGGAGCATTGGTCGCTTTGACGATCGGTATCGCCGGCGTGACGTTCGTACGGGTCGTCGCGCTCACCGCGTTCGGCCCGGCCCGAATCGGCCAGCCGCCGATGGATTCCGACCGCGCCCGGGTGGACCGTCAGTGGCCGTATCGCCTCGGGGTGGCGGCGTTGGTAATCGGTTGCCTGGGGGTGGCAGCTCTCGCACCGCTGGAGATGCGGCTGATCGGTAGCGGCCTCACCCCGATCGTGGGGAATCAGTCGGCTGGAACCAACGCCGAGCCGTGGGTATTGCAGCCGGTATTCGCAGAGTTTTCCGCGCTGTCACCGACCTGGTTGTGGATCGTGTTGCCGGCGATGGCGGCGGTCATCGCGGTGTTAACGGCGCTGTTGGCTGGGCGAAACCCGTTCCGAACCCGCCGGGTGGTGCCGTGGTCCTCGGCGTCCCCGGGCGTCGACCGCGGGGTCGGCTACACCTCGTTCGCCTACGCGAACCCGGTTCGCAGGGTGCTTGCCACGGTGCTGTTGACCCGCACCGAACTGGTTGATACGGCGGATAAACCCATCGCTCGCGGCATCGCTCAGATGGGGATGACCTATCGTGTCGCCGTCGTCGACGTTGTCGAGCGATACTTCTACCGGCCGTTGGCCACCGCCGTGCTCTCCATTGCGCGATCCGCGCGAAGGTTGCAGTCGGGCAGGCTCGATGCGTACATGGCGTACATGCTCATCACCGTGCTCGCCGTGCTCGCCGTCGTGATCGCCACGTCGTCTTGATCGTTTGCTAGTCCGTAGTTCCGCCTGATGTGTTGACGGATGTGTGTTGAACTGCGGTTTTGTGTTGTGCACTGACTACGTGTAGCCGATGAACTGCCGGTGCGGTTTGCTGGCCAGCCCGAGCGCCATCTGTATACCGAGTCGATCTAGCAGGCGCTCTATGATCCCCGAACCGATGTAACCCGTCCGGCCAAACGGCGGCGCCGGCGGCGCCGACGCCGGATCCAGGGCCTGGAACGCCGTGGCCGGCTCACCACTATGACGATGATCGCTGATCGGCCCGCCGAGGTCGAAGACTGGGTGCAGGTGGGGGCATTGGGAGGAGGATTGCCTCATGGGCGCCAGAAACCGTTCGGTGATCGGCACTCTCGTCGAACGCGTCACGCGCTTTGTGATCCTAGTCCACGTGCCCACGCGCCGACCGACTGCGCAGGCGATGCGCGATGGCGTCACCGACGCACTGGGCGCTTTTCTCGCGCATCTTCGGCGGACGTTGACCTGGGATCAGGGCAAAGAACTTGCGCTGCAACAGCAGATCACCGCCTGCATCGGCACACGCGTGTTCTTCTGTGACGCGCATTCACCGTGGCAGCGAGGTTCCAACGAGAACACCTATTGGTGCACAGTGTTAGGGCCGGACGGCTTCGACGGGAGTCAATCCGGTGGGCTGCTGGGTGACTCGGAGAACACGTGCCGAACATGGCTTTCTGTTGATTTGTCCACGGCAGCCTGGGGGCGAGTGCCCTGACCGGCGTGACTTGATAGCGAAATAGTCATCACCGAACAGCGCCCCACCATGTTCAGCCAGCAGCCGATAGATACTGCCCGCCGGCAGCTGATCACCGACCAGCAGCATCACATCATCGAATCGGCCCTGCCGATTTTCCCGTCCCACAGCCACGCATCTGATCCTCACCGCCCACCTTCGCAAATCCGCTCAGCCACGCCTAAAGTCAGCGACTAAAACAGCACCGTCCTAGAAGAGCGGCTGTTCGGCAAGCGCATCCTGTTCACCAACCGCGACTGGCCGGTGCCCGACGTGGTGGCCGCCTACCGATCTCAATCCGACGCCGAATGCGGGTTCCGCCAGCTCAAAGACCCCCGCGTGGTCTCGTTCAGCCCGATGCACCACTGGACCGACTCCAAGATCCGCGTGCACGTGTCCTACTGCGTGCTCGCCTTGGCCGTCGCCCACCTGATGCGCCGCCAGACCGAGCACGCCGGACTTCACCTGTCGGTACGCGAACTACTCGACGAACTCTCCGGCATCCAAGAGACCGTGCTGCTCTACCACGACGGCAGCAAGGGACGGCCCCGCGTGCAACGCATGCTCACCGACATGACCCCAACCCAACAGCGACTCGCCGACCTGTTCGCAATCCACCAGTACGCACCCACCCGCTGACCAACAGCGCCCAACACAGCGAGTTGGGTAATACACCAGCCCTGCCCAAAAACACAACCCCACCAGGGCAAATCAGGCCGTCGATCAACGAAGGCCGGAAACTCCCGCTAGACTCAGGTGATCCCGCTACCATGTTCTGGTATTGGCGACCGATCCGATGTAGCGAGGGTGACTCACATGGATTTCGTCGAAGCCAATGGCGCCCGGCTTGCCTATGCCGACAGCGGTCCGCGCGATGCTGAGGCATTTCTGCTCAGCCACTCCCTGTTTTTCAGCCACGCCATGTTCGACCCTCTGGTCGCTCTGCTCAATACGGCGGGATATCGGACCATCGCCTTCGACCATCGCGGCCAAGGTGACAGCTCGCCGGCCGCGGATCGCGACGACCTCTCGATGGACAATCTCACCGAAGATGCCGCCGCGCTCATTGCGACGCTCGGCATCGGGCCGGTCCATGCCGTGGGCAACTCCCAGGGCGGTTTCGTGGTCCTGCGGCTGGCCGCCCGGCACCCGGAACTGCTCCGCTCTGCCACAGCGCTGGGTTCGTCATGTGAGCAGGAATATAAATTGGCCGAGTTCGCGCCGTTGGTCAAGCGGTTGGGGAACGAAGGCGCCGCACCGGTCATAGACACGCTCCTCTACATCATGTTCGGCGATACGAGTCTGGCGGCCGGGGGTCTCATGATCGATCAGTGGCGGGGATACATGTCTGCGCTCGGCCCCTCGATCGGCGACTGCGCATACCAGGTCGTTCATCGCAGTCGGATCTACGAGGAGCTCGCCGGATGCCAGGTTCCGGTGCTCGCCATCGCCGGCGAGCAGGACCACGCATACCCGCAACCCATCTCGGGCAAAAACATCGCCGCGGCGTCCGGGGGGCGCGACGTGACGATCGCGGGTGCTGGTCACTCGGTCGCCCTGGAAAAACCCGAGGAGGTAGCCAAACTACTTGTCGAGCACGCGCAGCGAGCCGTCGCCACGCGCTAAAGAGGCAATCGGTCGGCGGATGGTCGAGGTCGGGTTGAGGCTGCACCCGGACAAGACCCAGGGAGTCTATTGCAAGGATAGCAACAGGCGAGACCTTCGCTGATGTCTCGTTTACGTTCTTGGGGTATACCTTTCGCTCTGGCAGAGCGCGGAACACACGGAAATAGGTCAGCCTTACCTCTTTCCTGCCCGTGCGTTTTGTCGTCCTTGAAGGGGCGGGGCATGGGGCGGTAGCAACACGCGGGGTCAATCAAGTGGGCGACCATGCCGATAGGGGGTCCGACAAAACAGCGGCTGCGCACGGATTGCGTCCGCAGTGCTCACGCTGCGCTGGCACTGTCGAGCGCGCGGATGTGGCGGTCGTGCAGCCCGTAGACCAGCATGAGCAGTTTGCGAGCCGCGGCGACCTTGGCGATGTTCGTACCGCGGCGTGCCTCGATACGGTCTTATCGGCCGCCGCCGCGCGCTGGCGGCAGGCCACGGTCGTTTGTTATGGCCACTCCGACACCATCGAACTCGCCCAGACACCAGCCATCTGGTACGGCGCGTTCGCCAACACCGCAGGCCGCGCCGTGTTGCTGCGTGAGCCCGGCGAGAATATCCTGGCGATCTTCACCACCGACATCATCAGCGATGCCGAGCAGATCGTGGCGCGCTAAGCCCACCGGTGGCCGATCGAAGTCGCCATCGCCGGCGGCAAGCAACTGCCCGGCATCGGCCAAGTTCGCCCAGCTGCAACGCGCCGTCGAGCGCACCGTGCCACTAAGCTTTTACGTCTACAGCCTCGTCATTGTGTGGTACGCGCTGCACGGCTACCACCCCGACGACCTCGGCACCCGCCGCCGCAGACAGTCCTGGTACCGCCACAAAGATGACATCGCCTCGAAAGAAATGCTCGCCAAGCTCCGCAGAACCCTTGTCGTAGAACGAATTAGCCGCAGCCGCCGCATAACTGCGAACCCCTTCAAGTTAGTGATCGGGCAATCCGAACGACAGTCCCGCTGCGGTGGCCGCGATTTCGAGGAGGCGGTTGTACTTGGCCACGCGTTCTCCCCGGGCGGGCGCACCCGATTTGATTTGACCGCACCCCGAGCTGACCGCAAGATCGGCGATGAACGTGTCGTCAGTCTCGCCGGAGCGGTGCGAAATCATTGCGTCGTAGCCTGATCCACGACAGACCGCAAGCGCTGCAAGGGTTTCCGAGACGGTGCCGACCTGGTTGACCTTGATCAGAGCGGCGTTGGCGATGCCGGCGCGCGCCGCGAAGGCGATCAGCTCCGGATTGGTGACGAAGTTGTCGTCGCCAACCAGCTGCACACGATCACCCAGCTCTGCAGTAAGCTTTTGCCAGCCGGCACTGTCTTGCTCGCCCATGCCATCCTCGATGCTCCAGACCGGGAATTTCTCGACGATGCTCACGTAGCGGTCGATCAGCTCGTGGCTGCTCAGCGATTCACCGCCCACCAGGTAGCGGCCATCGTGGTGAAATTCACTGGCCGCAGGATCCAGCGCGATAGCGACGCCGGTGCGACCGAGAGCGTAACCGGCGTCGGTGATGGCCTGAGTAAGCAAGGTCAAAACGTCTTCCGGGGAGTCGATTTCGGGTGCGAAACCACCCTCGTCGCCGAGCCCGGTGGACAGCCGGCGGTCGGCCAGTGCCGACCTCAATCGCCGGTAGACCTCGGCGCCGGCACGCACCGCCTCCGGCAGCGATGGCGCACCGATGGGGGCAACCATGAATTCCTGAAAGTCGAGCTTGTTCAGCGCATGAACGCCACCATTGACCACGTTGAAATGCGGAACCGGTAGCCGGGGAGTCACATCGGCGGGAGCTAGCCACTGCCACAACGGTTGCCGGCGTTCTCGCGCGAACGCCTGCGCCGCGGCCATCGAAACGCCGACAATCGCGTTGGCACCCAGACGAGATTTGTCGGCGGTACCGTCCAATTGTCGCAACGTCTGGTCGACCTGCTCCAGCGAGTCAAATGAGCGACCGACGACAGCGTCGCCGATCGGACCGTTGACGTTGTCGACTGCTCGGCGCACACCCTGGCCGCCGTAGCGCTCGGTATCGCCGTCGCGCAGTTCGACCGCCTCGCGGCTGCCGGTCGAGGCTCCAGACGGTACCCCCGAACGTACCGTCGTGCCGTCGGGAAGGGTCGCCCACACCGATAGAGTGGGCCGCCCGCGGGAGTCCAGAATCTCGATCGCGGATAGTGATGACAAGCGCATCTGCGCTCCTCCCTCGGGGTAACCCGGACAGGTTGGCCAGCCTACCAGCGAGACGATCCCTCGGTATGAGCGTGAGCACCGCACTGATTTGAAAGGCGTTGCATCCCCAATCAAGACGGTATACCCGATCGCATCGGGGGCGGGCTCACGTCGAGCGTGACAACCGCTGGGCAGCATACCGGCCGCCGGTGCCACCACACCCGACATCTGTGGTCGCCCAGTTGTGGATCGACCCGTAACTGTGGACAACTGACCGCCGAGCCGCGGTAACGGGCCAGCGGCCGGACTGCCGCGTCGGCGCCACCGCGCAGAGTGTCGCCATGACCACGTTAACGCGGGCCGAACTGGGAGCCCTCGGTGAGCGAATCGCCACCGATCACCTCGTAGGCCTGGGACTGCGGGTCTTGGCCCGCAACTGGCGCTGCCGATATGGCGAGCTAGACGCCATCGCCGTGGACCCGGGCACCCACACGGTGGTATTCGTCGAGGTCAAGACCCGCACCGGAGACGGCTACGGCGGCCTCGCCTACGCGGTTAGCGAACAGAAAGTGCGGCGGCTGCGTCGGCTGGCCGCGCTGTGGCTCGCCGAGCAGGACCGACATTGGGCAGCCATCCGGATCGACGTGATCGGCGTGCGAATCGGCCGGCGCCGCACCCCGGAAATCACCCACCTGCAAGGGGTCGGCTGATGGCGCTGGGACGTGCGTTCTCGGTCGCGGTACGCGGGCTGGACGGCGAAATCGTCGAGATCGAAGCCGACATCACCTCCGGCCTGCCAGGCGTGCACCTGGTCGGCCTGCCCGACGCCGCCCTGCAGGAATCGCGCGACCGGGTGCGCGCGGCGATCACCAACTGCGGCAACACCTGGCCGACGACGCGGCTGACCCTGGCGTTGTCCCCGGCAACCCTGCCGAAAATGGGTTCGGCGTACGACGTGGCGTTAGCCGCGGCGGTGCTCTCGGCCCAGCGGAAAACCCCGTGGCGGCGGCTGGAAACAGTGGTGCTGCTTGGTGAACTGGCGTTGGACGGCAGGATCCGGCCGGTGCGCGCCGTGTTACCGGCGGTGCTGGCCGCCAAGACCGAGGGCTGGCGGATCGCCGTGGTTCCAGTCGACAATCTGGCCGAAGCCAGCCTGGTCGACGGCATCGAGGTCGGGGGTGCGCGGACTCTGGCCCACCTGCAAGCCTGGCTGAACGGCTCGGCTCCGTTGGTGGACCGGATCACCGGAGCGGCTCCGGTGCCGGAGCCGCACGCCGACCTTGCCGATGTGATCGGGCAGTCCCAGGCCCGCTTCGCCGTCGAAGTCGCCGCCGCGGGTGCCCATCACCTCATGTTGACCGGTCCTCCGGGCGTAGGCAAAACAATGCTGGCACAACGCCTTCCGGGATTATTGCCGGCACTGTCGGAGTCCGAGTCGCTGGAGGTCACCGCGATACATTCGGTCGCCGGCTTGCTGTCCGATGCCACGCCCCTGATCACCCGGCCGCCGTTCGTGGCGCCGCATCACAGCTCCAGCGTCGCCGCGCTGGTCGGCGGTGGATCTGGGCTGGCCCGCCCCGGCGCGGTCAGCCGCGCCCATCGTGGAGTGCTCTTCCTCGATGAGTGCGCCGAAATCGGCGTCAGCGCATTGGAGGCCTTGCGAACACCGCTGGAGGACGGGGAAATTCGCCTTGCTCGCCGAGACGGAGTGGCTTGCTACCCGGCTCGTTTTCAACTGGTCCTCGCCGCCAATCCGTGTCCGTGTGCACCCGCGGATCCGCGGGACTGCATCTGCGCGGCGGCGGCCAAACGCCGCTACCTCGGCCGGCTGTCCGGGCCGCTGCTGGACCGGGTCGATCTGCGGGTTGACATGCATCCGGCACGGGCGAATGCGTTCTCGGCGGCATCGGCGGAGCCGACCGCACGGGTGCGCAGCCGGGTGACCTCGGCGCGCAACGCGGCCGCCGAGCGGTGGCGGCCGCACGGATACACCACCAACGCCGAGGTCAGCGGATCGCTGCTGCGGCGAAAGTTCCGGCTCTGCAACACGGCAATGCAGCCGCTGCGCACGGCGCTGGACCGCGGGCTGCTGAGCATCCGCGGTGTCGATCGCACCCTGCGGGTCGCCTGGACACTCGCCGATCTGGCCGGCCGCGCATCCCCCGGTCTGGACGAGGTGGGCGCCGCGTTGAGTTTCCGCCAACCCGGGGCGGCGCGATGACCGACCCGACGTTGCGGGCGTGGGCCTACCTGTCACGGGTGGCCGAACCGCCGTGCGCACAACTGGCCGCACTGGTGCGGCGGGACGGACCGGTAGCCGCAGCCGAGCGGGTCCGGCGCGGGCAGGTAGCCGACACACTGGCCCGCCACAGTGAAGCCAGACGCGAAATAGACCGGGCTGCTGAGGATCTCGAGGTACTGGCACGCCGCGGCGGCCGGCTCATCACGGTCGACGACGACGAGTGGCCGGTGCTGGCATTCGCCGCATTCGCCGGCAACGCGGCAGCGGTCAAACCGCAGGGCAGGCCGCCGATGGTGTTGTGGGCGGTGGGGCCCGAGGCGCTGGACGCGATCACCCAGCGGGCGGCCGCCGTCGTCGGCACCCGAGCCGCTACCGCCTACGGGGTGGACGTGACGGCGGATCTGACGGCCGGGCTGACCGAGCGTGGCGTGACGGTGGTGTCCGGCGGGGCCTACGGCATCGACGGCGCGGCCCACCGCGCCGCGCTTGCCTGTGACGGCGTTACCGTCGCGGTTCTGGCCGGTGGTATCGACATCCCCTATCCCGCAGGTCATTCCGGCCTTCTGCATCGGATCGGCAGCAGCGGGTTGCTGGTCACCGAATACCCGCCGGGTGTGCGCCCGGCCCGGCACCGGTTCTTGACCCGCAACCGCTTGGTGGCGGCGTTGAGCGGAGCGGCCGTCGTGGTGGAAGCCGGTCTGCGCAGCGGGGCGGCGAACACCGCGGCGTGGGCCCGGGCGCTGGGCCGGATGGTGGGTGCGGTGCCCGGGCCGGTGACGTCGTCGGCGTCCGCAGGCTGTCATGCCCTGTTACGCGACGGTGCACACCTGGTCACCCGCGCCGAGGACATCGTCGAGTTCGTCGGCCGCATCGGCGAGTTGGCGCCCGAGCTACCACGACCGACCACCGCGCTCGACGGTCTCAGCGACGCCGAGCGGCAGGTATACGAGGCGTTGCCGGGTCGCGGGACGGCCACTGTCGACCAGATCGCCGTCGCCGCCGGGTTGTTGCCCGCCCGCGTGTTGGGCCCGCTGGCGATGCTGGAGATCGCGGGGCTGACCGAGCGTCAGGGTGGCCGCTGGCGTGTCGTCCGGCAACGTGGGAAGACGCCATGAGCCGCGGCGTTCGGATAGTCACCGGGTTGGGGACTGCTGGCGGTTGTTGCATAAGCCGGGCGATGTTCCGGCCGGCGAGCAAGGAACTCGTTGAGGCGCGAGCCGCGGGCTGACCGTCGGCTGGCATGCTTCGACACATGGCATTCGGGGATTATCAATTCGAGATCTACCTGCAGGGGCTGGCCGGGGTGACCCCGGCACTGCCGATGGGCTTCGCGGACTTGGCAGCCAAGGCGCAGGCCGCCATGCCGCCGTCGGTGTGGTCCTATGTCGCCGGCGGCGCCGGTGACGAGGGCACGCAGCGAGCTAACTGCGAGGCCTTCGCGCGCTGGGGGCTGATCCCGCGGATGTTCGTCGGCGCCAAAGACCGCGACCTGTCCGTAGAGGTGTTCGGCATGACGCTGCCGTCACCGGTGTTCATGGCACCCATCGGCGTCATCGGGATCTGCGCCCAGGACGGTCACGGTGACCTGGCCGCCGCCCGGGCGGCGGCGCGCACCGGCGTGCCGATGGTGGTGTCGACGCTGACGGCCGATTCCCTCGAAGACGTCGCCGCGGAGTTCGGCGAGACACCCGGGTTCTTCCAGCTTTACACGCCGACCGACCGCGAGCTGGCCGCCAGCCTGGTGCACCGCGCCGAGGCGGCCGGCTACCGGGGCATCATCGTCACCCTTGACACCTGGGTGCCCGGCTGGCGGCCCCGCGACCTGAGCACCGCCAATTTCCCGCAACTGCGCGGACATTGCCTGAGCAACTACACCAGTGACCCGGTGTTTTGTGCCGGGTTGGCGCAGTCGCCGGACGACGATCCGCGGGCCGTCGTGCTGCGCTGGGCGCAGGTCTTCGGCAATCCGCTGACCTGGGATGACCTGCCGTGGCTGCGGTCGCTGACCGGCCTGCCGCTGATCGTCAAGGGCATCTGCCATCCCGAAGACGCTCGGCGGGCCAAGGATGCTGGCGTCGACGGCATCTACTGCTCCAACCACGGCGGCCGGCAGGCCAACGGCGGCCTGCCCGCGCTGGATTGTCTGCCGGCGGTGGTCGACGCGGCCGACGGGCTGCCGGTGCTGTTTGACTCCGGGATCCGTAGCGGCGCCGACATCGTCAAAGCCCTAGCTCTGGGCGCGACAGCGGTCGGCATCGGCCGGCCGTACGCCTACGGCCTGGCGCTCGGCGGGGTCGACGGCATCGTGCACGTGCTGCGTGCGCTGTTGGCCGAAGCCGACCTGATCATGGCCGTCGACGGCTATCCCGGGCTCGCCGATCTGACTCGCGACGCGCTGCGGCGCGTCAGCTGAACCGAACCGCCGCCATCTGCGACCGTGGGGGAGTGCACGCGGTCCTCGAGGAGTACCTGGATGAGTTCGACGAGTATTTGGCGCTGCAGCGTGGGCGTTCGGCGCATACGCGTCGCGCCTACCTGGGCGACGTGCGCTCTCTGCTCGCCTTTCTCGACGAACGCGCGCCGGAGTCGGGTCTGGCGGGGCTGAGCCTGCCGCTGCTGCGCTCATGGCTGGCCGCCGGGGCAAGCGCCGGCGCGGCGCGCACGACGCTGGCCCGGCGCACCTCGGCGGTCAAGGCATTCACCGCCTGGGCGGTGCAGCGTGGCGTGCTGCCCGCTGACCCGGCGGCACGGCTGCAGCAACCGAAAGCGCGGCGCACACTGCCGGCGGTCCTGCGCCAGGACCAAGCGCTGGCCGCCATGGCGGCGGCGAAATCCGGATCACGGCATGGTGATCCGCTGGCCCTGCGGGACCGGTTGATTGTCGAGCTGCTCTACGCCACCGGCATTCGGGTCAGCGAATTGTGCGGGCTGGATGTCGATGACGTCGACGTCGACAGCCGGCTGCTGCGCGTCCTCGGCAAGGGCGACAAGCAGCGCACCGCGCCGTTCGGTGCACCGGCTGTAGAGGCCCTGACGGCCTGGCTGGCCGATGGACGCCCCGCGCTCGCCACCGCCGAGTCGGGACCTGCGCTGCTGCTCGGTGCCCGCGGCCGCCGGCTCGACGTGCGACAGGCCCGCACGGTCGTGCATCAGACCGTCGCCGCGGTCGACGGCGCCCCGGACATCGGGCCGCACGGGCTGCGCCACAGCGCCGCCACCCACCTGCTCGAGGGCGGGGCCGACCTGCGCATCGTGCAGGAGTTGCTCGGCCATTCCAGCCTGGCCACCACCCAGCTCTACACCCACGTCACGGTGGCCCGGTTGCGCAAGGTGCACGAGCAGGCCCATCCGCGGGCCTGAGGTCCCCGGGATGTCTAGCCGCTCAAGGGTTTGAGCTGGACACTCGGCCTCACCGGGCGTGAAGATAAGTTCACCGTTCGGCAACCTGTAGCGTGCTTTTCAGCTCTCTTTGAGTAACCGCATGTCGTACTCTGCTGAGAGCAGCCCGGACGCACCTAAGACGAGGAGTGCACAGATGATGCGGAGTCATCGCTGGGTTCATCGGGGTCGTCGGGCCGCTCGGCGGCCTGCCGCGACGGTTCTCGGTGGCGGCGCCATTGCGGCTGCGGCCATGCTCGCGGTGGCCGCGCCGGCTAGCGCCGACGACACGACACTCATTGACACCGCGGGCTCTGACCTGCACACAGCTGATGTCGATCTGAGCACCGCGCTCAAGGATTTGGGCGCCAGCGCCACCCCTTTTGAGAAAATCGGCATTGACCAGGCCATAGCCCTGCAACACCTCAGCCACCTGGGGGATCAGCAGCTGTTGTCTACTGAAGATTCCCTCATCGCGCATGGCAACCCGATTGAGGCGAGCGTGGTGCAATTGCTCAGCAACGTGTTCGATAACGCCATCTACCAAGAGGCCGTGAACTCACTGAACGCCGACCAAGCCTTGGAAGCCGCTGTCGTCGCGACGGCCAGTACAACCAATGATCCCTCGGTGTTGGCCGACATGGCGGCCGCGGTCCCGGCACCCGTGGACTACATCGGCCCGCTGCCTCAGGGTGTCGTGAACGCAGGCGTAGCCGCGTTGACAGACGCCGCGACGACCCACTTTGCTGAGTCGCTCCTCGGACTTTTCTAACCGGGGATGGCAGCCGGCCCTCGGCGCTGACCGGTGACAATGCCACGGCCTTGAGGTGCCGGTGTGAATTCGGTCGGCACGATTCGGCGACTGGGACGCGCTCGTCCACGGATAGGGGAACACACTGATGACCAACGCTGGCCCAGTCCACCCGCCGCTGCTGAGCGGCTTGAGCCGCACCGGGGTCGACTTCAGCAGCCCCAGCGGGTCGACGTAGTCGGCGCGGGACGCGGAACCCCACATCGCTCCCCAGTGCAGACACACCGCGACTGCACACCTGGGGTGACCGCTCAACAACTCGCCGATGGCCGTCGCAGCAGTGACCCGCTGCCCGACCCGAACTCTCGCTCGCACCGGCTCGTAGCTGGTGCGTAACCCGCCCGGGTGGGCCAGCGACACCACCGGTCGGCCGGCCAGCGTCCCGGCGAACACCACGGTTGCGGTGCCCGCCGCATAGACCGGCTGACCCGGCGAGCCGGCCAGGTCCACCCCTCGGTGGCCGGGATTCCAGTCGGGGGAGGGGCCGTCGAACCCCCGCACCACCGCGGGACGCGGCCGCAACGGCCAGTCCAGCCGGACGCCGTCGGCCCGCGTCGGCGCGGCGCACAGCAGCGCGATGACCAGCAGGACCGTCGAAGACCGCACCTGATCAGTTCACCGCGGTACGGGCATCACCGCTAGGACCCGGCCGGCCGGGCTGTGGACAAAGCACCAGCTAACGGCGTGTAAACTCGGCCGCGCGGCTCGCGCGAGCGGGCTGACTTCGCGTGTCTGCAGCCGAACGGATGCCGCGCGGTCCCGCTAAGGCTCTGCCGGGCGGGTCTGGCATCCCGCAGACACCAGGGCCCGTCCTCACCCGATGCCGGGCGAGCAACCGACAGATAGATAAGGCACACCCATGGCCGTAGTCACCATGAAGCAGCTGCTTGACAGCGGCACCCACTTCGGGCATCAGACCCGTCGGTGGAACCCCAAGATGAAGCGGTTCATCTTCACCGACCGCAACGGCATCTACATCATCGACTTGCAGCAGACGCTGACCTTCATCGACAAGGCGTATGAGTTCGTCAAGGAAACGGTCGCCCACGGCGGCACGATACTGTTCGTCGGCACCAAGAAGCAGGCCCAGGAAGCCATCGCCGCCGAAGCCACCCGCGTCGGCATGCCCTATGTCAACCAGCGCTGGCTCGGTGGCATGCTCACCAACTTCGCCACGGTGCACAAGCGTCTGCAGCGCCTCAAGGAGCTCGAGGCGATGGAGCAGACCGGCGGCTTCGAGGGCCGCACCAAAAAGGAGATCCTGGGCCTGACTCGGGAGAAGAACAAACTGGAGCGCAGCCTCGGCGGTATCCGCGACATGTCCAGGGTCCCGTCGGCGATCTGGGTCGTCGACACCAACAAGGAGCACATCGCCGTCGGCGAGGCCCGCAAGCTGGGTATCCCGGTGATCGCGATCCTGGACACCAACTGCGACCCCGACCTGGTCGACTACCCGATCCCGGGCAACGACGACGCGATCCGCTCGGCGGCGCTGCTGACCAAGGTGATCGCCTCCGCGGTTGCCGAAGGCCTCCAGGCCCGCGCCGGTCTGGGCCGCGGCGACGGCAAGCCGGAGGTGGAGGCCGCCGAACCGCTGGCCGAGTGGGAGCAGGAGCTGCTGGCCAGTGCCACCGCCACCGCCGTTCCCGCTGCTTCAGATGACGCCGCCGCAGGCGAAACCGAATCAACCACCGACTCCTCATAGGAAGGCTGATCATTGGCGAACTTCACCGCTGCCGACGTCAAGCGGCTTCGGCAACTGACCGGCGCCGGCATGCTCGACTGCAAGAACGCGCTGACCGAAACCGACGGCGACTTCGACAAGGCCGTCGAGGCGCTGCGCATCAAGGGCGCCAAGGACGTCGGCAAGCGTGCCGAGCGAGCCACCGCCGAAGGACTGGTCGCCGCCAAGGGCGGTGCGCTGATCGAACTCAACTGCGAGACCGACTTCGTCGCCAAAAACGCCGAGTTCCAGAAGCTGGCCGACGAGGTGGTGAGTGCTGCCGCGGCGGCCAAAGCTGCCGACGTCGACGCCCTCAAAACGGCCACCGCAGGCGACAAGACCGTCGACCAGGCGATCGGCGAGCTGTCGGCCAAGATCGGCGAGAAGCTCCAGCTACGCCGGGTCGCGTTCTTCGACGGCACGGTCGAGACCTACCTGCACAAGCGCTCGGCCGACCTGCCGCCGGCCGTCGGCGTGCTGGTCGAATACACCGGCGCAGACCATCAGGCCGCGCACGCGGTGGCCCTGCAGATCGCCGCGCTCAAGGCCCGCTACCTGAGCCGCGACGACGTTCCCGCCGACGTCGTGGCCAGCGAGCGGCGTGTCGCCGAGGAAACCGCGAAGGCCGAGGGCAAACCCGAGCAGGCGTTGCCCAAGATCGTCGAGGGCCGGTTGAACGGGTTCTACAAGGATGCGGTGCTGCTCGAGCAGCCGTCGGTGTCCGACACCAAGAAAACGGTCAAAGCGCTGCTCGACGAGGCGGGGGTCACCGTCACGCGGTTCGTTCGCTTCGAGGTCGGCCAGAGCTAGCGGTTTGGGGGCCGCACCGAAATCGCATAGCGTCGATGAGATGCGACACGTACATGCGTTTGGTGACGACGCGCTCGGCGAGTTCGACGCGGTCGGGCTGGCCGAGGCCATCCGCGCCGGTCAGGTGGGTCGCTCCGAGGTCGTCGAGGCCGCGATCGCCCGCACCGAAGCGGTCAACCCGACGCTGAACGGCGTGGCCTATCGGGCGTTCGACCGCGCCCGCGCCCAGGCGTCGGCACCACCGGGGGACGGCTTCTTTTCCGGTGTGCCGACTTTCGTCAAGGACAACGTCGACGTCGCCGGCATGCCCACGATGCAGGGCACCGATGCGTGGCTGCCCACTCCCGCGCGCGTCGACGGCGACTTCAGCAGGCTGTATCTGGCGACCGGCCTGATCGCACTGGGCAAGTCACAGATGTCGGAATTCGGCTTCAGCGCCTCCGCCGAGCATCCCCGGCTGGGGCCGGTCCGCAACCCGTGGGACACCGCCTATACCGCGGGCGCCTCGTCGTCGGGATCGGGCGTGTTCGTCGCTGCCGGCGCGGTGCCGATTGCGCACGCCAACGACGGTGGTGGTTCGATCCGAATCCCGGCCTCCTGCAACGGTCTGGTGGGTTTGAAACCGACGCGCGGCCGGCTGCCATTGGAGGCCGAATTTCGTCGGATGCCGGTGGGTCTTATCACCCATGGTGTGCTGACCCGCTCGGTGCGCGACACCGCCGCCTTCTATCGTGAGGCCGAACGGGTGTGGCGTCGTCGCAAGCTTCCGCCCGTGGGTGATGTCAGGCACCCCGGCAAGCAGCGGTGCAAGATCGCCGTGCTTACCCGCTCGATCGCGCGCGAGTGCAGCCCTGAGCTGCGCGAGCTGACACTGAAGTCCGCCGTGTTGCTCGAGGAGCTCGGGCACCGAGTCGAGCATCTGGACGAGCCCCCGGTGCCGTCGTCTTTCGCTGTGGACTTCGTGCTGTACTGGGCGCTGCTGGCAATGGTGTTGGTGCACAACGGCCGCCGGGCTTTCGGCGAAAGCTTCGACCCAAGTCGACTGGACAACCTCACGCTTGGTCTGCACCGCCACGCTCGCCGCAATCTGCATCGGGTGCCGCTGGCGATTATGCGGCTGCGCGCGCTGCGTAAGCGCACCGCGCAGGTATTCCGGACTTACGATGCGGTGCTGACCCCGACGGTCGCCGATGAGCCGCCGCCGATCGGCTACCTCGACCCGATGGCCGACTATGAGCAGGTGATCGACCGCCTCTCCAGCTGGGTTGCGTTCACCCCGCTACACAACGTCACCGGCGAGCCCGCAATCTCGCTGCCGCTGGCCCAGTCGGCAGCCGGCCTGCCGGTGGGCATGATGCTCACCGCTGACCTCGGCCGCGAGGCCCGGCTGCTCGAACTCGCCTACGAACTCGAAGAGGCGCAGCCGTGGGCCCGCATCCAGGCTGAAATCGTGGATTAGGCGTCGATCTCATCCCAATGCATTCGTCCGCTCGACGCCGGCTACGGCGCGGTGGTGTCGCTGTACTCGGCGGCCACGGGGCACAGCGCTGTCGGACTGCATGCCTGCCCTATCGAACTTGCTTTCGCCGAAGCCGCCACCCGCGGGTCGATGCGTGTTCCCCTAGCCCAGTGACATTCGCAAAGCTCGGTGGCTCAGCTGCCGAAGCCGCCGCCCGGGGAGGCCAACGACGAGGAGGGTTGGCCGCCGGCGCCGAGGTGGTTGGCGGCGAAGTTGGCTCCCTGGTCGATGATCGCCGCGTTGTCGGCGTAGCTGTTGTGCGCGGCGAAGTCGAGCCCGTCGGAGCACACCGGGTCCTCGGGGACGCAGATCTTGATGGTTTTGGCCTGATAGAGCGGGCCGATGGCGACTTGGGGCTGGCCCAAGAAGTTCATCGCCCGCGCGTTGGGCATGCCGTAAAGCACCACCGCGGCGACGTGGCTGGCCACGTCGGGGGGCATCGGCTTGGGCACGGTGGCCGGGTCGACCCCGTCGGGAACAGCAGCCGAGGTGACAAACCCCATCACGGCCGCGCCCTGAGAGTAACCGCCGAGCACCATCTTGGTGGTGGGGCAGCTGCGGGCGGTGGAAACCACCTGGTTGCCCGCGTCGGCGATGCCGTCCAGGCCGGTGGACCACTCGTCGCTGGCCGGGTAGTTGACCGGGTAGACCTCCAGGGAGCGCCCGCCGATCCGTGAGCGCAGGGCGTCGACGAAGGCTTGTCCGGTCGGACCCACGCCGGGCTCCTCACCGGTGCCCCTGGCGAACACCACCTCCACATCGGGACAGCCCTGGGCCGAGGCCGCCGGGGGCGCCGCCCCGGCAAGGACGCTAGCGCACAACACCGACCCGGCTACCGCCGCCGGGCCACCGAACCGAACACCAAGACGTGCGATCATGGGTAAACAATGCCCATCCATGGCCCACCCCAAACACCAAGATTTCCACACACGACAACACGCACGAAAGCCACCCCTTAATCACCCCGCAGCTCACGAAGGGACTGTGCTCTAAGCGAACTCACCTTACTATGTGGGGGACTCGACCGCAGCCCGAGTTATCCGACTCCCATGGCCCGCACAGTCGAGCATGGACTCGTAATCGGGACCAAGTTGGCAGGCGGCCGTCACTGAGGAACCTCGACTCTCCCTGCGTGATTGGCTTAATTAACCGGATTGCCGGGAAGCAGCCAGCTCGGTTAGCGCCGGTCGATGTCTAGACCGGTTCTCGCCGGGGCGCGAAGACGTCGTTTTCATCGTGTGTCTTCCTCAGCCTCGTGACGGCGGCGGCGGAAAAGGGCAGTCGGGCAACAGTTTCCGAGTTCGACAGATTAACTAAGCCAGGGATGTGCCGGGCGCCGGACCGGCGGGGCGAAGCGCCGACGCTGTCCCGCAGGAGGGGCATATTCAGGCCGAACGCCAAATATTAGGCTTGTACCTGGGGCATGCTGGTGATGCTCATGGGAGGACGAACAATGCCGTCTCGCGGCGGCGAGAGCGCTCTTAAGCGAGGAGTCTGATGACAGAGCCGAAGCCGATGAGCACCACGAGCGCAGAAGGGTTTGCACCGGGCAACGGGCATTCCACCAGCGAGTCGGCGAGTCGCCCCAAATACCGGCGGGTGTTGCTCAAGCTCGGCGGCGAAATGTTCGGCGGGGGTCAGGTGGGTCTGGATCCCGACGTGGTGGCGCAGGTCGCGCGTCAGGTCGCCGAAGTGGTTCGCACTGGAGTGCAGGTCGCGGTAGTGATCGGGGGCGGTAACTTCTTCCGCGGCGCACAGCTACAGCAGCGCGGCATGGAGCGCAGCCGCTCGGACTATATGGGCATGCTCGGCACCGTCATGAACAGCCTTGCACTGCAGGATTTTTTGGAAAGGGAGGGTATCGCCACCCGGGTGCAGACCGCGATAACGATGGGTCAGGTGGCCGAACCCTACATTCCGTTGCGTGCTCGCCGGCACCTGGAGAAGGGCCGAGTGGTGATCTTCGGTGCCGGTATGGGACTGCCGTATTTCTCCACCGACACCACGGCCGCGCAGCGGGCCCTGGAGATCGGCGCCGACGTGGTGCTGATGGCCAAGGCGGTCGACGGCGTGTTCGCCGAAGATCCGCGGGTCAATCCCGATGCTGAGCTGCTCACCGTGATCACCCACCGTGAAGTCATCGACCGCGGGTTGCGAGTGGCCGATGCCACCGCGTTCAGCCTGTGCATGGACAATGGGATGCCGATCCTGGTGTTCAACCTCCTGACCGATGGCAATATCGCCCGCGCGATCGCGGGTGAGAAGATCGGGACGCTGGTCACCAGCTGAGGGAGGGCGTACATGATCGACGAGACCCTCTTCGACGCCGAAGAGAAGATGGAAAAGGCCGTGTCGGTGGCCCGTGAAGACCTGGCAACCATCCGGACCGGCCGCGCCAACCCCGGCATGTTCTCCCGAATCGTCATCGACTATTACGGCGCGGCCACCCCTATCACCCAGCTGGCCAGCATCAATGTGCCCGAGGCGCGACTGGTCGTGATCAAACCGTACGAAGCCGCGCAACTGGGTCCCATCGAGACCGCCATCCGCAACTCCGATCTGGGCCTCAACCCCACCAACGACGGCACCCTGATCCGGGTGGCCGTGCCCCAGTTGACCGAGGAACGCCGCCGCGAGCTGGTCAAGCAGGCCAAAGCCAAGGGTGAGGATGCCCGGGTCTCGGTGCGCAACATCCGCCGCAAGGCGATGGAGGAACTGCACCGCATCCGCAAGGACGGGGAGGCCGGCGAAGACGAGGTCGGCCGGGCAGAGAAGGAGCTCGACAAGACCACACACCAGTATGTCGCGCAAATCGATGAGCTGGTCAGACACAAAGAAGACGAGTTGCTGGAGGTCTAGCGACCGTACGGCAAACGACATCCGTGGCAGACACCGGTACCGGCGCAGGCGTCCCCGCCCAGGGGCCGGTGCAGGGTTCGTCGTCGCAGCCGTCGCCGAAGACCTCGCGCGCCGGGCGCAATCTGCCGGTCGCGATCCTGGTGGGCGCGACGTTGGGCGCCGGCGTCGTCGCGAGCCTGAAGTACGCGCCGCACGCGTTCGTCGGCATCGTCGCCGCCGGCGTCTTGCTGGGCACGCTCGAAGTCGGACGGCGGTTGCGGGCCGCCGGCTATGTGATCCCGATGATCCCGCTGGTGGTCGGTGGCCAGGCCACCGTGTGGTCGACGTGGCCCTACAGCACCCGCGGCGCACTGGCCGGCTTTGGCGGCACCGTCGTGGCGTGCATGATTTGGCGGCTGCTGAGCCGCCACGGCCGGCGGGCCGCCCACGGCACCGATGCCGCCCCGGCGAACTACTTGCGCGACGTGTCGGCAACGGTGTTCTTGGCGGCCTGGGTTCCGCTGTTCGCCTCGTTCGCCGCTTTGCTGGTCTGCGACCACGACGGTCCCGGACGGGCGTTTTCCTTTGCGATCGGCGTGGTCAGCTCGGATATCGGCGGGTATGCGGCCGGGGTGCTCTTCGGTAGACATCCGATGGTGCCGGCGATCAGCCCGAAGAAAACCTGGGAAGGTCTGGTCGGTTCGCTGCTGTTCGGGGTGACCGCGACCACGCTCAGCGTCGGATATCTAGCCGGCAAGCCGCTGTGGATTGGTGTGCTGCTGGGTCTGACCGTCGTGTGCGCGGCGACGCTGGGCGACCTGGTGGAATCGCAGGTCAAACGCGACCTCGGCATCAAGGACATGGGCAGCCTGCTGCCCGGCCACGGTGGGGTACTGGACCGCTTCGACGGCTTTCTGCTGTCGGCGGTGGCGGCGTGGGTGGTCCTGACGCTGGTTCCCTGACCTGGACGCCTGCGGACCTTGCTGCGCCTGGGACACTGGACCCGATGAAGCAGCAGCTGCTATTCGATGCGCCCCGGCGGGCGCTCCCGGCACGGCACCTGGCCGATCTCGACGAGGCGGGCCGCGCGGCTGCCGTCGCCGACCTCGGCCTGCCGGCGTTTCGCGCCAACCAGCTCGCGCACCAGTACTACGGGCGGCTGATCGGCGACCCCCGGCAGATGAGCGACCTGCCCGCGGCAATTCGCGACCGGGTCGCCGCAGCGTTGTTCCCGCAGTTGCTGACCGCCGCCCGCGATATCACCTGTGATGCCGGCCAGACCCGCAAGACGCTCTGGCGGGCCGCCGACGGCACCGGCTTCGAGTCGGTGCTGATGCGCTACCCGCGACGCCACACCGTGTGCATTTCGTCGCAGGCCGGCTGCGGGATGGCGTGCCCGTTTTGCGCCACCGGGCAGGGCGGGCTTCGCCGCAACTTGTCGGCGGCCGAGATCCTCGAACAGGTGCGGGCCGCCGCCGCAGCGGTCCGCGACGAGTGGGGTGACCGGCTGTCCAACGTGGTTTTCATGGGGATGGGTGAGCCGCTGGCCAACTACGCCAAGGTGGTGGCCGCGCTTCGCCGCATGACCGCAGCGCCGCCGCACGGGTTCGGTCTCTCGGCGCGGTCCGTCACCGTGTCGACGGTCGGCCTGGCCCCGGCGATCCGCAAGCTGGCCGACGAACGGATTGCGGTGACGCTGGCGCTGTCTCTGCACGCGCCCGACGACCAACTGCGAAACACGCTGGTGCCGGTCAACAACCGGTGGAAGATCGGCGAGGTGATCGGGGCCGCCCGCCACTACGCCGTGGTGACCGGACGACGGGTGTCGGTCGAATACGCGCTGATGCGCGACGTCAATGACCAGCTGTGGCGGGCCGATTTGCTGGGCAAGCTGCTCCACCGCTCGCTGGGGCCGCTGGCGCACGTGAACGTCATCCCGCTCAACCCCACGCCGGGCAGTGACTGGGAGGCCAGCCCCCCACGCGTGCAGCGCGAATTCGTCCGGCGGGTCCGGGCCCGGGGTGTGTCCTGCACGGTGCGAGACACCCGTGGTCGACAGATCGCTGCCGCGTGCGGGCAGTTGGCCGCCGAGGGTTGAGCCGCCTGCGCGACGGCGCGGGCATTGAACCGACTCGCCGGCGCGTAGGCTTCGTGGAGGGGGGCGTTAGGGGGTTCGTGATGAGAATGCGCTTGCTGCGACCGTTCGCGGTCGGTGTCGTCGCGGTTGCGCTTGTGGTCGGCCTGGGCGTGCCGCCCCGCGCCCACGCGGCCGACGACCGCCTGCAGTTCACCGGCACCACGCTCAGCGGTGCCCCCTTCAACGGCGCGAGTTTGCAGGGCAAGCCGGCCGTGCTGTGGTTCTGGACGCCGTGGTGTCCGTTCTGCAACGCCGAGGCTCCGGGGGTAAGCCAGGTGGCGGCCGCAAGTCCGGCAGTCACCTTCGTCGGGATCGCGGCCCACTCCGACCTCGCGGCGATGCAGAACTTCGTCTCCAAGTACAACCTGACCTTCACCAATCTCAACGACGCCGACGGATCGATCTGGGCGCGCTACAACGTGCCCTGGCAGCCGGCGTATGTGTTCTATCGGGCCGACGGCAGCTCCACGTTCGTGAACGACCCCACCTCGGCAATGTCCGAGCAGGAGCTGGCTGACCGGGTAGCCGCGCTGACGTCCTAGCCGGTGAACCAAGGACTGGTCGGTCTGGCCTTCGCCGCCGGGTTGGTGGCGGCCCTGAATCCCTGCGGTTTCGCCATGTTGCCGGGTTACCTGGTGCTGGTCGTGCGCAGGGAGGGGAATAGCGCGGCGTCGGTGCTGGCCGCGGTCGGCCGCGCCGTGATGGCCACCCTGGGGATGGTGCTGGGGTTTCTGACGGTCTTCGGCGTGTTCGCAGCGCTGAGCATCTCGGCGGCCGCGGCAGTGCAGCGATCGCTGCCCTACGTCACAACAGTCGTCGGCGTTGTCCTGGTCGTTGTCGGGGGATGGCTGCTGTCCGGGCGCACGGTCACGCTGGTGATGCCCGGCGCCGCGCGGTGGGCGCCGACCGTGCGGCTCGGGTCTATGTACGGCTACGGCGTCAGCTACGCGGTCGCCTCGCTGTCGTGCACCGTCGCCCCGTTTTTGGCCGTCACCGCGGCGGCCGTTCGCCGCGGCTCGCTTGCCGGGAGGGTATCGGTCTATGTGGCTTATGTCGCCGGGCTCACCCTCGTCGTCGGCGTGTTGGCGGTTGCCGCCGCATTCGCGAGCTCGGCGCTGGCGACCCGGTTGCGGCGTGTCCTGCCAATGGTCAACCGGGCCGGCGGCGCCCTGTTGATTCTGGTTGGGCTGTATGTGGGTTACTACGGTTTGTACGAGGTGCGCCTGCTCGAGGCCCGCGGCGCCCCCACAGATTTCGTGATCGGGGGCGCGGGCCGGCTGCAGGGCGTGCTGGCCGGCTGGGTGCACCGGCACGGCGCAGCGCCGTGGGTGGCGGCGTTGGCCGTGTTGATGGCCGGCGCGCTCGCCACGGCCGGCTATCGGCGGGCACGTCGGACGCCGCGGAACTGACCGCGATGGCGGGGCCGGATGCGGTCGCTACCGGAGCCAGCCGCGCCGTCGGCCCCACCAGTCGCGCACGGTCACAAAAAGCGTCAGCACGGCGAAGCAGACCAAAAACCAGTCCTCGATGTGGCCCACATGGTTGCCGCGCAGCAGGCACAGCAGAAAGATTGCGGCGAACAGTCCCACCATGTGCCAGGTCCGATAGTTGATCTTGCTCCAGCCCCACCGTGCGGACGGTACTTCAGCGACATCGACCCCGGTGTGGCGCTCAACCTCGGTACCGACCACAGCGACTCCTTCGATCAAGACTGCTCAACGACTCTTGACGCCCCGATATTCTGGCACACCTGGGTGCGCCCGGTGACAGGCTGCAGACGGCGCAGACGCCGTCCGCGGCACAATAGACGGGTGACGACGCATCGCCGCAAGGTTTTGGTGCTCGGCAGCACGGGATCCATCGGCACCCAGGCGCTGGAGGTCATCGCCGCCAACCCGGATCGCTTCGAGCTGGTCGGGCTGGCAGCCGGCGGTGCGAACCCGGACCTGCTGGCACGCCAGCGCGCCGAGACCGGGGTGACCAACATCGCCGTCGCCGACGAACGCGCCGCGCAGGCGATCGGCGACGTCAGCTACCAGGGCCCGGACGCCCTCAGCCGGTTGATCGAGGACACCGACGCCGACGTCGTGCTCAACGCGCTGGTCGGGGCGCTGGGTCTGCGCCCGACCCTGGCGGCGCTGGCGACCGGGGCCACGCTGGCCCTGGCCAACAAGGAGTCGCTGGTCGCCGGTGGCCCGCTCGTGCAGGCGGCCGCTGCACCCGGCCAGATCGTGCCCGTCGACTCCGAACATTCCGCGCTGGCCCAATGCCTGCGTGGCGGCGCTGCCGACGAGGTCGCCAAACTGGTGCTCACCGCCTCTGGCGGACCATTCCGCGGCTGGTCGGCCGCCGACCTCGAGCACGTCACCCCGGAGCAGGCCGGGGCGCATCCCACCTGGTCGATGGGTCCGATGAACACGCTGAACTCGGCGTCGCTGGTGAACAAGGGGCTCGAACTGATCGAGACCCACCTGCTGTTCGGCATCGACTACGAGCGCATCGAGGTCGTCGTCCACCCGCAGTCGATCGTGCATTCGATGGTCACCTTCACCGACGGATCGACGATCGCGCAGGCCAGCCCGCCGGACATGAAACTGCCGATCTCGTTGGCGCTGGCCTGGCCGGACCGGGTGCCCGGCGCGGCCGCCGCCTGCGACTTTGGCACCGCGTCGAGGTGGGACTTCGAGCCGCTGGACACCGACGTTTTCCCCGCCGTGGAGCTGGCCCGGCAAGCCGGCCGGGCCGGCGGCTGCATGACCGCGGTCTACAACGCCGCCAACGAGGAGGCCGCCGCCGCGTTTCTTGCCGGCCGGATCGGGTTCCCAGCGATTGTGCGCACCATCGCCGACGTACTGCACGCCGCCGACCGCTGGGCCCCGCAATGGGGTGCGACACCCGCTACCGTGGAAGACGTACTCGACGCGCAGCGGTGGGCCCGCGAACGGGCGCAGCGCGCGGTTGGCACAGGCGGTCGTGGAAAGGTGGCAGCAACCCGATGATGTTCGTTGTCGGCATCGTGGCATTTGCGTTTGCCATCCTGGTGTCGGTGGCGCTGCACGAGTGCGGCCACATGTGGGCGGCGCGGGCCACCGGCATGAAGGTGCGTCGCTACTTCGTCGGCTTTGGTCCCACCCTGTGGTCGACCCGGCGCGGTGGAACCGAGTACGGGCTGAAGGCAATTCCGGCGGGCGGTTTCTGCGATATCGCCGGAATGACGGCGGTCGAGGAACTGGCACCCGACGAGCGGGATCGCGCCATGTACAAGCAGGCGGCCTGGAAGCGCATCGCCGTGTTGCTTGCCGGACCCGGGGTCAACTTCGTTATCGGCCTGGTGCTGATCTATGTCATCGCGGTGATCTGGGGGCTGCCGAACCTGCATCCGACGGCTCCCGCGGTGATCGGCGAGACCACCTGTATCGCGCCGGAAATCGCCAAGGGGCAATTCGGGCAGTGCAGCGGGCCCGGCCCGGCGGCGACCGCCGGACTCCGTAAGGGCGACGTCGTCGTCAGGGTCGGTACCAAAGACGTGCACACCTTCGAGGAAATGGCCGCCGCGGTGCGCCAGCAACACGGCACGGTTGCGATCGTCGTCGAGCGCGACGGTCATCCGATGACCTTCGAGGTGACCGTGACTCCGGCTCGGCGGTGGCTGCACGAGCGTGACACCGAGCCGTCGACCGTGGGCATGATCGGCGTTGCCCCGCCGCTGGCCGGACCGACGCATTACAACGTGGTCACCGCGATTCCGGGCGCCGTCGTCTTCACCGGTGACTTGAGCGTCGAACTCGGCAAGGCGTTGGTGGCCATCCCGTCCAAGGTCGGCGCGCTGGTCCACGCGATCGAGGGCGGCCAGCGCAGCCCCGACACCCCGATCAGCGTGGTCGGCGCGTCCATCATCGGCGGCGACACCGTCGATCACGGGCTGTGGCAGGCGTTCTGGTTCTTCCTGGCCCAGCTGAACTTCATTCTGGCCGCGATCAACCTGGTGCCGCTGTTGCCGTTCGACGGCGGTCACATCGCGATCGCGGTCTACGAAAAAATCCGCAACCTCATCCGCTCGTCCCGCGGCATGGTCGTCGCGGCGCCGGTGAACTATCTCAAACTCATGCCGGCCACCTACGTAGTCTTGGTGCTGGTAGTCGGCTACATGCTGTTGACGGTGACTGCCGATCTGGTCAACCCGATCAGGCTGTTCCAGTAGGAGAGACCCATGGCCACCGGCCAAAACACGAGCTTGGGCATGCCGGCATCGCCGGGACCAACGCTGGCGACGCGGCGGCCGACGCGCCAGCTGATGGTCCGCGACGTCGGGGTGGGCAGCGATCACCGGATTTCGGTGCAGTCGATGTGCACCACCAAGACGCACGACGTCGACGCGACGCTGCAGCAGATCGCCGAGTTGACCGCCGCGGGCTGCGATATCGTGCGGGTGGCCTGCCCGCGCCAGGAGGACGCCGATGCGCTGGCCGAGATCGCTCGGCACAGCCAGATTCCGGTGATCGCCGACATCCATTTCCAGCCCAAATACATCTTCGCCGCGATCGACGCGGGCTGCGCGGCGGTGCGCGTCAATCCGGGCAACATCAAAGAATTCGACGGTCGGGTCGGCGAGGTGGCCAAGGCCGCCGGTGCGGCCGGCATCCCGATCCGGATCGGCGTCAACGCCGGCTCGCTGGACAAGCGGATCATGGCCAAGTACGGCAAGGCCACTCCCGAGGCGCTGGTCGAGTCGGCCCTGTGGGAGGCCTCGCTGTTCGAAGAACATGGCTTCGGCGACATCAAGATCAGCGTCAAACACTCCGATCCCGTCGTGATGGTGCGGGCCTATCAACTGCTGGCCGCTCAATGCGACTACCCGTTACACCTGGGAGTCACCGAGGCCGGGCCGGCCTTCCAGGGCACGATCAAATCCGCGGTCGCGTTCGGCGCCCTGCTCTCGCAGGGTATCGGCGACACGATCCGGGTGTCGCTGTCGGCGCCGCCGGTCGAGGAGGTCAAGGTCGGTATCGCGATCCTGGAGTCGCTGAACTTGCGGCCCCGGTCGCTGGAGATCGTGTCGTGTCCATCGTGCGGGCGCGCGCAGGTCGACGTCTACACGTTGGCTAACGCGGTCAGCGCGGGCCTGGACGGGCTCGAGGTGCCGTTGCGGGTCGCGGTGATGGGTTGCGTCGTCAACGGCCCGGGGGAGGCGCGCGAGGCGGACCTCGGCGTCGCGTCGGGCAACGGCAAGGGGCAGATCTTCGTGCGTGGCGAGGTGATCAAGACTGTGCCCGAGGCGCAGATCGTCGAGACCCTGATCGAAGAGGCAATGCGGCTCGCCGGTGAAATGAGGCACGGGCGGGAAATCGGACCCGGCCCGGACGCGACAGCCAGCGGTTCGCCGGTTGTGACCGTAAGCTGATAGGGGTCCGCTCGGGCCGCCTGCACGCAGAAGGAATCGCTATGTCGGCTCCGCCCATCAATCGTTTGGTTGACGAGCGACGGGTCTCGGTGGTGCGCGATGCCGCCGCAGTGCAGCGCGTCCTCGACCACGATCCGGTCGGGTCGTGCATGGTCGCCGCGCGGGTTGCGGACCACGGGATCGAGCCCACCGCCATCGGCGGCGAACTGTGGACCCGAAGCAGCGCCGACGAGTCGCTGTGCTACGCTGGCCTCAACCTGATTCCGTTGCGCGGCAAGACGACCGACTTGACCGCATTCGCCGACAAGGCGATGAGCACACGGCGGCGTTGCTCGTCGCTGGTGGGTCGGGCCGAACTGGTGTTGCCGATGTGGCAGCGGCTGGAGCCGATCTGGGGTCCGGCCCGTGACGTTCGTGACCGCCAGCCGCTGATGGCGTTGAGTACGATGCCGCGGTGCGCAATCGACCCCGGTGTGCGCCAGGTGCGGCCGAGCGAGATCGACGCCTATCTGGTCGCGGCCATCGACATGTTCATCGGTGAGGTGGGTGTGGACCCGCGGGTCGGCGACGGCGGCCGCGGCTATCGTCGCAGGCTGGCCAACTTGATCAGCGCGGGTCGGGCGTGGGCTCGCTTCGAGCACGGCCAGGTTGTCTTCAAAGCCGAGGTGGGGTCGCAGTCGCCGGCGGTCGGCCAGATTCAAGGTGTCTGGGTGCATCCCGAACGGCGCGGCCAGGGTCTGGGCAAGTCCGGTACCGCGACGTTGGCGGCGGTGATCGTCGGCACCGGGCGCATCGCCAGCCTTTACGTCAACGACTTCAATGCGGTGGCCCGTGCCGCCTACGCGCGGGTCGGCTTCGCCGAAGTGGGAACCTTCGCCACCGTGTTGCTCGACTGAACCGCGCTGTCCCCGGTGTCCCCGGTGTCCCCGGTGACTCTCGCAGTCACGCTAGCGTGACGCTCGGCGGCGACAGCCACGCTGGCGTGACGCTGGGGAACGTCACGGATTGGTTTCGGTGCGCCTCCAACCCGGTAGCCGCCCGGCCTCCTAACATCAGCACCAATGGCCACAAAAATAGCATTCGTCTCACAGGCCACAGTATTGGCGCTTCTCTCGTGCGCTGTCCTGCCGGCCTGCACTCCGCGTCCGGACGGCCCCGGCCCGGCGGCCCAGCGGTTCTTCGCAGCATTGGCCACCGGCGACACAGCGGCCGCCGCGGCGTTGACCGACGATCCCGGTGACGCCCGGGAGGCGCTCAACGCGGCGTGGGCTGGACTGCAGGCCGTCCACCTGGACGCCCAGATTCTGGGTTCGAAGTACACCGAGGACACCGGCTCTGTGGGATACCGCTATACCTGGCACCTGCCGAAGAACCGGAACTGGTCCTACGACGGTCAGCTCAAGATGGCCCGCGACGAGGGGCGCTGGCAGGTCCGCTGGACGACGACCGGACTGCATCCGCGGCTCGGTGAGCATCAGGTGTTCGCGCTGCGGGCCGACCCGCCGCGGCGTGCCGCGGTGAACGAGGTCGGCGGAACCGACGTGCTGGTACCCGGCTACCTCTACCACTACACACTGGACGCCCGGCGCGCCGGTGAGCAGCTGGTCCAGACTGCCCGCGCGGTCGTCGACGCGCTGCACCCCTTCGATGACACCCTGGACCCGCAACGACTCGCCGAACAGGCCAGCTCCGCCCGTACACCGCTGGACCTGATCACCCTGCGCACCGACGACAACAACCAGGTGGCGCCGGCGATCGGCGGGCTGCCCGGGGTGGTGATCACTCCGCAGGCCGAGCTGCTGCCGACCGACGATCGGTTCGCGCCCACGCTGCTCAGCGAGGTGAAAAAGGCTGTGGTCGACGACCTCGAAGGCCAGGCGGGTTGGCGGGTAGTCAGCGTCAACCAGAACGGTGTCGACGTTACCGTGCTGCACGAGGTGGAGCCGTCACCGGCGCCGTCGATCTCGATCAGCCTGGATCGCGCCGTGCAGGACGCCGCCCAGCACGCCGTGGACGGCGAACCCGGCAAAGCAATGATCGTGGCGATCAGGCCGTCGACCGGCGAGATCTTGGCCGTCGCCCAAAACAGCGCCGCAGACGCCGACGGACCGGTCGCCACCACCGGGCTGTACCCGCCGGGATCGACGTTCAAGATGATCACCGCGGGTGCGGCGATCGAGCGGGATATGGCCACCCCCAACACGTTGCTGAACTGCCCCAGGGAAATCGACATCGGGCAGCGCAGCATTCCCAATTACGGCGGGTTCGACCTGGGTGTGGTGCCGATGGCGCGCGCCTTCGCCAGCTCCTGCAACACCACGTTCGCCGAACTGGCCAGCCGGATGCCGCCGCGCGGTTTGACGCAGGCCGCTGCCCGCTATGGCTTCGGTCTGGACTACCAGGTGGACGGCCTCACCACGGTGACCGGCTCGGTGCCGCCGACGGTCGATCAAGCCGAACGCACCGAAGACGGCTTCGGCCAGGGCAAGGTGCTGGCCAGCCCGTTCGGCATCGCGTTGGTCGCAGCCACCGTGGCTGCGGGCAAGACCCCGGTACCGAAACTCATCGAGGGCCGTCCGACGACCGTCACCGGCGACGCCGCCCCGATCAGCGAAAAGGTGGTCGAAGGGCTGCGTCCGATGATGCGGCTGGCGGTGACCAACGGCACCGCCAAGGACATCGCCGACTGCGGCGAAGTGTTCGGCAAGACCGGCGAGGCCGAATTTCCCGGCGGATCGCATTCGTGGTTCGCCGGGTACCGCGGTGATATGGCGTTCGCGGCGCTGATTGTTGGCGGCGGCAGCTCCGAACACGCGGTCCGGATGACCAAGCGGATGTTGCAGGGTCTGCCGGGCGACTACCTGACGTGAGGCTACAGGCCCACACGTGCCAGATCGGCAAGAATTGTGTAGATGTCCACGGCGCTTTGCGTGTCGTAAAACATGGCCAAGCCAAGGAATAAAATTTGAGGGTTATCGGAAGTGACCTCAGCCGCACTGTCTAAATTGTAAACGAAATTGAGGACAATACCGTCGAAATCGGTTTCGGCATAGTCAGTGCATGTTCCGGGACTGCGTCTTCGAACCATGGCAAGAGCACGCGGGCGGGCGCCCAAATCAGTATGGCGATTAGTGCAGTGCCCGAGCGTCGACGAGACCAACGGCGTCCATGTGTGCAGTCCGGTCGGGTTCTGTGCCTCACGCTTCCTGAGCTATGCCTGGCGCAGCCAGTTACTCAGCGACATCTGCTCGGCGGCCTGCTGGCGGAAAGCCTGCCGCTCCCCGCAATGACCCGCTGCCCAGACTGCCCAACACCCGATCGACGACGTCGAGGTCTACGTCGCCAGCACCGGGGAACCGCCGCAAGAACCGCCGCCGACGGCATGTCGGCCGGGCGGGTACGGCTCGGCATCGACGCTGCGCAGCGACGCATCAGTAAGCTTGCGACATGCCCGTTCGCACCGCGCTGTCTCCCGGCGTACTGTCCCCGACACGATCGGTACCCAAGTCGATCCCGCGCCCGGAATACGTCGGCAAGCCGACCGCGCGCGAGGGCAGCGAGCCGTGGGTGCAGACGCCCGAGGTGATCGAGAAGATGCGTGTCGCAGGCCGGATCGCGGCCGGTGCGCTGGTCGAGGCGGGCAGGGCCGTTGCGCCCGGGGTGACGACCGACGAGCTGGACCGCATCGCCCACGAGTACATGGTCGATCACGGTGCCTATCCATCGACGCTGGGCTACAAGGGTTACCCGAAGTCGTGCTGCACGTCGCTGAACGAGGTCATCTGCCACGGTATCCCGGACTCGACGGTGATCGAGGACGGCGACATCGTCAACATCGACGTCACCGCTTACATCGGCGGCGTCCACGGCGACACCAACGCGACGTTTTTGGCCGGCGACGTTTCCGAAGAGCATCGGCTGCTGGTGGAGCGCACCCGCGAGGCCACGCTGCGGGCGATCAGGGCCGTCAAACCGGGCCGATCGTTGTCGGTTATCGGCCGGGTGATCGAATCGTACGCAAACCGCTTCGGGTACAACGTGGTTCGCGACTTCACCGGGCACGGGATAGGCACCACGTTTCACAACGGGCTGGTGGTGCTGCACTACGACCAGCCCTCGGTCACCACGACCATCGAGCCCGGGATGACGTTCACCATCGAGCCGATGATCAACCTGGGCACGCTGGACTACGAAATCTGGGCGGACGGCTGGACGGTGGTCACCAAAGACCGCAAGTGGACGGCCCAGTTCGAGCACACGCTGCTGGTCACCGACACCGGCGCCGAAATCCTGACGCTGCCGTGACACGACGCGGCCGACTGTGCGGTTCGATACGCCAGCCGCGGCGTGTCGCGGATGAAACCGCACAGTCGCTGCGGGTCACCGCACCCGCTGCGTCGCCCGCTGCGGCACGGTGAGTGGGGCGCTGCTGGTCGCCGGCACCAGCTCGGATGCCGGCAAGTCCACGGTGGTCGCGGGGCTGTGCCGGCTGCTGGCGCGCAAGGGTATTCGAGTCGCGCCGTTCAAGGCGCAGAACATGTCGAACAATTCCGTCGTCACCATCGAGGGCGGCGAAATCGGCCGCTCGCAGGCGGTGCAGGCCCGGGCGGCCGGCCTGGCGCCCAGTGTGCGGTTCAACCCGATTCTGCTCAAACCCGGCAGCGACCGAACCTCGCAGCTGCTGATCCACGGACAGATCGTGGGCTCGGTCACCGCAACCGACTACTGGACCCATCGCGACCGGCTTTGCGGGATTGTGGCCGACGACTTGGCCGACCTGCGCGCGGAGTTCGATGCGGTGATCTGCGAAGGCGCCGGCTCGCCGGCGGAGGTCAACCTGCGCGCCACCGACATCGCCAACCTGGGACTGGCCCGCGCGGCGCGGCTGCCGGTGATCCTGGTCGGCGACATCGACCGCGGGGGGCTGTTGGCTCACCTGTTCGGAACGGTGGCGGTGCTACACCCCGACGACCAGGCGCTGATCGCCGGATACATCGTCAACAAGTTCCGCGGCGACCCGACGTTGCTGGCGCCCGGGTTGCGGCAACTGGCCGAGCTCACCGGGCGTCCCAGCTACGGCGTGCTGCCCTACGCCGACGAGCTTTGGCTGGATGCCGAAGACTCCGTCTCGGTGCTGGCCCACCGGGTTCTGGGTACACCGCAACCGCCGCGCGGGGAGCAATGGCTGCGGGTCGCCGCGGTGCGTCTGCCGCGGATCTCCAACTCCACCGACATCGAGGCGCTGGCCTGTGAGCCCGGGGTGCTGGTGCGTTGGGCGACCGAACCCGCCGATCTCGCCGACGTCGACGTCGTCGTGCTGCCCGGCAGTAAGGCCACCGTCGCCGACCTGGGCTGGTTGCGGGAACGCGGGCTGGCACAGGCCGTCGTCGCGCATGCGGCCGCCGGCCGGGTGGTGCTGGGCATCTGCGGCGGGTTCCAGATGCTGTGCGCCGCTATCGACGATCCGGTCGAAACCCGATCCGGCCGCGTCGACGGGCTCGGGCTGCTCGACGCCGACATCGTGTTTGCCCCGGCCAAGGTGCTGCGGCGGTGGCCGCCGCATGGCTACGAGATCCACCACGGGCGGGTAGCGCGCTGCGCCGAGGCCTGCTGGTTCGAGGCGGACGGGGCAGCGCAGGGCTACCGCCGCGGGCAGGTGTACGGCACGCATTGGCACGGCCTGTTCGACGACGACGACTTCCGGCGGGAGTGGGTGAGCCGGGCGGCGGCCGCGGCGGGCCGGGACGGCTTCGTCGTGGCCGACGACGTCGACGTGGCAGCCCGCCGTGACACCCAGCTGGATCTGATGGCCGACCTGCTGGCGACGCATCTCGACATCGACGCGATCACTGGCCTGCTGCACGACGGGCCGCCGCAGCGGCCCACCCTCGTCGTCGGACTGCGGCACGCACGGCGGCGCCCCCTCTGAGCTGAGCGAGCGTGCCGAAACGGCCCCCGGCCAGACCGAATAGCTGTAGGTTGCTGACGTGCTCTCGACGACGATGACCACCGTCGACGGATTCCCGATCCAGGTGGCCGTCTCAGGTCCGGAGAAAGGCTCCGTCGTCCTGGTGCTGGGCGCGGCGCAGCGCGAGCTGCACGTCTACGGGCCGGTGTGCGAGCGGTTGCACAAAGCGTTGTTGCGGACGGTCGTGGTCGGGGCCGATCCGCGATTGAGTGCCAAGTCGGTCGTGGGCATCCTCGATGTGCTCGACATCGACTGGGCGGTGCTGGTCGGCGATCGTGTCGGGGGAGAGCTGGCCTGGGAGCTGGCGGCGACGCGATTGGAACGCTTCACCGGCCTGGTGGTGATCGACCGCGGCCATCCGCGGGTGGCCGATCTCACCGGGGTCATCCGTGACGAGCACTGCCCACCGGTGGAGGTCAACACCACCGCGCTGGTCAGTACCCCGGCCGCCCGGGCGGTGGCCCGGGCCAGTCAGCGCTATGTTTACGGTGATTACCGCGTGGTGGAACTGTTGAGCCGGCGCAACGTGCACGAGTCGACGGCGCAGCTGGCCGCGGAGATCGTGCTGCGCAGCAGCACCTGGTAGCGGCCCGAGCGCGGATCCGCGCTTACGGTGGTGAGGTGCCCGTGGCTACACCGCCGGTGATCGGCATGACCACCTATCTGGACCAGGCCCGGTCCGGAATCTGGGACGTCCGCGCAAGTTTTCTGCCTGCCGCCTATATCGAGGGGGTCAGGCTGGCCGGCGGGCTGGCGGTGCTGCTGCCGCCGCAGTCGGTCGACGTCGACACCGTTGAGCGGGTGCTCGACGCGGTGGACGGCCTGGTGATCACCGGAGGTAAGGACATCGACCCCGCGTCGTACGGCCAGCCGCCGCATCCGGCCACCGACGAACCCGCTCCGCAGCGCGACAGCTGGGAGTTCGCCCTGCTGCGTGGGGCGCTTCGGCGGCACCTGCCGGTGCTGGGCATCTGTCGCGGCGCCCAGGTGCTCAACGTCGCACTCGGCGGGACACTGCATCAGCATCTGCCCGACGTCATCGGGCACACCGGGCATCAGCCGGGCAACGCCGTGTTCAGCACCCTTGTCGTGCGCACGGTGCCCGATACCCGGCTGGCCGGATTGCTGGGGGAGTCCGTCAAGGTCCGCTGCTACCACCACCAGGCGATCGCCGAGGTGGGCTCGGGCCTGGTGGTCAGTGCCTGGGATGCCGACGGCGTGGTCGAGGCACTCGAACTTCCGGGGGACGACTTCGTGCTCGCCGTGCAGTGGCATCCCGAGGAAAGCCTCGACGACGTGCGGCTGTTCACGGCGCTGGTGGAGGCGGCGCGGTCGCACGCCCGTCGACGACCAAGCGACGGCGTCCGGCGGATCAGCGGCTGAACAAACCTCCCGGTTCAGTCGGCGCGTTGCGGCTGCGCGGTCCATTTGTCTTCGATGCGACCGTAGCGCCACACCAGCAGCGCGACCGCCCAGGTCAAGACGAACAGGGCGACGATGCCGAGGCCGAGCTTGGCGAAGCTCACGTCGCGGATCCATGCCCAGAATGCGCCCCCGAAGCGCAGCTGCTCGCCGAGGATCTGCAGAATTTCCAGGCCGCCGACGAGCAGCGCGACGGCGACCGAGAGCCCGGTGATGGTGATGTTGTAGTAGATCTTGCGCACCGGCTTGGCGAAAGCCCAGCCGTAGGCGAAGTTCATGAACGAGCCGTCGAGGGTGTCGAGCAGGCACATCCCCGCGGCGAACAGCACGGGCAGACACAAGACGGCGTAGGCGGGCAGGCCGACCGCGGCACCGGTGCCGGCCAGCATGAGCAGGGCAACCTCGGTGGCCGTGTCGAATCCCAGCCCGAACAGCACACCGACCGGATACATGTGCCACGAGGTGGTGATCGACGTAGTGAGCCGGCTCAGGATTCTGGTGAAAATGCCGCGGTTGTTCAGGTGCTCCTCGAGTTCGGCCTCGTTGTAGCGGCCGCCGCGCAGGCGTGTCAAGACGCGCAGCAGGCCGGCCAGCACGGCGACGTTGACGGCGGCGATCAGGCAAAGGAACACCCCGGAGACGCCGGTGCCGATCAAGCCGGTGTAGTGATGCAGCGCCGAGGAGCCCTGCTGCAGGGGTCCGACGATGACCGTCATCCCGATGACCAGCAACACCGCCAGCACCAACACGACTGTGGAGTGGCCCAGTGCGAAGAAGAACCCGACGGCCAGCGGGCGCTGCCCGTCGTTCATCAGCTTGCGGGTGACGTTGTCGATGGCGGCGATGTGGTCGACGTCGAACGCGTGCTTGGCACCCAGCGCGTAGGCGGTCAGCCCGATGCCGATGCCGAACGCCGTGCCGCCGACGCGGTAGTGGTCGGGCTCCACGATGAACACCAGGATTGCCCAGCCGATCAGGTTCAGCGCAACGATCACCGCGAACATCGACCCCGCCCGCGCCCATTCCGCCGGCGTCAACCCGCAGCGCTTGCCCGGCGACAAAGCCGGCCGGTCGGACGCACTGCCCACGTCGGGTCCCCCTTTGCCCTGCACGCACGAGGTTGCAGAAACGTTAGCCGTTGAGAGACCTTAGGCTCAGCCCCGTAGGGCGATCAGCGGAATCGCCATCTCGGCCGGGGTGGCCGCGCCGTGGATTCCGATCAGGCGGGCGACTTCGGCTGGCTCGTGGCCGCTGGCGAGCACCGTCAGGTCGCCGCTGCAGACGACGACGACGTCGCCGATCCTGGGCAGATGCTCGGCACGCACCGGCCCGAACCAGCCGCGTTGCACGGCGTCGTCGCGGCGGAGGACCTCGGCCCGCCCGTCCAGCAGCTCACTCCAGGCGGCCACCACGTCCGCGACAGCACCCGGCTCGGTGTGCAGGTAGCGCACCCGGGGGTCGCCGGCGACTACCCGCACCCCGGCGGCCAGCCGTGGCTCGACGCCGATGTCGACCCGCGCCGTCGCCGGGGCGTTCAGGCCGCCGTGGTCGGCGGTGACCAGCAGGGCCGCATCCGGGGGCAGCGCCTCGACCAGCCGAGTCAGCAGCTCGTCGACGTGAGCGGCCGCAGCGTGCCACTGTGGCGAGCCGATGCCGAACAGGTGTGCCGCGGTGTCGAGTTCGGCGGTATAGCCGTAGACCAGACCCGGGGCGGCGGCCAGCTCGTCGGCCAGCCGCTGCCCATAGCCGAGACCGGTTGCGGCCGCGCAGAATTGCGCCCCGCGGTAGGCGGCCTGGGTGAGCCCGCTGCCGAGGAATCCGGCCGGCAGCAGAGCCCGCGTGCTGACGCCGGCCCGCGCGAGCCGCTCGAACCACGTCGAGACGGGTTGCCACCGAGCCGGCGGCGGGTCGTCGCGCCAAACAAGGTGATTGAGCACCCGATCCGAGCCGGGCAGTTTGACGGTGAAGCCCAGGACTCCGTGCTCGCCCGGCAAGACACCGGTGCTCAGCGACACCAGGCTGGTCGGCGTCGTCGACGGGAAGGCGCAGGTGAGTTCGCCCAGCCAGCCCACCTTGCCGGCCAGCACCGAGGTCAGCAGCGGGGCATCGGCAGCCAGGTGCGGAAGCAGGTGAGAGCCCATTCCGTCGACCAGCACGACAGCCACCCGGCGCACCTCGCCGATTCGCTCGCCCAATCCGAGCGGGGATCGCCGGCCCGACGTGTCGGGCACCCCGAGCAGCGCCGCCGCGGCGGGCAGCACGTCGCAAATCGAACCGTCCACGACGGCCAGTCTGACAGTGCCACTGCGCATGGACGCTCGCCGATGCGCATCAGCTGCTGCCGTCGGGCAATCCGATGCGTGATACTGAAGCGGTGATCGGGCCATCGGTGTCGGATCCGGCTGTTGTCGAGCGGATGGGAGAGTTGCTGCGCTCGCACGGGTTGCGGCGAATGGCGTCGCGGATCGCCGTGTTGGCGGTGCTCGAGCCGGTGCGTAGTCACCTTTCGGTGGCCGAGATCGATCAGAAGCTGCGGGACCGCCTGCCCGCCGGCGAGCAGCCGCCGGACCTGGCGACGATCTACCGCACGGTGACCACGCTGGTCGACCAGGGTTTGCTGCATGCGCTGACCCTGGACGGCGGTGTCACCACCTATGGGATGGCCGTCGACCCGCACCATCATGCCGTGTGCACGCGTTGCGGTGCGATCATCGAGGTGCCCGCTCAGCGGCTCAGTTCGGCGCTCGACCACGCGATGGCGGGCAGTTCGTTCACGCTGTCCGAGCGGGCCGGACTGACCCTGCACGGCCTGTGTCCGCACTGCCGGGCTGGGTCGGCTCGGCCCGAGTAAGACCGGCTCGCCCGACGCGCTGTCGACCCTGACGACAAAGGACTCCGATGCCTGATCCAGTAGCTGCGAAGGCTGACGTCGTGCTGGTCGGGGCGGGAGTCATGAGCGCCACGCTCGCTACGTTGCTGCGGCGGCTGCAGCCGGACTGGTCGATCACGCTGGTCGAGCGGCTCGACGGCGCGGCCGCCGAAAGCAGCGGATCGTGGAACAACGCCGGCACCGGCCACGCCGGGCTCTGTGAGCTGTTCTACACACCCCAACGGCCCGACGGGTCGATCGACATCACCAAAGCCGTGCAGGTCAACGAGCAGTTTCAGGTCACCCGCCAGTTCTGGGCTTACGCCGTGGCCAACGGCATCCTCACCGACGTGCGCAGCTTGATCAACCCGGTCCCGCACGTCAGCTTCGTGCAGGGTGCCGCGCGGGTCGACTACCTGCGACGTCGTCACCAGGCGCTGGCCGCCAACCCGCTTTTCGCCGGCACCGAATTGATCGACGAGGTCGACGAATTCGCCCGTCGGCTGCCGTTGATGGCCGCCGGACGCGACCTGTCCGAACCGGTCGCGCTGAGCTGGGCGGCCGACGGGACCGACGTCGACTTCGGCGCGCTGACCAGGCAGCTGATCGGCTACGGCGTGCGCCGCGGCACCACCGCGCTGTTCGGTCACGAAGTGCGCGGTCTTTCCCGCGACGAGCGCTGGACACTGACCATCCGCAACCGCCGCACCGGGGAAAACCGAAGGCTCACAGCCAACTTCGTCTTCGTCGGCGCCGGCGGCGAGGCACTGCGACTGTTGCAGAAGGCCGGTGTCACCGAGGTCAGGGGATTCGGCGGCTTCCCGATCGGTGGACGGTTTCTGCGCAGCGACAGCCCCCGGACGGTTGCCCGGCACCGCGCCAAGGTGTATGGGATGCCGGCGCCGGGAGCGCCGGCCATGACGGCACCGCATCTGGACGCGCGGGTCATCAACGGCAGGTCGTGGCTGCAGTTCGGCCCGTTCGCCGGATGGTCGCCGAAATTCCTCAAACACGGCGCAGTGACCGACTTCCCGCGCTCGATCACGCCGGCCAACCTGCTCTCCATGCTGCGTGTGGGCGCCAGTGAACGGAAGCTCGTCGACTATCTGATCCGCCAACTGCAGCTATCGCCGCCCGACCGCATTGAGGCGTTGCGCCAATTCGTCCCCCGTGCAGTCGATTCCGACTGGGAGCAGGTGGTGGCCGGTCAGCGCGTGCAGGTGATCCGTCGGGGGGCGCTCGATTTCGACACCACGGTGGTCAGCGGCGCAGACGGCAGTATCGCCGGGCTGCTCGGCGCCTCGCCGGGCGCGTCGACGGCCGTGTCGGCGATGCTCGAGGTGCTGCAGCGCTGCTTCGCCGATCGGTACCCGTCGTGGCTGCCGACCCTCCAAGAGATGGTGCCGTCCCTGGGCACGATGTTGTCCCGGGAGCCCGCACTCTTCGCGCAGGTGTGGTCCTGGGGCACCGAAGTGCTGGAGCTGGCCCGGTGACCGCATTCCGAGCCGGGACCGACGTCACTGGGCAAACAAGGACCCGGCGGCAGACGCGCGGCCTTACACTCAATCAGGCGCTAGGCCCTGCGGCATCCGGTCGGAGGTGACCGATTGGTCCTCGACGTGCTACCGGCGGGTCCCCGGCTTCCCGCGATCGTTCAGACGGCGGCATGGATGTTTCGCCCCTGGGGTTTCATGGAGCGTTGCGCGGCTCGCTACGGCGACATGTTCACCGTGCGGCTGGCCGGTGAGCCCCCTGTGGTGATGGTGTCGCATCCGCAGGCGGTGAAAGAGGTCTTCACGGGGCCGCCCGAACTTTTGCACGCCGGGGAGGTCAATCGCATCCTGCTGCCGGTGGTGGGGGCGAACTCGGTGCTGCTGCTCGACGACGACGCGCACCGAGAACAGCGGCGACTGCTCATGCCCCCATTCCGAGGCAACCACCTGGCGTCCTACGCCGACACGATGACCGCGGTCGCCCAAGCCGAGATCGGCCGCTGGCCACGCGGGACGCCGATACGCCTGCACCCCCGGATGCAGGCGTTGACGCTGGAGGTCATCTTGCGCACGGTGTTCGGCCTCAGCGAGGGCGCGCACCTCGACCGGCTGCGGGCGGAACTGCTGCGGATGCTGACCATGGCGAGCAGCAGCCCGGTTTTCGTGTTGACGGCCGTTGGCCCCCGGTACCTCAGGGCCGCCTTCACCCGCACAGCGCTTGGTGGTGTCGACCGCTTGCTCTACGCCGAGATCGACCGGCGACGTCGGGCCGACCACCTCGACGAGCGCGCCGACGTGCTCTCCATCTTGTTGCAGGCGCGCCACGAAGACGGCCGGCCGATGAGCGATGTCGAGATCCGCGACGAGCTGGTGACCCTGCTGTTGGCCGGGCACGAAACGACGGCGACCGCGTTGGCCTGGGCCGTCGAGCGGCTTGTTCGCCACCCCGACTACCAGGCGCGTCTGATCGAGGAAATCCATGCGGGCCGACATGAGTTCTGCGACGCCGTGGTGAAGGAGACGTTGCGGCTGCGGCCGGTGCTCTCCGTGGTGGGGCGGGGCCTCACAGCGCCCATGCAGATTGGCGGCGTCCGATTGCCGGCCGGGGTGACGGTGGCGCCGTCGATCTATCTGCTGCACCGGCGGGCCGACATCTACCCCGACGCGCGACGATTCCGCCCCGAACGGTTTCTCGAGCAGCGAGCCGGGACCTACACCTGGATTCCCTTCGGCGGCGGCGTCCGGCGTTGCCTGGGCGCGGCATTCGCCGAATATGAGATGCGCATCGTGCTCGGCACACTGTTCGCGAGCACCACGGTACGGCCCACCACTGGGCGACCCGAACCGGCGCGTCGACGCACGATCACCCACGTGCCCGGGCGCGGAGCCACGGTAGTGCTGGGATAAGACAGACAGCCGCGGCACCGTGCACCGGTATCGGTAGGCTGCACCTGATGGAGGGGCACGCAGCGGCCAAGCCGTATCCGTTCAGCGCGATCGTCGGTCACGACCGACTGCGGCTGGCGTTGATTCTGTGCGCGGTGCGCCCCGCCATCGGCGGGGTGCTGATCCGCGGCGAGAAGGGCACCGCGAAGTCCACGGCGGTGCGTGCCATGGCGGCGCTGCTGGCGGCCGCTGCCGACGGCGCTGACTCCCGGCTCGTCGAGCTGCCGATCGGCGCCACCGAGGACCGGGTCGTCGGCTCGCTGGACTTGCAGCGGGTGCTGCGCGATGGTGAGCACGCGTTTTCCCCCGGCTTGCTGGCCCGCGCCCACGGCGGGGTCCTCTATGTCGATGAGGTCAACCTGCTGCACGACCACCTGGTCGACCTGCTGCTCGACGCCGCCGCGATGGGGCGGGTGCACGTCGAGCGAGACGGGATTTCGCATTCCTACGAGTCGAGGTTCGTGCTGATCGGCACGATGAACCCGGAAGAGGGCGAGCTGCGTCCGCAGCTGCTGGATCGCTTCGGGCTCACCGTCGACGTGCACGCTTCCCGCGACGTCGACGTGCGGATGCGGGTCATCCGGCAGCGGATGGCCTACGAGGCCGACCCGGACGGCTTCGTCAGCCGCTACGCCGCCGCCGACACCGAGCTGGCCCGGCGGATCGCCGATGCCCGCGAGTTCGTCGACGACGTGGTGCTACCCGAAGCCGAGTTACGTCGCATCGCGGCGTTGTGCGCGGCGTTCGACGTCGACGGGATGCGCGCCGATTTGGTGGTGGCCCGCACTGCGGTCGCGCACGCCGCCTGGCGTGGCGAGGGCGCCGTCGACGAGTCCGACATCCGGGCGGCGGCCGAGTTGGCGTTGCCGCATCGGCGCCGCCGCGACCCGTTCGACGATCCCGGCATCGATCGCGATCACCTCGATGCGGTGTTGGCCCGGTCCGGTCAGGACGCCGGTGCGCCCAACGAGCCGGACCCCGACCCGCCCGGCGGTGGGCAAAACAGCAATGATCCTGTATCGCAGGGTAGTTCGCCGACAAGGCAGCAGGGTCCGAAACCCAGCGCAGCGCCGTCGGCGCCGTTTCGCACCCGGGCACTGACGGTGCCCGGGCTTGGTGCCGGCGCGCCGGGACGCCGTTCCCGGGCCCGCAACGCCGCCGGCGCCGTGGTGGCCGCCGCCGACGACCGTGCTGCCGGTCACGGCCTGCACCTTTTCGCGACCGTACTGGCCGCCGCCGGACACACCGAGCGGCCCGGTCGGCTTCGACTGCGGGCCGCTGATGTGCGTCGTGCCGTGCGGGAGGGCCGGGAAGGCAACCTGGTGATCTTCGTCGTCGACGCTTCCGGGTCGATGGCGGCCCGAGACCGGATGGCGGCGGTCAGCGGCGCGACGTTATCGCTGTTGCGCGACGCCTACCAGCGCCGCGACAAGGTCGCGGTGGTCACTTTTCGGCAGGACCGGGCAAAGCTGCTGCTGCCGCCGACGACGTCGGCCTACATCGCCGGTCGACGCCTGGCCCGGTTCGACACCGGCGGCAGGACCCCGCTCGCCGAAGGTCTGCTGGCCGCCCGGGAACTCGTGCTGCGCGAGAAGGTCCGCGACCGCTCGCGGCGCCCGCTGGTGGTGGTGCTCACCGACGGACGGGCCACCGCCGGTCCGGATCCTTTGGGCCGCAGCCGTTGCGGCGCAGCAATGCTGGTGGCCGAGGGTGCGGCCGCGGTCGTCGTGGATTGTGAGACGTCGTTCGTTCGCCTCGGATTGGCCGCTACGCTGGCCGGTCAGCTGGGTGGCCCGGTGGTGCGACTCGAGCAGTTGCGAGCCGATCATCTGACCCGGGCCGTGCGCGCTGCAGCGTAAGGCTGCAGGAGGAAACCGCTGATGCCCCAAGGCCGTCCGCTCGAGGTTCCCGACGACGGCTTGACCACGCGGGCCCGCCGCAACACCCCGGTGCTGGCGGTACACACCGGCCCGGGCAAAGGCAAGTCGACGGCTGCTTTCGGAATGGCTCTGCGGGCGTGGAACTCCGGCATGAACATCGCGGTCTTCCAATTCGTCAAGAGCGCCAAATGGAAGGTCGGCGAAGAGGCGGCGTTTCGCCGGCTCGGCCGGTTGCACGACGAACACGGGGTCGGCGGCCGGGTGGAATGGCACAAAATGGGTGCCGGCTGGTCCTGGTCGCGCAAGACCGGCAGCGACGAGGACCACGCGGCCGCGGCCGCCGCCGGCTGGGCGGAGATCGCCCGCCGGCTGGCGCAGCAGCGCCACGACTTCTACGTGCTCGACGAGTTCACCTATCCGTTGACGTGGGGCTGGATCGACGTCGACGCCGTGGTGGCGGCTCTGCTGGCCCGTCCCGGCAGCCAGCATGTCGTCATCACCGGCCGCGATGCGCCGCGCAAGCTGGTCGACGCCGCCGATCTGGTCACGGAGATGACCAAGGTCAAACACCCGATGGACGTCGGGCGCAAGGGTCAAAAGGGCATCGAGTGGTGATGCCCCCCACCACCACCATCTGCCGCGAGCGTGCGTGTTTGCCCGCCGACACGCCGGTGGCACTGTCAGTCTGCGCACCCTCACGACGGCGAGGGATCGGGTGAGCATCCCGGCGGTTGTCATCGCCGCACCCGCGTCCGGTGCGGGCAAAACCACTGTGGCCACGGGTTTGATCGGCGCTTTGCGCCGAGCCGGCCACGTTGTCGCACCGTTTAAAGTGGGCCCGGACTTCATCGACCCCGGCTATCACGCGCTGGCCGCTGGACGTGCCGGCCGCAACCTCGACCCGGTTTTGGTGGGCGAGCGGCTCATCGGCCCGCTCTACCGGCACGGGGCCGCCGGTGCGGACGTGGCGGTGATCGAGGGGGTGATGGGGCTCTTCGACGGCCGCATCGACCCCGATTCGGACGGGCCGGCGGCCGGGTCCACCGCCCGGGTGGCCGCCCTGCTGGGGGCCCCGGTCGTGCTGGTGGTCGACGCCCGCGGCCAAAGTCATAGCATCGCGGCACTGCTGCATGGGTTTTCGACGTTCGACCCGGCGATCCACATCGCCGGCGTCGTCCTCAACCGGGTCGGCTCGGCTCGGCATGAGCAAGTGCTGCGGCAGGCATGCGGCCAGGCCGGCGTGCCGGTGCTGGGTGCAATCCCACGCAGTGCCGAAATCAATCTTCCCACAAGGTATTTGGGCCTTGTCACGGCTGTGGAATATGGCCGCCGCGGGCGATGCGCGGTCGAGGCGATGACGGCCCTGGTCGCCCGCCACGTCGATGTCGCCGCGGTGTTCGTGGCCGCCCGCGGCGCCCCGACGGATCCGCCATGGGATCCGTCGGCGGCGGTGGGTGCGCCCGTCGGCGACCGGGTCACCGTCGCCCTGGCCGCGGGGAAGGCGTTCAGTTTCGGCTACGCCGAACATGGCGAGCTGCTGCGGGCCACCGGGGCCGAGGTGGTCGAGTTCGACCCGCTTGCCCACGCGCTGCCCGACGACGCCGGCGCGGTGCTGCTGCCCGGCGGATTCCCCGAGCAGTACGCCGCTCAGTTGTCCGACAACGAGCGTGCTCGCCGCCAGATCGCCGCGCTGGCGGCGCTCGGAGCGCCGGTGCATGCCGAATGCGCCGGACTGACCTACCTGCTATCGGAGCTTGACGGCTATCCCATGTGCGGAGTGCTGGCCGGGTCGGCCCGGTTCACCACCCGTTTGACGCTCGGGTATCGCGACGCCGTCGCGGTCGCCGATTCGCCCATGTACCGGACCGGCCAGCGGGTGGTGGGTCACGAATTCCACCGCACCGCAGCTACATTCACTAAAAGCTACCAACCGGCGTGGGTGTATCGGAGCGGCGAGTCGCGCACCGTGCACGACGGCGCGGTCCACGGCAGCGTGCACGCCGCTTATCTGCATACCCATCCGGCGGCAAACCCGGGCGCGGTAGCACGGTTCGTCGCGCAGGCAGCCCGCCTTAGGGTTGTTCGGTGACTGAAAGCCCCTACCTGGTTGGTCTGCGGCTGACCGGCAAGAAGGTCGTGGTGGTGGGCGGCGGCACGGTGGCCCAACGCCGGCTTCCGTTGCTGGTCGCCAGCGGAGCCGACGTGCACGTCATCACCCGCACCGCCACTCCCGCCGTCGAAGCAATGCCGCGAATCACGTTGTCGCTGCGGGACTACCGCGAGGGTGACCTCGACGGAGCGTGGTACGCGATCGCAGCCACCGACGACCCGGAGGTCAACGCAGCGGTGGTCGCCGAGGCCGACCGGCGGCGAATCTTTTGCGTCCGCGCGGACGTTGCCGTCGAGGGCAGCGCGGTCACGCCGGCGTCGTTCGACTACGCCGGGTTGTCGGTGGGAGTGCTGGCCGGCGGTGAACACCGCCGGTCGGCGGCGATCCGTTCGGCCATCCGGGAGGCGTTGCAGAGCGGGCTGGTCACCGCCAAGAGCGACGACGTCGTAGCCGGCAGCGTTGCGCTGGTCGGCGGTGGACCCGGCGATCCGGAACTGATCACCGTCCGGGGCCGCCGGTTGCTCGCCCAGGCCGACGTCGTGGTCGCCGACCGGCTGGCACCAACCGAACTGCTCGCCGAACTGCCCCCGCACGTGGAGGTGATCGACGCCGCCAAGATCCCGTACGGACGAGCCATGGCGCAGGACGCCATCAACGCCGTCATGATCGACCGGGCCAAAGCCGGGAAGTTTGTGGTGCGCCTGAAAGGGGGCGACCCGTTCGTCTTCGCCCGCGGCTACGAGGAAGTGCTGGCGTGTGCCGACGCCGGGATTCCGGTGATCGTCGTGCCGGGTGTGACCAGCGCCATAGCGGTGCCCGCGTTGGCGGGCGTTCCGGTCACCCACCGGGCCGTTAGCCATGAGTTTGTGGTGGTCAGCGGACACATTCCGCCCGGGCATCCCGAATCGTTAGTGAATTGGGACGCATTAGCGGCGATGTCGGGCACCATCGTGTTGTTGATGGCGGTGGAACGCATCGAGCAATTCAGTCAGGTCTTGGTAAAGGGCGGTCGACCTGCGGCTACGCCGGTTTTGGTGGTTCAGCACGGGACAACCGACGCCCAGCGCACGCTACGGGCAACCCTCGGCGACGCGCCGGAGAAGATCCGGGCTGCAGGCATCCGACCTCCGGCGATCATCGTGATCGGGGCCGTGGCGGGGTTCGGAGCTTAAACTGCTCTTAATATTACTGTAGGGTATCGCGGTATGACGGCTCTCAATGATGCAGAGCGGGCGGTCGACCCCTGGGTCACTGACCGCCCGCGGCAAGCGGGTCCGACGCCCGTCAAGCAGACTGCCTCGAAACGCGCCGGCCGGTATTACCCGGGTTGGCTGCCGTCGCGCCGGTTCGTCGCCGCGGTCGTCGCGATCAGCGGCATGCAGCTGATGGCGACGATGGACGGCACCATCGCGATCGTCGCGCTCCCGAGGATTCAAAACCAGCTGGGCCTGTCCGACGCCGGGCGGAGCTGGGTGATCACCGCCTACGTACTGACGTTCGGCGGCCTGATGCTGCTCGGCGGCCGACTTGGCGACACCATCGGACGCAAGCGCACCTTCATCGCCGGTGTCGCGCTGTTTACGATCGCCTCGGCGATGTGTGGGATCGCCTGGGACGAAGGCACTCTCGTCCTCGCGCGGTTGTTGCAGGGGGTGGGCGCCGCGATCGCCTCGCCGACCGGTCTGGCGCTGGTGGCGACGACGTTCCCGAAGGGGCCGTTGCGCAACGCGGCGACGGCGGTGTTCGGCGCGATGACCGGCGTCGGCTCGGTGATGGGCCTGGTGGTGGGGGGCGCGCTGACCGAACTGTCGTGGCGGCTGGCGTTTCTGGTGAACGTGCCGATCGGGCTGCTGATGATCTACCTGGCCCGCACCGTGCTGCGGGAAACCGTGAAGGAGCGCATGAAGCTCGACGCCACCGGGGCCGGGCTGGCCACCCTGGCCTGCACCGCCGCGGTGTTCGCGTTTTCGATCGGACCGGAGAAGGGCTGGATTTCGACCATCACCATCGGCTCTGGCTTGATAGCCGTCGTCGCCTTCCTGGCGTTCGCCCTGGTTGAGCGCACCGCCGAGAATCCGATCGTGCCGTTGAACCTGTTCTTCGATCGCAACCGGCTGGCGACCTTCGCGGCCATCTTCATGGCCGGCGGGGTGATGTTCACGCTGACCGTGTTGATCGGCCTGTATGTGCAAGACATCATGGGCTACAGCGCATTGCGCGCGGGCATCGGCTTCATTCCGTTCGCTATCGCGGTGGGCATCGGTCTGGGCGCGTCGTCGCAGCTGGTGTCGTGGTTCCCGCCGCGGGTCGTGGTGATCGGAGGCGGCCTCCTGGTGCTGGGGGCGATGCTGTACGGCTCGACGCTCAATGCCGGCATCCCGTACTTCCCCAACTTGGTGATGCCGATCGTCGTCGGGGGTATCGGCATCGGCATGATCGTCGTCCCGCTGGCGCTCTCGGCGATCGCGGGGGTCGGATTCGACCGGATCGGTCCCACCTCGGCGATCGTGCTCATGCTGCAGAACCTGGGCGGTCCGGTGGTGCTGGCCGTGATCCAAGCCGTCATCACCTCCCGCACGCTGTACCTGGGCGGCACCAACGGCCCGGTCAAATACATGAATGCCGCCCAATTGCATGCGCTGGACCACGGCTATACCTACGGCCTGCTGTGGGTGGCGGGCGTTGCCGTCCTGACCGGCGGCACGGCGTTGCTGATCGGTTACACCGCCCAGCAGGTGGCGCACGCGCAGGAAGTCAAGGAGGCCCTCGACGCCGGCGAACTGTAGCCGCGCCGAGCGCCGTGGCTGCTGGTTGGCGGGAGGTCGTCGCCACTAGGCTTGCCCGCTGTGATCACCCGGATGTCCGAGCTGTTCCTGCGCACGCTGCGGGACGACCCCGCCGACGCCGAGGTCCCTAGCCACAAGCTGCTGATCCGCGCCGGCTACATCCGACCGGTCGCGCCCGGCCTGTACAGCTGGCTACCGCTCGGGCTGCGGGTGCTCCGCAAGATCGAACGGGTCGTGCGCGAGGAGATGAACGCGATCGGGGGTCAAGAGGTCCTGTTCCCTGCGCTGTTGCCGCGTGGGCCGTACGAAACCACCAACCGTTGGACCGAATACGGCGACGGCATCTTTCGTCTGCAAGACCGCCGCGGCAACGACTACCTGCTCGCTCCCACTCTCGAAGAGCTGGTCACGCTCACGGTCAAGGGCGAGTACAGCTCCTACAAGGACTTCCCGCTGGTGCTCTACCAGATCCAGAGCAAATATCGCGACGAGGCCCGGCCGCGGGCCGGCATCCTGCGTGTTCGCGAGTTCCTGATGAAGGACGCCTACTCGTTCGACGTCGACGACGCCGGGCTCAAGGCCGCCTACCACGCGCATCGGGAGGCCTATCAGCGCATGTTCGACCGGTTGGGTGTGCGCTATGTCATCGTGTCCGCCTTGTCCGGCCCGATGGGCGGCTCGGTTTCCGAGGAATTCTTGGCCGAGAGCCCGGTCGGCGAGGACACCTTCGTGCGGTGCCTGGAGTCGGGCTATGCCGCCAACGTGGAAGCCGTGGTGACCGCCCGTCCCCAAACGTTGCCGATCGACGGGTTGCCCGATCCGGTTGTCTATGACACCGGAGACACCCCGACCATTGCGACGCTGGTCGAGTGGGCCAACGGCGCCGGCCTGGGCCGTACCGTGACGGCTGCGGACACGCTGAAAAACATTGTGCTCAAGGTTCGCCGGCCCGGCGGCGACTGGGAGCTGCTGGGCATCGGGCTGCCCGGTGACCGCGAGGTCGACGAGAAGCGGCTGAGCGCGGCGCTGGAACCGGCCGACTATCGACTGCTCGACGACGACGACTTCGTGCGGCATCCCTTCCTGGTGAAGGGATATATCGGACCGAAAGCATTGCGGGACAATGGTGTTCGCTATCTGGTCGACCCGCGGGTGGTGGACGGCACCAGCTGGATCACCGGGGCCGATGCGCCCGGCCGCCACGTCGTCGGGTTGGTTGCCGGCCGGGACTTCACCGCCGACGGCACCATCGAGGCTGCCGAGGTCCGCGATGGCGATCCGTCGCCCGACGGCGCCGGGCCGCTGGTATCGGCCCGCGGCATCGAGATCGGGCACATCTTTCAGCTGGGCCGCAAATACACCGACGCATTCGCCGCCGATGTGCTGGGCGAGGACGGCAAGCCGGTTCGGCTGACGATGGGCTGCTACGGCGTCGGGGTGTCGCGGCTGGTGGCCGTGATCGCCGAACAGCACCACGACGCGCTCGGACTGCGCTGGCCGCCCGCGGTGTCGCCGTTCGACGTGCACCTGGTGATCGCCAACAAAGACGCGCAAGCCCGTGCCGGGGCGCTCACCCTGGCCGGCGACCTGGACCGGCTGGGCATCGAGGTGCTACTCGACGACCGCCCCGCATCACCGGGGGTCAAGTTCACCGACGCCGAGCTACTCGGGGTGCCCTGGATCGTCGTCGTCGGGCGGGGCTGGGCCAACGGTGTGGTCGAGCTGCGCAACCGGTTCAGCGGGGATGTCCGCGAGCTGGCCGTCGGCACCGCTTTGGCTGCCGACATCGCGGCCGCGGTATCCGGCTAGGCTCCGCCGGCGTGCCGAGCAGACGCAGAATCGCATCGCGCAGGGACTGCGCGATGCGATTCTGCGTCTGCTCGCGCGATCAGTCGGCGCCCGGGAAGGCGGTGCTGACCGGCCAGGTGCCCACCACGCGGTTCCAGCGCGCGGTCAGGACCGCGCTCTGGATCAGGGCCGTCACGGCGAATCCGCGGTCGTGGGGGGTCTGGGCCTGCTCGAGGACCGCGCGCCAGGCCACCGAGGTGTCGTTTTCCATTTGTGCGGCGAGCCGGGCCGCGTCGACCGGGGTGCGCACGGCGATGGGCAGCTGGTAGCCGGCGGCGGCGACCGGGACGTCGACCGAGCTGGTCGCGAGCATCTGGATAACCTGATCCCGTCGTTCGCGGTGCTGGCTCAGCGCGGAGGACACCAGGTCGTTGACGGCGGGCGCGCAGTGCGCCGACACGATGCCATAGCCATAGATGACCGCGTACTCGGTGGTGAGCGCGGCGCACAGCGCGGCGTCGTATGCCGACGCACCGGCGGGAGAGGGCTCGGCGGAGGTCACGGGGTGGGCTCGACGAATACCAGCCCGACCGTGTAGTCAGCCGTGCAGCAGGCGGCGATAGAGCCGAGCAGCCCGGCGCGGTATCCCGACGACGTGGTCGCCAGCCGGGCCGCGCTGGCGGCGGATGCCCGCAACGAGGTGATGACATCGGACAGCGTCGGCGGCGGCCCCGGCGGGGCGCCGGGGGGTGTCGTGGTCGTCGCCGGGGTCGACGTGGTCGTGGATCGTGCGGCGACCCGGTCGATCTCGGCAGCCAGGGCCTGCGCGTGCCGGCCGCGCTCGGCGGCGACCTCCTGCAGCGCGGCGGCGACCCGCGGCGGCTGGACGGTGGCTGCTGCCGCGGCCTGCTCGCTGTCCTGGCGGGCTAGCTGCAGCTGTTCCTCCAGTTCGTCGACCGCTGGCGGTTGTCGCGGCGGCGAACCGCACGCCGAGGCGAGCAGCCCGACCATGGCGGCGGCGGCGCCTCCGGCCAGCACAGCCCGCCTGCGCACGGGCGCGCGCAGGGCCGGCGCTGCAGGTGACACTGTCGGTGACACAGCAACATCCTGCCATTGGCCCGCACGTGGACGGGATGGGTAGCTGTCACGGTCGCGGCTGATACCGGATTCCTGGCGTATCGTTAAATGCTGGCCCTTGGGGAACGCCCACTGGCGCGCGCTCAAGGACTACCGGAGCCGGACAACTCAAGATGAGGAGCTCGCCGTGGCCACCGGGCTACCTTCGCAGACGCAGGTGATCGAGCTGCTCGATGGTGAGTTCGCGCGCGCAGGTTATGAGATCGAAGACGTCGTCATCGACACACGGTCCCGCCCGCCGCGGATTACCGTGATCGCCGATGGCGACGTACCGCTGGATCTGGACACCATCGCCGCGCTGTCCCGCTCGGCGTCGACGTTGCTGGACGGTGTGCAGGGCATCCGTGGTCGCTATCTGCTTGAGGTCAGCTCGCCGGGCGTCGCGCGACCACTGACCAGCGCGAAGCACTTCCGCCGGGCGCGGGGCCGCAAGGTTGACCTCGCGTTGGCGGACGGCTCGCAGCTGAGCGGCCGGCTCGGTGAAACCCGCGGGAGCACGGTCGCGCTGGTGATTCGCGACGATCGGGCCCGGGACTGGACTGTGCGCACGGTCGGGCTCGATGAGATCGTGAAAGCTGTTGTGCAGGTTGAGTTTTCGCCGCCAGCTAAACGTGAGCTCGAGCTGGCGACACTGGATCAGGGGGTGGCGGGAACGGAGGCCGGAGCATGAACATCGACATGGCCGCGCTGCACGCAATCGAAGCCGACAAAGGCATTTCGGTCGATGTCGTGGTGGAGACCATCAAGTCGGCGCTGCTCACCGCCTACCGACATACCGAGGGCCACCAGCAAGACGCTTATATCGACATCGACCGCAAAACCGGTGCGGTTCGGGTGATCGCCCGCATCCTCGACGACGAAGGCCGTGTGCTGCGCGAGTGGGACGACACCCCGGAGGGTTTCGGCCGGATCGCGGCCACCACCGCGCGTCAGGTGATCCTGCAGCGGCTGCGCGACGCCGAGAACGAGCGCAACTACGGCGAGTTCTCCACCCGCGAAGGCGAGATCGTCGCGGGCGTGATTCAGCGCGACAGCCGCGCCAACGCGCGGGGCCTCGTCGTGGTCCGGCTGGGCAGTGAAACCAAGGGATCCGAAGGGGTGATCCCGGCGGCCGAACAGGTTCCCGGCGAGACGTATGAGCATGGTGACCGCTTGCGCTGCTACGTGGTAGGGGTGACCCGCGGCGCCCGCGAGCCGCTGATCACCTTGTCGCGCACCCACCCCAACCTGGTGCGCAAGCTGTTCTCGCTGGAGGTCCCCGAGATCGCCGAGGGCTCGGTGGAGATCGTCGCTGTGGCCCGCGAGGCCGGGCACCGCTCGAAGATCGCGGTGCGCTCGAATGTTCCCGGGCTCAACGCCAAGGGTGCCTGCATCGGCCCGATGGGCCAACGGGTGCGCAATGTCATGAGCGAGTTGTCCGGGGAAAAGATCGACATCATCGACTACGACGAGGACCCCGCCCGCTTCGTGGCCAACGCGCTGTCGCCGGCCAAGGTGGTCTCGGTGACGGTGGTCGACCAGACCGCTCGGGCGGCGCGGGTGGTCGTGCCCGACTTTCAGTTGTCGCTGGCCATCGGCAAGGAAGGCCAGAACGCCCGGCTGGCCGCCCGGCTGACCGGATGGCGCATCGACATCCGCGGCGATGCGCCGGCGATGCCGGCGGATCAGCCCGGCCAGAGCGCCAGCCACGGGCTGGCGCACGACCGGTAGCGGCATGATCGACCTGCGTGCCCTGACGCGGCTCAGCGGCGCGCAGTCCCGGTCGATCAGCCCGGAGAACGTCGACGGGGCCAAGGGCGGCGGCGCTGCTGCCACCCACGGCACCGGCGCGGCGGCCGCGGCGCACCTGGGCCCGGGGTGGAAGATCTCGCCCAGCATCGACATCGCCGGGCACAGCACCTTCGAACTGGCCGCCATCGACGGACCGGCTCTCATTACCCATATCTGGCTGACCACAGAGCGCAGCAACTGGCGCAGCCTGATTCTGCGGGCGTACTGGGACGGCGCCGACGAACCGGCCATCGAGGTGCCGCTCGGCGACTTCTTCGGCCAGGGCTGGTGTGAGTTCGCCCAGCTGTCGGCGCTGCCGGTGGCCGTCAACCCGCATGGCGGCTTCAACAGCTACTGGCCGATGCCGGCGCCGCGGCACGCCCGGCTCACGCTGGAAAACCGGGCACCGCACAACGCCAGCGTCTGTTACCAGATCAGCTACGAGATCGAGGTCGACTTCAGCACCGAGCTGGCCGGCGCCGGGTATCTGCACTGCCAGTTCCACCGCAGCAACCCGCTCGCCGCCGGTAGCATGCACCCGATCCTCGACCGGGTGCACGGGCGGGGGAAGTACGTCGGGACCTACCTTGCATGGGGCGTCAACCGCCCCGGTTGGTGGGGCGAGGGCGAGGTCAAGTTTTTCCTCGACGGCGACGAGGAATTTCCCACGATCTGCGGCACCGGCACCGAGGACTACTTCGGTGGCGCCTGGAACTTCGACCTGCCCGGGCAGGGGTACACCGCTACCGGCCGTTACACGACGACATCGCCTCCACCGCGGTGTTCTACCTAGACCGGCCCTCCGCGCCGGGCCCGCCACTGCCCGGCGCCGACGACCTCGAGGTGGGTTAGCGCATGGATCGGCCCGACGACTGCGCCACGCCGAGTGCGACGGTGCCGGGTTTACGCACCTGCCCATGCCGCCCGGCCCCCGCTGGTCACCGACGACGTGCTACCGAATCGGCAAAAAGACCTGCCGAGCCGGCATCCCGGCGCGGTCCGCGCCAGGTTCTGCGATGCGCAGAGGAGTGCAGCACCTTGCCAACCCAGCCGGCAGCAGCTTCGTCTGACGGTGCGCTGACGGCAATGGCCGGGTGGTTCTGAGCGCCGCCGCGGTGACGGTAGACTAAGCCGTGATCCAGCGTGAGACTTCGGCGTCATCACACGGACGCCCGCAACGTTGCAGCGGACCGGTGCGGACGTGCGTCGGGTGCCGAAAGCGAGAGCTGGCCGTCGAACTGCTTCGAGTGGTGGCTGTGCCGACCGGGAACGGTAACGTAGCCGTGATCGTCGATACCGCCGGGAGCCTGCCGGGGCGGGGTGCGTGGCTGCATCCCACGCCGCAGTGCGCACACGCAGCGATTCGGCGGCGAGCTTTCACCCGAGCGCTGCGCATCGCCGGTCCACCGGACACATCCGCGGTGGCCGAGCATATCGAGTCGCTCGGCGCACCCGGCAACAGAACAGGTAGCAACGAAAATGAGCACACCGTGAAGCCCCGATGACCATGGGTCATAGCTAACCCGAGGCGCGGCCCATCCACTGCCGTCGCCTCATAGACAGGAGATGTAGTGGCAGGTAAGGCCCGCGTACACGAGTTGGCCAAGGAACTCGGTGTAACCAGCAAGGAAGTTCTCGCCCGGCTCAGCGAACAGGGCGAATTTGTCAAATCGGCGTCCTCGACGGTGGAGGCACCCGTCGCCCGCCGGCTGCGTGAATCGTTCGGCGGTGGCAAACCCGCGGCCGAGAAGGTGGCGGACAAGGCAGCCGGCAACGGCGCACCGACAGCCCCGGCGCCGCAGATCAGCAAGCCGGCCGGCGCCGAGCCTCCCACGGCGCCTGAGCCGCCCGCCGGCCCGGCCCCGGCTGCCTCACCGCCGCAGATGCGTCCCGGACCGCGTCCGGGCCCGGTCCCCAAGCCGGCGGCCCGCGCTCCGCGCGTCGGCAACAACCCGTTCTCGTCGGCCCAGCCCGTCGAGCGGCCCATGCCTCGTCCACCGGCGCCACGTCCGGGAGCCGTGCGACCCGGCGCAGCACGCCCGGGCGCCACGCCGGGCAGCATGCCGCCGCGTCCCGGTGGACTCGGTGGCCAGCTCCGTCCGCCCCGCCCCGGTGCGCCGCGGCCTGCCCCCAGCGGTCGGCCGGGGGCGCCGGCCGGCGGCCGACCCGGTGGCGGCGGCTATCGCGGTGGCGGTGGTGGCGCCGGGGGTGTAGCCGCTCCGCTCGGCGGCGGCTTCCGTGGCCGTCCCGGGAGTGCCGGCGGTGGCCGTCCCGGCCAGCGCGGCGGTGCGGCCGGCGCGTTCGGCCGTCCCGGCGGCGCTCCCAAGCGAGGCCGCAAGTCCAAGCGCCAGAAGCGGCAGGAATACGACTCGATGCAGGCGCCGGTCGTCGGCGGGGTGCGGTTACCGCACGGCAACGGCGAGACGATCCGGTTGGCGCGCGGGGCTTCCCTGAGCGATTTCGCCGAGAAGATCGACGCCAACCCGGCTGCGCTGGTGCAGGCGTTGTTCAACCTCGGCGAGATGGTGACGGCCACCCAGTCCGTCAGCGAAGAGGTCCTCGAGCTGCTCGGCAGCGAGATGAACTATCACGTGCAGGTCGTCTCGCCTGAAGACGAGGACCGCGAACTGCTGGAATCCTTCGACCTGTCCTACGGCGAAGACCAGGGCACCGAGGAGGACCTGCAGATCCGTCCGCCGGTGGTCACCGTGATGGGTCACGTCGACCACGGGAAGACCCGGCTGCTGGACACGATCCGCAAGGCCAACGTCCGCGAGGGTGAAGCCGGCGGCATCACCCAGCACATCGGCGCCTACCAGGTCTCGGTCGACCTCGACGGCACCCAACGGCTGATAACCTTCATCGACACTCCGGGTCACGAGGCGTTCACCGCTATGCGTGCCCGGGGCGCGAAGGCCACCGACATCGCGATCGTGGTGGTCGCCGCCGACGACGGTGTCATGCCCCAGACGGTGGAGGCGATCAACCACGCGCAGGCCGCCGACGTGCCGATCGTGGTGGCGGTCAACAAGATCGACGTCGAAGGCGCGGATCCAGCTAAGATCCGCGGACAACTCACCGAATACGGTTTGGTGCCAGAGGAATACGGCGGCGACACGATGTTCGTCGACATCTCGGCCAAGCAGGGCACCAACATCGACGCGCTGCTGGAGGCGGTGTTGCTGACCGCCGACGCCGCATTGGATCTTCGGGCCAACCCGGACATGGAAGCCCAGGGTGTGGCCATCGAAGCGCACTTGGACCGCGGTCGCGGCCCGGTGGCCACGGTGCTGGTGCAGCGCGGCACGCTGCACGTCGGCGACTCGGTGGTGGCCGGCGACGCCTACGGCCGGGTCCGCCGCATGGTCGACGAGTACGGCAACGACGTCGAGGAGGCGCTGCCGTCACGGCCGGTGCAGGTCATCGGCTTCACGTCGGTGCCCGGCGCCGGGGATAACTTCCTTGTCGTCGACGAGGACCGGATTGCCCGTCAGATCGCTGACCGGCGCAGCGCCCGCAAACGCAACGCGCTGGCGGCGCGCTCACGCAAGCGGATCAGCCTGGAGGACCTGGACTCGGCGCTGAAAGAAACCAGTCAGCTCAACCTGATCCTCAAGGGCGACAACGCTGGAACCGTCGAAGCGCTGGAAGAGGCGCTGATGGGCATCCAGGTCGACGACGAGGTGGCGCTGCGGGTGATCGACCGCGGTGTCGGCGGCATCACCGAAACCAACGTCAACCTGGCGTCGGCGTCGGACGCGATCATCATCGGGTTCAACGTGCGCGCCGAGGGCAAGGCGACCGAGCTGGCCAACCGCGAAGGTGTGGAGATCCGCTACTACTCGGTGATCTACCAGGCCATCGACGACATCGAGAAGGCGCTGCGCGGCCTGCTCAAACCGGTCTACGAGGAGGTCGAGCTGGGTCGGGCCGAGGTCCGGGCGCTGTTCCGGTCCTCGAAGGTCGGCGTCATCGCCGGGTGTCTGGTCACCTCCGGTGTGGTGCGCCGCAACGCCAAGGCACGGCTGCTGCGGGACAACATCGTGGTCGCCGACAACCTCAAGGTGGCCACGCTGCGCCGGGAAAAGGACGACGTCAACGAGGTGCGCGACGGCTACGAATGCGGTCTGACGCTGGGCTACTCCGACCTCAAGGAAGGCGATGTCGTCGAGACCTACGAGCTGGTCGAGAAGGAACGGCACTAGACATGGCTGACCCGCCCCGGGCGCGCCGGTTGGCCAAGCGGATCGCCACGATCGTGGCGTCGGTGATCGAGTACGAGATCAAAGATCCCAGGTTGACCGGGGTCACCATCACCGACGCCAAGGTGACCGCCGACCTGCATGACGCCACCGTGTACTACACGGTGATGGGCCGCACGCTGCAGGAGGACCCGGACTACGCCGGCGCCGCAGCGGCGCTGGAAAGTGCCAAGGGTGTGTTGCGCACCAAAGTGGGCGCGGGCACCGGCGTGCGGTTCACCCCCACCCTGACGTTTGCGCGCGACACCGTGCCCGAGGCCACGCACCGGATGGCCGAATTGCTGGCCCGCGCCCGCGCCGCCGACGCCGATCTGGCCCGGGTCCGGCGCAATGCCAAGCCGGCCGGAGCGGCCGACCCCTACCGGAGGAGCGGGGAAGACGTCGGTGACGACCATCGATCCGACGACTGACCCGGCGGTGCGGCGGGTCGGCGCCGACGGTGCCGCCGGGCTGCTCTGTGGGGCCGCCACGGTAGGGGTGGTCTGCCACGTGTACCCCGACGCCGACAGCATGGGCGCGGGGCTGGCATTGGCCCTGGTGCTCGACCGGAGCGGCACGGCGGTGCAGGTCAGTTTCGCAGAGCCGGCAACGCTGCCGGAGTCGCTGCAGTCGCTGCCCGGTGGCCGGCTGCTGGTCGACCCGGCAACCATGCGCCGTGACGTCGATTTGTTGGTCACTGTGGACGTTCCGAGCATCACCCGGCTCGGCAGCCTGGCTGAATTGGCCGGTCCCGGGCGGGAACTGCTGGTGATCGACCATCACGCGTCCAACCAGCTGTTCGGCACCGCCAACTTTGTCGACCCGTCAGCGGATTCCACCACGATGCTGGTCGCCGACCTGCTCGACGCGTGGGGCAAACCGATCGACGCCGCGGTGGCGCACTGCATTTACGCCGGTCTGACAACGGACACCGGGTCATTCCGCTGGGCCAGCGCCCGCGCCCATCGGTTGGCGGCGCGGCTGGTGGAACTCGGTGTGGACAACGCCGCCATCAGCCGTGCCCTGTTCGACACCCATCCCTTTTCCTGGCTGACGATGCTGTCCAGGGTGCTATCGCAGGCGCGGCTGCGCCCGGACGCGGTGGGTGGCCGCGGGCTGGTGTACGCCGTAGTCGACAATCGGGATTGGACCGGCGCACGATCGGAGGACGTCGAAAGCATCATCGACGTCGTGCGCACCACGCAACAGGCCGAGGTGGCGGTCGTGTTCAAGGAAATCGAGCCGCAGCAGTGGTCGGTGTCGATGCGGGCCAAGGCCGCGGTCGATCTGGCCGCGGTGGCGTCGAGATTCGGCGGCGGCGGGCACCGCCTGGCGGCGGGGTACTCGGCCACCGGCCCGCTGGACAGTGTCGTGGCGTCGCTGTGCGCGGCGCTTGGCTGACCGGTCTTGACCGACTGGGGTCGGCCCGCGGCCGGTGGTCGGCAGATCGCCGGGCTGGCGCTGCCCGCACTGGGTGTGCTCGCAGCCGAACCGTTGTATTTGTTGTTCGATACCGCGGTCGTCGGTCGGCTCGGGGCGCTGAGCCTGGCCGGGCTTGCCATCGGCGCGCTGATCCTGGGCCTGGTCGGTTCCGATCTGACGTTTCTGTCCTACGGCACGACGGCGCGCTCGGCGCGCCGCTTCGGTGCCGGCGACCGGTCCGCGGCGGTGGCCGAGGGGGTGCAGGCCACCTGGCTGGCCCTGGGTCTGGGTGTGCTGATCGCCGTGGCGGTGCAAGCCGTGGCGGCGCCGATGGTATCGGTGGTTGCCGGAACCCGACCAGCGGGCGGGGATATCGCCGCGGTGGCGTTGCCGTGGCTGCGGATCGCGATCCTGGGCGCCCCGGCGATTTTGGTCTCGTTGGCCGGCAACGGGTGGCTGCGCGGCGTGCAGGACACCGTGCGTCCGCTGCGCTTCGTGGTCGCCGGGTTCGGGCTCTCGGCGCTGTTGTGCCCGTTGCTGGTGTACGGCTGGCTCGGGCTGCCACGACTGGCGCTGGCCGGTTCGGCGGTGGCCAACCTGGTCGGCCAGTGGGTGGCCGCACTGCTGTTCGGGCGAGCGCTGCTGGCCGAGCGGGTATCGTTGCGCTTCGACCCGGCCGTGTGGCGGGCACAGCTGGTGATGGGCCGCGATTTGATGGTGCGCACGTTGGCCTTTCAGGCCTGTTTCGTTTCGGCAGCGGCGGTGGCGGCCCGGTTCGGCGCCGCGGCGTTGGGCGCCCACCAGATTGTGCTGCAGATCTGGGAATTCCTTGCGTTGGTGCTCGATTCGGTGGCGATCGCAGCGCAGGCGTTGGTCGGTGCGGCCCTGGGCGCTGGTGATGCGCCCCATGCCAAATTGGTGGCCCGGCGGGTCACGGTGTTTTCCACCGCCGCCGCCGGCATATTGGCGGCGGCGTTTGCCATCGGTGCCGCGGTGCTGCCCGCGTTGTTCACCGACGACCGTTGGGTGCTGGCCGCGATCGGAGTGCCGTGGTGGTTTCTGGTGGCCACGTTACCGTTTGCCGGAATCGTCTTCGCTCTCGACGGGGTGCTGCTCGGCGCCGGCGACGCCAAGTTCATGCGCAACGCCACCTTGATCAGCGCCCTGGCCGGGTTCTTGCCACTGATCTGGCTGGCGCTGATCTTCGGGTGGGGGTTGGCCGGCATCTGGGCGGGGCTGACCACGTTCATTGCGCTGCGACTGGCATTCGTTGGCGCCCGGACGATTTCGGGTCGGTGGGCGGTGACCGGAACGTGACCCATCGCGAACGCATGCTTGCTGGGGCGCTGTACCGGGCGGACGACCCAGACCTGGTCGCGAGCCGGCGGGCCTGTCAACGTCTGCTCGACGCGTTCAACGGGGCAGACGACGATGAGGCACGCCGAGCGCTGCTGGGCGAATTGCTCGGGTCGCTGGGCGAAGGTTCGCTGATACTCCCGCGATTCCAGTGCGACTACGGAACCTACATCAGCATCGGTGCCAACAGCTTTGTCAACTATGACGCGATCCTGCTGGACTGCGCACCGATCACAATCGGTGCGAACGTACTGATCGGCCCACGCGCGCAACTGGTTACGGCGCACCACCCCATCGACGACCACGACGCCCGACGCAACGGGTGGGAGTTGGCCTCGCCCATCGATATCGGTGACAACGTGTGGATAGCGGCCGGCGTGATCGTCTGTCCGGGTGTGACGATCGGCGCGAACTCGGTCGTTGGGGCGGGCAGCGTGGTGACCCGGGATGTACCGGCGGGCGTGCTGGCCGCCGGCAACCCGTGTCGCGTCGTCCGGAGCCTGCCGTAGGAGCTCGCCGAAGGTGCGCACAATGACGGTCTCGCCGGCGTGTCGGTGCACAAACACGCACGCTCGCGGCGAGGGGAGCTCGCGCTCAGCGCACTTGCGCACGTCCGCGCTGCAGCACCGCCTCGCGGTTGGCGGCGATGTCGTCGCCGGTGGCGGTGCGCATCCAGTGTCTGGCCGCGGCGGCCTCCAGCCACAGCCCGGAGCTGGTCTGCGACTCGTCGATGCGGTGATAGGAGGCCAGCAACGCCCGCACGGCGTTGTGGTTGTTGCCGACGATCGAGGCCGCCACCTGCCGGGCGGCGGGCAACAGCCGGTCGTGCGGCACCACCTCGGTGACCAGACCGGCGCGCAGCGCGTCGGCGGCGGACAGGTAGTCGCCGGTGAGGCTCATCCGGCGGGCCAGCCCAACGCCCACCTTCTGCGGTAATCGCACGCTGAGCCCCCAGCTCGGCAGCAGACCCACCCGCGCATGGGTGTCGGCGAACCGCGCCCGCTCGGAGGCGATCAGGATGTCGCAGTACAGCGCCAGTTCCAGCCCGCCGGTGACCGCCGCGCCGTTGATCGCGCCGATCACCGGTTTGCTCAGCTCCGGCCAGCGCGGCGAGATGTCCGGCAGCGCGGAACGCGCGCCGAGCTCTTTAAGGTCCAGCCCCGCGCAGAACACCGGATCGGTGCCGGTGAGGATCACCACGTCGACGTCGTCATCGGACTCGGCGTCGCCCAGCGCAGCGAAGAAACGGTCCCGCAGCGCCGCGGACAGCGCGTTACGGGACTCGGGGCGGTTCAAGGTCAGCGTGCGGACCCGCTCGTCGGTGTCGGTCAGCAAGATGTCGTCGGCCATGAAGATCACCGTAGTAAGCCACTTTCGGACCGGTGAGCGGGCCTATCGTGGACGGTGTGGTCCCGGCCGCGACGGTGCCCGCGCTCAAAGAGTGGAGCGCGGTCGTGCATGGGCTGCTGGATGGCCGCCAGACCGTACTGTTGCGCAAGGGCGGGATCGGCGAGAAGCGGTTCGAGGTGGCGGCCGAGAAGTTTCTGTTGTTCCCGACGGTCGCACATGCTCACGCACAACGGGTGCGGCCCGAGCACCACGATTTGCTGGCCGCGGCGTCCGCCGACAGCACCGCCGACCGGGTAGTTATCCGGGCAGCCGCCGAAGTCGTCGCCGCAGTGCCCGTCCACCACCCCGAGCGACTCGCGAACATCGAAGATCTGCATATCTGGACCGCCGACTCGGTGCGCGAAGACCGGCTGGACTTCCGGCCCAAGCACCTTCTGACCGTGCTGGTCGTACGGGCCATTGCGCTGGTGGCGCCGGTGTCGTTGGCACGTAGCCGCGAGTACGCCGGCTGCACCAGCTGGGTGTCGGTCCCGGTGACGCCAACACTGGCTGCACCGGTCTACGACGACGCCACGCTGGGCCGGGTCGCCGAGCGGGTCCGCGCTGCCGTCGGCTGACCCGCGGGCTTAGCCCGCCTCGACCGGCAGCACCAGCCGCGAGGTGCCGAAGTGCACGGCATGGGTGGCCGACCGCAGCTGCCGGCCGGTCGTCACCGGCTCGCCGGTGCCCAGGTTGCGCGCGTAACGCGGATGCCAACCGCCGGCCACCAGCACGCGGATTCGCCCACCGGCGCGGAACCGGTGCGCGACCGCGTCGAGTGTCAGGCGGACCGTCTGCCCGGCGGGTGTGGCTGCGGCCAACCGGCGGTAACCGTCGCTGACATTGACCGACCGGCCCCGGGTGTCGACTTCGCTCACCCGGACGAACACGTCGACGTGCGGATTGTCGGAGCTGTGCGTCAACTCGACGACCGGATTGCCGTACACGTCGAGGTCCGCGGCCAGCGGGTCGCCGGTGAAGGCGAGCACGTCGGAGCGTCGGGCCAGCCGGCCGTCGTCGCGGTAACCGCTGTCCGGGGACAGCAGCGGACCACCGATCGTGGGTGTCGGGTCGGCGGGGTCGAATCGGAACGTCGCGGGCCGCATCGGGGCCGGTGCGCTCGGCGGCGCGTCGGACAGACCGCCACCGGGCTGCAGGTAGAACGTGTGCTCGGTGGTGGTCGGTGGCCAATCGGGCAGGTCACGCCAGCCCCGCCCACCGCCGACGAACACCCGCACCGGGGCGCGACGTGGTGCACCAGACACCGCACCGAGATGGGTGTCCAGCCAGGCCAGGGTTTGCCGGGTGATCTCGCCCAGGCCCTTGGTCAGCAGCTGGGTGTGGGGCCAGGGCCCGACGGTCAGCGCGACGTCGACCCCCCGGTCGCGCAAACGCCGATACTGTTGCAGCGTCTGCGCCAGGAACAGGTCTTGCCAACCGCCCACCAGCAGCACCGGGTTCTGCACCCGCTCCAGTGCCTCGTTGAATCGCATCTGATCCCAAAACGGGTCGTCAGGGTCGGGATGCGCTAGCCACCCGTCGTACCATGGCGCGCGGTCGCCCAGCAAAGCTCTGCTCGACGCGCCCAGCGGCACCTGGCCGGCAGCGCGGTCCACCCGGCGCTGGGCCCTCAGCTGGCGCAGGCCGACCCGGATCCGCCCGGCGTCTTCCTGGTGGGCGACCAGATCGCTCCAGCCCAGGAAGTCCTCGACGGCGAATGCGCCGGTTCCCCAGGCCGACGCGCCGAAATCGTGCGGGCCGGCGATGATGACGGCCGCGGCCAGCTCGGGCGGCGGATCGGTCAGGATCGCCCACTGGGTGAACCCCAGATAAGAGACCCCGATGGTGCCGAACCGACCAGTGAACCACGGCTGCCGACGCAGCCAGGCCGCGGTGTCGGCGCCGTCGTCGGCTTCGCAGACCATCGGCTCGAACACCCCCCCGGAACCGAAGGTCCCGCGCACGCTCTGCAGCACCACGTGGTAGCCGCGGGCGGCGTAGAGCATCGCGAAGACCAGCGAGAACGGAAAACCCCGGCCGTAGGGCCCGCGGACCAGCAGGGTGCCCGCCGGATCGCTGCCGGTGGGCGCGTAGTGGTCGGCCACCAGCTCGACGCCGTCGCGCATGGGGACTCCGACGCGGTGCACGCGGTAGCCGGTGGTTTCCGCGGGCAGATGGAGCAGGCGTCCGACGGTCCGGCCGACAACATGTCGGGTGGCCGAGCGCGCCGGGCGGGTCAAACTGGTGGTCATCGGGTGCCGCGGCCCGACGGATGCGAACGACTATCGGACCCCTCGCGCTTTGCGGCCATTGCGGCAAGTCTACCGGTCGGCTTCGCGCCCCCACAGCCGCACCGAGAACCCGTTGCAGTTCGCTGCCCACGCGGGTCATTAGGCTGGAGAGTCGTGGCTTGGCAGAAATCCGGGTACCAGCCGGCCGGCGCCGGTCAGCCGACCCTGTGGGCGGTTTCCGACCTGCACACCGGCCACCTGGGCAATAAGCCCGTCACCGAATCGCTGCATCCCGCCTCCCCCGACGACTGGCTGATCGTCGCCGGCGACGTCGCCGAACGCACCGACGAGATCCGCTGGGCGCTCGATCTGCTGCGGCGACGGTTCGCCAAGGTGATCTGGGTGCCCGGCAATCACGAGCTGTGGACCACGAACAACGACCCGATGCAGCTGTTCGGGCAGGCCCGCTACGACTACTTGGTCGCCATCTGCGACGAGATGGGTGTGCTGACCCCCGAGCATCCGTTCCCGGTCTGGACCGAGCGAGGTGGCCCGGCCACGATCGTGCCGATGTTTGTGCTCTACGACTACACGTTCCTGCCGGCGGGGGCCACCACCAAAGCCGAAGGGCTGGCCATCGCGCGCGAACGCAATGTGGTGGCCACCGACGAATTCCTGCTGTCGCCCGAACCGTACGGTACCCGTGACGCGTGGTGCGCGCAGCGGCTGACCGCCACCCGGGCGCGGCTCGACCAGCTGGACTGGATGACACCGACCGTGTTGGTCAATCACTTCCCGCTGGTCCGCGAGCCCTGCGATGCGCTGTTCTATCCGGAGTTTTCGCTGTGGTGCGGCACCACCGAGACCGCCGACTGGCATACCCGCTACAACGCGGTCTGCTCGGTCTACGGTCACCTGCACATCCCACGCACCACCTGGTACGACGACGTGCGCTTCGAAGAGGTCTCGGTGGGCTATCCGCGGGAATGGCGGCGCCGCAAGCCGTACAGCTGGCTGCGGCAGGTACTGCCCGATCCGCAATATGCACCCGGCTATCTCAACGACTTCGGCGGTCATTTCGTCATCACCCCCGAGCTGCGCCGGCAGGCCGAGCAGTTCCGGAACCGGCTGCACCAACGGCAATCACGATGACCTCCGGGCGGCTGATGTCGTCGGTGCTGCCGGACAAGGGCGACGGCCTGGCCTTTGCCGAGATGTATGCGGACCCGCCCGGTTTAGCGCCGCTGCCCGAAGAGGAGCCGCTGATCGCCCGCTCGGTGGCCAAGCGGCGCAACGAGTTCATCACCGCCCGCTACTGCGCCCGCATCGCGCTGAGCGAGCTGGGATACCCGCCGGTGCCGATCCTCAAGGGCGACAAGGGCGAACCGTGCTGGCCCGACGGCGTGGTGGGCAGTCTCACCCACTGCACGGGCTACCGCGGCGCGGTGGTGGGTCGGCGCACGCAGGTGCGGTCGGTGGGCGTCGACGCCGAACCGCACGACGTGCTGCCCCACGGTGTGCTCGACGCGATCAGCCTGCCTGCAGAGCGCCGCGCAATGGCGGCGCTGCCCCGCGATTGTCATTGGGACCGAATCCTATTCTGCGCCAAGGAGTCAACATATAAGGCGTGGTACCCACTGACGAAGCGGTGGCTGGGATTCGAGGACGCCCACATCACCTTTGACGTCGACGATGCCGGTGGCGCCGGTGGTTTCCTGTCCCGGATCTTGATCGACCCCACCGCGCTGTGCGGGCCGCCGCTCACGACGTTGACGGGACGATGGTCGGTAACTGATGGTCTGGTGTTGACCGCGATCGTGCTATGAGTGCCGGGATCGTCATCGTCGACAAGCCGGTCGGGCTGACCAGCCACGACGTGGTCGCACGTTGCCGCAGGATCTTCGCCACCCGCAGAGTCGGCCATGCCGGGACGTTGGACCCGATGGCCACCGGGGTGTTGGTGATCGGGATCGATCGGGCCACCAAGATCCTCGGCTTGTTGACCGAGACCTCGAAGTGCTACGCCGCCACCATCCGGCTCGGCCAGTCCACTTCCACCGAGGATGCCGAAGGCGAACTGGTGCATCAGGTTTCGGCGGAACACCTGACCGACACCGACATTGCCAGCGCGATCGCCGGGCTGCGTGGCGACATCCTGCAGGTGCCTCCGGCGGTCAGCGCGGTCAAGGTCGGCGGGCGTCGGGCCTACCGGCTCGCGCGTGCTGGCCAGGTCGTGGAACTGGCCGCGCGGCCGGTGCGCATCGACCGATTCGAGGTGGTGTCGACACGCAGTCATGGTCAGTTCGTCGATCTCGATGTCGAGGTGGACTGCTCGTCGGGGACCTACATTCGCGCGCTGGCCCGCGATCTGGGCGACATGCTCGGTGTGGGTGGTCATCTGAGGGCGCTGCGGCGCACCCGGGTGGGCCGCTTCGGGTTGGACCAGGCCCGCACCCTCGACGAGCTGACCGGGCAACCCGGGCTGAGCCTGTCCCTCGACGAGGCTTGTCTGCAGATGTTTGCGCGTCGCGACCTCACCGCCGAGGAGGCCGACGCGGCCGCGAACGGACGCGCGCTGACCTCGGCCGGCATCGACGACATCTACGCTGCCAGTACCCCCGACGGCCGGGTGATCGCGCTGATGCGCGACGACGGACCGCGAACCAGGTCCGTGGTGGTGGTCCGGCCCGCCACGCTGTAAGGGCGGCGCGAGATCAGATGCCCAGCGGCACCCCGGTTGCGATGGCCTCTAGCGCCTCAATGGCGAAGGCGGCCGCAAAGTTGTCCATGATGAGGCTGTCAGCGCCGATGGTTTGGAGTTCTTGACCGAACCCGCTGATGTTGCCGGCGGCCAGGTCTTCTACCCCGGTGACCAAGTCTCGCACACCAACCGCGACAGCCAGGCCGGGAATCTCCAGTTCAAAGGGGGACAGCTGCTCGCCGACGTAGATGGCGTTGGTGATCTCGACAGGAGCGCCGACGTCGGTTGCGGCCGACGTCAGCGCAGAGCCGATGCCGTACACGGTTGACTGAATCGCGGGGTCGAGTTTGTCGTTGATGACGTTGGTGACCAACGACTCCAGGTTCTCAAGCGGGCCGTCGACGACGTCGCCGATCTGTGGTGGAAGAGGCAACGTCACGCTCGGAAGGGCGAACGTGCTGGTCGCGGTCAGCGAGTTCACCAGGTTTGACACGATCGGCACGGTCGGCAGCGACGGCAACGACGGCAATCCCTCTGCAGCCAGCGCGTCGTTGACGCCCTGCCCGATCGACCGGAGAAAATCGACCACGACAGTGATCGGATTGTCCAGCGGGAACAGCGTGGCCGGGGCGGGCACATTCGCCGGTGCGGTCGGGTCATAGCCCAGGTTGATGATGTCCCGCAACGGCGGCTCGATGAGATCGGCCAGCGGTGCGGGCACGACACCCTGCAGAGGATCCAGCAGCGGCAGATTCTGGGTGGGAATCAGGATGTAGGTGGTATCGGTATCTGCCGGAGACACCGGTTCGACCACGCCGGAAGCAACCTGCTCCGGCGTGAGGTCCGGATATGTGGGGTGCACCAAAGTAATGCCCAGGTCCGCGTTGAGGTCCGCCGGGATGTCGAGCGGGTACTGCGGAAAGTCGGCGAAGCCGTCGTATTGGAGCGTGTAGATGACGCTCGGGTAGAGATCGTCCGGAGTCGCGCCATAGCCCTCGGTGCCCAGAGCCGGGACATACACGCCGGCGATCCGCTCGAGCAGGCCGCCGTCGGGGTTGTCGGGATCACCGATCAGCACAAAAGACAGCTCGCTGGGGCTCGGCCGGGCATCGGGCGGCAGGGTGGCCAGATAGTCCTGGTAGACGGTGGCGACCGTGGCGCTTTGCGAGTAGCCGAACACGACGACGTGGTTTCCCTGGTCGAGTTGCTCGGTGACCGCGCTCTTCAGATCGCTGACGCCCTGGGCCACCGACGTGGACAACGGTTCGCTGGTCAGCCCGGTGAACGGCGCGAACTGCTCGGGCGTAGGCAGGCCCTCCGCGGTGTAGCCGGGGAAATGGGGCGCGATGAACAGCTGGTCGGCCTCGATGGTGGTGTACGGGGGGCCCGGTAGGGCCGGAGGTGTCAGCGACGTCACGCAGCACGGTCCGGTGCCGCCCATGATCAGTGCGATGTCTTCGTTGTCGGCCGACGCGACCGCCGAGCTCCCCACGAGCGCGGCACCGATCGCCGCCGACGTCAAGCCCAGCCGACACCATGCTGGATGTCCCATCGCCGGCACCTCCCGGGAAGCGATGTCGCTCCGTTGCATGCGCGCACTGAATCTACCACTGCCCTGCCCTCGGTTCATGAGATACAATCGGGTATGTATGTTTCGAAAGGCGGCAGCCGCGCCGCTTGCAGTGCTTCCGCCGGGCAGCGGTCGGTCGCTGCGAGGACCCCGATACAGTTGAGCAGGTATCAACGCGGGGGTGGCCGCGTTCGTGACCGCGGTAGCAGGGAAAGCGCAGGGCCGCTGGTCCGAAAGACGAGGTGCGGTCGGCAGTGGCGATGAGTGAGCGGCGCACTCAGGCGGAGCGCAGCACCGCGATGCGGGCGCGCTTACTCGACGCGACGGTCGAGTGCCTGGTTTCCTATGGTTACTGCGGAACGACGACACCGCGTATCGCCGAGTTGGCCGGAGTTACCCGGGGCGCTCAGATCCACCATTTCCACTCGAAGGAAGACCTGGTCGTCGCGGCCATCGAGCATCTGGCTCAGCAACGCGCGCAAGCCGCGATCCGCGAACTCGGCCGTGTCCAAAGCAGTCCCGACCCGGCGTCAACGGTGCTGGACTTCCTGTGGGAGGTCCACCAGGGTCCGATGTTCGTCGCGAGCATGGAGCTTTGGGTCGCGGCTCGCACCAATCCGGTTCTGGCGCAACAGATCCGACGAGTGGAACCGGTTGTGAACAGCACACTGGTCGCCGCTATCGCCCAGCTGCTGCCGGAGCATCCCGGGCAGAAGGAACTCCGCAACGCCGTCTATACCGCAATGGACGCGTTACGCGGAATCCTGGTCGCGAGCTTCGTGGACCAAGACGCTGCGCGGGCACGGCGGCGCTGGGACCGCGCCTGCACGCATCTGCGCGCGATCCTGCGCGGCATGCTGTCGCCGACAGCGTTGGATGCCCGCCCCGGGTCAGACGGTGAACGGAATGTCGGCGAGGATGTCCGCCAACGCCAGAGCGGAAAGTAAACACCGCAGTGGGGGTTACCCTGGCGCTGCTGGGCTCACGGTGACGCTGACGGTGTTTGCGCCGTCTGAGGCGATGACTAATTCGGGGGCGTCGGGGGCCGAAACAACCTGCCCGCCGGTGACACTCACCTGGTAGCCGTTGGGAAACTCGACCTGCGGCACCGAGATGGTGGTCTGCGAGCCGGCGGGGAAGCTGCCCAGACCGTCGACCTTGGCGGTGGAATAACCGAACGCGAAGGTGCCGTTGTCGAACGACCAGGTGTGCGGGGTGCCGGAGACCACCTGCGGGTAGGGCTCGGCGAGGGTATCCAGGGTTGCGGTGTTGACATTGGCGCCGGTCGGGGGCAACTCGGGGTTGTACACCAGCGACTCCGAACTCGGCGGCGACGCGGTGGTGGTGATGTCGCCCTTGCCGGAGAAGGCCCACTCCGCCCAGTTGATCAGGTGCTGGTTGGCGAGCTGCATCGGTGCGATGATCTCTGCCTGATCGCTGGTGGCTCCGAACTCGGTCATGAATGCCGGGATGCCTTGCGCCTGAGCGTACGCCAGGGCATTGTCGAGGATTCCGGGGACGCTCGGAACGCAACCCAGGATCGGCAGATCGAAGTCGCAGTAGTCGTGGAACGAGAAGACGGTCTGCGGGAAGTCCACCGTGCCCAGGTGGGTGGGCACCCCGACGTCGAAGAGCAGGCTCGGTTCGTAGAACACCGTGGTGGTCGGATCGACGGCCTCGACCGCCGAGGCGACCTGGTTGTAGAACGGGGTCAGTTGTTGGGCGTCGAAGAATGGGCTGCCCAGCAGACCTGGCAGCAACTGGTTGCCCACGCCCGGTTCGTTCATCAGCTCCACGCCGAGCACGTCGGAGTTGCCCTTGAAGTCGGCCGCGACGTACTCGACCATTTGCGCGTAGTCGTTCTCCAGGCCCGCTCCATTCGGTGCGGTGGCGTTGGACCAGAACGCATCCCAGGCATGGTTCCCGGCGGGGTTGACGAAGTCGTTGAGCGGGAAGGGCAGCTCGGGGTTGGGCAGCCCGCCGGTCTGCACCGCCCAGGCCGGCGCACCCTCGCCGCCGAACACGCTGCTGTAGGCGTCCTGGTGGAAGTCGAGTATCACGTAGATGCCGTGGTCTTCCAGGGTCTGCACGGTCTGCTCGATCGAGGCGACGTAGGCGGCGTTGAACACGTCGGGCTCGGGCTCCACACCGGCCCACAGGACGCCCAACCGCACCACGTTGAAGCCGTTTTCGGCCAGGAACGCCGCGTCGGCATTGCCGAAACCGCTCGCGGCGGGCTCATAGGGCGCCAGCTTGTACACCTCGTTGAGCCCGTGCATGATGACGACCTGCCCGGCGCTGTTGGTCAGCCAGGGGCCGGTGGTCGAGATGGGCAGCACCGTGTCAGCGCCCGTGGCGCTGCCACCCGGGGCGATCCCGCTGAGCGTGCCGAAGTCACCGACTGCGCCGTGGGTGCCGAACAAGCCGGCGTTGCCGCCGGCCCCGCCGAGGGCGGGCAGATCACCGGAGCTGCCGCCGTCGCCGGCGTTGCCGCCGGCGCCGCCACTGCCGAGCAGCGCTGCGCCGTTACCACCGTCACCGCCATCACCACCGATGGCGATGGCGCTGCCCTCGCCGCCGTTGCCGCCGTTGCCGCCGACGCCGAACAACCAGCCGGCCGCGTCACCGCCTTGGCCGCCGGCCCCGCCGGCGCCGCCGGCAGCGTCGGCGCCACCGTTGCCGCCGGCCCCGCCGATACCCATCAACCATCCACCGGAACCACCGGCCCCGCCGGCGGCCCCGGCGCCGCCGTCCCCGCCGGCTCCCCCGGTGCCGAACAGGCCGGCGGCTCCCCCGGCACCGCCGGCCACACCGGTCTCGGTGCTGTTCCAGCCCGGCCCGCCGTCGCCGAAGAGCCATCCGCCGGCCCCGCCGGCGGGGTCGGACGCCGTCCCGGCGGTGCCGTTGCCGATCGCGTAGGAGTCCAGCACCGTGTTGATCAAGCCGTCGACCTGCTGACCGACCGAGCTGTTGATCCAGTTCTCGATGTCGCCGTGCAGCGGGATGTAGAGGGACTGCGCGACGATCGCGGTCAAGTCTGCAGCAGAGAAGGCCGGTTGAGCAGCGCTCCCGCTGTCGGCAACGTCGCCGAGAATGCTCGCGAAGGCGGCATCCCAGGTGGCGGGGTTGACGGTGTTCGTCGCCGCATCGATGACCGGTGCGAGGATCTGGTCGATCACGGCGTCGAGAACGTCGGCCCGTGCCGACGGTCCAGCGGCCAGCGGCGTCGTGCCCAAACTGAGAACCATTCCCGCAGCTGCGCCTAACCCGACGACCCGACCACCCCGGGGTGCCTGACCCCGACGACCCTTGTTGCTGCGGTGATGAGCCAGCACGTGGTGGACCCTCTCTCGGACGGCGAGGCGTTCAACCGGGAACATTAATCTATTTCCGAGGAATTTTTAATGTGCAGCCGGTTGGTGACTCTCGGCGTGGTCGATCGGCGTTGTGGCGCGCAGCTACGGGATGAGGTTGCTCAGGTCGCTCATGATCGTTGCGATCGCATCGGTGATCATGATGAATTCGAGGCCGCCGAGGAGCGTGTACCCTGCCGTGTCGGCCGCGATGGGGTCACCGAACGCGTTGACCAGCCCGTCGAGATTGCCGCCGACCGCTTGGCCGATGCCGTCCAGGAACAGGTTGAGATCATAGGACGGGATGGTAGTGACGGCGGCGTTGAGGATATCCGCCGTCGGGAGCAGCACCGCGTAGGCGGTTGAGGTCACGCTGGTGAGTGTGTTGACGATGTCGGTGTTCGCCGCCTGCAGGTCGCCGATGATGGTGTCGATCGGGGATGCGGAGGACAGCACGGCCGAGAGGTCCGAATCTAGCGCGGTGAGCGGGTTGGCAGCCACCAGGTTCGACAGCGACAATCCCGAAAGAAGCGATGACACCGTGGAATTCGATGACGGATCCGACAGAGCAGCCACGAAGTCATGGATTCCTTGCTGGGTTCCCGACACCAGTAGGCCGGGCACCTTTTCCAGGTCGGCAAGGCTGGGGAACAGCCCGAACGGGGTGGCTATATTTGCTGGGCCTTGGCTCCAGCCGTATTCGGGATCACCGTAGCCCAGGTTGACCAACACCTCCATGTCCGGCTGGAGCAGGTCGGCCAACGGGGTGCCCACCACCGGGATCGACCGCAGCGGATCCAGCAGCGGCAGATCTTGCGTCGGGATCATGTAGTAGTCGGTGAGGGTGGGCCCGTCGGTCGGCAAGGGGATACCCGTGGCGACCTGGGCAGTTGTCAGATCCGGGTAGGTGCCGTGCACATAAAGGATCCCGGCAAAGGCGTTGAGGTCGGCCAGCAGGTCGATCGGGTACTTGGGGAAATCGGCGGCGCCGTCGTATTCCAAGGTGTAAATGTCGGTCGGGTAGAGATCGGCCGGGGTCGCACCGTAGAACGTGAGGCCCAGGCTCGGGAAGGTCAAACCGGCGAAACGCTCCCACAGTCCGCCGTCGGGATTCATCGGATCGCCGATCATCACGAAGCTCACATCGGAACTGGGGACGTCATTGGCCGCCAGCTGCGACATCTCCAGCGAGGAGATCAACGCGCTTTGGGACAGGCCGAGCGCGACGACGTGGTCTCCCTCGGCGATGTGCTGGGTGATCGTATCGTTGAGGATCTTCACGCCTTCGGCCACCGACGTGTCGATGGGCAGCTGTTTGACGCCGACCTCCCCATAAAATCCCTCGGGCGTGAACAGGGCCTGCGGAACGGCCTCAGGGTAGTGCGGTGCGATGTAGAGACTGTCGACGGCGTCGACGTAGCTTGCCGGCGGGATCGGATCGCCGCTACCGCCCATGACGAACGCGATCTCGGACGTCCCGCTGGCGCCCGCCACGGTGTCATCGCCGTACGCGAACGCCGCATTGATGATCGAGGTCAGTGCCATGAGGCCGGCGCCGACGGTCGCCATCAGCCCGGGGCCCAGCCGGGCGAACGTAGCGGGTTTCATTGCTGGCCACCTCCCGCGAAACGGCGGTGCTCAGAACGCTCCGTCTAGACGAAGAATCTATCACGTTATTCTCAGGTTTACACAATACAATCTGGTGTGTATGTTTTATTCGGTTCGTGTCTCTGCCGGCTCGCCGTCCGCTAAAACCCCGGCAAGGGAGTGCTGCGATGTCACCCAAGGTTCCCAAGGTTCCCAAGGTTCCCAAGGTTTACGTCGTCGGCGTCGGGATGACCAAGTTCGAGAAGCCGGGGCGCCGAGAGAACTGGGATTACCCGGACATGGCTAGGGAATCGGGAACCATGGCGCTCGACGACGCGGGCATCGACTACCGCGAGGTCGAGCAGGGCTACGTCGGGTATGTCTACGGTGAGTCGACGTCGGGTCAGCGGGCGCTCTACGAGCTGGGCATGACCGGGATCCCGATCGTCAACGTCAACAACAACTGTTCGACGGGGTCTACGGCCCTCTACCTTGCCGCCCAGGCGATTCGCGGCGGGTTAGGGGACTGCACCATGGCGCTGGGATTCGAGAAGATGAAGCCGGGGTCGCTCGGGGCCAGCTACGACGACCGTGCCCAGCCGATGGAAAAGCACATCGCGGCGATGGCCGAGATCTCCGAGGTACTGTTCCCGCCGGCGCCGTGGATGTTCGGTGCCGCGGGTCGTGAGCACATGAAGCAATATGGCAGCACTGCAGAGCATTTCGCAAAGATCGGTTACAAGAACCACAAGCATTCGGTCAATAATCCCTATGCGCAGTTTCAGGAGTCCTACACGCTCGAGGACATCCTGGCGTCGCGGATGATCTACGACCCGCTGACGAAACTGCAGTGCTCGCCGACCTCCGACGGCTCCGGTGCGACAATCCTGGCCAGTGAAAAGTTCGTCGACCAGCACGATCTGGCCGGCCAGGCGGTCGAGATCGTCGGGCAGGCCATGACCACCGACTTCGCCAGCACTTTCGATGGAACCTGCAAGGCGCTCATCGGATACCACCTGAATGTCCAAGCTGCCCAACGCGTCTACGACCAATGTGGCCTCGGTCCCACGACTGCTTCTCGGCCAACGAGTTGTTGCTCTACGAGGCGCTGGGCCTATGCTGTCAACCCGTCCGGCGGATTGATCTCCAAGGGACACCCGCTGGGGGCCACCGGTTTGGCGCAGTGCGCCGAGCTGACCTGGCAGCTGCGCGGCACCGCAGGCAAGCGGCAAGTCGACGACGTCACCGCCGCACTGCAACACAACATCGGGCTCGGCGGCGCGGCCGTCGTCACCGCCTACCAGCGAGCCGAACGCACAACCACCAACACCGCGTCGGGCTCCGGGGTGACGCTGCCGAGCAATTAGAGCGATACGGCATGCGGATCAATGCGATTGCCCCGATCGACTGGTGTTGATTACGGTGACGGTCTCGCAGCTGCTGGCCTACCTGGCGTCCGAGAAATGCCCGCTTACCGGACAGCTGCATGCCGCCCATGACGGGGCGATTTCGCTGCTGGTCGGCTGGCGCGATGGGGTTACCATCGAGACCGACGGGCTCTGGCTGATCGACGGTATCGCGGCCCGGCTGGCGCACTGACCGGGAGTAGCCGATGTTCGAATGGTCTGACACCGACCTGATCGTGCGGGACGCGGTGCGCGAGTTCATCGCCAAAGAGATCCGCCCGCACATCGACGCACTGGAAACCGGCGAGATGCCGCCATACCCGATCGCCCGCAAGCTATTTTCCCAGTTCGGCCTGGACGTGCTGGCCGCCGACGCGGTCAAGACGATGCTGGATCGCGAGCGGAGCCATCGAGCCGGGCAGGATGGCCCCGGCGCGCAAGCACAGCAACACGCCTCGGGTGGGCTGGGCCAGTTGGGCGCGCAGGCGTCGATGGCCGCGGTGCTGGTGTGCGAACTTGCCGGCGTCAGCATCGGATTGCTTTCCACGATCGGCGTCAGCCTCGGGCTGGGGGCGGCAACGATCATGAGCCGCGGCACGCTGGCCCAGAAGGAACGCTGGCTGCCCGGGTTGGTGACCCTGGACAAGATCGCGGCCTGGGCGATCACCGAACCCGACTCGGGCTCGGATGCGTTCGGCGGCATGAAGACTTACGTCAGACGCGACGGCGAGGACTACATCCTCAACGGGCAGAAGACGTTCATCACCAACGGGCCCTACGCTGACGTTCTGGTGGTTTACGCCAAGCTCGACCAGGAACCGGCCGGCGGCCCCGGGGACCGGCGCAGCCGCCCGGTGCTTGCCTTCGTGCTCGATTCGGGCATGCCGGGACTCACCCAGGGCAAGCCGTTCAAGAAGATGGGCATGATGTCCTCGCCGACCGGCGAATTGTTCTTCGACAACGTGCGGCTCGGCCGTGACCGGCTGCTCGGGGAGACCGAGCAGCACGGCGCCGGCGACGGCCGAGACAGCGCGCGGGCAAACTTCGCCGCCGAACGGCTGGGAGTCGCGCTGATGGCGCTGGGTATCATCAACGAATGCCATCGGCGCTGTGTCGATTACGCGAAAAAACGCACCCTGTGGGGGCAAAACATCGGCCAGTTCCAGCTCATCCAGCTCAAGTTGGCCAAGATGGAAATCGCCCGGATCAACGTGCAGAACATGGTGTTTGCGACCCTGGAAAAGCTGCAATCCGGAACGGTGCCCTCGCTGGCCGAGGCATCGGCGATCAAACTGTATTCGTCGGAGACGGCCACCGATGTCGCGATGGACGCCGTGCAGCTGTTCGGCGGCAACGGCTACATGGCCGAGTACCGGGTCGAGCAATTGGCCCGCGACGCGAAGTCGCTGATGATCTATGCCGGAAGCAACGAGGTCCAGGTGACCCACATCGCCAAGGGGCTGCTCGGCGGATGACCACGGAAAACCGGTTTCGCGCCACTGCCCGCGCCGCCCGGCGGACGTCGCTGGCCGTGGCGGACACGCTGACGTACAGTCCGATAGTGCGGTCGGCCCTGACCGTCGGCATGACGGCGGTGTTGTCCCACCCGCTGCTGATCAACCGGATGCGGGTGGTCGCCGACTGGGCCATCACCCGCAGCACTGCGGTGGTTCCCGGTACCCGGGTCGATAAGATTGCCGGGCCGCCCAGCGGCGACTGGGTGCGGGCACCGGGAGCCACCGACGGTGCCGGAGTCGTGTTGGTGCTGCATGGCAGCGGCTATCTCATGTGTTCGGCACGCACCCACCGCGGATTCGCGTCGCACCTGTCGCGCTATTCCGGCATGCCGGCTCTCGTCATAGATTACCGGCTGGCGCCCGAACATCGTTTTCCCGCAGCCGAAGACGATGCGATGGCCGCGTATCGCTGGCTGCTGGCCCAGGGTCACGCCGCGCGCCGGGTGGTGGTGGCCGGCGATTCGGCCGGCGGGCATCTCGCGGTGGCGGTGGCGTTGCGCGCCCGGCGGGAAGGCTTGCCGGCTCCGGCCGCGCTCGCGCTGTTCGCTCCGCTGATCGACCCGGCATACCGCGCCGCGCGCACCGACAGGCGGATCCGCCGCCAGCCTCTCGACCCACGCGTGGCGGCCCGCGCGGTCGGATTGTACGTCGGTGGCCACGACGTCGAGGATCCCCGGTTGTGCTTGCTCAATGCGGATCTTTCCGGTCTGCCGCCCACCCAATTACACTATGGCACAAGGGAGGTCATGCGCGCCGATGCGGAGGCGTTCGCTGGGCGGATGGCCGCCGCGGGTGCGCGCTGCGATGAACGGATCTGGCCCGGATTGATCCATGGCTATTGGCTCTGGCCGCGCGACCACGGACGGACCAGTCTGCAGACGGCCGGAGAGTTTCTGCGCGCCGCGGTCACCGACGCCGACACCGCGTCGTGAACCTGCCGCCCCTGTTCGTCACGGCGCGGGACCTGCTCGGCGCGGCGTGGGTGCTGCAGCACCGAGGGATTTTCGATCCGCTGCGGCCAGACCGGGTGCTGCGCGAGTTGTGGGCGATCCGGCGCTACGGTATTTTCGGCGGGCTCACCGCCTACCTTGCCACCCGATACGGTGACGCGCCGGCTATTACCGACGAAGGTGGCACCATCACCTTCCGCGAGCTCGACGAGACGTCCAACGCGATGGCGCGGGGGCTGGCGGCCCACGGAATCCGGCCCGGCGCGGTGATCGCCGTGTTGAACCGCAATCACCGCGCCGTCATGGTCACGCTGAGCGCGGCGAACAAGCTGGGCGCCCGCACAGTGCTGATGAACACCGGGTTCGCCGGGCCGCAACTGGTGGACGTGTGCGCCAGGGAACGGGTCAGCTGCGTTTTAGCCGACGACGAGTTCGCCGATTTGCTCGGCAGGCTGCCGCCGCAGACGGTGCGGATTCTCGGCGGCAGCCAGCACGAGTTGGTCGACGGTCGGTGCAGGGCTGCACTGCCTGCTCCGCGGCGACCGGGCGGCATGGTGTTGTTGACCAGCGGTACCACCGGAATCCCGAAAGGAGCGCCGCGCAACCGAGTCGACCCGCTGCAGTCGGCGCAACTGCTCGACCGGGTCGCCTGGCCTCTCGGTGCCTCGTGGTGCGTGGCGGCCCCGCTGTTTCACGCTACCGGCCTGGCGACCTGCGCGCTGGGACTGGCGTTGGGCAACCGTGTCGTGCTCGCGCGGCGTTTCGATGCCGAAGCCACCCTCGCAGCGGTGGCGGAGCATCGCGTCGGCGCCCTCGTTCTGGTTCCCACCATGTTGCAGCGCATCCTGGACTTGGGCCCGGATGCACTCGGGCGACACGACACCTCTTCGCTGAGGGTGATTTTCGCTTCCGGATCGGCGCTGTCCCCGGAATTGTGCCGCCGCACCGCCGAGGTGTTCGGCGACGTGCTGTATAACATGTACGGCTCCACCGAAGTCGCGGTCGCCGCGGTCGCCACACCGTGGGAACTCCGCACCGCGCCCGGCACTGTCGGCCGGCCACCCGTCGGCGTCCGGCTCGCCTGCTACGACGAGCACCGTCGCAAGATCACCGAACCTGGACGGGTGGGCACCCTGTTCGTCTCCAGCGGGCTGAGTTTCACCGGATACACCGACGGCAGCGCCAAGGAAGTCGTGGACGGGCTGTTATCCACCGGCGACACCGGACATTTCGACCGTGATGGCTTGTGGTTCGTCGACGGTCGGGCGGACGAGATGATTGTGTCCGGCGGCGAGAACGTCTTCCCGCTCGAGGTCGAGAATCTTCTCGCCGAGCATCCCGACATCCTCGAGGCCGCCGTGGTCGGCGTCGACGACGCCGATTTCGGAAAGCGGCTTGTCGCCTACGTCGTGCGGAAATCGGGGTCCACCCTCAGCGCCGAGGACGTCAAAGCCTACGTGCGGGAACATCTCGCCCGGCACAAGGTGCCGCGAGAGGTGGTGTTCGTCACCCGGCTGCCGCGCAACGAAGCCGGAAAAGTACTGAAGTCCGAACTTAGCAATGACCGATAACGATGACCACTGACGCCTCGCCGCATCTCAGCCGACCACCCAAATCGCGCGGGCGGCGGGGCTGCCCAGGTCGACGGTGACCGGTGCGGCGCCGACCGATGCACCCGATTCGATAGCCACCGAGATCATCCCGGCGAATTCACGACGGGTCAGCACCCGCAACCGCGAATCCAGGCTGATGCCGACGGTGTCGAAGTAGCGCAGCATGTCCGAATCGGCATCGGAGATCCGGGCCACCGTCCCGGCCTCGCCGTCATGGCAGTCCCACAGCTGACGGGCGGGCGGGGTCGGCACATTGCCGTCCGAGGCCGGGATCGGGTCGCCGTGCGGGTCGCGCCGCGGGAACCCCAGCTTAGCGTCGATGCGGCCCACCAACCGCTCGGAAACCGCGTGCTCGAGCACCTCGGCCTCGTCGTGCACCTCGTCCCAGCTGTAGCCGAGCTCATTGACCAGGAAGGTCTCCAGCAACCGGTGTCGGCGCACCATCGCCAGCGCCGCCCGGCGCCCGGAATCGGTCAACGCGACCGCGCCGTATTTCTCGTGGTCGACCAGACCCTGCTCGGCGAGTTTGCGGATGGCCTCCGAGGCGGTACTGGCCGACACACCAAGCCTTTCGGCCAGCATCTTGGTGCTGATCTTGTCCCGCGACCATTCCTGAGCGTTCCAGATGACCTTGAGGTAGTCCTGGGCGACCGGGGTGAGCTCGCCGGTGCCGTCGTCGGGGTGCACGCAGGCAATTTTAAGCCCGCCGATGAGCGGTGTAGCGACGTTGCCCGGCCCGCAAACGGATACCAGGGCGCTCTCACCGTGGCAAGGAGCTCGGCAAGGGCATGCCCAGCACGGGCCGTCCAGCGATGCTGTGCCGCACCGCGATCAACCCGGCCGTAGCCCAGCACCGTGGACCGGTCTGCGCCGTAGGCTTGCGGTTGTGCAACGTTGGCGGGGGCAGGACGAGATACCCAGCGATTGGGGCCGGTGCGTGCTCACCATCGGGGTGTTCGACGGCGTGCACCGTGGACATGCCGAGCTGATTGCGCAGGCGGTGAAATCCGCCCGCTCGCGCGGGGTGCCGACGGTGCTGATGACCTTCGACCCGCACCCGATGGAAGTCGTCTACCCCGGCAGCCATCCCGCCCTATTGACGACGCTGACCCGTCGCGCCGAGCTGGTCGAGGAACTCGGTGTCGACGTGTTTCTGGTGATGCCGTTCACCGCCGATTTCATGAAGCTCACCCCGGAGCGTTACATCCACGAACTGCTCGTTGAGCACCTGCACGTGGTCGAAGTGGTGGTCGGCGAGAATTTCACCTTCGGCAAGAAGGCCGCCGGCACCGTCGACACCCTGCGGCGGGCCGGCGAGCGGTTCGGATTCGCGGTGCAATCGATGTCGTTGGTCTCCGAACATCACGACTGCGAGACCGTCACGTTCTCGTCGACATACATCCGGTCCTGCGTGGATGCCGGGGACGTGGTGGCCGCCGCCGCGGCGCTGGGCCGGCCGCACCGGGTCGAAGGGGTGGTGGTCCGCGGCGACGGGCGGGGGATGACGTTGGGCTTCCCCACCGCCAACGTGGCACCGCCGATGTACTCCGCCATCCCGGCCGACGGGGTGTACGCCGCCTGGTTCACCGTGCTGGGCCACGGGCCGGTGACCGGCGCCGTCGTCCCGGGTGAGCGGTACCGGGCCGCCGTGTCGGTGGGCACCAACCCGACCTTCTCCGGGCGCACCCGCACTGTGGAGGCATTCGTCCTGGACGCCAGCGCTGACCTGTACGGGCAGTACGTGGCGCTGGACTTCGTGGCGCGCATCCGCGGGCAGCGCAAGTTCGACTCGGTCGACGATCTGATCGCCGCGATGACCAGTGACACCGAGCGGGCGCGCACCCTGCTCAGCGCCCACTGAGCCCCCGGTGGCCGGGCGCGCTGCTAGACTTCCCGACGACACGGTGCGTGCTGCAGTTCGCGGCGGGCGTGCCTGATTCCGGATCGCGGACCGATTGATGGAGAGATCGCGTGGCGCTGACAGCCGAGCAGAAAAAGGAAATCCTGGGCTCTTACGGCCTGCACGAAACCGACACCGGGTCCCCGGAAGCGCAGGTTGCGCTGCTGACCAAGCGCATCGCCGACCTGACCGAACACCTCAAGGTGCACAAGCACGACCACCACTCGCGCCGGGGATTGCTGCTGTTGGTGGGGCGACGTCGCCGGCTGCTCAAGTATGTGGCCCAGGTCGATGTGGAGCGGTACCGCTCGCTCATCGAGCGTCTCGGTCTTCGTCGTTGAACCGACCGTGCTGATGCGCGCTTGGCACGCGGCCGTGCTCACGGCTATCGCAGTCATCGCGGTGGGTGGCTGCTCACCACCAGTGGCCGACGCCGCCGACCTGAAGGTCGGGGATTGCCTGCGGTTGGGCGGCACCGCCGACCGTCCGGAGGCCACCAAGGTTGCGTGCGGCAGTCGCACGTCCAACTTCCGGGTCGTCGCCACCCTCAAGGGTCAGGCCGACCGCGGACAGTGTCCGGCCGACGTGGACTCCACCTACTCGATGCGTAACGGGTTCACCGACTCGAGCAGCACCGTCTGCCTGGACATCGACTGGGTGGTCGGCGGCTGCATGAACGTCGATCCGCACAACGGCACCGACCCGGTTCGGGTCGACTGCAACGACAAATCGGCCCCGCACCGCCAGCGCGCCATCCAAATACTGCGAAACCTCTCCGATCCGGTCGGGGTCGACCTGTGCGCCAGCGGCGTGGGCTACGCGTACTCCCAGCGGCGCTTCGCGGTGTGCGTCGAAGACCTGGCCTGAGGGGCCCCGTCGCGAGCTGAACCGGCAGGTAGGCGTGTAGAGTGAGGGCGTTCTGGGTCGGGTTGGCCCCGAACGGGTGCGGGGCGTGCAATCCGCGCGCGCCGTTCCAGCGCGTCACTACGGACCACGAAAAAGGAAGGTTTGGCCTGTAGCGGGGCCTGCATCGGGCGGTCTTCGGTAGTGGCTGCCGGACTTGTCGCGACAGGCATGCCGGCCGCTTCGATCGACGACCGTAGCCGTATCCAGGCGCTCGCCGCCAGCAGGCCTCCAGGTTGTGGGTGATCACGCGAAACAGCCGAATATACCCAGAGAGGCCGCACGGACACCCATGTCTGTAGCTGAAATTGAAGAAGGCGTGTTCGAGTCGACCGCCGTCATCGACAACGGGAGCTTCGGCACCCGCACCGTTCGATTCGAGACCGGCCGGCTGGCCCAGCAGGCCGCCGGCGCCGTCGTCGCCTACCTCGACGAGGAGAACATGCTGCTGTCGGCCACCACGGTCGGCAAGAACCCCAAGGATCAGTTCGACTTCTTCCCGCTGACCGTCGACGTCGAGGAGCGCATGTATGCCGCGGGCCGCATCCCCGGCTCGTTCTTCCGCCGTGAGGGTCGGCCCTCGACCGACGCGATCCTGACCTGCCGGCTCATCGACCGGCCGCTGCGCCCGTCGTTCGTGGATGGTCTTCGCAACGAAATCCAGATCGTGGTGACGATCCTGAGCCTCGACCCCGACGACCTCTACGACGTGCTGGCGATCAACGCCGCGTCGGCGTCCACCCAGCTGGCCGGACTGCCGTTTTCCGGCCCGGTCGGCGGGGTGCGGGTGGCGCTCATCGACGGCACCTGGGTGGCGTTTCCGACGGTCGACCAGCTTGACCGCGCGGTGTTCGACATGGTCGTCGCCGGGCGGGTCATCGGCACCTCCGGCTCCGGCGAACCCGACGTGGCGATCATGATGGTCGAGGCCGAGGCCACCGAGAACGTCATCGAGCTTGTCGAGCGCGGCGCGCAGGCGCCGAACGAATCCGTAGTCGCCGAGGGCCTGGACGCCGCCAAACCGTTCATCGCCGTGTTGTGCGCCGCTCAGCAGGAACTGGCCGACGCGACCGGAGCATCGGGCACACCGTCCGCCGAGTATCCGTTGTTCCCCGAGTACGGCGACGACGTCTACGGTTCGGTGTCCTCGGTCGCCACCGACGAGCTGGCGGCCGCGTTGACCATCGCCGACAAGACCGAGCGCAACAAGCGCACCGACGAGATCAGGGCCGAGGTACTCGAGCGGCTCGCCCAGACCTACGCCGGCCGGGAGAAAGAAGTCGGTGCGGCGTTGCGCGCGCTCACCAAAAAGCTGGTTCGCCAGCGCATCCTGACCGACCACTTCCGGATTGATGGCCGCGGTATCACCGATATCCGCGCGTTGAGCGCCGAGGTCGCGGTGGTGCCGCGGGCGCACGGCAGCGCGCTGTTTGAGCGGGGCGAGACTCAGATCCTCGGGGTGACCACGCTGGACATGGTCAAGATGGCCCAGCAGATCGATTCGCTGGGACCCGAAACCACCAAGCGCTACATGCACCACTACAACTTCCCGCCGTTCTCCACCGGCGAGACCGGCCGGGTCGGCTCACCCAAGCGGCGCGAGATCGGGCACGGTGCGCTCGCCGAGCGGGCGCTGGTCCCGGTGCTGCCCAGCGTCGAGGAATTTCCGTACGCGATCCGCCAGGTCTCCGAGGCGCTGAGCTCCAACGGGTCCACGTCGATGGGGTCGGTGTGCGCGTCGACCTTGGCGTTGCTCAACGCCGGGGTGCCGTTGAAGGCCCCGGTCGCCGGCATCGCGATGGGCCTGGTCTCCGATGACGTGGCGCTGCCCGACGGCAGCACCGAACGCCGGTTCGTCACGCTGACCGACATCCTGGGCGCCGAAGACGCCTTCGGCGACATGGACTTCAAGGTTGCCGGCACCAAGGATTTCGTCACCGCGCTGCAGCTGGACACCAAGCTCAACGGCATCCCGTCTCAGGTGCTCGCCGGTGCGCTCGCCCAGGCCCGCGACGCCCGGCTGACCATCCTGGAGGTGATGGCCGAGGCCATCGATGCACCCGACGAGATGAGTCCGTATGCGCCGCGGGTCACCACGATCAGGGTGCCGGTGGACAAGATCGGCGAGGTCATCGGCCCCAAGGGCAAGATCATCAACGCGATCACCGAGGAGACCGGCGCGCAGATCTCGATCGAGGACGACGGCACCGTGTTCGTCGGCGCCACCGACGGCCGGTCGGCGCAGGCCGCGATCGACCGGATCCTGGCGATCGCCGACCCGCAGCTGCCCAAAATTGGCGAACGATTCCTCGGAACAGTGGTCAAGACAACGGATTTCGGCGCGTTTGTTTCGCTGCTGCCCGGACGTGACGGGTTGGTGCACATTTCCAAGCTGGGTAAGGGCAAGCGTCTCGCGCGGGTCGAGGACGTCCTTACGGTGGGTGACAAACTGCGCGTGGAGATCGCCGATATCGACAAACGCGGCAAGATCTCGTTGCTGCCGGTCGACGACGAAGCCGCCGCCGCGGAGCCTGCCGGTGCCGCGCCCGCCGATGCCGCGACGGCCAGCAGTTAAACCGGCCGCGCTGCGGCGGGGCCGGTGCAGCGCGGAGCCGTCGGTCACGGTTCGCCGCACCACGCTGCCCGGGGGTCTGCGGGTGGTCACCGAGTTCCTGCCCGGCGTGCGCTCGGTGTCGGTCGGGGTCTGGGTGAACGTCGGGTCGCGCGACGAGGGCGCCAGCGTGGCCGGCGCAGCACACTTTCTGGAGCATCTGCTGTTCAAATCCACCCCGACTCGCACCGCGGTGGACATCGCGCAGGCGGTCGATGCCGTCGGCGGCGAGCTCAACGCCTTCACCGCCAAGGAACACACCTGCTATTACGCGCACGTGCTCGACAGCGACCTCGAGCTGGCCGTCGACCTGGTCGCCGACGTGGTGCTCAACGGGTGTTGCGAACACCAGGACGTCGAGTTGGAACGCGACGTGGTCCTCGAGGAGATCGCGATGCGCGACGACGATCCCGAGGACGCGCTGGGGGACATGTTCTTGACGGCACTGTTCGGCGAGCATCCGATCGGTCGCCCGGTGATCGGCAGCGTGCAGTCGGTGTCGGCGATGACGCGGGCCCAGCTGCACTCCTTTCACGTGCGGCGCTACACCCCCGAGCGGATGGTCGTCGCGGTGGCCGGCAACGTCGACCACGACGACGTGGTGGTGCTGGTGCGCGAGCATTTCGGGTCGCGGCTCATCCGCGGACGACAACCACTGCCGCCGCGCAAGGGCACCGGGCGGATCGCCGGCCGGCCCCGGCTGACGGTGGCCAACCGGGATGTCGAGCGGACCCACATCTGCCTGGGTGTTCCCACGCCGGGCCGGCACTGGCGCCATCGCTGGGCGCTCACAGTACTGCAGACCGTGCTCGGTGGTGGCCTGAGCTCCCTTTTATTCCAAGAGGTTCGGGAGTCGCGCGGCCTGGCTTACTCGGTGTACTCGTCGCTGGACATGTTCGCCGACAGCGGCGCGCTGTCGGTGTATGCCGCGTGTCTGCCCGAGCGTTTCGGTGACGTGGTGCGGGTGACCACCGACGTCCTCGAATCGGTAACCCGTGACGGCATCACCGACGCGCAGTGCCGGATCGCCAAGGGCTCACTGCGCGGGGGGCTGGTGCTTGGCCTGGAGGATTCCAGCTCGCGGATGAACCGCATCGGGCGCAGCGAACTGGACTACGGCCAGCACCGCAGCATCGATCGCACCCTGCGACAGCTCGACGAGGTCACCGTCGACGAGGTCAACGCCGTGGCCCGCCGACTGTTGAGCAAGCCCTACGGGGTGGCCGTTATCGGTCCGGACGATTCGAAACGATCTCTGCGGCGGCAACTTTGCAGGCTAGTAAAGTAACACCATGGTCTTGGGCTTCTGGGATCTCGACGTGCCCGTGGTCGGTGCGCCGATGGCCGGCGGCCCGGGAACACCGGCACTGGCGGCGGCGGTGAGCAACGCGGGCGGCATGGGATTTGTCGCGGGCGGGTACCTGAGCCCGGAGCAGTTCGCCGACGACATCGCCGCCGCGCGCACCGCGACGACCGGACCGATCGGGGCGAACCTTTTTGTGCCGCAGCCCAGCCCCGTCGACGTCGTTGCCTTGGACTACTACGCAGAGCAGCTCGACGAGGTCGCCGAGCATTACAACGTCGAGGTGGGTCAGCCGCGGTTCGGTGACGACGACGGCTGGCAGCGCAAGCTCGAGGTGGTGGCCGATCTGCGGCCCGAGGTGGTGTCGTTCACGTTCGGAGCACCGTCACCGGATGTGCTGCGGTGGTTCGGCGCGCTGGGCATGTTGTTGTTCGTCACCGTCACATCGGCGTACGAGGCAGCGGTGGCGGTCGCCGCCGGCGCCGACGGCCTGGTGGTGCAGGGGCCCGCGGCCGGCGGCCACCGCAGCACGTTCGCGCCGGACATGTGCCCGGCTAACGAGTCGCTGGGTGAGCTCCTGGACCGGATCGGAGCGGCGCATCGTGTCCCGCTCATTGCCGCGGGCGGCCTGGCCACCGACGCCGACGTCGCCGCGGTATTGCGTCGTGGAGCGGTGGCCGCCCAGGTCGGCACCGCGCTGCTGCTGGCCGACGAAGCCGGTACCAACGCCGCCTACCGCGCCGCGTTGCAGAATCCGCAGTTCAACAACACCATCGTGACTCGCGCTTTCTCGGGACGCTATGCCCGCGGTCTGGAGAACGACTTCACCCGGCTGCTCGATCCCGTTGCGCCGGTGGGCTACCCGGAGATCAACCACATGACCTCGCCGATCCGGCGGGCGGCGGCCGCAGTCGAGGACCCGCACGGTTTGAACCTTTGGGCCGGAACCGGATTCGCCTCAGCACGCACCGGTCCGGCTGCCGATATCGTCGCTTCGCTCGCCGGGTGAGCGCTCAATCCCACACGCCTGCCGGGCTGGTGTACGGCAGACCCAGGTCGCTCGCGACCCGCTTTGACAGCAGTTTGCCGTCGTGGGTCGAAAGACCTTTGGCCAATGCAGGATCCGACTGGCATGCTCGCTGCCAGCCGCGATCGGCGATCGCGATGACGTACGGCAGGGTGGCGTTGGTCAGCGCAGACGTTGACGTTATCGGCACCGAGCCCGGCATGTTCGTCACGCAGTAGAACAGCGTGTCATGCACGGCGAACGTCGGGTTGTCGTGCGTGGTGGGCCGCGAGTCTTCGAAGCATCCGCCCTGATCGATCGCGATGTCCACCAGTACTGCGCCCGGCTTCATCTGCGCGACCAGTGAATTCGCCACCAGCTTGGGTGTCTGGCCGCCCGGTACCAGTACCGCTCCGATGACCAGGTCGCCCGCCGTGACAGCATCCTCGAGTCCGTAGGCTGTCGAATAGCGGGTTCGGACGCCTCCGGCGAACTCCGCGTCGAGGCGGCGCAATTTGTCGATGTTGATGTCGAGAACCGTGACGGTGGCGCCCATTCCATGGGCGACCCGGGCGGCGTTGTAGCCTGCGGTGCCGCCGCCGATCACCACCACATCAGCCGGGTCGACACCGGGCACCCCACCCATCAGCACGCCGCGGCCGCCGTGGGTCCGTTTGAGGTGATAGGCGCCGACTTGAGCGGAGAGCCGACCCGCGACCGCACTCATCGGGGCCAGCAGCGGCAGTGCGCCGTCGGCGGTCTGCACGGTTTCGTAGGCGATCGACGTCGTGCCCGACGCCAGCAGCGCGTCGGTGCAGGACCGGGACGCCGCCAGGTGCAGGAAGGTGAACAGAACCTGTCCGGCCCGCAGGTTCGGGTACTCGGCGGGCGTCGGCTCTTTCACCTTGAGCAGCAGGTCGGCCTCGGCCCAGACCTGTTCGGCAGTGTCGACCAGCTGCGCGCCCGCGGCCTTGAAATCGCTGTCGCTGATCGCCGAGCCGGCACCCGCGCCGGCCTGCACGAGCACAGCGTGGCCGCGGCGAGTGAGCTCCGCGGTGCCGGCCGGGGTGATCGCCACCCGGAACTCGTTGTTCTTGGTCTCGGTCGGGATCCCCACGCGCATGTCTGCAATTGTGGTGAAACCTCGGCAACCTTGCAGGCAAGGGTCGGCATCCGGGCGCGGTCGAGCCGAGGGGTGCTGCCGCGGCGGTCATCAACCGGTGCGGGCGAGGCGGCGACGCGCCTCGGCGACCCCGGCCCGGTCGCCGCTGTCGTTGTCTGCCCACAAGTGCCGGATGCGCTCGAGTTGGCGGCCCTTGGTCTCCGGGGCGTAGCGGTGCACGAAGACGAAGCCGATCTGGGCGAACACGCCGAGGATAGAAAACGTCGCAACGCCACCCAGCGAGGTCAGCACCGTCAGGAAGAGGGCGGCGACGATCGCGTTGGCCACCAGGTTCGATGTGTGCATGGCTGCTGATCCGACGGACCGCAGCCGCGCGGGCAAGCTTTCGCCGGCGTACACGCAGGCCAATGGACCGAAGCCGGCGTTGAACCCGCACACGAACAGCAGTACGCCGAACACCCCGAACACGGCCGGCCACCCGCCGCCGGAGCTCCCGCCGTGGGCGAAGGAGACGACCAGCATGAGGTTGGCGACCACCATGGTGGCGATCCCGGACAACAGCACCGGCCGGCGGCCCAGTCGGTCGACGAGCACCAGCGACACCAGCACCGCGACCAGAGCACCCACCTGGACCAGTGCCGGCAGCACCAGCAAGGTGAAGTCGCCCCGCAGGCCCATCGACGCGAACAGTATCGGGCCGTACGAAATGATCGCGTTGATGCCGGTGATCTGGACCAGAAAGCCCAACACGACCACGAAGACGGTCGCCCGCAGATACGGTTGCCGCACCATCGTGGCGACCGCGCTCACGCCGGTGCGTTCGTCATCGAGGGCGTTGCGGATGCCGGCCAGTTCGGCCTCGACGTCGGCGCCGGTCTGCGCGCGCTGCAATGCCCGCCGCGCGTCGCCGACCCGACCCTTGAGCAGGTACCAGCGCGCGGTGTCGTCCACCCGCCGCAGCAGCACGGCCACCAGCACAGCCGGCACGGCCGCCAACCCGAGCACCCAGCGCCAGCTCTGCGGGCCGCCCAGCAGGTAGGCGGAGAGATAGCCCACGATCATGCCGACCACGTTGGTCGCCTGGTAGGCGACCAGCAGGCCGCCCCGCACCCGGGCCGGCGCCGACTCGGCCACGAACACCGGAACCACGACGTAGGACACGCCGATGGCCACACCAGCCAACAGCCGTGCCAGCACCAGGGCCGACAGCGACACCGACATCGCGCCCAGCACGGCAAACGCCGCGTAGGACGCCGCGACGAGCATCAGCGACCTTTTCCGTCCGATCGCATTGGCCAGGGCGCCGGCACTGATCGCGCCGCCGACATCGCCGACGGCCAGCGCGGCCGTCACCAACTCCTGGTGCGGCGTGGTCAGGCCGAATTCATCGGTGATGAACAGCAACGTGCCGCCGATGCTGGACACGTCGTAGCCGGAGATCAGCCCGATGCTCGCGGCGGTCAGGCCCACCCATAGGCCGCGATGCGACCGGCTGCGCAGCCCGATGCGGCTCACCGGCGGCCGACGGCGGGTGCGACGGCCAGGTCGGCTCGCGTGCTCGCTTGCGCCAGGTGGGCGAGGGTGGGCGCGATACCGTGCTGCACGACGTGATCGGCGAAGTCCTCGCCGGGGCAGCGGCCTTGTTCGACGCTGCTGATCAGGCGGGCCATGGTGTCGTGGAGGGGGGCGGGGGCGCGCTCGGCGGCGATGGCCAGACATCGCTTGGCGGCCCGGTACAGATGGCGGTCGGCCAGCCCGACCCGGGCGGCGGTGTCCCAGGCGTCGGCCACCGGATCGACAGCTTCGGCGGCCAGCGCGGCGGCGTCGGGGTCGTCGAGCAAAGTCACCAGGGTGAACACCAGCGCGGGCCAGCGGTCGTCGGGCACGGCGTCGAGGTAGCGGATCTCCAGCCAGCCGCGCGGGCGGACCGGGGGAAACAACGTGGTCAGGTGGTAGTCCACGTCGGCTGCGCCGACCGCGCGCCCGCCCGGGCGGGTATGACCCTCGGCCCATTCGACCAACGGAACATGGTCGGTGACCGCCACCGGCTCGGGGGACTGCACCAACATCACCGGCGCCTTGAGCGCATACTGTGCCCAGGCGGTGCCCGGGTCCTCCCACTGGGTGGTGAACACCGGTCCGCACCGCGCCGAGTCCAGCTCGACCCACACCCGCTGACGCGTGCACAACCAGCCCGAAAAGGCACCACCCAGCAACGGCGAGTTGGCCGCCATCGCGACCATGGTCGGGCCCAGCGCCTGGGCCAGCCGCAGCCGCGCTGCCCACCCGGAACGGGGCCCCGCATCGAGATTGACCTGCACCGAGGCCGTCGAGGTCATCATCGCCGCGCCGGCCGCAGCCGTGTGGCTGGCGATGAAAAACTGCTCCATGGCCGCATACCGTGCCCCGGGATTGATCCGCCGCGTCGGCCGCAACGGATCGGTGCCGGTCAACACCAGCCCCAAGCCTGCCCGGCAAAACTCCTCGTGCAGCACCGCCCGATCGGCACGCATCGCCTCGATCGCGGCCAGCGCCCCGGCCGCGGGTGGCCCGGACAACTCCACCGCGCCCCCGGGCTCCACACTGACCACCCCACCGCCGGGCAACGCCGGCAGTGCCTCGACGACGCGCATGATCGCGTCCCAGCTCGGCCGCCGCCCCAACGCGCCGAGGTCAAAACAATGCGCCTCGAGTTCCAGCCCGACTCGCCCCACCGGACCGTCGCTCAAACACGACTCGGCGATGTAGCGCGCCACCTCGGCCGCACTGGCAAACTCCTCCACGCGTCCGGCGGACCGCCTCGGCTGCGTCGCAGCGGCCATCCTGTCGGTTCCCTCCCGGCCCGGGCGCGGCGCCGCGGGCTACCGGGTATTCGGCGCCGTCCCGGGCCGGGTTGGCAAGGCCGCCGTCGGGGTCAGGTGCACGATCGGCGTCGCACTACGCTGCTTGTCATGCGGGTAGCGGTGCTGGGCGCGAAAGGCAAAGTCGGCGCGACGATGGCGGCGGCGGTCCGATCCGCGCAGGATCTCACCCTGTCGGCCGAGGTCGACGCCGGCGATGCGTTGAGCCTGCTGACCGACAGCCAGACCGAGGTCGCCATCGACTTCACCCATCCCGACGTCGTGATGGACAACTTGAAGTTCCTGATCGACAACGGAATTCACGCCGTCGTGGGAACCACCGGCTTCACCGGCGAACGGCTGGAACAAGTGCGGTCGTGGCTGGCCGCCAAGCCCGGCATCGCCGCGATCATCGCGCCGAACTTCGCGATCGGCGCGGTGCTGTGCATGCGCTTCGCCCAGCAGGCCGCGCCGTTCTACGAGTCGGTGGAGGTCATCGAACTGCATCACCCGCACAAGGCCGACGCCCCGTCGGGCACCGCGGTACGCACGGCCGCGTTGATTGCCGAGGCCCGCAAAGGCCTGCCGGCCAACCCCGACGCGACGACCGGCAGCTTGCCCGGCGCCCGCGGCGCCGACGTCGACGGGATTCCGGTGCACTCGGTGCGGCTGGCCGGGCTGGTCGCCCACCAGGAGGTGCTGTTGGGCACCGCAGGGGAAACCCTGACCATCCGCCACGACAGCATCGACCGCGCCTCGTTCGTGCCTGGCGTGCTGTTGGCGGTGCGGCACGTCCGCGACCGGCCGGGCCTCACGGTGGGCATCGAATCACTGCTCAATGTGCCATGAGACTGCGCATCGGGCTCTCCATCGCCCTCATGTGCCTGGCGCTGCTGGTGTACCTGATCTTGCTCGGCCGGTCCGCGGTGCTGTTGATCGCCACCGGGCGCGGTGTCGCCGTCGGGCTGGGAGCGGCATTGTTGTTGTTGCCGGCGATCGGGTTGTGGTCGATGGTCGCCGCGCTGCGCACCGGTGTGGCGCATCAGAAGCTGGCCCGGTTGATCGGCGACGCCGGCATGGAACTCGACGTCTCCGGGTTGCCGCGGCGCCCGTCCGGGCGCATCGACCGTGCTGCCGCCGATGCGCTGTTCGACACGGTGCGCGACGAGCTGCGCGGCGACCCCGACGACTGGCGGCGCTGGTACCGGCTGGCCCGCGCCTATGACTACGCCGGGGACCGCGCCCGGGCCCGGGGCGCCATGAAGAAAGCCGTCGAGTTGCAGAGCCGTCGATGAGCAAGACGCTGCTGGTCGTGCACCACAGCCCGTCGCCGGCCACCCGTGAGTTGCTGGAAGCGGTGCTCGCCGGGGCTCACGACCCCGAGATCGGCGGTGTCGACGTGGTGGCGCGGCCGGCGCTGGCGGGGACCGTGACCGACATGCTCGACGCCGACGGTTACCTGTTCGGCACGCCGGCCAACCTCGGGTACATGTCGGGGGCGCTCAAGCATTTTTTCGACACCGTGTACTACCCGAGCCTGGATCACGTGGCCGGCCGGCCCTACGGTCTATGGGTGCACGGCAACAACGACACGGTCGGCGCGGCGGCCTCGGTGGACAAGGTGGCCACCGGGCTGTCGCTGGCCAAAGCCGCCGATGTGCTGGAGGTGGTGGGCGCCATCGACGCCCAGGTGCGCGAGCGGGCCTACGAACTGGGTGGGACGCTCGCCGCCACGCTGATGCAGTGAGGCAGGATCGAACGTGACGCACGCCGTCGACGATGCAGAGCGAAGCGACGAGGAGGAGCGGCGCCAGTGACTGGTGTGACCGAGATTGGCCGCAGCGCTAATCCGTTCCCGACCACCGGGGTGTCCCGCGACCGTGACGGCGTCCGGCACTACGACGCATTGCCGGCCACGCTGCTCGAGATGCTTGCGGCGCAGGTCGCATCCCGGCCGGACAGCGAGGCTGTGGTCGAACTCGGCGCCGGACGCCTGACCTATCGACAGTTGTGGGACGCGGCGGCGCGGGTGGCCGGCGGGCTGCGGGCGGGTGGCCTGCAACGTGGTGAGCGGGTAGCGTTGCGCTACCCCGCCGGAATCAACTGGGTGCTGGCGTTCTGGGGCACGATCATGGCCGGCGGGGTGGCCGTGCCGGTGAACACCCGGTCGGCCGAACCGGAGATCGCGTTCATCTTGTCCGACGCGGGTGCGCGGGTGGACCTGGCACCCCACACTCCGTTGCCGGACGACCATCCCTACGTGGTCGACGATCTCGGCCGGGCCGACGTCGCCGCGCTGTTCTACACCTCGGGCACCACCGGAGCGCCCAAGGGGGTGCCGACCACCCACGAGGCATTTTTGACCAACACCGAGAACATGCTGCGCTGCCTGGGACCCGAGCGTGACGCCGAACTGCGCACGCTGATCTCGGTGCCGCTGTTTCATGTGACCGGCTGCAACTCGCAGTTGTTGGCGGCGGCCTATAGCGGGGGAGCCTCGGTGCTCATGCCGGCGCTGGATGTGGCGCAGCTCGCCGCGACGTTGCCGGCCGAGCGGATCTCGTTCATGGTCACCGTTCCCGCGGTCTACGCACTATTGCTGCGGCACAACGACTTCCGCGGCGTCGACGTTTCCGGCGTCCGCTGGGTCGGCTACGGGGGCGCGCCGATCGCGCCGGCGCTGGTGACCGCGGTGAAAGAGGCGTTCGGCCGCGCCCGGGTGTTCAACGGCTATGGAATGACCGAAACCGCCTCGCTGATGACCGTGCTGCCCGACGAAGACGCGGTCGAACACGCGGACTCGGTCGGATATGCGGTGCCGTCGGTGGATCTCGGTGTCCTCGCCTACGGCGACGACCCGTATGTGGGCGAGTTGGTGGCCCGGGGTGCCAACGTCACCGCGGGCTACTGGAACCGCCCGGACGCCACCGCCGCCACGATCATCGACGGCTGGCTGCACACCGGTGATGTGGTGCGGGTCGACGAGGCAGGCCGGGTGCACATCATCGACCGGCTCAAGGACATCATCAACCGCGGCGGGGAGAACATCTCCAGCGTCGAGGTCGAGGCGGTGCTGCTGGCGGCGCCCGGGGTCGCCGACGCCTGCGTGCTGGCGGTGCCCGACGAGGTGATGGGCGAAAAGGTCGGGGCCGTGCTGTTCGGCGAGCAGATCGACGTCGCGGCGGTGCTCGACTACTGCCGGGAACGGCTGGCCGACTTCAAGATCCCGCAATACGTCACCGTGGTCGACGAGGCTTTGCCGCGCAACGCCGGCGGCAAGCTGCTCAAGCGCCGAATCCGCGAACAGGTGCGGTGGGGCGCCTCACTCCGATGAGCCTGCTGATCGCCAACCGTGGTGAAATCGCACTCCGCATCATCCGTACCGCAACCGAATTAGGGCTTCCCACCGTCGCGGTCTACGCCGAGGACGACGCCGACAGCCCGCACGTGCACGCCGCCGACGAAGCGGTCGCGCTGTCTGGGGCGGGCCCGCGAGCCTATCTGGACCAGGGCGCGATCCTGGCCGCCGCCAAGACGTCGGGCGCCGAGCTGATCCATCCCGGCTACGGCTTTCTCTCCGAACAGGCCGGATTCGCGCGGGCCTGCGCGGCAGCGGGCCTGACCTTCGTCGGCCCGGACCCGGAGGTGCTGGAGCTTTTCGGCGACAAGTCGGCGGCCCGTCGCGCCGCCGCCGCCGCCGGAATCCCGGTGCTGCCGGCCACCGACGGGCCGAGCAGCCTCGAGGACATCACGCGATTCTTCGCTGATCACCCGCAGGGCATCGTGATCAAGGCGCTCAGCGGCGGCGGCGGGCGCGGCCTGCGGATGGTCCGCCGCGCGTCAGAACTCGACGACGCCTACCGGCGCTGCGCCGCCGAGGCCGCACACGGCTTCGGCGATCCCGCGGTCTTCGCCGAGGCGGTGTGCGAGGACGCTCGGCACATCGAGGTACAGGTTGTGGCGGCGCCGACCCGGGCGCTGGCTCTCGGTGACCGCGACTGCAGCATCCAGCGCCGCTACCAAAAGCTCGTCGAAATCGCACCCGCGCCCGGTCTTTCCGCACCGTTGCGCGCTGAACTGCACGCCGCCGCGGCGCGACTGGCCGCACACGTAGGCTGCCGCGGGCTGGCGACGGTCGAGTTCCTGCTGTCCGGTGAGCAATTCGTCTTCCTCGAGGTCAATCCGCGCATCCAGGTCGAGCACACCGTCACCGAGGTGGTCACCGGAGTGGACCTGGTGGCCGTCAGCCTGGCCATCGCCGGTGGCGCGTCGTTCGACGACCTGGACTTGCCGGCCGGCATCGACAGCAGCGACGCCGACCGCCGACCCGCCGCGGTTCGCGGTATCGCGATCCAGACCCGGGTCAACATGGAGACCCTCGACGCCGACGGGTCCGTGCTACCGGCGACCGGAACCCTGACGGTGTTCTCGCCGCCGAGCGGCCCCGGTGTTCGCGTCGACACGTTCGGCCGGCCCGGGTTGTCCCCGAGCCCGCGCTACGACTCGCTGCTGGCCAAGGTGATCACCCACGTGCACGGCTCGTCGGTTCCGGCGGCGCTGCGCAAAGCGCGCACGGCCCTGGCCGAATTCGCGGTCGAGGGCATCCGCACCAACATCGGGCTGCTTCGGGAGCTGCTGTCGGAGCGCCAGGTGCAATCGGGTCTCGAATCCGGCCTGGTGACGACGAGCTTCGTCGACGCGCGGCTGCCCGAGCTGGCCCGCGCCGTGCTGTCGGCGCAGCACGAAGTCCGGCCAGCGCCGCTGCAGCTGTACCCGGGTGAGCAGGTGCTGCGCGCGCCGATGGCCGGCACCGTCGTCGAGGCCCCGACCGAGGCCGTCGACGTCGCCGCGGGCGCCCCGTTGGTGGTGCTCGAAGCAATGAAGATGCAGCATGTGCTGGCCGCGCCGGACGCACTGCGCATCCAGCGATGCCTGATCCGACCCGGGCAGGTCGTCGGCACCGGTGAACCGCTGGTGGTCTTCACCCGCACCGACCTGCCCGCGGCAGGGGCAGTCGCCGCCGAACCCGATCTCGACCGCACCCGCGCCGATCTCGAGGAGGTCCGTCGTCGGCACCTGCTGGCCCTCGACGAGGGCCGGCCGGCCGCGGTCGCCAAGCGGCACCAGCAGAACCGGCGCACCGCCCGGGAGAACATCGCCGACCTGGTAGATCCGGGCAGCTTCGTCGAATACGGCGCGTTGGCGGTGGCCGCGCAACGCAGCCGGCGCTCCGAGGAGGACCTCATCACCAACACCCCGGCCGACGGCCTGGTCGCGGGCCTGGCCAGGATCGACGGGGCCGAGGCGGTCGTGGTGTCTTACGACTACACCGTGCTGGCCGGCACCCAGGGCATGCGCAACCACGCCAAGACCGATCGCGTCTTCGAATTGGCCAGGCGCAAGCAGATTCCCGTCGTACTGTTCGCCGAAGGCGGCGGCGGCCGGCCCGGCGACACCGACGTCGCGGGCGCCGCCGGGCTGGACGTGCCGACTTTCCGCGCGCTCGGCGCGCTGCACGCCCGGGTCCCGTTGGTGTCGATCGTCTCCGGTCGTTGCTTCGCCGGCAACGCCGCACTCGCGGGCATCTGCGACGTGATCATCGCGACCCCCGACGCGAACATCGGAATGGGCGGTCCGGCGATGATCGAAGGCGGCGGCCTGGGGGTGTACCGTCCCGAGGACATTGGACCGATCGGCGTGCAGCGGCGCAACGGCGTGGTCGGCTTGGCCGCCCGCGACGAAGCGCACGCCGTGGCGCTGGCCAAGCGGTATCTGTCGTATTTCCAGGGCCGCCAGCACGACTGGACGGAGCCCGACCCACGGCTGGCCCGGCATGTGGTGCCGGAGAATCGGTTACGCGCCTACGACGTGCATCGCGCGATCGAGTCCGTGGTCGATGTCGGCTCCGTGCTCGAGTTGCGGGCCGACTACGGCGTCGGGGTGGTCACCGCGCTGGTCCGCGTGCAAGGCGCGCCGTTCGGGCTGCTGGCCAACAGCAGCCACCATCTCGGCGGCGCCATCGACGCCGAGGCCGCCGACAAGATCGCCGATTTTCTGATCTTGTGCGAGTCGTTCCGGCTGCCGATGATTTCGCTTTGCGACACACCGGGATTCATGGTCGGGCCGGATGCGGAGGTCGAAGGTGCGGTGCGGCGGTTCAGCCGGCTGTTCGTGCACGGGGCGCGGCTGACGGTGCCGTTGGGCATGATCATCCTGCGCAAGGGTTACGGGCTGGGCGCGATGGCGATGGCCGGCGGCTCGTTTCATGCCCCCGACTTCACGGTCGCCTGGCCGACCGGCGAGATCGGCGGGATGGGGCTGGAAGGTGCGGTGCGGCTGGGATTTTCCAAGGAACTGGCGGCGGTCGCCGATCCGGCCGAGCGCCAGAAGCTGTTCGACCGGCTGGTCGAGGCCGCCTACCAGCACGGCAAAGCGCTCACCTCGGCCACCACCTTCGAGCTTGACGACGTGATCGACCCGGCCGACTCCCGGGCCTGGATCCGGCGGCTTTCCGGGGGCGCACGAAAGGAATCTGGAGTGTGAACGTTGACCACAAGGTCGCGATCGTCACCGGCGGTGGCGGCGGGATCGGCGGCGCGCTGGCCGGCAAGCTCGCCCTGCACGGCGCGCGGGTCGTCGTCGCCGATCTAGACGCCGCGTCCGCTCAGAACGTGGCCGACCAGATCAACGCCGGACACCCCGGCGCGGCCTTAGCCTACCGGGCCGATGTCTGCGAGACCGCCGAAATCCGGCGGTTGATCGAACTGGCCGAGAGCCAATTCGGTCCCGTGGACATGTATTTCGCCAACGCCGGGATCACCGGCGCGGTGGGCCTCGAGGTCAGCGAAGCCGATTGGGACCGCAGTCTCGACGTCAACCTGCGTGCGCACATCCGCGCCGCGGCGCTGCTCGTGCCCGGCTGGACCGAGCGCGGCGCGGGATACTTCGTCAGCACCGCGTCGGCGGCCGGGCTGCTCACCCAGCTCGGCTCGGCCACCTACTCGGTGACCAAGCACGCGGCCGTCGGCTTCGCCGAGTGGCTGAACATCACCTACGGCGACCGGGGCGTACGGGTCAGCTGCCTGTGCCCGATGGGGGTGCACACCAAGCTGCTCTACGAGGGCGAACAGTCCGGTGACCCGTTGGGTGACCTCGCCACCCGGGCCGTCACGACCGCGGGGGCCGTGCTGGAGCCCGACGTGGTCGCCGATACCGTGCTGGCCGCCATCGAGGAGGAACGCTTTTTGATCCTGCCGCACCCAGAGGTGCTTCAGATGTACCGACACAAGGCAATCGATTACGACCGGTGGCTGCGCGGCATGCGCCGCTACCAGCGCAGCCTGCAAGGAGACAATTCATGAGCAACGAGGATCTGACTGGCCGCACCGCGATCGTCACCGGCGCCTCGCGCGGGATCGGGCTTGCCGTCGCGCAGCGGCTGGCCTCCGCCGGCGCGAACGTCGTGCTGACGTCGCGTAAGCAGGACAACGCGGACGCCGCAGCCGCACAGGTCGGCGGCAACGCCCTGGGCGTGGCCGCACACGCGGTCGACGAGGACGCCGCGCGCCGCTGCGTCGATCTGACCCTGGAGCGCTTCGGCGGCCTCGACATCCTGGTCAACAACGCCGGAACCAACCCCGCCTTCGGTCCGCTGATCGAGCAGGACCACGCCAGGTTCGCCAAGATCTTCGACGTCAACCTGTGGGCGCCGCTGCTGTGGACATCGCTGGCGGTCAAGGCGTGGATGGGCCAGCACCGGGGTACGGTGGTCAATACCGCCTCGATCGGCGGCTTGCATTTCGCCCCCGGCATGGGCATGTACAACGCCACCAAAGCCGCGCTGATCCACGTCACCAAGCAACTGGCGGCCGAGCTTGCGCCGCGGGTGCGGGTCAATGCGATCTGTCCGGGCGTGGTGCGCACCCGACTCGCCGAGGCGCTGTGGAAGGGCAACGAGGACCCGTTGTCGGCGTCGATCGCGCTGGGCCGCATCGGCGAGCCGGTCGACGTGGCCGGAGCGGTGGGTTTCCTGGTCTCCGACGCGGCCAGCTGGATCACCGGCGAGGTCATGGTCATCGACGGCGGTCAGCTGCTCGGCAACGCGACGATGTTCCGGCAGGACGCCGGTGGCTGAGGGTGAGCACCCCGTCGGTGTCGACCCGGCCGCGATCGCAGCCTGGTTGCCGACGCTCGGTATCGCATTCACCGAACCGCTGAGCTTCGAGCGGATCGGGCTGGGTCAGTCCAACCTGACCTACCGGGTGCGAGACGCCGACGGCCGCAGCTGGGTGCTGCGCCGCCCGCCGCTGGGCACCCTGCTGGCGTCGGCGCACGACGTGGCCCGCGAGGCGAGGATCCTGTCCGCGCTCACCGACACCGCCGTGCCCACCCCGCGGGTGTACGGGCTGACCCACACCGACGGCGTGCCGCTGCTGCTGATGGAGTTCGTCGACGGTGTGGTGGTGGACCGGATGTCGGTCGCCGAGGCGTTGACGCCGCAGCGCCGCAGGCAGATCGGTCTTTCGCTGCCCAAGACGCTGGCCCAGATCCACGCCGTCGACATCGAGGCGGTCGGGCTCGCCGACCTGGCAAGTCACAAACCGTACGCGCAGCGTCAACTCAAGCGGTGGGCCGGGCAGTGGGAACTGTCGAAGACGCGGGACCTGCCCGAGCTCGACGATTTGACTCGACGGCTGGTCGCCGCGGCACCGCAGCGACAGGAATTGACGCTGGTGCACGGCGACTTTCACCTGCGCAACGTCATCGCCTCGCACGACACCGGCGACATCATCGCGGTGCTGGACTGGGAGCTCTCCACGCTCGGCGATCCGCTGGCCGACATGGGCAGCCTGCTGGCGTATTGGCCGGCCCCCGGCGAGGATGACACCGCGGGGCTCTTCGCCGCCGCCGCGCTCGACGGATTCCCGGACCGAGCCGAGTTGGCACGGGTGTACCTGACCGAAACCGGCCGCGACGCAGCGACTTTGAAGTACTGGCATGCCCTGGGATTGTGGAAGGTCGCCGTCATCGCCGAGGGTGTGATGCGTCGCGCTCTCGACGAGCCGCAGAACAAGGCCGCCGCCGGGACCCCGACCGTCGCGCGCATCGACGCGTTGGTGCACAAGGCCCGCGAGGTTGCCGAAGATGCCGGTATCTAAAGTGAACGGAGACAGCGATGAGCAACGATGACGAAGCGGTCGTCGAGGACTTGCGTGCCCGGGTGCGCGCACTGCTCGACGAACACGATCCGGCCGGCACCGATCCGCGCGAGTTCCTCGGCGCCCGGTTCGACGCCGGCCTGGCGTGGGTGTACTTTCCGCGGGGCAGCGGCGGCCTCGATCTGCCCAGAGGCTTTCAAGCGCACGTCGAGGCCCAGCTGGCCGCGGTCGGCGCGCCGCCCGGCGGCGGTGGACACAACGGTATCGGGATGGGCATGGCGGCGCCGACGATCGCCGCGTTCGGCAGCGCCGAACAACAGCGAAAGTTCCTGCGGCCGTTGTTCACCGGAGAGCACATCTACTGCCAGTTGTTCAGCGAGCCGGGTGCGGGATCCGACCTGGCGGGTCTGGCGACCCGCGCGGTGCGTGACGGCTCGCAGCAAGACGGTGACTGGATTGTCAACGGGCAGAAGGTGTGGACGTCCGGCGCCCAAAACGCCCAGATGGCGATCCTGGTCGCACGCACCGACCCGACGGTTCCCAAGCATCAGGGGCTGACCTATTTCCTGTGCGACATGACCGTCGAGGGCATAGACATCCGTCCGCTGCGGCAGATCACCGGCGAAGCCGAGTTCAACGAGGTGTTCCTCACCGATGTCCGGGTGCCTGACGCGAACCGGCTCGGCCCCGTGGGCGGCGGCTGGAAGGTGGCTACCACCACGCTCAACAACGAACGGGTCGCCATCGGCTCGTTGGCTGGCATCGGTCGCGAAACCGGGATGATCGGCAGAGTGACCGAGGCGTGGCGGGCCCAGCCGGAGCTGCGCAACCCGGCGATGCATGACGAGCTGATGCGGCTGTGGGTCGAATCCGAGGTCGCTCGGCTGGTCGGTGTGCGGCTGCGCCAGCAACTCACCGCCGGCCAGCCCGGACCGGAAGGCGCCGGTATGAAGTTGACGTTCGCCCGCTTGGCCCAGGCGATTTCCGGCTTCGACGTCGAACTGCACGCCGAATCCGGGTTGCGTTACGACGACTGGACCATGCGCCGGCCTGAGGTGGTCGACTTCACCGGGCGCGAACCCGGGTACCGCTACCTGCGGGCGCGGGGCAATTCGATCGAGGGCGGGACCTCGGAGATTCTGCGCAACACCATCGCCGAGCGGATCCTCGGCCTGCCGCCCGAACACCGGGTCGACAAAGACGTCCCCTGGAAGGACTTGCCGCGATGAGTGACCTGCTGTACTCCGACACCGAGGAAGCCCTGCGCGACAGCGTGCGCCGGCTGTTCGCCGACTGCTGTCCGCCGGACGTCGTGGCCCGCGCCTACGACGCTGAGCCGCCGAACTTTTCCGAGGTCTGGCACACGCTGGCCGCCGATCTGGGCGTGGCCGGATTGCTGGCCCCCGAGTCACTCGGCGGCGCGGGAGCGGGCGCCCGCGAGGCGGCGGTGGTGATGGAGGAGATCGGCCGGACGGTCGCGCCGGTGCCGTTCTTGTCCAGCGCGGTGCTGGCCACCGTCGCACTCGTGGCGGCCGGCGACACCGAGACGGTGCCGGCGTTGGCGGCGGGCGGGATTACGGCGGCGCTCGCGGTGCCGCTATCCACCGCCCTTGATGATCCGGTCGTCGGGGTGACCCTCGGCGACGGGCTTTGCGGACGCGTCACCAGCGTCGCCGGCGCGGTCGAGGCCGACGTGTTGGTGGTGCCGGTGACCGGCCCCGACGGGCTTGAGCTGCACACGGTCTCGACCGCTGCGGCAGGCCTGCACGTGTCACCGGTACTGACTCTGGACATGACCAGGCGGCTTGCCGACGTCGAATTTTCGGGGGTGGCCTCGACGAGGATCGGTCCCGGGTCGGCCGCAGTGGCCGCTGCGCTGCAGACCGGTGCGGCGTTGCTGGCTTCCGAGCAGCTCGGCGTCGCGCAGTGGTGCTTTGACACCACGCTGGCTTATGTCAAGGACCGCAAGCAATTCGGCCGGGCGATCGGGTCCTACCAGGCGATCAAGCACCGGCTGGCGGATCTGTGGCAGGAGGTCAACTCTGCGGCGGCGGCGGCCCGGTACGCCGCGGACACCTGCGCCCGAGACGACGACGCGGCGATCGCCACGGCGGTTGCCCAGGCCTACTGCAGCGACGTCGCTGTGCATGCCGCCGAGGAGTGCATCCAGTTGCACGGCGGGATCGGGATGACCTGGGAGTATCCCGCGCATCTATACCTCAAACGGGCCAAAAGCGACCAGTTGGCCTTCGGCACCGGCTACCGTCACCGCGCCCGGTTGGCGGGGTTAGTCGACCTGCCGGTCTGAGTTGGCGCGAAAGTGCAAGTAACGACGCCGCTACTCGGCAAATGCGTCGCCAGTTGCACTTTCGCGGGTGATCCGGCGGGCCACCTCGCCGTAACGTTCGATGCACGCCGGATCGGTCAGCGCGTTATACAGCACGAGCCGGGTGGCGATTGTGGCGTACTTTTCGGTCAGCGCGTCGGCCAACCCGTCCCAGGTCGACTCGGTGGCGAAGGCCGCGACGTGCTCGTCGGTGATCTGGGCCGCCATGCCGGCGAAGTCGGCGGCCTTCTGCTTCTCTCGGACCCGCGCGGTCGTGCCCTCGAAGCCGGCCTCGTCGAAGATGAACGCGTAGTTGGGTGTGCTCGCGTAGAAGGCCAGGCTGGCGCGCACGAGCTCGCGTTGGTTGTCGCGCTCTTGGTCGCTGTCGCCGACGATCGTCATCTCCGGCACGATGACGGCGATCTCCGACATCGAGCGCCCGGCTTTGGCCGCTCCGGCGGCGATGTTGGGCAGCGCGTGCCGGGTGAGGTAGCCGGGTTCGGCTATCGGGTGGATGTGCACCCCGTCGGCCACTTCCCCGGCCATCCGCAGCATCCACGGATTCACCGCCGCGATATCGACTTTGGGGTCGGGGGCCTCGATGGGCCCCGGGCTCCACTGCGGCGTGATGAAGTCGAGGCGGTAGAACTCGCCGTGGTGATCAAGCGTCCCGGTTCGAAACGCCGAGAAGCACGCCTTGACCGCGAGCACGTAGTCGCGCAGCCGCGGGCCGGGTCGCTCGAACGCCATGCCGTAGCGCCGCACGACGTGCGTGCGCACCTGCGTCCCCAGACCCAGCCGGAACTTCCCGCCGGTTGCTTCGGCGAGTTCCCACGCGGTGGCCGCGGTGACGAACGGACTGCGCGGAAACGCCACCGCGACACCCGTGGACAGCTCGAGCCCGGGCGCGGCCTGCGAGGCCACCGCGGCGTTGAGGTAGGCCGTGCGGCCCGTCTCGGTGAACAATAGACCGGAAAACCCGGCGGACTGGGTTCGTCTGGCGCGCTCACCAACCTGGCCCAGCGGTGCCGGAGCCGTCATCGCGTCGACGTGCATGGGTGCGCGGACTACGTTGCCGGCTTGCCGGCCAGCTTGGCCCCGAAGAACTCCCGGGTCGCCGTCCAGTGCCGCTCGGCGGCCGCGGCGTCATAGGCCGGGTTGTCGGCAACCGCGAAGCCATGGGCGGCCGGGTACGTCTCGATCGTGTGCTCGACGCCGGCTGCCGTCAGGGCCTTCTCGAGCACCTCGGCGGCGTCCGGTGTAAACGACGCGTCGTTGTGCGCCCCGGCCACATAGACCGCGGCGCGTATCTGGTGGGCCAGCAGGTGCGGGCTGTCCGCGGCGTCGGTCACCAGCCCGCCGGGATGGAAGGCCGCCGCGGCCGCCACGCGGTCGGGGACGCGGCCGGCCACCGTGAACGACGTCCGCCCGCCCATGCAGTAGCCGGTGGTGCCGAATGTGTCGCCGCGCACCTCCGGGCGACCGGCCAGGTAGTCGAAAAACGTGGCCGCATCGCCGGCCATCATGTCCGGTGTGATGCTGGCCAGCATCGACATCAGCCGACCGCGCTCGGCAGGATCGGCGAACGCGGTCCGCATGTCGAACGGCGCCCAGTCGCCGTGGCGGTAGTACACGTCGGGCAACAGCACGGCGTAGCCGAAACCGGCCAGCTTGGCAGCCATGGTGGCCAAGGTGTCGCGTACCCCGCCGGCGTCGACATACATGACCACGCCGGGCCACGGGCCCTGACCATCGGGGGTGAACAGGCGCACCGGGCAGGTGCCGTCGGGCGTGGTGATGGTGTCGGTGACGTGCGGCATGCCCTCCGTTCTACTCCGCCGGTTTCGACGTACGCTAAGCGGCGTGCAGATCGCCACACCGTACGAGGATCTGCTGCGTCTGGTGCTGCAGCGCGGCACCCGCAAGGCCGACCGCACCGGCACCGGCACCCGCAGCCTGTTCGGCCACCAGATGCGCTACGACCTGTCGGCCGGATTTCCGCTGATCACCACGAAGAAGATCCACCTGAAGTCGGTGATCTACGAGCTGCTGTGGTTTTTGCGCGGGGATTCCAACATCGGCTGGCTGCACCAGCACGGCGTCACGATCTGGGATGAATGGGCCTCCGAGACAGGTGATCTGGGACCGGTTTACGGGGCGCAGTGGCGGTCCTGGCCGACCCGAACGGGCGAGCACGTCGACCAGATCAGCGCGGCGCTCGAGCTGCTGCGCACCGATCCGGACTCCCGGCGCATAATCGTGTCGGCCTGGAACGTCGGCGACATCCCGAAGATGGCGCTGCCACCGTGCCACCTGCTCTTCCAGTTCTACGTCGCCGACGGGCGGCTGAGCTGCCAGCTGTATCAGCGCAGCGCCGACCTGTTCCTCGGGGTGCCGTTCAACATCGCCAGCTATGCGCTTCTCACCCACATGATGGCCGCCCAGGCAGCGTTGCAAGTCGGCGAGTTCATCTGGACCGGCGGGGACTGCCACATCTACGACAACCACGTCGAGCAGGTGCGGCTGCAGCTGTCCCGCGAACCGCGTCCTTACCCTGAACTCGTTTTGGCACAGCGGGATTCGATCTTCGACTACACATACGACGACATCGTGGTGAAGAACTACGATCCGCACCCGGCGATCACCGCACCCGTCGCCGTATGACCCGCGCCGACCACCATGCCGAGCGCAGCGACGAGCAGGAGCGGCGCGCATGGCCGAGCTGGCGCTGATCTGGGCGCAGTCGACGTCGGGCGTCATCGGGCGCGCGGGGGGCATTCCGTGGCGGCTGCCCGAGGACCAGGCCCGCTTCAAGGCGCTCACGCTGGGCCACACCGTGGTGATGGGGCGGCGCACGTGGGAGTCGCTGCCGACCCGGGTCCGCCCGCTGCCCGGGCGGCGCAACGTCGTTGTGACCCGCGCACGCGACTACCAGGCGCCCGGGGCTGACGTCGTGGGCAGCTTCGACGAGGTGCTGGCCGATCCGCAGGTGTGGGTAATCGGCGGTGGGCAGATCTATGCGCTGGCGATGTCCTTGGCAAGCCGATGCGAGGTCACCGAGGTGGGGATCGACCTGCCCCGCCAGGACGGCGACGCGCTGGCCCCGGTGCTGGACACAACCTGGACCGGGACCACCGGGACGTGGCTGACCAGCAGCTCGGGGTTGCGTTACCGATTGCACAGCTACCGCCGCCGGTGCGCAGCCGCGCGATAGGGTGAGCGCCGTGGCCCAGACCGCGCCGCTGCGTGTGCAACTGATCGCCAAGACCGAGTTCGTGGCGCCGCCGGACGTGCCGTGGAGCACCGACGCCGTCGGCGGCCAGGCGCTGGTCGAGTTCGCCGGGCGGGCCTGCTACCAGAGCTGGTCGAAGCCCAATCCCAAAACCGCGACCAATGCCGGCTACCTGCGGCACATCGTCGACGTCGGGCATTTCTCGGTGCTCGAGCATGCCAGCGTGTCGTTCTACATCACCGGCGTCTCCCGTTCGTGCACCCATGAGCTCATCCGGCACCGGCACTTCTCCTATTCGCAGCTCTCGCAGCGCTACGTGCCGGAAACCGACGCCCAGATCGTTGTGCCGCCCGGGCTGGACGACGATCCCCAGCTGCGGCGCATCCTTGTGGAGGCCGCCGACGCCAGCCGTGCCGCCTACACGGAATTGCTGGCCAGGCTGGAGGCCACATTCGCGCAAGCGCCCAATGCGGTGCTGAGCCGCAAGCAGGCCCGCCAGGCCGCCCGCGCCGTGCTGCCCAACGCGACCGAGACCCGCCTCGTGGTCACCGGCAATTACCGGGCCTGGCGGCACTTCATCGCGATGCGGGCCAGTGAGCACGCCGACCTGGAGATCCGGCGACTGGCCATCGCCTGCCTGCGCCAGCTCGTCGACGTCGCGCCGGCGGTTTTCGCCGACTTCCAGATCAGCACCCTGGCCGACGGCACGCAGGTCGCCACCAGCCCGCTGGCCACCGAGGCCTGACGGCGGGCAGCCTCCGTCGCGAGCGTGCACAGATGTACGGCCGTATCGGCGTGTCGATGCACAAACACGCACGCTCGCGGCGGGGGCGGGGTAGGTGCTGCCGAGTAATCTGGTGGCCGTGAGCACTGGCGTATTCGACGCGCGGACGAGCTTGGGCACCGTGTTGACCGCGATGGTGACGCCCTTCGGCTCCGACGGCGCGGTGGACACCGAGACCGCCGTACGGCTGGCCAATCACCTGGTCGACGCGGGCTGTGACGGCCTGGTGCTGTCCGGCACCACCGGGGAGTCGCCGACCACGGCCGACTACGAGAAGCTCACGTTGCTGCGGGCGGTGGTCGATGCGGTGGGGGACCGGGCCCGGATCATCGCCGGCGCGGGCAGCAACGACACCGAGCACAGCATCAGGCTGGCCGAGGCCTGCGCGGGGGTGGGCGCGCATGGGCTGCTGGTGGTCACGCCGTACTACTCAAAGCCCTCGCAAGCCGGGTTGATCGCCCACTTCACCGCGGTCGCCGACGCCACCCCGCTGCCGGTGCTGCTCTACGACATCCCGCCGCGGTCGGTGGTGCCGATCTTGCCCGATACCATCCGCCGGCTGGCCTCCCACCCGAACATCGTCGGCATCAAAGACGCCAAGGGTGACCTGCACGCCGGTGCGCAGCTGATAGCCGAGACCGGGCTGGCCTACTACTCCGGCGACGACGCGCTGAACCTGCCCTGGCTGGCGATGGGGGCGACCGGCTTCATCAGCGTGATTGGCCATTTAGCGGCCAGTCAACTCCGAGACATGCTGACCGCCTTCCAATCCGGAGACGTGGCGACCGCCCGCAAGATCAACCTGGCGATCAGCCCACTGTGCGACGCGATGAGCCGCCTCGGCGGGGTAACCATGTCCAAGGCCGGCCTGCGGCTGCAGGGCATCGAGGTGGGCGATCCGCGGCTGCCGCAACTGCCGGCGACCCCCGACCAGGTCGAGGCGTTGGCCGCCGACATGCGCGCGGCCTCGGTGTTGCGGTGAGTCACGAGCTGTCCCTACCGGGTCCGCTAGCGCCCGGCGGCTTACGGGTCACCGCCCTGGGCGGGGTCAACGAGATCGGCCGTAACATGACGGTCTTCGAGCACCTGGGCAGGCTGTTGATCATCGACTGCGGGGTGCTGTTTCCCTCCCATGACGAGCCCGCCGTCGACCTGATCCTGCCCGATCTGCGGCACATCGAAAACCGGCTCGACGACGTCGAGGCGCTGGTGCTGACCCACGCCCACGAGGATCACATCGGGGCGATCCCGTTTTTGCTCAGGCTGCGCCCCGACATCCCGGTCGTCGGTTCGAGATTCACCCTCGCCCTGGTCGCCGCGAAATGCCGTGAGCACCAGATCAAACCGGTGTTGGTCGAGGTTGCCGAAGGCCAGCGCAGTAGGCACGGGGTGTTCGAGTGCCAGTATTTCGCCGTCAACCACTCCGTCCCGGACGCGCTGGCGATCGCGGTGCACACCGGCGCGGGAACCGTCCTGCACACCGGAGACATCAAACTCGACCAGCTGCCGCCCGACGGCCGGCCCACCGACTTGCCCGGCCTGTCGCGGCTCGGCTCAAGAGTCGATGGAGCCGGCGTGGACTTGTTCCTGTGCGACTCGACCAACGCCGAAATGCCCGGTGTCGGACCGAGCGAAAGCGAGGTCGGCCCGACGCTGCACCGGCTGATCCGCGGCGCCGAGGGTCGGGTGATCGTGGCGTGCTTCGCCTCCAACGTCGACCGGGTGCAGCAGATCGTGGATGCCGCGGTGGCATTGGGCCGGCAGGTGTCGTTCGTCGGGCGGTCGATGGTGCGCAACATGGGCATCGCCCGCGAACTCGGATTCTTGCAGGTGGCCGATGCGGATCTGATCGACATCGGCACCGCCGAGACGATGCCGCCGGAACGGGTGGTGCTGATCACCACCGGCACCCAAGGGGAGCCGATGGCGGCGTTATCGCGGATGTCGCGCGGTGAGCACCGCAGCATCACGCTGAGCTCCGGCGATCTGGTGGTGCTGTCGTCGTCGCTGATCCCCGGCAACGAGGAGGCCGTCTACGGCGTCATCGACGAACTGTCGCGGATCGGAGCCCGGGTCGTCACCAACGCCCAAGCTCGCGTGCATGTTTCCGGCCACGCCTACGCCGGCGAGCTGTTGTTCCTCTACAACGGGGTGCGGCCACGCAACGTCATGCCGATACACGGCACCTGGCGGATGCTGCGCGCCAACGCCGCGCTGGCCGCTCGCGCCGGAGTCCCGGAAGAGTCGATCCTGTTGGCCGAGAACGGCGTCAGCGTCGACCTGGTCGCCGGCAAAGCCCGTATCGCCGGCGCGGCGCCGGTCGGCAAGATGTTCGTCGACGGCCTGGTCACCGGTGACGTCGGCGACATCACCCTCGGTGAGCGGCTCATCCTGTCCTCAGGGTTCATCGCGGTGACCGTCGTGCTGCGGCGCGGCACCGGACGCCCGGCGGTGCCGCCGCACCTGCATTCCCGCGGCTTCTCCGAAGACCCCAAGGCGCTGGAACCGGCGGTGCGCCAGGTCGAGACCGAGCTGGACATGCTGGCTGCCGACAACGTCACCGACCCGGTGCGCATTGCTCAGGCGGTGCGCCGCACGGTGGGCAAATGGGTCGGGGAGACCTACCGTCGCCAACCGATGATCGTGCCCACCGTGCTCGAGGTCTAGGCTCCGGCCGGCGAGCAGCCGCAGAATCGCATTGCGCCGCGGACGTGCATGCGATTCTGCGACCGCTCGCGGAGTGGGGGTGGGCCGGCGCGCATCAGGGTCGCAGCTGACCCTTGGCCGGGTCGCCGGCGACGATCGGGGTGAGCATCCTGATATCCGGCGCTCCGGCCAGGTGCTCGCCGGCCTCGGCGAACATCGTCGTGACGGCCGGCGCGGTGCCGTGGGCCTTGAGCGCGTCGGCGTCGGCCCACTGCTCGATGAAGACGAAGGTGTCGCCGGATTCGTGCAGCGCGTAGAGCTGACAGCCGGGCTCGTCGTGCACGTCCTTTACCGCGCGGGTCACGATGTCGCGGAGGGCGTCGACCGATTCGGGCTTGGCGGTCATGGTGGCAACGACGACGACGGGCATGCTGGGAACTCCTCGGTGTCGGCTCGGTGGTAGCAGGGTGACGCCGGTCACCCTACTCAGCGTTTCCGGCAAGTGGTCGAGCGCACCTCAGTTACGGGTGTGGCGGATGGTGCAGATAGTGCATTTGCGATTAGGCTGCCTGGTATGCCCAGTAAGACCGTCGCCCGGTCCAGCAGTCGAACGACCAGGTCACGGGCCACTTCGCGGGGCGGTTCTCGGTCGGCGCGGCCGGCAGCCCCGCGGAAGCGGCCCCGCACGCTGGCCCGACGCCGCAACCACTCGCTGATCGCCACCGTGGGGCTGGCCTGCGGCCGGGGAGCGCGCGCGACCTGGCTGCTGCTGGCCAAAGGCACCGGCACCGCGGCACGATCGGTCGGCCGCGCCCGCGCCATCGACCCCGGGCACCGCCGCGACGGGATTGCGCTGGCGCTGCTGGGGCTCGCCCTGTTGGTGGCGGCCAGCTGCTGGTTCGACGCCGCGCGCCCGGTCGGGGCGCAGGTCGATGTGGTGCTGCGGACGTTCGTCGGCGCGGGCGTCGTGGCGCTGCCGTTGCTCACCGCGGCCGTGGCGGTGCTGCTGATGCGCACCGAGCCCAACCCGGACACCCGGCCGCGACTGATTCTCGGCGCGGCGATGGTCGCGCTGCCGCTGTTGGGACTGTGGCATTTGTGGGCGGGGTCGCCGGACACCCCGGACGGGCGCCGGCAGGCCGGCGGCTTCATCGGGTTCGCCATCGGTGGGCCGCTCTCCGACGGACTGAGCGTGTGGATCGCCGCGCCGCTGCTGTTCATCGGCGCCCTGTTCGGGGTGCTGCTGTTGAGCGGCACCACGATCCGAGAGGTGCCCGCCGCGGCGCGGGCGATGTTCGGCACGCGGGCGTTCGACGACGCGGACTTTGACTACGACCAGACCCAATACGTGGCGGCCGAAGACGACGACGGCCACTACGACGACTCGCCGGGCAGCGATCCCGTCGCCGCCGACGACGCCCCCACCGTCCCCGAGCCGGCCGTGTCGCGCGGTCGCCGCAGGGCCAAACGTGACGCAGTGGTGACCGACCGGGTCGTCGAGGGGCCCTATACCCTGCCGTCGCTGAGCCTGCTGATCGCCGGTGACCCGCCCAAACGGCGCAGCTCCGCCAACGACCGGATGATCGACGCGATCACGTCGGTGCTGCAGCAGTTCAATGTCGACGCAGCGGTCACCGGCTGCACCCGGGGCCCGACCGTCACCCGCTACGAGGTGGAGCTCGGCCCGGGTGTCAAGGTGGAAAAGATCACCGCCCTGCACCGCAACATCGCCTACGCGGTGGCTACCGAGAGCGTGCGGATGCTGGCCCCGATCCCCGGCAAGTCCGCCGTCGGCATCGAGGTGCCCAACAGCGACCGGGAGATGGTGCGGTTGGCCGATGTGCTCACCGCACCGTCGACGCGTCGTGACCACCATCCGCTGGTGATCGGTCTGGGCAAGGACATCGAAGGCGATTTCATCAGTGCCAATCTGGCCAAGATGCCGCACCTGCTGGTGGCCGGCTCCACCGGATCGGGCAAGTCCAGCTTCATCAACGCGATGCTGGTGTCGCTGCTGACCCGGGCAACCCCGCAGGAGGTCAGGATGATCCTGATCGACCCGAAGATGGTGGAGCTGACACCCTATGAAGGCATTCCGCATCTGATCACCCCGATCATCACCCAGCCGAAGAAAGCCGCCGCCGCGCTGGCCTGGCTGGTCGACGAGATGGAGCAGCGCTACCAGGACATGCAGGCATCCCGGGTGCGCCACATCGACGACTTCAACGAGAAAGTGAGGTCCGGTGCCATCTCGGCGCCGTTGGGCAGCGCGCGCCAATACCGGCCCTACCCGTATGTGGTGGCGATCGTCGACGAGCTCGCCGACCTGATGATGACCGCGCCGCGGGACGTCGAAGACGCCGTTGTGCGGATCACCCAGAAGGCCCGCGCCGCCGGCATCCACCTGGTGCTGGCCACCCAGCGGCCGTCGGTCGACGTGGTGACCGGGTTGATCAAGACCAATGTGCCCTCCCGACTGGCGTTCGCGACGTCGTCGCTCACCGACAGCCGGGTGATCTTGGACCAGGCCGGCGCGGAAAAACTGATCGGGATGGGCGACGCCTTGTTCGTGCCGATGGGCGCCGGCAAACCGATCCGCCTGCAAGGGGCCTTCATCACCGACGAGGAGATCCACGCGGTGGTGGCCGCCTGCAAGGAGCAGGCCGAGCCCGAATACACCGAGGGCGTCACCGCCGCCAAGGCAGGCGCGGAACGCAGCGACGTCGATCCCGATATCGGCGACGATATGGACGTGTTCCTGCAGGCGGTCGAGCTGGTGGTGTCCAGTCAGTTCGGTTCCACGTCGATGCTGCAGCGCAAGCTGCGGGTCGGGTTCGCCAAGGCCGGCCGGCTGATGGACCTGATGGAGACCCGCGGCATCGTCGGGCCGTCCGAGGGGTCCAAGGCCCGCGACGTGCTGGTCAAACCCGACGATCTCGCCGCGACGCTGGCGTTGATCCGCGGTGCCGCGGGAGACGCCGAAGAACTCTAAAGCACCAGCAGCATCCGCGCGTTGCCCAGGGTGTTCGGCTTGACGTAACTGAGGTCCAGAAACTCGGCGACACCGAGGTCGTAGGAGCGGCGCATCTCCTCGAAGACCTCGGCGGTGACCGGCGTGCCCTCGATCTCGGTGAAACCGTGCCGGCTGAAGAATTCGGTCTCGAAGGTCAGCACGAACAGCCGCTGCAGCCCCAGCTCGCGGGCGACCTCGAGCAACCGGTCGACGATGGCGTGGCCGATGCCGCGGCCCGTCATGGCAGGGTCGACGGCCACGGTGCGCACCTCGCCGAGATCGGACCACAGCACGTGCAGCGCCCCGCAGCCGACCACCTCCCCTTGGTGTTCGGGGTGCGCGGCGACCCAGAACTCCTGGACCGACTCATACAGCGTCACCAGGTTCTTTTCCAGCAGGATCTTGCCGGCGTAGGTGTCGACGAGCCGTTTGATCGCCGGGACGTCAGAGGTGCGCGCGCGCCGGATCACCGGCCGGTAGGCCCTTTCATCGCCGGCTGCGCTCACGGGTTGAACAGTATCGGCTTCGGCTTTTCCGATGGTGAACCGATATTCTGTTCGCCGTGTCGGGTCAGCCTCAAACCGGTCGGCTGCTCCGACGTGGCCGGGTGGCCAACCTCGCCAACTTCCTGACCCTGTTGCGGTTGGTGCTGGTGCCGATCTTCCTGCTGGCGTTGTTCGCCGGCGACGGTCACCAAACACCCAGCCGGATCGCGGCTTTCGTGATCTTTGCGGTTGCCGTCATCACCGACCGCTTAGACGGTGCGCTGGCCCGCAATTACGGCATGGTGACCGAGTTCGGCACGCTGGCCGATCCGATCGCCGACAAGGCGCTCATCGGTGCGGCGCTGATCGGGCTGTCGATGCTCGGCCATCTGCCATGGTGGGTCACGGTGCTGATTCTGGTCCGCGAAGTCGGCATCACCGTGCTGAGGTTCGCGGTGCTGCACCGCGGCGTCATTCCGGCCAGCCGGGGCGGCAAACTCAAGACCCTTGTGCAGGCGGCGGCGATCGGGTTGTTCGTGTTGCCGCTGTCGGGATCGTGGCTGGTCGCGGCGTCGGTGGTGATGGCGGCGGCGGTCGTGCTGACCGTGGTCACCGGGGCGGACTATGTGGCGTCGGCGGTGCGAGATCTGCGCCGCCGACCTGTTGCGCCCTGACTCGGCGGGGAACCAATGCGCCCGGCGTCGGCGTTGATGTGGGTGACACCAATCCGCTCGGACCACGGAGAGCATCATGTCGTCATTGCTGCGTGAGGTCATCGGCGACGTGCTGCGCCGGGCCCGGATCTCCCAGGGGCGCACACTGCGCGAGGTGTCCGACGCCGCGCGGGTGAGCCTGGGATATCTCTCCGAGGTCGAGCGGGGCCGCAAGGAGGCGTCCAGCGAGCTACTGGGTGCGATCTGCGCCGCGCTGGAGGTCCGGCTGTCCGACGTGCTCGCCGACGCCGCCGCAGAGCTGGCCTGTCGCGAGCTCGCGCCCAGCGGCGCCGGCATCGACCCGGCCACCAAGGTGGTCATTCCGCCGGTATCGCTGGCTTGCGCCTGATCGCGGTCTGTCGCACGGGTGTGGCGATGGGCGCCGAACGGATACATTGAGCGGCAGGGCACACGCACCGGACCACCAGGAAGCAGAGCTCACTTATGGCCAATCCGTTCGTTAAGTCGTGGAAGTACCTCACGGCGCTGTTCAACGCGAGAATCGACCAGTACGCCGATCCCAAGGTGCAGATCCAGCAGGCCATCGAGGAAGCGCAACGCGCTCATCAGGCGCTCACCCAGCAAGCCGCCCAGGTGATCGGCAATCAGCGCCAACTCGAGATGCGGCTCAACCGGCAGCTGGCCGACATCGAAAAGCTCCAAGTCAACGTGCGCCAGGCGCTGACGCTGGCCGACCAGGCCACTGCCGCGGGGGACACCGCCAAGGCCACCGAGTACACCAACGCTGCCGAGGCGTTCGCGGCCCAACTGGTGACCGCCGAGCAGAGCGTCGAGGACCTCAAGTCGCTCCACGACCAGGCGTTACAGGCCGCCGAGCAGGCCAAAAAAGCGGTCGAGCAAAACGCGATGGTGCTGCAGCAAAAGATCGGCGAGCGCACCAAGCTGCTCAGCCAACTCGAGCAGGCCAAGATGCAAGAGCAGATCAGCGCGTCGCTGCGGTCGATGAGCGAGCTCGCCGCTCCCGCCAACACCCCCACCCTCGACGAGGTGCGCGAAAAGATCGAACGCCGCTATGCCAACGCGCTCGGCGCCTCCGAACTCGCCCAGAATTCGGTGCAGGGCCGGATGCTCGAGGTCGAACAGGCCAGCGTGCAGATGGCCGGGCACGCTCGGCTCGAGCAGATCCGGGCGTCGATGCGCACAGCGACTCTGCCGCCCGGTGAATCCGCCGCACGTGACGCGGCCACCCCGACGGCCGCTCCCGATGGCGCCGCCGAGAGGCAGTAGGCGTGGTGGCGAGGTCGAATCGCGGCGGCGCGGCGTTACCGACGCTGCTGCAGCATGGTTTGGACGCCGCTGGCGCGCTTGGTGAGCTGATCGCCCGCACGATCAGCGCCGCCGCAGACCCGCGGGCGCGGTTGCTGCGCCGTCGCCGCCGGGCTTTGCGCTGGGCCGTGATATTCGGCACGGGCAGCCTGTTTTGGGCAGCGGCGACGGTGCTGCTGGCGGCGTGGGGTTGGTTCGCGCTGCTGCTGGAGATCACCGGGCTGATCGCCGTTGTCCAGGCATTCGCCGCGACGCTGTTGCTGGCGCGCTACCGGTGGCTGCGCGCGGAGCCGCTGCCGGCGCGCCGGCCCGCCGGATCTGGGCGGCTGCCGCCGCCGGGCTCGGCTGCGCGGCCGGCGATGCTCACACTGAGAGCTTCCCAGCGGGGGTTTTTCTCGCTGTTGGGTGCCATCGAGCGGGGCAGCATGGTGCCGACGTCTGAAATCTGTGACCTGAGTGCGGCGGCCGACCGGGCTGCTGCGGCCCTGGCCGCCACCGCCGCCGAGGTGGTGGCGATGGAGCGGGCGGTGGTCGCAGCGCCGCAATCCCGGGCATACCTGGTGCCCGCGATCAACGCTTTCACCGCGCAGTTGCGTACCGGTGTTCGTCAGTACAACAAAATGGTTTCCGCCGCAGCGCAATTGGTAGCGTCGGCAAACGGCGAGCCGGTGCCGCTCCAGCGTTGTCGCGGCGAACTGGTCGACGCCACCGACCGTCTGATCGCCTGGGCGCAGGCGTTCGACGAACTCGGCGGGCTGGCCGGCGCCGCAGATGCGCCCCGGCGGGCCGGCGTTAGAACGTGGCCTTCAGTGACGGCAGTGCCAACGCGGCCAGACCGCGCACGGTCGCCTTGAGCATGTCGTAGAAGTCAAAGTAGTCGCGCCACAGCGTGATTTGCCCGTCGTGCACCTCGAAGACCCCGCAGACCCAGAACTGCAGCCGCAGCGGGCCGAAGATCAGCGCGTCGGTACGTTCGGTGAGCACTGCGGCGCCGTCGGCGGCGATCCGGTGGATCTTGACCTCGAATCTGGCGCGGCCCGCCATCCGCCGGAACAGCTTCATCGCCCGTTCGCGGCCATAGATGGTGGGAAATCCGACGTTCTGGTACACCAGGTCGTTGGCCAGTGCGGCCGCGGCGCTGTCGAAGTCCTCGTCGGCCAGCGCGTGCAGGAAGGCTTCGACTGTGCGGGTGTTCTCGCGAGTCTGCTCGGTCATGGTCATCAGCGTAGGCCTGACGCCAGGGCGCGCCAGCGAGGGGCCGAGGTGCGGGATCGAGGCCCGGCGCAGTGACCGATGATGATGTCCCACGGGGTTTTCCAGCAGGATGTCCCGGCAGGCGCCGCGGTGTGCCGGTGGGCGCGGCGCAGCCAGCGGATGCGGGTTTAGACTGCTCCCTCGGATCTGTCACGTCGCACATTATGGGCACACTGCGGGGAGGTATCGGCCGGCGATGAGCCTCGGGCGACGCGAGTTCCTCACGCTGGCCGGCGCGGCGCTGTTGGGCGGGGCCGCCGTCGTACCGGCCGCTTCGTGTAGCCGCCGATCGCTCGTGGGCAAGGCGGATTACACGGTGCGGATCGGTGTCGGGCTGGTGGAGCTGGCCCCGGGCCGGGTGGTGTCGACTCGCCTGTACAACGGCCAGTTTCCCGGTCCGCTGCTGCGGTTCACCGAAGGCAAGCCCGTCGTGGTCGACGTCTACAACGACACCGACGTTCCCGAGCAGCTGCACTGGCACGGCCAAACCCTGCCCGTCGACGTCGACGGCGCAGCCGAGGAGGGCACCCCGTTCATTCCCGCGCACGGCATGCGGCGGCTGGCTTTCACGCCGGGACCCTCCGGGCTGCGCTACTACCACACTCATCTAGCCGCCGGCGACGACCTGAGCCTGGGGACCTACAACGGCCAGGCCGGCCCCGTCTACATCGAGCCCAAGCACAACCCGGGACGCTACGACCGCGAGATCTTTCTGACCCTCAAGGAATTCGAGCCCTATCTCGACCGCTCCGGGGCCATGGGAACCAACTACCTGGCCGGCGCCCCGATACCGCAGCTGCGCGAGAAAGGCGAGGCCGCGATGGCCCGGGCGCAGGCGCGCGGGCGGCCGCCGGGCTACGACCTGGAATACACCGCGCTGGCGGTCAACGGTCGCCAGCTCGGGTACGGCGATCCGATCCGGGTCAGACCGGGCGAGCGGGTGCTGCTGCAGCTGCTCAACGCCAGCGCCACCCAGACCCGCGGCCTGGCGCTGCCCGGGCACACCTTCACCGTCGTCGCCCTCGACGGCAACCCGGTGCCCACCCGCGCCGCGGTTCCGGTGCTGTGGATGGGCGCCGCCGAACGCATCTCCGCGGTGGTCGAGATGAACAGCCCGGGCATGTGGGTGCTCGGCGACATCGACGAGGACGCCCGGCGCCGCGGCATGGGCATCGTCGTCGAATACGCCGGCCAGACCGGGCCGCCGCAGTGGACCCCACCGCCGCCGTTCACCTGGGATTACCGGCTGTTCGCCGCGCCGGGCGGCCGTCCGCGGGTACCCGACCACGAGTTCGACATGATGATCGAGCGCAAGACCGACGCCGACGAGGGTTTCGACGTCTGGACGATCAACGGCCGAAGCTTTTCCACACAATCCGGCCAGCCCCGATTCGACGTCGAATACGGCAAGCGCTACCGGGTGCGGGTGAGCAACGCCACCGAGAACAACCACCCGATCCATCTGCACCGAACGACCTTCGAGATCACCCACATCGCCGGCACCCCAACCGCAGGGGTGCGCAAGGACGTGGTCATGCTCGGCGCCTATCAGGCGCTGGCCTTTGACTTCACCGCCAACCAGCCCGGCCTGTCGTTGTTTCACTGCCACAAGCAATCGCACATGGACTTCGGCTTCATGGCGCTGATCAACTGCAGCTGAGCCGGCCGTCAAACGAGTTTGGCGACCAGCCAACCGATGTGGTAGGTGGCGGCGACGGCGACGGCGCCGAAGGCCAGCTGTCGAAACGCGGCCCACCACGCCGATTTGCCGGTGAACCGGGTGGCTAGCGCGCCCGCGGTCACCTGCCCGGCGCCGGCGCACGCCAGTCCGGCCCACAGCGAGTCGTAGCCGAGCAGGTAGGGGATCAGCGGGATGACCGCGCCGATGGCGAACATCACGAACGACGAGATCGCGGCCAGCCGGGCCGACGGCTTCTCCCGGGGATTGACCCCGATTTCGAGCGCCAGGTGGAAGTTGACCGCGCTGTCCTCGTTCTGGTGGATCTCGTCGCTGGCACGCTGCGCGGTCTGCGCGGTCATGCCCAGGCCGACGAGCAGGTCGACCAGTTCGGCCCGTTCCGCGTCGGGATGGGCGGCGAAGGCGCGATGCTCGACGGCGACCTCCGCGTCGATCTGGTCGTTGGCGGTGCTCACCGATGTGTACTCACCCAGCGCCATCGAGAACGCCCCGGCCAGCAGCCCGGCGAAGCCGCTGACGAGGATCACATCGGCGCTGACGCTGGCCGCCACACCGGCGATCAGGGCGGTGTTGCTGACCAGACCGTCCATGGCGCCGAAGGTGGCTGCCCGCAACCAGCCGCCGCTGACATCAGAGTGGACGTGGTCGAAGTCGTGCGGGAGCTGGCCGGGTGCCGACGGTGGATTGGCAGCGGCGTGCGACATAGCGATATCTAAGCGGCCCGATCGGTGAGCGCACAATCGGCGCTGTGGCGCGGCTTCGCCGGCCGGCGAGGCAACGGATCAACTGACTCCGATGCGGCCGGTGCCCGGACAGGCTGGCGCCGAGTTCCGCGCGGCGGCGATGATGGCTCGCACGGTACGCCGGCAGCGCCCGCACTCGCTGCCCGCCCCACAGCTGGCAGCAACCTGCTTGGAGGTCGACGCGCCGCCGGCGACCGCGTCGACCACGGTCTGGCTGGTGACCCCGACACACAGACACACATACATCAGCACCGACCCCTCACTGACCCACCCCGGCGCGCATGACATAGGCCAGCTTTCCGACGAACAGGCCCGGATACACCCCGAACCCCGCACCCGGCATCCACTCCGCGGCGTCGTCGGGGTCATCGATCCAGCGCTGCGCGCTGACCACGCTGTCGAGTTCCATCAGCGTCATCACTTCCCGCTCGTCGTCGAAGGCCCGATAGATCCAGACCTTGCGCACCCCGGCGTCGCGGAAGCGGTGCAGGCCGTCGTGCACCTTCGTCATCAGCTCCGCGACGTCGGCGACGGCGGACACCGCGCCGATGACCACCCCCGGCGCAATCGTGTCCGTCTCGGCGGCGACCAGGTTGATCTTCTCGAGCACCTTGCCGGCGAATATCGCGGGCAGGTCGTCAACGCCGATGAGGTCGAACCATTCGAATACCGCGGGTGAGCGCAACAGTTCCTGCACCGATGTTCGACGCCGGATACCGATGGTGACCAGCACCCGGCCCGGCTCCTTGATCGACGTGTAGAGAACCACGTAGCGCGCGCCGAGGCCGACCAGCGGGGAGCGCCCTTCCTGGATCAACGTCCAGACCCGGTCGACATCTTTGACCCGGTAGGACGCGGCCAGTACCAGTGATCGCGACGCGTTCTCGCTCACCCGCGCCCGGGCGTTCGATCCGGGCTCACTGCCGGGCCGGACACGTCTCACGCAGCGAAGTGTAGCCAATTGAGTTAGTGGAGTCTAACCTAACTTCGCGGGCCGGCGGGTAAATGTCGTGCCACGGCTCGGCGGGTGCGCAAAAAGCGCGCGGATGTTCGGGCGTGCGCTAGATTGACACCCGGTACGGCGCCACCGGCCTTTGCACCGACTGGGGGTGATCATGCACGGCGATCCGGATGTGTTGCGCCTGCTCAACGAGCAGTTGACCAGTGAGCTCACCGCGATCAACCAATACTTCTTGCACTCCAAAATGCAAGAAAACTGGGGATTTACCGAATTAGCCGCCCGCACGCGCGCGGAATCGTTCGACGAAATGCGCCACGCGGAAAAGATCACCGATCGAATTCTGCTGCTCGAAGGTTTGCCGAATTACCAGCGCATCGGATCGTTGCGGGTGGGCCAGACGTTGCGCGAGCAGTTCGAGAGCGATCTGGCCGTCGAGTTGGAGGTGGTGAACCGACTCAAACCCGGGATCGTGATGTGCCGGGAGAAGCAGGACAGCACCAGCGCGAACCTGTTCGAGGAGATCGTTGCCGACGAGGAAGACCACATCGACTACTTGCAAACACAGCTGCAACTGATGGACACGCTGGGCGAGGCGCTCTATGCCGCCCAGTGTGTCGCGCGGCCGCCGAGAACCTGAGGGCCGGTCGTGGAAGTGGGTCGATGCGTGTCGCCGTCGTAGCCGGTCCCGATCCCGGACACTGCTTTCCCGCGATCGCGCTGTGCCGGCGCTTCAGCGCCGCCGGCGACACCCCGACACTGCTCACCGGCGCCGAATGGCTCGACGCTGCTCGCACTGCCGGGGTCGACGCCGTCGAACTGGCGGGTCTTGAACCCACCGCGGCCGATGACGACGCCGACGCCGGAGCCAAGATTCACCGCCGCGCCGCCCGCATGGCGGTGCTCAACCTGCCGCAGCTGCGCGACATGGAACTCGACCTGGTGCTTTCCGACGTCATCACGGCCTGCGGCGGCATGGCCGCCGAGCTGATCGGCGTCCCGTGGATCGAGCTCAACCCGCATCCGCTGTATCTGCCGTCGAAGGGGCTGCCGCCGCTGGGCAGTGGGCTGGCGCCGGGAACCGGCCTGCGCGGACGGCTGCGGGACTCCGTCATGCGGGCGCTGACGGCGCGATCCTGGCGCGCGGGGCTGCGGCAGCGCGCCGCCGCGCGGGCAGAGATCGGCCTGCCGGCGCATGACCCGGGCCCGTTGCGCCGGCTGATCGCCACCCTGCCGGCGTTGGAGGTGCCCCGCCCGGACTGGCCGGCCGAAGCCGTCGTGGTGGGTCCGTTGCACTTCGAGCCGACCGAGCAGATCCTGCCCGTCCCACCCGGGGACGGACCGGTGGTGGTGGTGGCGCCGTCGACCGCGCTGACCGGGGCGCGAGGGATGGCGCAGACCGCGCTGGACCACCTGGTGCCCGGCAGCGGCCTGCCCGCCGGTGCGCGGGTGGTGGTGTCGCGGCTGAAGGGTCCCGAGCTGATCGCGCCGCCGTGGGCCGTGGTCGGGCTGGGCCGTCAAGACGACTTGCTGGCGCACGCCGACCTGGTGATCTGCGGCGGCGGGCACGGGATGGTGGCCAAGGCTTTGCTGGCCGGTGTGCCGCTGGTGCTCGTCCCCGGCGGTGGTGACCAGTGGGAGGTGGCCAACCGGGTGGTGCGTCAGGGAAGTGGGCTGCTGGTTCGGCCGCTGACCGCCGACGCGCTGGTCGCCGCGGTCGGTGAGGTGCTGTCCAGACCGAGCTACCGCGAAGCTGCCCGACGGGCCGGGGCGGGCGTGGCCGCGGTCGCCGATCCGGTGCGGGTGTGCCGTGAGGCGCTCGCTCTCGCCGCGTAGGTTGGGCCTGGGTATGTTGGGCCTCGTGCGCCTGACGGAGTTCCGTGACCGGGTCACCCTGCGCTTCGGCGCTGCCTATGGCGCGTCGGTGCTGACCGACCATGCGCTGAGCGGGTTGGGCGGGCTCACCGCCGCACAGGCGATCGAGGACGGCGTGGACCCGCGCGAGATATGGCGGGCGCTGTGCGTCGACTTCGACGTGCCCCGCGAGCAGTGGTGACGGTTCTCGATTCCGCTTCCCGACGACAGCACGGCGCGCCTCCTTGCCATCGAACACACGTTCGCTAAGGTGGGCGGTGTTCGACGACGAGGCGCTGGTCGGGGCACATGTCAGACCCTGCCGCTAGCGTCACGGCCAACTGACCAACACCGGTCGATCGAACACCGACTACACGAGAGGTAGCACGATGCCGCAAGCTCCTGACCGCGAGAAAGCTCTCGAACTGGCGATGGCCCAGATCGAGAAGAACTACGGCAAAGGGTCGGTGATGCGCCTCGGTGACGAGGTGCGTCAGCCGATCTCGGTCATCCCGACCGGGTCGATCGCCCTCGACGTCGCGCTGGGCATCGGCGGCCTGCCGCGCGGCCGGATCGTGGAGATCTACGGCCCGGAGTCGTCGGGCAAGACCACCGTCGCCCTGCACGCGGTAGCCAACGCCCAGGCCGCCGGCGGCATCGCGGCATTCATCGACGCCGAGCACGCCCTGGACCCCGAGTACGCCAAGAACCTCGGTGTGGACACCGATTCGCTGCTGGTCAGCCAGCCCGACACCGGTGAGCAGGCACTGGAGATCGCCGATATGCTGGTCCGCTCCGGTGCACTGGACATCCTGGTCATCGACTCGGTGGCCGCGCTGGTGCCGCGCGCGGAGATCGAGGGGGAGATGGGTGACAGCCATGTCGGATTGCAGGCTCGATTGATGAGCCAGGCACTGCGGAAAATGACTGGCGCGCTGAACAATTCGGGCACCACAGCGATCTTCATCAACCAGCTGCGCGAAAAAATTGGCGTGATGTTCGGCTGTGGATCCTGGTACACCAACGTCACCCTTGCCGACGGTTCGACCGAGAAGCTCGGAAGGATCGTGGAGGAAAAGATGGCTGTCGAGGTCTTGTCCTACGACTTCGAGACGGGTCAGATCGTGCCCCGCAAGGTGACAAACTGGTTCAACAATGGCGAGACCGACGAGTTCCTGCACTTCAAGGTCGATCGGGCCGCAGGCAGCTCAGGTCAGGGTCACGCCAGCTTGGCGATGACGCGCAACCATCTCATCAGGACTGCAGGCGGTTGGCGGGAAGCCGAAGACATCCGCGTCGGTGATCGCGTGATGTTGGCGCAACCTAGCCTGCTCAGCGATCAGCAGTGGGAAGTCGTACTGGGATCGTTGATGGGTGAGGGATGCCTGTTCCCGCCTGTTCGACAGGACTGCGAGAGTGCTTGGCTTCGTATGGGACACGAGGCGAGACAGGCGGAGTATCTCGAATGGAAGGTCTCTCTGCTGGGCAACGTCCCCCATTGCCGTGCGAGCAATAGCAAGGGCGCGATGTTCGCGGATTTCACCCCGCTCGCAGAACTACACCAGTTGCGGTCCGCAGTTTATCTGGGCGACGGAAAGAAAGTCCTCTCTGAGGAGTACCTCAAGGCTCTCACGCCGCTGTCGCTGGCCATTTGGTACATGGACGCCGGTCGCTTCACGGTGCGCTCCAAGGGGCTGCAGCACCGTACCGAGGGCGGCAGTGGCCGAATCGAGATCTGCGTTGAGGCGATGAGCGAAGGCTCGCGAGTGCGCCTTTGTGATTATTTACGCGACACCCACGGACTGGACGTTCGTCTGAGGCAGGCGGGCTCGGCGGGGACCGCGGTGATACGTTTCCCCGCGCAGGCCACGGCGAAGTTCCAAGAACTGATAGCGCAGTACGTGCATCCATCTATGGCGTACAAGCTGCTGCCGCGCTTCCGCGGTCGATTCGACGTGGAACCGCAGTGTGTTGCTCCGACGATGCAACTGATGCCGGCGCGTGTCATGGAGATCGAGTCGAAGACGGATTACCCCATCATGAGCCGCTTCGACATCGAAGTTGAAGGCTCGCACAATTACTTCGCCGACGGTGTGATGGTGCACAACTCGCCCGAGACGACCACAGGCGGAAAGGCTTTGAAGTTCTACGCCTCAGTTCGGTTGGACGTACGGCGGATCGAGACGCTCAAGGACGGCACCGACGCGGTCGGCAACCGCACCCGGGTCAAGGTCGTCAAGAACAAGGTCAGCCCACCCTTCAAACAGGCGGAATTTGACATCCTCTACAGCAAGGGCATCAGCCGTGAAGGCTCGCTGATCGACATGGGCGTGGAGCAGGGCTTCATTCGCAAGTCCGGCTCCTGGTTCACCTACGAGGGCGAGCAGCTCGGTCAGGGCAAGGAGAACGCACGTAACTTCCTGCTGGAGAACACCGACGTGGCCAACGAGATCGAGAAGAAGATCAAGGAAAAGCTCGGCATTGGCGCGGTGTTGACGGACGAATTGGTCGATGACGGCGTCTTGCCCGCCCCCGTCGATTTCTGAGCCGTCCCGCGAGGAGCTGGCGCGGGCGCTGTGTCTGCGTCTGCTCACCGCGCGGTCTCGAACCCGTGCCGAGCTGCAAGGCCAGCTGACCAAGCGCGGCTACCCCGACGATGTCAGCGCCCGGGTGTTGGACCGGCTGGCCGCCGTCGGTCTCGTCGACGACGTCGAGTTCGCCGAGCAATGGGTGCATTCGCGGCGGGCGAACGCCGTAAAAGGCAAGCGCGCGTTGGCCGATGAACTGCGCAACAAGGGTGTCGACAACGACGTGATCACCGCGGTGCTGGAGGGGATCAAACCCGCTGCCGAGCGGGAGAGAGCCGAGCAACTGGTGCGGACCAGGCTGCGGCGCGAGACCCTGAGGGACACGCACGACGAAGCCCGGGTGTGCCGCCGGCTGGTGGGCATGCTGGTGCGCCGCGGCTACAGCCAGGCTCTAGCCTATGAGGTGGTGAGCGGGGAGGTCGCCGCCGAGCGGGAGCGCCGGCGCGTCTGAGCGCCGCTGTCCACGCCGCGGCGCTTGCCTGCGCGCCTCGCCGTACCATGGGCTGCGTGACGTCGACGTGGGCACCGCAGAAGGGGCGGACCTATCAGGTCCGCACCTACGGGTGTCAGATGAACGTACACGACTCCGAGCGGTTGGCGGGGCTGCTGGAGGCCGCCGGTTACCGGCGCGCGCCCGACGATGCCGACGCCGACGTGGTGGTGTTCAACACCTGCGCGGTACGGGAGAACGCCGACAACAAGCTCTACGGCAATCTCAGCCATCTGGCGCCGCGTAAGCGCAGTAACCCGGCGATGCAGATCGCCGTCGGCGGTTGTCTGGCACAGAAGGACCGCGACATTGTGCTGCGTAAGGCGCCGTGGGTCGACGTCGTTTTCGGCACCCACAACATCGGGTCGCTGCCCACGTTGCTGGAGCGGGCCCGCCACAACCGGGCCGCCCAGGTCGAAATCGCCGAAGCGTTGCAGGAGTTCCCGTCGGACTTGCCCACGGCACGGGAGTCTGCTTATGCCGCATGGGTTTCGATCTCGGTCGGGTGCAACAACACCTGCACGTTTTGCATCGTGCCGTCGTTGCGCGGCAAAGAGGTTGACCGCAGCCCCGACGACATCCTGGCCGAGGTGGCATCGCTGGTCGGCGAAGGCGTGCTGGAAATCACCCTGCTGGGCCAAAACGTCAATGCCTACGGGGTGTCGTTCGCCGACCCGGCTGCGCCGCGCAATCGTGGTGCGTTCGCCGAGCTGCTGCGCGCCTGCGGCCGCATCGACGGGTTGGAGCGGGTACGGTTCACCTCACCGCACCCAGCCGAGTTCACCGACGATGTCATCGAGGCGATGGCGCAAACCCCCAACGTGTGCCCGGCGCTGCACATGCCGCTGCAGTCGGGGTCGGACCGGATTCTGCGGGCGATGCGGCGTTCCTACCGTGCTGATCGTTATCTCGCCATCCTCGACCGGGTGCGGGCGGCGATGCCGCACGCCGCCATCACCACCGACCTGATCGTGGGCTTCCCCGGGGAAACCGAGGACGACTTCACCGCCACGCTCGACGTCGTGCGACAGGCCCGGTTTTGCGGCGCATTCACCTTCCAGTACTCGAAACGACCCGGCACCCCCGCCGCGGAATTGGACAACCAGCTGCCCAAAGCCGTGGTGCAGGAACGCTACGAGCGGCTGGTGGCATTGCAGGAGCAGATCGCCGGCGAGGAAAACCGCGCCCAGATCGGGCGGACCGTCGAAGTGCTGGTGGCTGTCGGCGAAGGACGCAAGGACGCCCGCACCGCGCGGATGAGCGGGCGCGCCCGCGACGGCCGGCTGGTGCACTTCGCGCCCGGCGGTCGGCAGGTGCGCCCCGGTGACGTCATCACGACGGTGGTCACCGACGCCGCGCCGCACCACCTGATCGCCGACGGCGGCGTCCTCAGCCACCGCCGCACCCGTGCCGGTGACGCCTACCAGGCGGAGTCTGCCCGCCGGGTCGGCCTGGGCATGCCCGCCATCGGGTCACCGGCCGCGGCTGTGGGCGCGAGCCGATGAACGACCAGAACTTCGAAGCCTACCGAGCCGACCTGGAGGCGGCAGAACGCCGTATCGCCCGCGAAATCGATCCGGGCGCAAGGGCTTTAGTGGTCGCCATCTTAGTTTTCATACTGCTGGGGTCCTTTATCCTGCCGCACACCGGCGATGTTCGGGGCTGGGACGTGCTGTTGGGCGGCCACCCTGCCGCCGCCGCCGCGATCGCGCTGCCGTCACGGGTATTCGCTTGGCTGGCACTGGTTTTCGGTGTCGGATTCTCGATGTTGGCGTTGCTGACTCGGCGCTGGGTGCTGGCCTGGTCGGCATTGTCGGGCTCAGCGGTGGCCAGCGCTGCGGGCCTGCTGGCTGTGTGGTCGCGGCAGACCGTGGCCGCCGGGCATCCCGGACCCGGCTGGGGCCTGATCGTCGCGTGGATCACGGTGATGTTGCTGACCTTTCATTGGGCACGGGTGGTGTGGTCGCGCACCATCGTGCAGCTTGCCGCCGAGGAGCAGCGCCGCCGGGCCGCCGCGGGCGGGCAGTCGCGAACACTGCTGGAAACCCTCGACACCACCGATGACGCCGCGCCGCCGAGCGAGCCGCCGGACGGCGGCTAGGACCGGCGGCTAAGACCGGCGGCTCAGCGCGTCGGCGGCGGTATCGGCCCATTGCCGCCACTGGGCGGCGTTCGCCTTGGCTTCCTCGGCCTCCTTGCTGCGGCCCGCGGCCTCGGCCTTGCGGGCCTGGCGCTCGAACTGCTCGGCACGGATCCGGAACTGCTCGGCGCGGGCCTGCGCCTGAGAATCCGACCGGTCCGGTTCGCCGGCCTCACGGACCTTCTTCTCGACCGCGCGCATCCGCCGCTCCAGCTCGGCCGCCCGGTCGTGCGGCACCTTGCCGATCGCGTCCCATTTCTGGGCGATCGAGCGCAGCGCTGCCCGCGCGGCCTCGTGGTTGGTGGTGGTGTCGAGCTGCTCGGCCTCACGCAGCAGCGCCTCCTTGGCGGCGGCGTTGGCCGCCAACTCCTCGTCTCGTTCGGCGGTCGCTGCGTTGCGGGCCTTGAAGAAGATGTCCTGGGCAGCTTTGAAGCGGCGCCACAACGCATCGTCGACGTCGCGGGCCGCTCGTCCGGCGGCCTTCCACTCGGTCAGCAGCTTGCGGAACTCGGCGGTGGTGCCACTCCAGTCGGTGGATTCGGCCAGTTCTTCGGCTCGTTCGCACAGGCGTTCCTTGGCCTCGCGGACTCCTGCGCGCTCGCGGTCCAGCTCGGCGAAGTGGGATCCGCGCCGCCGGTTGAACGTCTCCCGGGCCGCCGAATAACGCTGCCACAGCGCGTCGTCGGTCTTGCGGTCCAAACCGGTGATCGTCTTCCACTCATCGAGGATCGCGCGCAGCCGGTCGCCGGCGGCTTTCCATTGCGTCGAATTGGCAGCCAGCTCCTCGGCTTCGGCGGCCAGCGCTTCCTTGCGGGCGGTTTGGGCGGCCCGGCGTTCTTCGCGGCGGGCGCGTTGGGTGGCGGCGACGGCGTCGGCATGGTCCGCGACGGCGGCCAGCCGGGCGGCCAGTGCGTCGACATCGCCGAGCACGCTGGCCGTCGGCAACATCTCGGCCAGCGTCGCGGCGGTGGTTTTGATCTTGTGGGGATCGCCGGTGCCAGACGTCAGTCGTTCCTCCAGCAGCGCGACTTCGGTGCTCAGGTCGTCGAAGCGCCGGCCGAAGTGGGCGAACGCGGCTTCGGTGTCGCCGGCCTGCCAGGAGCCGATGACCCGCTCACCGGCGGCGCTGATCAGCCACACCGTTCCGTCGGCGTCGACGCGTCCGAACCGGTGCGGGTCGTTGGCCAACGGCGTCACGATCGGATGCGGGGCGGGTCGGGGGCCTCGCCGCGGTCCCGGACGGGGAACCGGCCTGGATTGGCTGCTGGGAGGCTCGTCAGCGGTCATGCGCCACCGTCACCTGCCCTTCGCGCGAGTTCCCGCGCACCTGCCGCGCATCGCGGCGCCAGTCAGCCATCGTCGGAGGCTCCGCCGGTGCCTCGTTCCTACCCAGTATTGAAGCAGCTCGACCCGCGACGCGCTTTGCGTTCACGCCGCCGGCCTTGGGCCACGCGGCCGGGCGGCATCGCCGCCGTGGTGGCCGCTGGTGGCGCGGCCGCGACCCTCGCAGGCGGCCTCGGGCGTCGGGAAACAGTAGGCTTGGCTGCGCGGCGCGTCGAGAATGGGCTGGGCAGCCCGGCGGCGTGGTGCCGGTGAGGAGATCGCGATGGACAAGGGCGACTTTGCGGTGTTGCTCGCCCTGTGCGCCGCGCTGGCGTCCGCGCTCGGCAATGTGGCACGGCAACGGTCGGCACAGACGGTCACCGACCAGCCGGTCGGCTACGTCAAGCTGTTCGGATTGTCGATGCGAGACTACCGCTGGCAGTTGGGTGCGCTGGCGGCGATCGCGAATTACGCCTTGCAGGCCGCGGCGCTGAGCATGGGCTCGGTGATCGTGGTCACCGGGCTGCAGGTGACGGCGCTGCTGTTCGCGCTGCCGATCTACGCACGGCTGAACCATCTGCGGATAACGCGGTGGGAATGGATGTGGGCGGCCCTGCTGGCCGCCGCGCTGGGCGTGATCCTCACCGTCGGCGAGCCTTCGGCCGGGCGCTGGCGGGCCTCGCTGGAAACCTGGATCGTCGTGGCCATCACGCTGGGGCCGGCGCTGGTGTTCTGCCTGCTGGGAGCGCGGATCTGGGCGGGACGTGCGATCTCTGCGGTGCTGCTGGCGCTGGTGTCGGGCTCGTCGCTCGCGTTATTCGCGGTGCTGGCCAAGGGCGTCGTCGACGTGCTGGGCCGAGATGCGGGTGCGGTGTGGCGCACCCCGGAGTTGTACGCGTGTGTCCTGGCCGCCCTGGCCGGCATGGTGTTTCAGCAGTCGGCGTATCGGGCCGGCTCGCTGACCGCGGCCATGCCGGCGATGACCGTTGCCAAGCCCACGGTCGGTTCGCTGTTGGGTGTCCTGGTGCTGGGTGAGACTGTGCGCGCCGGTGACGAGACGATTTTTGTTCTGGTGGTCGCGGCTGCGGCGGTGATCATCGCGACGGCGGCGCTGGCCCGCGGCGAGGCCGCCGCGGCGCAGGGCCCGCGTCAAAAGGCGATTGCCACCGGTGCGCCCGCGGTGTCGACGAGACGCTAGTTTGGTGGCGTGCTGGGCGCCGTCGCGATCGTTCCTTCCGCACCGGTGCTGGTTCCCGAGCTCGCCGGTGCCGCTGCTGACGAGGTGGCCGACGTGCGGGCCGCGGTGATCGCGGCGGCGGCCGCGCTGCCGCCGCGCTGGATCGCGGTCGGGGTGGGCGCAGCAGATGCCGTGATCGGCCCGCACAGCGTCGGCACGTTCGCCGGTTTCGGCGCCGACGTGCGGGTCGCGCTGTCACCACCAGTGGCCCCGGGCGCATCCGCTGGGCCCACCGAACTGCCCCTGTGTGCGTTGTTCACCGGGTGGCTGCGGGCTCAGGCCCGGCCCGACGCCATCGCCGAGACGTGGGTGCACGCCGCTGATCTCGATGCCGGCACGGCGATGGCCCGCGGCCGACGGTTGCGGGCCGAGGTCGCGCAGGCCGCCGATCCGGTCGGGGTGCTCGTCGTCGCCGACGGCGCGACCACGCTGACCCCGGCCGCCCCCGGCGGCTACCACCCCGGTGACGTCGAGATACAGCGGGCCCTCGACGATGCGCTGGCGACCGGCGATGCCGCCGCTTTGGCGGAGCTGCCCGACCAGGTGGTCGGGCGGGCGGCATTGGGGGTGCTGGCTGGTTTGGCCGAGCCGGCGCCGCGGTCGGCTCAAGAGCTCTACCGCGGAGCGCCCTACGGGGTCGGCTACTTTGCCGGTATCTGGCAGCTGTGAGGCCGCTGGCGATCGTCGGCCCGACCGGGACCGGCAAGTCGCATCTGGCGCTCGACGTCGCCGAGCGGCTGGGTGGCGAGATCGTGAACGCCGACGCGATGCAGCTCTACCGCGGCATGGACATCGGCACCGCGAAGCTCCCGGTCGCCGCGCGGCGCGGCATCCCGCACCACCAGCTCGACGTCCTCGACGTCACCGAGACCGCGACCGTCGCCCGCTACCAGCGGGAGGCCGCCGCCGACGTCGAGGCGATCGCGGCCCGCGGGGCCGTGCCGATCATCGTGGGCGGGTCGATGCTCTACATCCAATCGCTCATCGACGACTGGGCGTTCCCGGCGACGAACCCGGCGGTGCGGGCCCGCTGGGAGCAGCGGCTGGCCGAGGTCGGGGCGGCCGCGCTGCACGCCGAACTGGCCGCGTGCGATCCGACCGCCGCGGCGTCGATCCTGCCCACCGACGCTCGGCGCGTCGTGCGGGCACTGGAGGTGGTCGAGCTCACCGGGAAACCATTCGCCGCGTCGGCACCCGCCGTCGGCGCACCCCGCTGGGACACGGTGATCGTCGGACTGGACTGCGCCACCGGGTGCCTCGACGAACGACTGGCCCGGCGCACCGACGCGATGTTCGCGCAGGGCCTGGTCGACGAGGTCACTCGGCTACTCGGGCGGGGATTGCGTGCGGGTGTCACCGCCTCGCGGGCGCTGGGTTACGCCCAGGTGATCGCCGACCTCGACGCGGGCGGAACCGGCCACGCAGCTCGGGAACCGACGCTGATCGGCACCCGTCGCTATGTGCGACGGCAGCGGTCGTGGTTTCGCCGCGACCACCGGATCCACTGGTTCGACGCCGCCTGCGACGGCGTCGTCGACGAGGCGCTGCGGGCGTGGCGGGACGTATCCTGAGCCTACCCGCGCCGACGACGATGATGGCGGCGCAGCCGGGATCGAGGAGTGGCGGTCATGATCTTCGCCAAGGGCCACGGCACCGAAAACGATTTCGTGCTGCTGCCCGACCCGGACGCGACGCTCGCGTTGGGGCGGGCTGCGGTGGCCGCCCTGTGCGACCGGCGTCGCGGGCTGGGCGCCGACGGGCTGTTGCGCGTCACCACCGCCGGTGCGGCGCTGGCGGCCGGGGTGCTGGATCGGCTGCCCGACGGTGTTGGCGGCGCCGACTGGTATATGGACTATCGCAACGCCGACGGGGGGGTCGCGCAGATGTGCGGCAACGGGGTGCGAGTGTTCGCGCACTACCTGCGGGCCAGCGGTTTGGAGTCGCGCGACGAGTTCGTGGTCGGGTCGCTGGCCGGTCCGCGGCCGGTCGTGCTGCACCACGTCGACGCCACCGGCGCCGACGTCACCGTCGACATGGGCAAGGCCAACCGGCTGGGCTCCGCAGCGGCCGTGGTCGGTGGCCGGCGCTTCGACGGCGTCGCGGTCGACGTCGGCAATCCGCATCTGGCGTGCGTGGACCCGCAGCTGACCGCCGACACGTTGGCGGCGCTGGACGTCGCGGCGCCGGTGGTGTTCGACGAGGCCCGGTTTCCTGACGGGGTCAACGTCGAAATTCTCACCGCGCCGGCCGACGGGGCGGTCACGATGCGGGTGCATGAGCGCGGGGTCGGCGAAACCCGGTCCTGCGGCACCGGTGCCGTCGCCGCGGCGCTGGCCGCGCTGACTGATGCCGGCGCGGTCACCGGCACACTGGCCGTGCGTGTGCCCGGCGGCGAGGTCGTCGTCACCATCACCGAGGCCACCAGCTTTCTGCGCGGGCCGTCGGTGCTGGTGGCGCGTGGTGAGCTCAGCGAGGAATGGTGGCGCGCCCAGCAGTGTTGAGGAATTGGCGATGACCTCTCCCGAATTTGCCGACCGCGTATCGCCCAGCACGGGCGAACTGGCACTCGACGACCGTTCGGCGCTGCGCCGCGTCGCCGGGCTGTCCACCGAGCTTGCCGACGTCTCCGAGGTCGAGTACCGCCAGCTGCGCCTGGAGCGGGTGGTGCTGGTCGGGGTATGGACCGAGGGCAGCGCCGCCGACGCCGAGGCCAGCCTGGCCGAGTTGGCCGCGCTGGCGCACACCGCCGGCTCGCAGGTGCTCGAAGGGCTGATCCAGCGCCGCGACAAGCCCGACCCGTCGACCTACATCGGTTCCGGTAAGGCAGCCGAGCTGCGCGATGTGGTGGTGGCGACCGGCGCCGACACCGTCATCTGCGACGGCGAGTTGTCTCCGGCGCAGCTGACGGCGCTGGAGAAGGCCGTCAAGGTCAAGGTCGTCGACCGCACCGCGCTGATCCTCGATATCTTCGCCCAGCACGCCACCAGCGCCGAAGGCAAAGCCCAGGTGTCGCTGGCGCAGATGGAGTACATGTTGCCGCGGCTACGCGGCTGGGGTGAGTCGATGTCGCGGCAGGCCGGTGGCCGCGCCGGCGGTAGCACCGGGGGAGTGGGGTTGCGCGGACCCGGCGAGACCAAAATCGAGACCGATCGCCGGCGCATCCGCGAGCGGATGGTCAGACTGCGCCGCGACATCAAAGCGATGAAACAGGTGCGCGACACCCAGCGCAGCCGCCGGCTGGCCAGCGACATGCCCTCGATCGCGATCGTCGGCTACACCAACTCCGGAAAGTCCAGCCTGCTCAACGCGCTCACCGGAGCCGGGGTGCTGGTGCAGGACGCGCTGTTCGCCACCCTCGAACCCACAACCCGCCGAGGGCGATTCGAGGACGGTCGGCCATTCGTGGTCAGTGACACCGTCGGCTTCGTGCGGCACCTGCCCACCCAGCTGGTGGAGGCGTTCCGCTCGACGCTGGAGGAAGTTGTCGACGCCGACTTGCTGGTGCACGTCGTCGACGGCTCCGACGTCAACCCGCTGGCCCAGATCAGCGCGGTGCGCCAGGTGATTTCCGAGGTGTGGGCCGACCGGCGCGGCGATCCGCCACCCGAGCTGCTGGTGGTCAACAAAATCGATGCCGCCAGCGGTTTGGCGCTGGCCAGGTTGCGCCGCGCGCTGCCCGGGGCGGTGTTCGTCTCGGCGGCCACCGGCGACGGTATCGACGTGCTGCGCCGGCGGATGGCCGAGCTGGCCGGCGCGACCGACACCGCCGTCGACGTGATGATCCCCTACGACCGCGGTGACCTGCTGGCCCGGCTGCACGCCCACGGACGGGTGCTGCAAGCCGAGCACAACAGCCTCGGCACCCGGATCAGGGCGCGGGTGCCGGTCGCGCTGGCCGCCGGCCTGCGGGATTTCTCAACCAACGGCGCGCCCCCGGCACCCTCCGATTAGGGTCCGGTCAGGCGCACAGCGCGTCGATCTGGCCGATCTCGCTGTCGAGGTCGTGCCGCAACGGGTCCAGGGAAAAGTTGCTGGCACCCGAGAGATAGCCCATGGCGAGGTCTTCGAGCGTGTTGGCCATCGAAGCGACGGCGTTCGACAGGTCAGCGGGCGTTGCAGGTGCCGCGGCGAGGCGCTGTCGCAGGTACTCGCCGCCGCCCAGCAGGGCCAAGCGGGCGTTGGCCGCCACCGCAAGCTGGCCGACGGGGTCATTCCCGTTCGGGTTCGCCATGTGGGTGTTGGCGACGACACCCTCGTGCACGGAGTTGTACGCCGTGCACATGTTCCTCTTGGCTTCGGCGCTCTGCTGGTCGGTGAAGCGTGGCGTACTCGGGTGCGTCGGCCGGAACCAGGCCGCGACGGCCAGCGCGACAGCGATCAGCGCAATCACCAGCGTCGCGATGGTCAGCCACGGCAATTTTCGTTCGGCGCTGCCGGGAAGCTTCAACCGGGATTTGCCGCGGGAGCCGCTCTGCGTCGATTCCTGCTCTTTCTCAGCGGCAGATTCGCTTTTCGCGGTGTCAGTGTCGGGATAAGGCTGAGACATTGGCCAATAATAACGTCCCACAGCGACGTGACGATTAGTTTTCGCTGTGCATTCGCGGCCGCCGGTATGCCGGGCCGGCGCCTCCTGGAACTGCTGCAACGCACCGGATCGCCGACGCCGCGGTGTGCGACCTGTTCCGGTGTTGCGCACGCCCAGCGCGCAACCACCGCGCTGGAGGTCGGTGTCGGGCGCGTCGGCGTAATTATTCTCACACGAGAATTGTGCGCTCCCATTGTGTCGTGACATGTGGAGTTCCCGCGTCACGGTGACGAAAATACTCAACGTCCTCGACGTCACAAGACGTCATAGACCGCTTCGGCGGGTGCGGCCAGCAGACGGCGGGCCAGGTCGGTCTTCAGTTCGTCGAGGCGGGCCTCGTCGGCGTTGCTGCGTCGGGATCTGCCGGCCAGGTCGATGAATGCCTCGGTGACAAAACCATTGCGGAGCAACAGCGTTGCCGAGCGATCTGCAACGCCGACCTCGAACACGAAGCTTTGGAGCAGCCGCCCGCGGTCGGGCCGGGCCAGGCGCAGGTCGACGGTGTAGCGGCCGTCGGTCACCGCGCGGGTGACTGCTTCGAAGCCGTCGCGGGCACCTGGGCCCTTAAACGCGGTGCGCACCACGACCGAGCGCCGCTGCACCGCCTGGGCCGGTGACAGCACCGCAAACGCCCGCTGCATGACCTTGAACGCGGTGGCGACACCCGCCGGCGAGGATGGCCCGGCGTAGCGCAGCATGTCGTCGAACGAGAATTCGAGTGTCTGCCCGCGCTCGTGCACTCGGATCGTCTCGGCCACGGCGCCTACTGTAGACGTGCCCGCCCAACCATCCGGTTGGTAAGGTGGCGGTCAAAGCAACCCCAGCCGCCTGGAGGCCAGCCCATGACCAGTGCCGTCACATACCAGCGCACCCTGTTCGAGCCCGAGCACGACTTGTTCCGCGAGTCCTACCGGGCCTTCCTGGACCGCCACGTCGCCCCGTACCACGACGACTGGGAGAAGGCCAAGATCGTCGACCGCGGGGTCTGGCTGGAAGCCGGCAAGCAGGGTTTTTTGGGCATGGCAGTGCCCGAGCAGTACGGCGGCGGCGGCAATCCCGACTTCCGCTACAACACGATCGTCACCGAAGAGACCAGCAGGGGCCGCTACAGCGGCATCGGCTTCGGACTGCACAACGACGTGGTGGCGCCCTATTTGCTGCGGCTGGGCACCGAAGAGCAGAAACAACGCTGGCTGCCCAAGTTCTGCACCGGGGAGCTGATCACGGCGATCGCGATGAGCGAGCCGGGCACCGGCAGCGATCTGCAGGGCATCAAAACCCGCGCGGTCAAGCAGGGCGACCACTATGTGCTCAACGGAGCAAAGACGTTCATCACCAACGGCATCAACTCCGATCTGGTGATCGTGGTAGCCCAGACCGATCCCGACAAAGGCGCGCAAGGCTTTTCGCTTCTAGTCGTCGAGCGCGGTATGAAGGGATTCGAGCGGGGCCGGCAATTGGACAAGATCGGCCTGGATGCCCAAGACACCGCCGAGCTGTCGTTCACCGACGTCGAAGTGCCCGCAGAAAACCTGCTCGGCGATGAGGGGATGGGGTTTATCTACCTCATGCAGAACCTGCCCCAGGAGCGGATCTCGATCGCGATCATGGCCGCCGCCGCTATGGAGACGGTGTTGCAGCAGACCCTGCAGTACACCAAGGAGCGCAAGGCCTTTGGCCGGCCGATCGGCAGTTTCCAAAACAGCCGGTTCGTGCTGGCCGAGTTGGCGACCGAGACCACCGCGGTGCGCATCATGGTCGACGAGTTCATCCGGCTGCATCTGGCGGAGAAACTGACCGCCGAGCAGGCCGCGATGGCCAAGTGGTATGCAACCGAAAAGCAGGTGCACCTGGTCGACCGCTGTCTTCAGCTGCACGGCGGCTACGGCTACATGCGCGAATATTCCATCGCACGGGCCTATCTCGATTCACGAGTACAGACCATTTACGGCGGCACCACCGAGATCATGAAGGAGATCATCGGTCGCGGTCTGGGCGTCTAATTCTGATTGTGCGTGTCGTGCACCCGGTGGGCCTGCTGGATGAGGTCCATCAGTTCGTCTTCCCGACCGATCAGCGCCCGATATTTCGCCGGCAGCGAGCGGATTTGGCGTTCTTCACGCAGTAGCCGGGCGAAGATCCGTTCTCGCTCGGCGGGGTCGAGTGCGTAGCGCTGGTCGAGATACTCGGTGGCGTGGCGCCTGGCCCCGGCCACCGCGCTTTGGGCGCGTCCGCGTGCAGACAGCAGCGACGTCGCCGTGGTGATGACCAGGATGACGACAATGACCGTCAACGACGCGGCGCTGCTCAGCTCCGCGACCGGGACGGGATTACCCCCGTTGATGAACGCGACGTTGTTCCTGTGCAACGCATGCAGCATCAGTTTGACGCCGATGAAGGCGAGGATCGCGGCCAGGCCGTAAAAGAGATAGACCAGCCGGTCCAGCAGACCGTCGATCAAAAAATACAACTGTCGAAGACCCAACAGCGACAACGTGGTCGCGGTGAACATCAGGTAGACGTTCTTGGTGAGACCGAACATCGCCGGGATCGAGTCGAATGCGAACACCAGGTCGCTGCCGCCCACGGCGATCATCGCCAGCAGCATAGGGGTCATCACCCGTTTACCGTTTTCGATAGTGAACAACCGGTCGCCGTCGTAGCGCTCGGAGGTGCGCAAAAACCGCCTGGCGGCCCGGATTACCGCCGTGTCTGCGCTGCGGCCCTCCGAAGCCGTCGGCTTGGCCAGACTGCCCGCGGTGACCAGCAGCACGATAGCGAACAGGTAGAACGCCCAACTGAAGACGCTGATCAACGCCGCCCCGACAAAGATGAAGATCGTGCGTGCCAGGATCGCGACCAGGATGCCGAACAGCAGCACTTTCTGCTGGGCGGTCCGCGGCACGGCGAAGCTGCCGATGATCACCAGGAAGACGAACAGATTGTCGACCGAGAGCGCTTCGTTGCTCAGGTAGCAGGCGAAATATTCGATGCCTTTGGAGACGCCGCGGACAGCCACCACGCCGGCGCCGAAGAGCACCGCGATTCCGACGAAAATCGCCGACCAGCCGGCCGCCTCAGTCAGCGTCGGCGGATGTGACTCGCGAACGTGCACGAAATAGTCCACCAGCGTCAGGGCGACCAGCGCCACCACGGTCAGAGCCCAGACCACGAGGGGAACACCCATGTCAGCTGCGCTTCCTTCCACCGACGTCGCTGGACCTGCTGGCACGCTAACCCCCATTTCGACAACCGCCGGTAGCGGGTTCCGTAGTGTCTGCGATATGAGTTCGCAAGGATTAGCCAGGGCGCTCGGTTGGGCGGCGCTCGGCCTGGTGACGATCACCACGGGCGCCATGCTGCTGGCGCCCACCGCCGGGGCATCCCCGCAAACCGACGCCGAGGACGCCATCCAAGCGGCATGGGAGCAGGCCGGCGGCGACGCCTCGGTGCTGGGCGCCAAGCAGGGCGACGTCTACGCGATCGGAGACGGCTTCGCCCAGGACTTTGCCGGCGGCAAGATGTTCTTCACCCCGGACACCGGCGCCAAGTTCCTCTACGGCGCGGTACTGGACAAATACGAATCGCTGGGCGGTCCGGCCGGCAGCACCCTGGGCTTTCCCACCATGAACGAAGTGCCGGGTCTGGCCAGCCCCGACAGCCGCGTGAGTACTTTTTCGGCCAGCGACAACCCGGTGATCTTCTGGACGCCCGACCACGGGGCCTACGTCGTGCGTGGCGCGATGAATGCAGCGTGGGACAAACTGGGCAGCTCCGGGGGAGTTCTCGGGGTTCCGGTCAGCGACGAAACCTACGACGGCCAGGATGCCAACCAGTCGTTCAGCGGCGGCACGGTGTCCTGGAACCGGGTCACCAAGGTTTTCAGCACCGTCCCGCCGGAACTGGCGCAGCAGCTGAGAGGTGTGCAGGTTCCCATCGATGCCGCCGCCGCCATCGACCTGGCCTGGCGCGCGGCCGGCGGCCCGGACGGCCCGCTGGGCGCCAAAGAGGGTGAGCAGAAATCGATCGGCGACGACGCCGGGCTGGTCCAAAACTTCGCCGGCGGCAAGGTCTTCTTCAGCTACGCCACCGGCGCCAATGCTGTCGAGGGCCCAATCCTGCAGAAGTACGAGTCGCTCGGCGGTCCGCAGGGCAGTGACCTGGGTTTCCCCATCGCCAACGAGGCCGATGGCGGTATTCCGCAAAGCCGGATCTGCACGTTTTCCGCGACCGACGACCCGGTGATCTTCTGGACCTCTAAGCATGGCGCGTTTGTGGTTCGCGGCGCCATGAAGGCCGCGTGGGACAAACTCGGCGGCCCGACGGGCAAGTTGGGCGCGCCGGTGGAAGACCAGACGGTGTATGGAGACGTCGTCTCGCAACGCTTCGCGGGCGGCAAGATTTCCTGGGACCCGGCAACCAACTCCTTCAGCACCGTGCCGCCGAATTTGGCCGCGGCGTTGCCCGGGCTTGTGGTGCCGGGGCAGAAGACACCGGCCACGGCGTCGCAGCCCGCCACCCGAACCGGGCCGGCCACCCGGTGGTGGTGGTGGCTGGCCGTCATCCCGGTGCTGCTGGTGATCGGGGTGGTGGCGTTGATGGTGCGACGCCGGGCGCGTGGGCTGGCCGGCCTCGTCGAGACCACGGCAGAGGAGCCCGCCCGCGACGCGGCGGCGGTGGGCCCGCCGGCGTTCTCCGGCAGCGCTGCCGATCCGCGGGAACACCCGGACTGGCCGGATAGCGGCTGGATGCCACCGGTTGCCGTGGCCGAGCGGCCGCTGGGCGTCGAAATCCCCGATGAACCAACCCCGTCGGGGCTCGATCAAGAAACCGATGCCGACAATCCCGACGCCGTCGACACCGCACCGACGCCGGTGCTCTCGGCGGCCGAAGTGCGCGGTGGCAGGCACGCAGCCGCCGCAGCCGACGAGCCTTCGGAAGACCTCCAGCCGCCTGCGCATCCGATGATCCACCTGCCGTTGGACGACCCACACCGGGCGCCGGACGGGTATCCCGTGAAAGGCAACGCCAGCGTCGGGGTGTATTACACGCCCGGCAGCACGCTCTACGAGGAGGCATCCGCCGAGATCTGGTTCGCCAGCGAGGATGTCGCACGCGCCAACGGCTTCACCAAGGGACAGTGACGCGCCGGCCCGGACCGCCGCGCAGCTAGCTTGGCTAGATCTTGCGGATCACGGTGACGACCTTGCCCAGCACCGCGGCGTCGTCGCCCGGAATCGGGTCGTAGGCGGGGTTGTGCGGCATCAGCCACACGTGACCGCCGGTGCGTTTGAACGTCTTGACGGTGGCCTCGCCGTCGATCATCGCCGCGACGATGTCGCCGTTGTCGGCGACGTTTTGCTGGCGCACCACCACCCAGTCGCCGTCGCAAATCGCCGCGTCGACCATGGAGTCCCCGACGACCCTCAGCAGGAACAGCGCACCCTCGCCCACCAGTTCCCGCGGCAGCGGAAAGACGTCTTCGACGGCCTCCTCGGCAAGGATCGGGCCACCGGCCGCGATGCGCCCGAGCACCGGGACAAAGGTCGGCTCCGGTAGCGCGTCCGAACCGGAAACCTCGGTGAGGACGGCGGGCGCTGCCGTCTCGTCGGCCCCGCGCACGTCGACGGCGCGTGGCCGATTCGGGTCTCGGCGCAGATAGCCCTTGCGCTCCAATGTGCGCAGTTGATGGGCTACCGACGAGGTGGAGGTGAGTCCCACCGCATCGCCGATCTCCCGGATGCTGGGCGGATAGCCGCGGCTGGTCACCGACGCGCGAATGACCTCCAAGATGGTTCGTTGTCGCTCGGTCAGTGCCGCATGCCGGGACTCCCGTCGACCGGTGCCCGGCTTGTCGCTGCTATCGCTCATAGCAGACGAATCTAGCCTTTTTCCGCTCACATTTCAAACATGTGTTCGACAGCGCGTCGTCGCGTTCGGTGTGCTGTCGGAGCCGGTGGGTACGGTGTGCCCCGGAGTACAACGATTCGATCACACGTTCGGAATTCGAACGGATGATCGACTATGTTCGAACGTGTGAGCGTCACATGTTCGACACGATCCGACAGGAGGAACCCCGATGACCGTCATCGAGACGATTCAAACCGCACCGACTCGCCCACGTCCGGTTCGGGTGCGGCCGGCCGGCCATCCGGGCCGGAGGCAGGGCCGGATACAAGGTCGGCCTTCGTCGAGGCCGGCCGGTGGGCGGCCACGTTACCGCGGCACCGGCGCGCTGATGTCCCTCGCCCCGCATCGGCCCCGGCCCATCACGCCGATGACGACGATCGGGCTGGCGTTGCTGGCGGCCGTGATCACGGTATGGCTGGGTCTGGTGGCGCAATTCGGCGAAACGCTGCACGGCGGGTCAGCCGGCACACCCGAGCGGCTCGCCGTGGTGCGTGTCGAACCGGGGGAGACGCTCACGCAGCTGGCGGCCCGGGTGGCGCCGGATGCACCGGCCGGTCAGGTGATCGAGCGGATCCGCGACCTCAACGATCTGGGCAGCACGGCGCTGGTTGCCGGGCAGACGCTGATCGCGCCGGTCGGCTGACGGCGGCGCTGTGCACGGCGGCAACCGGCCGATCCGCACGCTGTCGGGCCTGCGCGGCGGTGCGCGGGTACGCTCGACGCCTGGGAGCTGTCGGCACGGCGAAGGAGCGGTCATGCACTGTCCGTTCTGTCGCCATCCCGATTCCCGGGTGGTCGACTCGCGCGAGACCGACGAAGGTCAGGCGATCCGGCGCCGCAGGGCATGCCCGGAATGCGGGCGGCGATTCAGCACGGTGGAGACCGCGGTGTTGGCCGTGGTGAAGCGCAGCGGCGTCACCGAGCCGTTCAGCCGGGAGAAGGTCATCAGCGGCGTGCGACGGGCCTGCCAGGGCCGTCAGGTCGACGACGACGCGTTGAACCTGCTGGCCCAGCAGGTGGAAGACACCGTGCGCGCGAAGGGGCTGCCGGAGATTCCCAGCCACGAGGTCGGCCTGGCCATCCTCGGGCCGCTGCGCGACCTCGACGAGGTGGCGTACCTGCGATTCGCCTCGGTGTACCGATCTTTTTCCTCCGCAGAGGATTTCGAGCGGGAGATCAAGGCACTACGTAGCCATCGCACGGTGTCGGCACCCCAATAGTGCGCCCATAGTGCGCCCATAGTGCCCCGGTAGTCTGGCGATCATGCCCGCCGACCTGCATCCCGGCCTGGAAGCACTGGCGCCGCTACTGGGAACGTGGGCCGGTCGTGGCTCGGGTGAGTACCCGACCATCGAGCCGTTCGAGTACCTCGAAGAAGTCGTGTTCTCCCACGTCGGCAAGCCGTTTCTGGTCTACGGACAAAAGACCAGGGCGGCAACCGACGGCAGGCCGCTGCACACCGAGACGGGTTATCTCCGGGTGCCGCAGCCGGGCCAGATCGAGCTGGTCCTCGCCCATCCCACCGGAGTCACCGAAATCGAGGTCGGCACCTACACGCTGAGCGGTGACGTCATCGAGCTGGAGATGATCACCTCCTCGATCGGGCTGACCCCGACCGCCAAAGAGGTTTCGGCGCTTGGCCGTTCGTTCCGCCTCGACGGCGACGAGCTGTCCTACTCGGTGCGGATGGCCGCGGTGGGACAACCCTTGACGCATCACCTCAGCGCGGTGCTGCTCCGGCAAGGCTGAAAGGCGGGGTCTGCCGCCGGGTCGACCTCCTTTCCGATGACGTGCGTCACCCCGTCGTTGACGAGGCGACCGGCGACACCCACCCAGCCCCGCAGAGTGTGGATCGGCGTGCCCCGCTCGCGCAGCCACTCAGGTGGCGCTGCGTTCGTCGGAGCCCATCGCCTGCAGCACCGCAACCCGGGTGTCCCGCGGGCCGGTTACCGTACCCGCCCCACCACCGCTGCGCAGCAGCGCCCGCCGCACCTGCGGGTCGTAGGCGCTCGCCTCGGTGGTGTCGATGAAACGCTCGACGACTTCCACGAAGCGGTCGGGATCGTCGTGGAACGGGAAGTGCCCGGACCGCTCGAAAATCTCCAGCCGAGAACCGGGGATCGCTGCGTGCGCCATCCGCGCGTGACTGATCGGCACCACCACATCCTCGGTACCCCAAATGATTTGCACCGGAATCGATTCTGTCAAATAACACCGGTCCAGCATGGTGACTATCTGACCGCGCCAGTCCACCACCGACCGCAGCGTCCGGGTGAACGCCGTCGAGGCCGTCGGCTCGGGCAAATCTGCCAGGACCCGCAGCACGTCTGGGAGGTCGCGGCCCACTTTGGTCGACCCGAGAACCCGGCCGAGCACGCGCCCGGCGACCTGCACCGTGGGCAGCACCCAGGGCAGCCGCAGCAACGCCAACGCTTCGCCGCCCATGGGCAGTGAAGCCCAACGCAACACGATGTTGACGTCTTTGGTGACACCCCCGGTGCCGACCAGAATCAGCCGTTCGACCAGTTCCGGATACTGGTAAGCGAATTGCATCGCTACGCCGCCGCCCAGCGAATGGCCAACCACTGTGGCGTGCTCGATATCGAGCACCGCCAACAGATCGCGCATCCCGTTGGCGTAGGCCGCTACCGAGTAGTCGGCGCGCGGCTTGTCCGACTGCCCGTGGCCCAGCAGGTCGACGGCGATCACGGTGAACCGCTGGGCAAGCTTGGCCTGCACGGTTTCCCAGGTGGTGGAGTTGTCGCCGATCCCGTGGATCAACAAAATCACCGGCCCGGAGCCCGCGATCCGATAGGCACGTCGATAGCCGTGAATGGTGCGAAACGCCAGCGTGGGTGCCAGCTCGCGGACGGCCCGGAGGTTGGGTTTGCGCTCGGTCATGTCGACAACCTCGCTCTCGGGCCGGGGCACGGCGGTTAGGTCGGGTTGTCCTCGTCGAACTTCTTCTCTGCCTGTTGTGCCAGGAATCGTTCGAACTCCGCGCCCAGTTCTTCGCCGCTGGGCAGATCTCCGTCGTGCGTGAGCAGCGACCTGTTCTCCTGGGCGGCGACGAAAGCATCGTACTGGCGCTCGAGCGCCGCCACCACCTGAGCCACCTCGGGGGAAGCCGCGACCTGCTCGTCGATCTTGGCCCGGATGTCGGCGGCTGCCGCGGCCAGCGCCTGCAACGGCAGCTGCAACGACCCGGTCTTGGCGACTTGCTCCAGCAGCGCCTGAGCGGCGGCCGGATAGTCGGTCTGCGCCAGGTAGTGCGGCACATGCACGGTGAACCCGACGACTTCGTGCCCGTGCTGAGCCATCCGGTATTCCAGCAGGTTCGACGCGCTGCTGGGCACCTGGACCTCCGAGATCCACGGCGTGAAGTCGCTGATGAGCTCACGGTTGTTGGAATGGGCCGTCATGGTCACCGAGCGGGTGTGCGGAACCGCCATCGGAATGGTGCCCAACCCGATGGTCCGCCGCACGCCTAGGCGCTCGGCCAGCAGCCGCACAGCGGTGATGAAGCGCTCCCACTTCAAGTCCGGCTCCATGCCGGTCAGCAGCAGAAACGGCGTGCCGACGCTGTCGTGCAGCGCATACAGGCTCAGCTCCGGATCGTCGTAGTGAGTGAAGTGATCGGTCTTGAACGTCATCAGCGGCCGCCGCGAGCGGTAGTCCAGCAGCTCGTCGATCGCGAACGACGCCACCAGCTCGGTATCCAGGGTGTCCTTCAGGTGCGCCGCGGCCAGCCGGATGGCATGCCCGGCGTCAGAAAAGCCCTGCAAGGCGTGCACCAACACCGGTCCTCGGCCATCCGGCGACGACAACTGCGGCGCCGGGATCTCGAGCTCATACATGCCGCTCTGTTCGGGCTGGTAGTGCCGTCCCTGTTCGGGGGGCTGGTTGTGACCCATACTGGCTGCCTCCTCGCCACGGCGCGGTGTTCGCGCCGTGTCTAGCTAAGTCTGTCTGGCTAGTGTCTCTCCGATGGCGGGCGATAGATAACCCGACCCGCTGATCGGCTCACTCGGTTACTAGTTCAAAACACGGCCGGGCCAGGTCGAATTCCAGATCGGGAGACCCGTCGCGGTCGATTACGGCATGATCGCTAGCGATGCGTATCGTCGCGGTACCGGTTGGCTTGGCCGTGTTCCTGGCGGCCTGCGGTGGACACCCGGAGCCTGCGCCGGTCACCGGCACACCCCAACGACCCGTCGCGGACGCCGATGTTCGCGACAGCGCGGGCCCGGTGGCTCCCAGCCCGGCCGTGGGTGCGATCTTTCTCGGCGACGGCGATCTGCACACCTGCACCGGCGCGGTGCTGCACTCGCGCGGCGGCAACCTGGTGCTGACTGCGGCGCACTGTCTGCCCGGTGGTGCGCGGGCCAGCTTCGTCCCCGGCTTCTCGGGAGCGGCCGCGTCCACCGGCCGGTGGACGGTGGACGCCGTCTACCTGGACCCGCGCTGGGTGAGCGGTCACGATCCGCGTGCCGACTATGCGATCGCGCGGGTCAGCCGCCCCGGCGGCGGGTCGATCGAGGCGCAGGCCGGTTCGGCGTTGTCGCTGGGCACCGCCCCAGCGCCCGGGACCCCCGTCAGCGTCATCGGCTATCCGGCCGGGATCGCCGGCGGACCCATCGGCTGCCAGGCCAGGACCGAGATCACCGACGGGTATCCCGCCCTGCGCTGTGCCGGCCTGGTCGACGGCACCAGCGGCGCGCCGTGGATCACCGGTTCGACGGTGACCGGGGTGATCGGCGGCCGAGACGGCGGCGGCTGCGCCGAGCAGCTGTCCTATTCAGCGCCGTTCGACGAGCACACCGCCGCGTTGTTGGCCCGGGCGCAGGCCGGCGGACCCGGCGATGTCGCGCCGCACGGCTATGACGACCCGTGCGGTGGTTAAAGCGTGTCGGTCAGGCCTCGCTGCGGAACTGGTTGAGCGCGCGCACCTTGTTCTGCACGTCCAGCGCGGCGATCTTGTAGGCCTCGGAGAAGGTGGGATAGTTGAACACCGCGTCGACCAGGTAGTCGACGGTGCCTCCGCAGCCCATCACGGCCTGACCGATGTGCACCATCTCGGTGGCGTTGCTGCCGAAGATGTGCACCCCGAGCAGCGTGAGGTCGTCGGTGGAGACCAGCAGCTTGAGCATCCCGTAGGAGTCGCCGGCGATCTGGCCGCGGGCCAGCTCGCGGTAGCGGGCCACCCCGACCTCGTAGGGGATGGCCTGCTTGGTTAGTTCCACCTCGGTGGCGCCCACGTAGGAGACCTCGGGGATCGAGTAGATCCCGATTGGCTGCAGCTCGGTCATCCCGTCGGTGGGCTCGCCGAAGGCGTGATAGGCGGCCAGCCGGCCCTGGTCCATCGAGGTCGCCGCCAGCGCGGGGAAGCCGATCACGTCGCCGACGGCGTAGATGTGGTCGACCTTGGTCTGGAACTGTTCGTCGACGAAGATCCGCCCCCGGCTGTCGGCTTCCAGGCCGGCGTTGGCCAGGTCGAGGTCGTCGGTCTGGCCCTGCCTGCCCGCCGAGTACATCACCGTCTCGGCGGGAATCTGCTTGCCGCTGGCCAGGCTGGTCACGGTGCCTGCCGCGCCGACGTGCACCCCGGTCACCTCCTCGCCGAACCGGAACGTCACCGCCAGGTCGCGCAGGTGAAACTTCAGCGCCTCGACGATTTCCGGGTCGCAGAAATCCAGCATGGAGTCGCGTCTTTCGACGATGGTGACCTTGCTGCCCAGCGCGGCGAACATCGAGGCGTACTCGACACCGATGACGCCGCCGCCAACGACGACCATCGACGCCGGGATCGACTTGAGATCGAGGATGCCGTCGGAGTCGAGCACCCGGTCCTCGTCGAACTCGACCCCTGCCGGCCGGGCCGGCTTGGTCCCGGTGGCGATGATGATGTAGGTGCCGCTGACCGTGGTTCGCTCACCCCGGGAAGGGTCCGAGACGGCGAGGGTGTGCGGGTCGACGAAGCGACCGTGACCGGTGATCAGGTCGATCCGGTTGCGCATCAGCTGGTTGCGCACCACGTCGGCTTGCTTGCCGATCACATGCTGGGTTCGCGACAACAGGTCGGCGGGGGTGATCTTGTCTTTCACCCGGTAGCTGGCGCCGTAGAGCTCCCGCTGGTTCATGCCGGTGAGGTAGACCACCGCCTCGCGCAGCGTCTTCGACGGGATGGTGCCGGTATTGACGCAGACCCCGCCCAGCATCCGGCCGTGCTCGACGACGGCCACCGACTTGCCCAGCTTGGCGGCGGCGATCGCGGCCTTCTGACCACCCGGACCTGAACCGATGACGACGACGTCGTACTCCAACATCGCACCCATGAGATAGACACATACGCCGGTTCGCGCGTCCGCGCAGGCCGATCACGGCGAAACGCCGGTGCGCGATCCTGCACAGTCTCGACTTCATCCACAGCCGGGCGCGTGGCCGCTATCTGCCGTGCACTGCCTGACGGTGCCGGTTGCCAGCGTGCAGGGTATGACCACAGCTGGATCTGACTTCGTCCTGAACCGTCCCGGCGCACTGATCGCCGCCCTGCCCGCCGTTTTGGGTTTCGTGCCGGAAAAATCGCTGATCGTGGTGTCGATCGGCGACGGCGAACTGGGCGCGGTGCTGCGTGTCGACCTGTCGCCCGAGCTCACTGATCGCGTCGGGCAGCTCGCGGAGGTTGCCGCCGCGGCCCACCCGCAGGCCGCGGTCGCGGTGATCGTCGACGCCGACGGCGCCGCGTGCCCGGTGTGCGACGAGGAATACCGGCAACTGTGCGCGTCGCTGTGCGAGGAGTTGTCCCAGCGCGACATCGCGCTGTGGGCTGCCCACGTGGTCGACCGGGTGGCCCCCGGCGGGCACTGGCACTGCGTGGACGGCTGCGGTGCCGCCGGTGCGGTCGACGACCCGTCGGCGTCGCCGCTGGCCATGGCCGCCGTGCTGGACGGCCGACGCCTCTACCCGCGGCGCGCCGATTTACAGGCCGTCATCGCCGTCGACGAGGGGGCCGACAGCACCGAACTGGCCGCCGCACTCGAGCACCGCGCGACGGCCCGGGAGGCGGCCCATCGCGCGGACCCGGACGGCTCCTGCCGCCGCGACGTCGAGAACGCCATGGCCGCCGCCGCCCGGGTTGCCGACGGGCAACCGCTGGGCAACGCGGAGCTGGCCGCGCTGGGTTGCGCGCTGGCCGACCTGCAGGTCCGCGACACCCTTTATGCTCTCGCGGTCGGCGAGAACGCCGCCGAGGCCGAGTCGTTGTGGGCGCTGCTGGCCCGCAGGCTGCCCCCGCCGTGGCGGGTGGAGGCGCTGGTGCTGTTGGCGTTCAGCGCATATGCCCGCGGCGACGGGCCGCTGGCCGGAGTGTCGTTGGCGGCGGCGCTGTGCTGCGAGCCCGCCCACCGGATGGCCGGCATGCTGGACACGGCGTTGCAGTCGGGCCTGCGGCCCGAGTACATCCGCGAGCTTGCGGTCACCGGTTACCGACTGGCCAAGCGGCTGGGCGTGCACCTGCCGCCGCGACGGACGTTCGGTCAGCGCGCGGTGTAGCCGGCCCGGTTACTGCTATCGCGCTGCGCGCGCCGCATCGTCGACGAGCGCTGGCTAGACCTTTTCCACCTTGACCGCGTGGGCCATCTCGTACGGCAGGGTCACGTTCTCGTGGCCCGCGATCATGATCGTGACACCGCCGGCCGGGTTGGCCTGGACGGTCACCCGGGCGTTCGGGACGACGCCGGCGTCCTTGAGGCGGGTGAGCAGCTCGATGTCGCCCTGCACATGCTCGGTCAGCTGGCGCACCACCACCGCGACCGGCGACCCGGAAGGCAGCTCGGTGAGACGCACCAGGTTCGCGGCCCCTTCGCCGGAACCCGGCCCGACGCCCAGGTCTAACAACCCGGGAATCGGGTTGCCGAACGGCGACGTGGTGGGGTTGTCGAGCACCCGCACCAGCCGGCGTTCGACGTCTTCGCTCATCACGTGCTCCCACCGGCAGGCTTCGGCGTGCGCGTCTTCCCAGGGCAGGCCGATGACATCGACCAGCAGCCGTTCAGCGAGCCGGTGCTTGCGCATCACGGCGATGGCCAGCGCGCGGCCCTTGTCGGTGAGCTCCAGATGACGGTCGCCGGCCACATGAAGCAAGCCGTCGCGTTCCATCCGGGAGACCGTTTGGCTGACGGTGGGTCCGCTCTGCTCGAGACGCTCGGCAATCCGCGCGCGCAGCGGCGTCACGCCTTCTTCCTCGAGGTCGTAAATCGTCCGCAGGTACATTTCGGTGGTGTCGACCAGCTCGTTCATCTCGCACCCTCCATCGCCGCCGAGTCTACTTGGCGGCGACAGGAACGGCCTGCAAACACACTCGCGGGGTGATCGGAGACGACCGGAGATCACAACGTGCCCGCCGCAATGCGGCGGGCACGTTGCGATCTAGGCGGTCTAGCTGGCGTACGACCGCAGCCTGTCGGCGCGCTCGCCGTTGCGCAGCTTGGCCATCACCTCGCGCTCGATCTGGCGCACCCGCTCCCGCGACAGCCCGAACAGCTTGCCAATCTGGTCGAGGGTCCGCGGCTGCCCGTCGTCGAGACCGAAGCGCAACCGGATCACCTGGTGCTCGCGCTCGTCGAGCGTGGCTAGCACGCTGCGAATATCGGTGTGCAGCAACTCCGCGATCACCGCGTTCTCGGCAGACATCGCTTCGGCGTCTTCGATGAAATCACCCAGTGGGGCCTCTTCCTCCGAGCCGACGGGCATGTCGAGGCTAACCGGGTCGCGGCTGTGTTCCAACAGGTCGTTGATCTTGTCGACCGGAATACCCGATTCTGCGGCGAGTTCCTCGTCGGTGGCTTCACGGCCCAGGTTCTGGTGCATCTCCCGCTTGATCCGGGCGAGTTTGTTCACCTGCTCCACCAAGTGAACCGGCAACCGGATAGTGCGGCTTTGATCGGCCATCCCACGGGTGATGGCCTGCCGAATCCACCAGGTGGCATACGTGGAAAACTTGAATCCCTTTGTGTAGTCGAACTTTTCCATCGCGCGGATCAGCCCGAGGTTGCCCTCCTGAATGAGGTCCAGCAGTGGCATTCCCCGTCCGGTGTAACGCTTGGCCAGCGACACCACCAATCGCAGATTGGCTTCCAACAGGTGGCGGCGGGCTGCTTCGCCGTCGCGAACCACAGCTGCGAGGTCGCGTTTGCGGTTCTCGCCGAGCCGCTTGCGGGTTTCGAGCAGATGCTGGGCGTACAGCCCGGCCTCGATACGCTTGGCGAGGTCGACCTCGTCGGCGGCGTTGAGCAACGCCGTCTTGCCGATGCCGTTCAGATACACGCGCACCAAGTCTGCGGCGGGGCTTTGAGCATCCAGATCGGTGTCAACCCGGCTAGTGGTGGCATTTGCCATAGCGGCCTCCTGATCGGCTTGAACTGTCTTAGGGTGCAACGACCAACCCGAGTCAAGAGTTCCCGCTCGGCGCCTACCTCACACCCGCTGACGTGCACGAATGTCCGTACAGCCCTGTGAATGTGCTGAGAGTTGCAGCCCTCGGCGGGTTATCGGTAACCGGCGCCGTCCGCTCCCGGCCCGTCCTGATGTCCTGCCGGATGATCTTTTTGCTCGAGCGCGGGCCGCTCTGCCGTCGGGAACAGCGGGGTACGCCGCCGGGCATCGTCGAACCGGCGTGGTTCATCGGCGCGCCGGGGTGGTCGGTCGTTGGCGATCAACACGGCCATCCACGGCAACGGTATCGACGCGACCAGAATCAGCAGCGAAATCAGACCGTTGTGCCAGGCGCCGTAGGCCAGCGCGGCCAGCACCAGGGCGGGAATACGAAACGCCATCAAGGTCAAGTACTTGCGCACCCGCTGGCGATGCTGCTCCTCGTAGGAGGGCGCCGCGGCGGTGATGAGCACCGGCCGACCGTCGTCATCGAAACCCAGCTCCGAGCCGTGCTTCATTGACCCACTCTCCCACATCGTGGCGCCTTGCGGCTAATCCGGTTCCGGGCAGGTTCGCCGCCGGTTTCGGGCACAATATGGGGCATGCAGACCACCCAGACGATCGAACGCACCGATGCCGACGAACGCGTCGACGACGGGACCGGCAGCGATACCCCTAAATACTTTCACTACGTCAAGAAGGACAAGATCGCCGAGAGCGCTGTGATGGGCACGCATGTCGTGGCGCTGTGCGGTGAAGTGTTCCCGGTAACCCGGTCGCCCAAGCCCGGCTCGCCGGTCTGTCCGGACTGCAAGCGGATCTACGAAAGGCTCAAAAAGGGCTAGCAGCGGGTTCGCCGCGCACGCGTCACACAGGTCCGGCGTCCGCCCGGTCGCAGCACCTCGGATCGGCGATCGGCCCGGCGTGGCCGCGGGCCCGCATCCGCGCCGTCAGCCAGCGGCGCAACCGATGAGTGTGGGTGACTGGCGCCGGCCACTGCTCCTGGATCGCGGCATTGAGTTCGGCGCCCAGCATCACCGCAAACCCGCCGAAGAAGGCGAACAACAAGAACGCGATCGGTGTGGCCAGCGCACCATAGGTGTAGCCGGTGCTACTGATCCAGGCCAGGTAGATGCGCAGCCCAAGGGTGGCGATCAGGAACACCGCGGTGGCCAGCACCGCGCCGAACACCAGCCGGTGCGTCGGCAGCGCTTCCGGCAGCGCAACCCGGTACAAGATCACCACCGCGATCAGCAGCCCGCCGGTCAGCGCCGGGTAGTAGCCGATAGTGAGCCAGCTGTCCGGAATGAATTGGGCCACTTTGCGCGGGCCCAGCACCATCAGCGGCGCCGTGACGATCACGAACAGCAGCGTCACCAGATACAAAAACAGTGCAAAAAACCGCTGCCGCACCGGATGGCGCAACGGGGTCTGCCCGTGGGCTTCGACCACCGAGTCGACGAACGCCGAGATCGCCGATGATCCGGCCCACAGCGAGATGACGAAGCCCAGCGACACCACCTCGCCGCGGGCGCCCCGGTCGATATCGGCAATGGTCGGCTTGATGATCTCGTTGACCACGTTGTCCGGGACGAAGCTGTGCGCCATCGACACCAGGCGGTGCTCGACGGCCGGCAACGTGTCCGGGCCGAACAGCGGCGCGACGTAGGCGAGGCTGCCCAGCATTCCCAACAGCAACGGCGGCAAGGACAGCGCCGACCAGAACGCCGCCTGCGCTGACTCGGAAAAGATGGAGTCGTCCCAACTTTTCGACAGCGCCCGGCGGACAATGCGCCACACGTGATGACGCGACGGCCGCGGGGCCTGGCCGGTGACGACCAATTCCGGATTGCCGGCGGGCGAGCGGCTACTCAGGGGTCGAGCGGACTGACTTCGAGCACGGCGGTCAACTCGACGAGCTTGGCCTCGTGCTGGTTTGCGTGATGCTGACAGAAGAGCAGTTCGGCTCCAGAAGGCAACGTGGCCCGCACCCGGGCGGCAGCGCCGCACCGATCACAGCGATCAGCCCGCGTCAACTCCGGACTTGTCAAAGTTGCGTTCATAGCTACTCCGTTTTCGGCCTTATCTCCACTGTCCCAGATGCCGGGGCGTTTGGCCGTCTACCCCGAGGGATTGCCCGCTGTGTCGTTTCTCACCCGGGCGTTGGTAAGGCAAGGCCGATCGGGCAAGGTGGTCCCATGAACACCGCGGTGCTGGTGCACCTGTGCTCCCTGGGCGCCTGGTCAAGCGCACAGGCCAGCGGACAACTGTGGCCTGGATCGCTCTGTGAGGACGGTTTCATCCACCTTTCGGCGCCCGAGCACGTCCACCTCCCGGCCAATCGGCTCTTCCGCGGCCGCGACGACCTGGTGCTCTTGCAGATCGATCCAGACCGGCTGACTGCGCCGGTACGTTGGGAACCTGGTGTTGCAACGGATCCGGACTCGATGCTGTTCCCGCATCTGTACGGGCCGCTGCCGGTCGACGCGGTGATTAGCGTCACCCGCTACCGTCCGGGCCCGGGCGGCGACTTTGCGCCGGCCGAAAATCCCACTCAGTCCAGGTAGTCGCGCACTAGGGACCGGTTTACGCTGTGCTTGACCTGCGAAAATGCAGTTAGCAGGCAAGCGTAAAGCAGGCGAACATCTTGGACTGGCGAGGGCTCCGAAACGATGGCAGCGCAACCATGACCACCATCGACCACCCAGCCAGCTGTCGCCTCGCTGCGCGCCTGGCCGCGATCACCTGCTGCAAGCCGCGCTGGATGCCGCCTACGCCACCCCGCTGCTCACCGGCGCCCGCCAAGCCCGCGCCCGCGAACTCCTCGACCAGATCGACACGGCGATCAGCCACTGCGAGCGGCTGGCGGTCGACGTCGGGGGTAACCTCAGGGCCTCGCTTGCCGGGCTGGTAGCTGAACTCGGCGACATCCTCGCAGTTGAGTTGCAGGTTGACATGTTTTTCGGCCACATCAAAGCCGAGTGGCCGCATCTGGAAACCATCACCGACCCCGCCGTCCTGGAAGCCGAACTGGCAAGAGTACGAACCGAATACAGGACGGTTCGGCTCCACGAGTCAATCGGTTATGTCACCCCGACGACGAACACAGCGGTCGCGGCGAGGTCATCCGCCAGGCCCGCCGCGACGGACTCGAGCGCGCCTGGCAACGCCGCCTCAACTACCATCGCCACACCAACACCCCCACCGGGGAGACGTCATGCATTGGGTAGTTTTCGGAGCCGTCTCTGCTGTTAAGTCAGAAATACCTCAAGTACGAACACCGCTACCATCAAACGGTCACCTCAGCCGAGGTGGCGTGAGCCGAGAGTCTCCGACAGTTCCAGGACGGTTCAAACCATTCCTCTGTGATTCGCAAACCCCCAGTGTTTGCTGGTGGCTTTGTGGGCAGCAGTGGTACCGCCATCGGCGCAACGTTACGCGCCCGCCAAACGGGGCCAGCACGTCCTCAAATTACTCCTAACCTCGACACGTGACTTTTCCAGCACCCTGGGGTTATTGTGACCTCGAATCGGGTCACAGAGGATGGCACGCAACGCCCTATCGAGACGTGCCGTTAGTCGCGAAACAGGCGAGGGGAAACCAGCGAATGATCCACAGACTCGCCACGCTGATGGTCGGCTTTCTCGCCACAGGCGCACTACTAGCAGGGGCAGCTAACGCCGATCCGGATAATTCTTCGGCCAAAGTCGTTCGCAAGGGTGCGTTCTGCTCGTCGGCCAGCCTGGGAGACAGGGGGGTTTCATCGGCGGGGGAAAATTTGGTCTGCCAAGCCGATGGCAAGGGTAGGAATCGTTGGCTCTCCCTTCGCATAGGTGTGCTCTGCTCGTCGGCCAGCCTGGGAGACAGGGCGGTTTCGTCAGCGGGTGAAAACTTGGTCTGTCAAGGCGATGGCAACGGTCAGAATCGCTGGCTCCCAGAGCCGCCGTAGGAGGCCGCGAATTAAGGCACAGAGCAATTGTCAAAAGCTGCGGATTGAACGACCCGATGAGTTCGGGGACTTCGACAGTACTTCGGGCTCATCAGCCGCGGAGCCGGCCGCGCCGGGGCTCGGCGTGGCGGCCGGGGCGCGGCCGGGTTTCCCCACGTACCACGCGGCGCCCACAACGATCAGGAGGGCCACAATTGCCGCGGCGAACAGGATCGGCGCGGATGCGGCGAAGCAAGCGCGCCATGACGCGTCGGTGAGGGCGATTGATTCGTCCTCGTCCTCGGTCCACGCCAGCGCGCGGCCTCGGTGGGGGGCGGCAGAATCCGCGTCTCATCCGCGCAGGGCCCCGCGGCGGTTTCGTCCGGTATCTTTACCTCGCAAACTGCAAACTGGGCACCGACGGCGCGTGCGTCACGCCGCGGCGCGTACACCTCGTTAGTCGTTCCCATCCCGATCTGACAAGCTGCCAGATGCAGGAGCCATCTCCGTTTTACGCACACCCGTTAATCCTCCACCATGGCCGCTTTTTACTAGTCAATGGGATGGTGTCTGCCATTGCTTGACACCACCATGGTGCGAGCAGGCGCCGCGTCTGTTCTTACCGGACCAGCTGGTGCCATCGTTGCAGATAGCGCCGACCGGCGGCGCTGGGTTAACTCTTGTGGAGGGTGATGGTGGCGATGGTGGTGCGATGAACGCCGGCAGTGGGTTCACGGGTGCGGGTGGCGTTAAGCATTTAGGATGGCGCGCCAAGAGAATCGCGACGACAACTACGAGCACCACTATGATCGCCACCAGTGCACCGATAAGCACTTTTACGCGACTCGACATTCCGGTCTTTCCTTTACCGTTGCACCCCCATTGATTGATGGTCCCAAAACGTGGCCGTGAAATAAATGTGAATCAGAAAAGTCATAAACGCCAACTATCCGCCGCGAAGACGCCCGGCCAATCTCTGTGCCGCGTCAATGAGCCGGTAGCCCATTTCATCGGCCGACTGAGCGGCGGGATCTACTGACGTTTCCATCGGGTCGGGTCCTGGCCCTTTCGAGACCTAGGGTCATTGACCTGCCCTTTCGCCTGCCAGCAAAGTGCGCAGCGGATCACCAGCTCGCCGTGCAGCGCGGGGGGTTTCGGTCGCCTGCTCACAGCTCCTCCAATCCCAGCCCGCGCGCCTCGGCCGCGGCGCGTTGGGAAGCGGTGGCGCGGGTGTAGCGGTCGATCATGTCGCGGGTCGACCAGCCGGCCACGGCCATCAGTCCGCCCTCCGATCCGCCGGCGGCCAGCCAGCGGGATGCGGCGGTGTGCCGCAGCAGGTGCGGGTGGAAGTTGGTCAGCCCGGCCCGTTCGGCGCGGAACCTCAGCGCGGCGTGCAGCCTGTAATACTCCAGCGACTTGCCCCGGTCGCCGAGCCATAGCGCGTCCGTGTCGGCCAGGCGGTGGGTTCGGCGCAGGCGCAGGTAGCGGTCGATCGCCAAGCCGGTCTGCGGCCCGAATGGCGCTACTGACCCTTTGCCCCCCTTGCCGCGCCGCACCGTGACCAGGCCACGGGTCAGGTCGACGTCGGGGACCGCGAGGCCGCAAACCTCCCCGGCACGCATCCCGGTCTCGGCCATCAACCGCACGATGGCCTCATCGCGGCGGTCGCGGAACTCCCTGCCCCCGCACGCCTTGATCAGGGCGCGCATTTCGGCCTCGGTCAGCGACTCGGTCACCTTGGTGTCGAGCTTGGGCGTCTTGAGGCCGAGGAGGGGATCGGCGTCAATCTCGCCCTCCTCGACCAGCCACGCCGAGAAGCGGCGCACGGCGAGCTGGCGGGACCGCGCGGTGGCCGGCTCGGCGCCGGCGTCGAGCAGGTCGGCGATGAAACCTTTCATCAGGTCGCGCACCAGGGCGGGGGAGTGGCCGTGCTCGGCGCACCAGCGCAGGGACGCGCGCACCCCGTCGCCGTAGCTCTTGATGGTCTGCGGTGCTTTGCGCTCGGCGCGCAGCGCGAGTTCCCAGGAGGACAAAAGGGCGGCCAGGTCGAGGGGTGCAGCAAGAGCTATGAGACGGAGTTCTACTCAGTCCAGGTAGTCGCGCAAGACTTGGGATCGGCTGGGGTGACGCAACTTCGACATGGTCTTCGACTCGATCTGGCGGATCCGTTCCCGGGTCACGCCGTAGACCTGACCGATCTCGTCTAGGGTGCGGGGCTGGCCGTCGGTGAGCCCGAAGCGCAGCCGCACCACACCGGCCTCGCGTTCGGACAGTGTCTCCAGCACCGACTGCAGCTGGTCCTGCAGCAGGGTGAACGAGACCGCGTCGACGGCCACCACCGCCTCGCTGTCCTCGATGAAGTCGCCCAGCTGGCTATCGCCCTCGTCGCCGATGGTCTGGTCCAACGAGATCGGCTCGCGCGCATACTGCTGGATTTCCAGCACCTTTTCCGGTGTGATGTCCATCTCCTTGGCGAGCTCTTCGGGCGTGGGCTCGCGGCCCAGGTCCTGCAGCAGCTCACGCTGGATGCGGCCCAGCTTGTTGATCACCTCGACCATGTGTACCGGGATGCGGATGGTGCGGGCCTGGTCGGCCATCGCCCGGGTGATCGCCTGGCGTATCCACCACGTCGCGTAGGTGGAGAACTTGTACCCCTTGGTGTAGTCGAATTTCTCGACTGCGCGGATCAGACCCAGGTTGCCTTCCTGAATCAGGTCCAGAAAAGCCATACCCCGACCGGTGTAGCGCTTGGCCAGTGACACCACCAGCCGCAGATTGGCTTCCAGCAGGTGGTTTTTCGCGCGTTCGCCGTCCCGGCAGATCCACGCCATGTCACGGCGCTGGGCCGCGGGCAGCTTCTCGCCGCGCTCGGCCATCTCGGTCATCAACTGGGTTGCGTACAGGCCCGCCTCGATTCGTTTGGCCAGTTCGACCTCTTCTTCGGCGTTGAGCAACGCCACTTTGCCGATCTGCTTGAGGTACGCGCGCACCGAGTCCGCCGATGCGGTGAGCTCGGCGTCCTTGCGGGCCTGGCGCAATGCCTCCGACTCATCCTCGTCCCAAACGAAATCACCCGAGGCTTTGTCTTTTTCAGTGGGCTCGGCGATCTCCTCGTCCTCGTCGACGGAGTCCGCGGCGATCACCGGGGCTGCGGCCGCGTCGGCATCCTCGATGTCGGGCGGATCGAGGTCGGCGTCGGCGGACACCTCTTCCGCGAGGTCGTCGAGGCTCAGGGCGGTTTCCAGATCGATGTCTGGGACAGCCTCATCGATATCGGGTTCGGTGTCGAGGTCTTCGACGTCGAGGTCCTCGAGTACGTCTTCCTCGACGGGATCGGCCACCGGGCTCGCATCCGCGGGGCGATCCTTTGGTGCGGCGGGCTTGTGCGCGCGGCCACGGGTGGACGCTGATTTGGTGGCGCTGCCGTTAGCCGCTGTACCGCCCTTTTTCGACGCGCCGGCGCCGCCGGTCGACGTGGCGGATTCGGTGGGCGGCTTGGCGGCTCGCCTGGTTGTCTTGGTTGTCTTGGTGGTCCGTCGGGCCGGAGCGGCGTCTTCGGCGGACTTGGTCCCCGACCGTTTCGTCGCGGCTTTGCCGGGGGAGCTGGTGGCGCTGCGCTTCGCCGGCTCGTCTTTCACCGAGCTTGCCCTGGTCGCGGCCACGTAAACCCCTTCGGTCGGACTTACTCTCGGCGCCTGCGGGCGTGCACTACCGAAAGTGTGGGTATGTCGGATGTCGGTGTTCTGTCAGCGTGGACGCCGCTGTCAGTCGGGCGGCTGCCGCTGACCATTGTAACGACACCGCGGGGCCACACCGACTACGGCGCAAAAAAATGTCAATCGGTATGCCGCTGGGTGACGTCGCTCGTAGCGGCCATCGCCGCGCCGACGATTCCTGCGGTGTTCTGCAAGGCGGCGGGAACCACCGGGGTGCGGTTCTTCAGCAGCGGCACCCAGTGCTCGGCCTTGCGGCTGATCCCGCCGCCCGCGATGAACAGGTCCGGCCAAAACAGGTTCTCGATGGCGACCAGCACCTTCGTCACCTGCTTCGCCCATTTTTCGTACGTCAGGCCGCGCCGGTCACGCACCGACGACGCCGCCCTGTGCTCGGCCTCTTTGCCGTCGACCTCGAGGTGGCCCAATTCGGTGTTGGGCAGCAGTATCCCATTGTGAATGACCGCCGAGCCGATCCCGGTGCCGAAGGTCAGCAGCACCACCACCCCGGTCTTGTCTTTGCCCGCCCCGTAGCGCTCCTCGGCCAGCCCGGCCGCGTCGGCGTCGTTGAGGACGACGAGTTCTTGGCCGTTCAATTCCTTGGCGATGATGTCGTGCACGTTGCAGCCGATCCAGGACTTGTCCACATTGGCCGCGGTCTGCACGACACCGGCGGTGACCACGCCCGGATAGGTCACCCCCAGCGGGCCGGTCCATCCGAATTCTTTGACGACCGCCGCGACGGTCTTCGCGACCGCCGCGGGGGCGGCCGGCTGTGGTGTCGGCAGCTTGAACCGGTCACCGATCAGCTGTCCGGCGTCCAGGTCGACGATGCCACCCTTGATGCCGCTACCACCGACGTCGACTCCGAAACCGCGACGCTGCGGTGTGGGCCCGGACAAGTCCGCGGCCGGGTCGCTATCGGTCATGAGATCTCTCCTGGTCGAGGCTCGGGGTGTCGGCCCCAAACATTAGTGGGTCGGCGACGAGTTGGGGATCGGGTTGTCGGCTGCGTCGAGCTCACGGACTGTGCTGCGATAGACGTGTGATGACACCCGACAACCGGCCTGAGCACCTGCGATCAGTGGCCGAGGGGTTGGCAGCCGAAGCGGCCGCCTTTGTGCGGCGTCGCCGCGCCGAGGTGTTCGGCGCCGCCGCTCCGGCCCGGCACGATGACGCAGTGCGGACCAAGACAACCCCGACCGACCCGGTGACGATCGCCGATACCGAAACGGAGCGATTGCTGCGCGATCGGTTGGCGCAGTTGCGATCCGGCGATCCGGTTCTCGGCGAGGAAGGTGGTGGCCCGGCCGATCCCGACGCTGGCGACGGCACGGTCACCTGGGTGCTCGACCCGATCGACGGCACGGTGAATTTTGTCTACGACATCCCCGCCTACGCGGTGTCGGTGGCGGCTCAGGTCGACGGTGTGTCCGTCGCCGGTGCGGTCGCCGACGTCGTCGTCGGCCGGGTGTACTCGGCGGGCGCCGGTCTGGGTGCGCGTGTGACCGACGAACACGGGACCCACCCACTGCAGTGCACCGCGGTCGACGAATTGGCGATGGCGCTGCTGGGCACCGGATTCGGATACTCCAAGCAGCGCCGCACCGCCCAGGCGGCGCTACTGGCCCGGATGCTGCCGGTGGTGCGCGATGTGCGTCGTATCGGTTCTGCCGCGCTGGATTTGTGCATGGTCGCCGCCGGCCGGTTGGACGCCTACTACGAGCACGGACTCAATGTGTGGGATTGCGCGGCCGGAGCGCTGATCGCCGCGGAGGCCGGTGCCCGCGTGGTGTTGCCCGAGCCGGGCCTGACGGCCGGCGGCCCCGGCCCGGTGATCGCCGCGGCGCCCGGAATCGCCGACGAGTTGCTCGCCGCCCTGGAGCGATTCGACGGCTTGGCGCCCATCGCAAGCTGAGCCCGATCGCCGGCCGTCAGCAGGTGGTGGAGTGGATCTTGTGCAGCAGCGCCGGATCAGCCGGCTCGACCGCATCGGGACGCAAACCGGCGAGCACGGTGTCGATGTCACCGCTGTGCGCCAGCGTGGTGAAGTCGGTGCCCAGCGCCAGATCGACCGAGTCGTCGCTGCGATCGTCTTGGAACAACTCGGTGCACGGCGCCACCAGCCACACGGCCGCCGCCGCGGCCTGACCGGTCTCACCGAACCGGATCTGGCCCACGCAGTTCAGCTTGGCGCCGGCGTAGATCGGATCGTTGGCGGCAGTCGGCTGGGGGAATCCCAGGTCACGCAATGCGTCGGCGACGTCAGCGGCCTGACCGCCCCGCCCGCTGGCATTGAGGACGCGGACTCTGGTGTCGGCCAGTTTGGCCGGTAGCACGATCATCATGGTGCTGGGCGACACCAGCCTGCCCAGCTCGGGTCGGCCCTGACCCGGGCCCTCCGGCGGCAGATTGCACACGGCGGCCTCGTGGACCTCGGGTGGACGGCTCAGGGCGACCGTCCACACCACAGCGGCCGCCGCCAGCAGCACGATCAGCAGCATGACAGCGGGCCGCGAGTTGCGGCGCCGGAAAGGTCGACCGCGTTTGTCGAAAGCGGTGCCCTCGGTGATTTGTGCGACCACGTACGCACTCTAAACGGGAGGGTTAGGGCATGTGAGCCCCGTCGCTCCTCACCCGGCGGGTTTGGCGGCTTCCCCGAAGTTTCACCGACGACTGTTCCGGCGACGGCAGTGGTCACACGGCCAGCGCAACCACTTAGCCGAGGGGCGCAGCGGCGCTGTCTGCGGCAAGGCCGCTGGTGCCCGGGTGGCCGGATGCGCCGGTAGCGCCGGAGGCGCCGCCTTTCAGGCCGGACCCGCCAGATCCGCCGCTATTGCCGGTACCGGGGGCTCCGCCGGGTCCGCCGGGGCCGCCGTGGCCGATCTGGCCGGTGTCGGTGACGGTTCCCGCGCCGCCGTTGCCGCCGGTGCCGCCGTTGCCGCCGGCACCGCCGTGCCCGCCGGCCCCACCGTCGCCGGAGTGCCCCGACCCGC
>Ga0078972_1000415_pt1 | contig 176155 bp, 188 predicted proteins | sample YelNatPaOPGAMG01_FD_67568 | JGI IMG/M metagenome (GOLD analysis project Ga0078972, IMG submission 67568) | Hot spring thermophilic microbial communities from Obsidian Pool, Yellowstone National Park, USA - OP-RAMG-01 (SPADES assembly) (version 2) | ecosystem: Environmental > Aquatic > Thermal... | reverse complement strand
CTTCTGCGGAACTCGCAGTACCTGTCAATACTCGGAAGTTGCCGCTCATTTTTTCCATTGTACCCATGCAGCCATTTCTTTCCCCGGAAACTCTGGTGCGATACATCCGTCTTACGCCCGGGAAGGATCTCCGAATGCATGTCAAATTATGCACCTGATCCCAAAATGAGCTCCAACAATAGATATCCCCAATTCTGAACACTTAATTCTGTATTCCAGGACAAATGCGCTCTCTGCAGTTGCAGCAAATGCGCTCTACTCCGATGACGACCGCTTTCAGCATTCTCTTGCGCATTCGATGCGAAGTAGGTCATAGTTATAGCTATATTAATCACTACTGCAGTACGCTTTATGACTTGCGAACCATTGTTGGTTCTTCACATCAGGAGGAGTGCCCTCTCACCCGATCACTATACGATTGTGACAGTGGCATGCCGTCTCATCGGTACGCTGTTGCTCCCACATCCGTCCTTGAAGCAGCGGTCTGCGCTCCGAAGGCGCATCTCATTTTCATCACTAATAAACCTTACACAGGGGCCAAGACAGTCGACTTGAGGCCTCGCCTCCGTAACGCCTGGTCGATCAGATTAAGACTCAGTTCGTAAAGCTGATCTGCCTTGTCGATTGCGTACGTTGGTTCAATAACCTGCGGTTTCGTCTTCTATCCCCCATCCGTATATTTGCCACGCCACTGATAATACGAGCCCGAGTCCGACAACCGTCCCTGGGTCACCACTTCGGCTACACGGCATCCGGCCTCACCATTGGGAACGTATTGCTGAGTGATGTACTTCTGAAGAATCGGGAAGAATACGTAGCGGAACCAGCCACGCTTTTCGCGGAAGAGGTTGCTGTCGGCGACAAATCCCGGGAAAATCGCCACAGAGGTCACCCCGTCGCGGCCGTATCGATCACTGAGCGCCTTCATTGTCAGTACGTTCGCGGCTTTGGCGTCTTTGTAGGCTTTTGTGGGCTCAGACGGACCACTGCCCACTATGCCCGTCGTCTGCGGACCAAGCCCCGCGGCTAGACCAGACAAATCACCGAGACGAGCCTGCGGGGGGATCTTTCCCGGCAGCGAATTCGGCGAATGGGTCTGAGTCGTCAGAAACACAATGCGCCCGCGCGATATTTTCAGCTTCGGCAACAGCTCCCGACATAGAAGCAAATGGCTCAGATGGCATACCTGCATGGTTTCCTCGATGCCGTCCACCGTGAAACGCGGTTTCTTGTCCCGCGGATGCCAGATTGCGGCATTGCAGATCAGGGCATCCAGGTGATCGACGCGCGCCACACTTGACAGCTCTCTCACAAACTTTAGTACAGAGGCGAAATCAGCCTGACCACAACGGAGCACGGTATAGGCGTCCTTTAGAAGGTTCACGCTGTTTGCTGCGCGCTCCGCCCGGTCGACGTCACGACATGCCATGACGATGTGCCAGATGCACTTGTTGATCAGAGCGTGAGCTGCATACAGACCGACTCCAGAGCACGCGCCCGTGATCACGGCGATCTGCGACTGTTTCGGGCCATTACGAAGATGCAGCGCGTGGTGCCGGCGCGCTACAGGCGAACGCTGCATTACCAAAGGAAGAGGACGCTGGCGGTGGTGACGATGTCCAGCTGCGAAGCAACCGTCACGAGCGGTACCCAGTGCGAACGGTGCTTTACGTACAGCAGGTGAGCGAACTACTCTTTAGCCCTGGTACAGCGGATCAGAGACAAACATGCCTTGTACTTTCTTGGGTTAGGTCGTCTCCGTGCGAAAGCTGCCGATCACGTCATGGGCTAGAATCGATCGCGTAAGTGTGCGTATCCAGTCAAAAACCTGTTTTGCGTAGCTGCACGAGTGATCTTCCGTCGAGTGGTGCAGATGCCAACCTCAATCTCCGTAGACTGTCTAACTTGGAGCACAACCCGCACAAGCGCTCAACGTCAATCTCAGAAACTAGGTTAAACTCGCAGTTTTCCGAGCAACAATCTCGTCAGTACTAGTCGCAATGCGTTCCGCAACGTTGAGTTCAAAGATCACAATGATCGTTGAGGAACGTCGCTGCAGCTCACCGATGAATAACGTAGAGGAGGTACAAGGGACTAACATCCGGTGGTAGTTTTTTTGGAAGCGCCTGCACGTCAGTTGGACACGTCACGTCTAGGGCGGGTCACTCGCCACTACTGTACACGGCCGACGACGATGTTTTTCTTTTCAAGGGCATTTGTAGTTGGTTGTGTCGCTTCCGGGCTCGCTGTACTGGTTAGGCTCTTGAATCTAATCTTATAGAGTAGATCAGAATACAGTATGTGCTTTTGTCGGATGCCTCGATCGTTCAAGGCGAGATGCAATGCTCAAACGTCGTGGCAGATATAGATGCAATATGTTAGCTACGCCTCTGCCAAGATCACCGGATCAATTGACGTAGCGGGGACCATAAGTTAGACAACGAAGCAGCATGGCAATGACCTGAGCTCTCATCAGTACCAGCCCCTGACGCAGGAAAGAAGCACAATTCAGGCCAGTTCTTTATTCCGGTGTCCGTGCAGGATGCATAGCAAGCCTAGGGAATAAACTTATATCCGTGTTCGAGAACACTACCGTACCTATTACGGTTACGACCAATACAACTGAAGAAACTCTTATTGAGTAGAGTGTTGCATATCTTATCCACACAAGTGCAAGCCGCAGAGGAAGATACGCGTGTGATAGAAGCATCGCGGGGTATCGTTCCAGGCCCCTGCATCCCCTTGTCTGGCAGGGCAGTGCTGCGATGGGCAGCCGCGTCGGCACCAGCGACATAACCTATAGCAAGAGTGCATTCTACGGGAGTTTCCAGTCTACGATACCTTATGTTTTGCGGCAGTGCGATGCGAACACGCATGTGCCAAGGCGGGGTGTCGGACACGTGTCCTTCATCGATCGGAGTAGCGTTTCGCGCAGTGCACGCATCGCGCTCGGTGAGTGCACCTCGGGGATCAGACAGACATGAGACACGACGCGCGTGCCGCTGTTCAAGGGAAACGTGATCTCGATCAGAAGCGTGTTGTTCAGCTGTAAAAAGTTGGATTTCCGTTGAGGACATAGCAAAGTAGAGTTTTCCTTTCGTTTTTGTTCCGAAATTAAACCAGACTAGTCAAGTGTTTTTTCGCTGTATATAACAGAAGCGTTCAAAGAGCGTTCTTTTCAAAAAAAGGAAAGCTATCACAGAGCAAGTCCACGATCCTGGAGGCCCAGGTTCGCAGGCTGCCAGAAAAAGAACATAAAACGGTGTCGAGTCCCGAAGAAAAGGAAGAGAAGAAGGACCGAAAGCAGGAGGCCCTAGGTCGAAGGCGGCAAGAAAGACGACTGTACGACGAGAATATGGTGAAAACTTTCTTTCTTGGACATATCAAGGATCCCTGTAGGGAAAAGTTGCGAGACGCTATCGAAAAACGTGTTGACTCGTACTCCAAGAGTATTGTCAAGACGTCGTCAGGACTTATGCATTTGGCGAGGGAGATGTATCGCGACGTAACGCAAATGGAAACAGTCGATGTTCCTGACGAGTTCTTCGATAAGACGTGTATTCGACACCTGATGTTTGGTACAGCGGAAGCGCGGAGGGAAACTCAGCTAGTGTATGACCTCCACGAAAACTTCGCGGAATTCCGCTTCGAGGGTACCCGATACAGGGATGAATGTTGTATTTACGAATACAGGGCAATGGGGTGCCTCATGAATGTGAGGAACCTTAAGATCTTAAACGTCTTTTTGTTCATGATACGCGTCTTCTTTGCGCTCTACCCGTGCCTTTTTCGGGAAGGGATTCGGGGAATCATCGATGGTATCAAGAACGATTCCCAGCATGAACAGGATATGAAATTCGTCGACAAGAGGACATCACGGAGGAGAAAGAACGAGGCTTCTGTTATCCGCTCGACTATTTAAAGGCATCGTTCGGTCTTGGAGCTTGGCACCCCAAGAGAAACACTTTCAGACAGGAGAAAAGAAGAGAGATGTTCCCCCCTCATCCTGCCTTACTTCATGTTTTTTGACCGAGAACTCCGACGTAAGGCCCAAATAGAGCTAAGTGTGGAAAAAATGACGGGTGGGAGAAACGCCATTGAAGTGGTTTTCCAGAAGCGCTTCAATTTCCTTTTTTATGCGAGTTCAAGTCGCATTTTGTGATTATCGACTGTAGACGCCTTTTACGACTTCATGAAGGAGATCTGTTTAGAGCTCCATGTAATAAACCAAGAGGTCATCGGCGAAGACAGGGACACCGACTAGAAGATTATTTTCGATATCACGTGTCTCGAACCGGCCAAAAAAGGTATTCACGCGGACAATCGATTACGATATCGTATACATAAGTGTACATTATATGCGGTTGCAGGCACTTCATCCTATCCCGTCTTCGTTATCGCCCTTGCCGAAGCACGAAAACAAGAAGACGGGCCGCGAAACGCATAGTCCCCATGAAAACGGCTTTGTCGTCGGCCTTAGCCCCTGAAACACGAGTATCATGACCATTGCTGTACCCAAGCGTGGGTACGATGGCACTGACGGAAACTCACGTCAGAAAGACAGCAGGATTTTGAGGATCTCGCGAGAGAAATACTACCAAGAAGCGGGAATCATGAATGCAAGCAAGAATATTGAGACATGGAATGCAGAAATGAAGGATCTCCTGGAATCTTTGAGCGAGGTGACGAGCCGAGAAGCGGACTTTGAAGATCCTCGGAAATTGATAGAAGGTTCGCGTTGCTCATTAGGAGGTACTGTCGAAAGAATATACAATGCCCCGGTGGGCTCGGTTGCGAATGAATCTGGACTGTGGTAAGCAGCGGGCATTTGCGAATTGTTTCAGTCAGTTGTGCCCTGAAGGAGGATCAGAGTCAGATGCTCATTGTAGCGTATGGGGCAGGGCGCTGGAAGACCCAAAAAAGGTTTACGCCAGCTCCATCGACAAGAACATATAAGGAGTGCGCAAGGCGATTCGTTACGATATAAGTAGATGAGCTTCGAATGACCTATACACACCATAAAGTGGGGTGCACACTTCAGAGAGTGGAGATGGAAAAGTGCCAGCGGAGCCCTGAGGAAACAGCAAAGTACGGACAGCTGACGGAAGAGCAAATGGAAAGAAGAGCCAAGTTCGTGGACTAGTTGCATTAGTGAGTACAACCCGCAACGGCACGAAACAGATAGAGTTTGTGGATCGAGACTTTAACGCCGCCATCAATGGAAGGAAATGCGCGGTGCTGGAGAAAAGACCTCCAAAGTGGACACGAGGGATCTTTATTGGACAACCTCTCAGAGTCGAACTATATGAGAAAAAAATTGGAAGCAGTCGTGGGTGGCCGGTCGAGAAAGACTGAGATGCGTTTGCACGTCAGCTGGAGACTTCTTGTCTAGGGCGCCGGTCACCACTACTGTACACCGCTGGCGGCTACAACGTTATTCTTTTCAAAGACGTTTGTTTCCAGGGATGAATACTGAGCGTCCACAGCAGCACACCTCTCCTTCGAATGCCTCTAGTTCATGAAACCGACACAACCCGGCTCGCCGCATAGACATGGGATTTTCATCGCATTGTCTACGTCGAACATGTAGTTGTAGGTCAGCTCCTCGCCGCGTTTAATCGCTCGAGCGCTGCGAATAACAATCACATCCTGCTTCGGTTCGTCGCTGATTCGCAGGATTTCGCTGTAGCAATTCGGACGACAAGAATGGTTAATATAGCGTGCGACGCTCCCAATCATTGTCGCGTCAATCACCCAATCAGCATCTATACGAAACATGTAGCACCCAATGCCACGGCGCTCGTAGTGGCGCTCCCGAACGTCGGCCACTGGTGAGGCAATCCGCTCTCCAGCGTACTCAACGATCATCTGATCGGCTTGGAGGTCACAGCGCGCAAACAAACCGAACCCGTGGATTCGAGAGCGCAACGGAACACAGTACTTGCGGTGTTCGAGCTGCATCTGTCGATACAGCCGACGATCAGTTGCCGTTGCGGAGACTACTCGCCAGGCGTCTCGCCTTGGAGGCACACGATCCTGCTCTGGACGTGATCGCAGTGCGCTGCACGCCCGCTCTGCAGACCCCGGGATACCGGATGCAGCTGATCGCTGTGCAAGGAGCGGGTCATATGCTGCTCCCGCTACCGCACGCTCAAACACTTCCAAAGATCGATGCACAGGTGCAAGCTTACTCCATTTTGACTCGTTACTCGGGCGCAAGTACAGGGAACAACGTGCTGCGCCCGCGGATCGCGCTGTCGGGGATGCACCTCCGACGTCGTGGTCCGGAGAGGTATCCGCGGGCACCGACGCCAACATGCTCGTGGCTAGGTGCTGCACCAGCACCGGCACAGGGCAAAAGAAGCGCTCCGCAAGTGCCTGACGTTCTTCTGTCGATCGTTCAGCGATGCACTTGGTGAAAAGATGCGCCAAGCGCGCCGGAAGACGCGCTGCCCACAACCGCAGCACACGGGATATCATCTGGTGCCATAGCGCAGTGATGCACACGCCACTTAACCGATCGTGCGGTGCATCCAGAGCGCACAGCGAGTACCGCGGCTCGTGCGCTACGTCCGCTGTGCAACTGATAAAGTAAAGCGTTCGTTCAAAGGGTCGGATCATACTCCAAAAGCGCCGCGCTAGGTAACAATCTGGCGGCAGTCGCCACTGAGCTTCTGTCGCTTCCAGCGATGTGCAGTCCAGCGCACCGTAATCGAGCAGTGTCCAGGCACCGACTCGCAATGCTGGTCTCGCATTTAGCGACAACCCGCGTACATCCGACGGCAAAGAGTGACCCATACTCGAAAAGGGAAAACTCCACCCCGAGGGTGCAAGTCCAGCTGTCGCCTCGCGACCAAGCAGCGAGCGATGCTTCCAACACCAGCACAGGCTGCGATGATCGGAGCATTCCCACATAGCATCAGCACCAGCAGCGTTAGCATGTGTCGCTACACAGCGTACGTGAAAGACTTGGGTACAGCCCAAAAAAGAGCAGAACACAGAGGCACCCGTACGACGACACACAGAACACTTTCTGGACAAGGCAGCTTGTATCGTGCGAGAAAGGCCGGCTCCCGTTTGCGTCGACAGCGCCAAACAGCCCATGTGAATCCAGCGCAGGGTGCTTTCGGAGAGTCGCAATGGCACCAGACATCCGAGCTGCGCGCTTTCACCTCGCTCGGGGCAAGCACATAGCGCACAACGCCGACAATCGGGAACCGCACAGAGACGCGACCACACTAGGTGCTCTGCTTGTAACGCATCCGGTGTAGCATGTGGCGCTTGAACCCCAAACGAGGCGGATACACGCTGGCCCAGCGCCCGGCAGACAGTGCCTTCAGGTACTGGGTCACGAGTTCCGTATTGGCTTAGTGAGGTATCGTTCCCCATCAAACGCACCGTGTTCTCCTGCACTCCAGTTTCTGCTTCACTATTCGCAAGCATCATGTGCGCATCGATATACACCGAGTTTTGCGAATGAAGATGTTCTGCTTCGAAGGAGTTTTCCTGCTTCATCACGAGCGGCGTCCGATCGGTGCCCTCTATCCGCGTACCTGAGGCCAAGTGCGAAGCGAACGCTCCGTCTTGCACGCTCGTCAAAGCGCACGCGCCCAATGGTAGCTGTGCCTCGCACGATACATACGGCAACCGCGTTCCCGCGAGGCAGTCTCGTAAAGGGTCTGCGCACTCAGATTCCATAGCGTCCGCATTGCACGCTAGAAGAGGTGCCTCAGAGACACGCCCCTGGCCTGAGGAGCTGCTCACCTTCGGCGAACGTGAGCAAGCAGGGCCCGTTGCCGCCAGCGTACCGGGAACATGCTGTCGCTTGACCTGATCGCCAGGAAGCGTACTGGTTGCGTTCGAGGTTGCTGCTGCTGCTGCTGCTGCTGCTTCACAATCACCGCAAAGCAGCAGTGGCATAGCACCGCCGTGGCCGCTATCCAGCCGCCGACCGCAGACAACGCACGGTACGGACGAGAGCGTCAGCAGCCACGGAGGCTCCTGAACGGAACTTGGCTCACCACGCTGCAGAACTTGCATCGAATCCCGTTTCCATGCATTCGATTCTGAGGCATACTGTCCCGTGTTCTTTGACGCAACGGCTGCATAGGTGCCCGCCTCCTGTTCGACACCGGCTCTGTACGAATTCCTCGGCAAAGGCAAAGCACGTCCAGGGGTATCCACCTCCGGATAAGGAACGCGCTCCGAGCCTCCGCCTCCGGTGATGCGTCGAGAAGCGGCAAAAGAAGCAGCGCCGGCAGCAGCGAACGACACAGGTGGCCTGCGCTTCACAGCGCCAAACGCGGAGGAGTCAGGTACGGCCTCGTTATCCATACAGGGCGCTTGCATCGAGTGATCGACCTCCAGAGGCACCTCCGAGTCGTTATGCTCGGTTCCTGTGTTCCATAGAACCTGTTCGGACCGTTCTATACTGGATTCGGTTGGTGTTCCTTGACGATCCGCAGGGTGACAGGATGATTCTGCTTCAGGTACAGATGGCAGTGGTATGGAGACGGCGCAGCTGGTACAATTCGGGATCACGCGAATCGGACCCAAGTCCAGCAGATGCAGCCGACCTGAAGACGACTCGTACTGCTGCTCTTGATGCTGGCATTCCGCGTGATACGCCTCGCCACAAAGCCAGCAAAAGAGCGCCGATGCGCCTGATTCGTCCACGGTGCCATGACACAGCGCGCAAACATCCCGCTCGAGCGGAATCAGAATTCGGCAAGGAATCAGCGGATCGACTTGAGGTTGAGGAGGTACTTCCCAGTCGAGCACACCCATCATCTGGGCGTTAGTCTGGTACTCGAGTTGTGCGCGCTCATCGTGGACAACGGAGCGATCATGGCAGCCTGAGTCGATGCGTTCGCTTGGCGTTCGACACGGTGCAACGAACAGACTACCCGGCTTGCCCGGGACGTTACTTTCGGAAGCAGTCACCTGAGAGCCTGCAGCTGGCGCCGTCTCTGTGGCAGCGGCCGCGGACAGCGACATCTGGACAAGACTGGTACCCTCGGATGGAGTAGATGCAGTCATCAGAGCGTCTGTAGTGACAGCGGATACTCGCTTTGCCCTCTTGGTCCCATCCGGGCGTGAATGCAACCGAGAGCGTTCGAGTGCCTCCAGCGTGCGCTCCGCAAACGTTACCCAGGACAATGGCTCACAGTCACCGAACTGAAGCTCTCGTGTGAGCTCCCACAAGCGGTAATTCTCCTGCTCCGTAGTGGCCTCCGAGTGGTGACGACGCTTCCTTTGCCTGCCGGTCACCGAATTGCGCTTACCAAGTGCATCATCACCGCGAAACTGAACCTGGGCAACAACACTGCCTCGAGGTGTCTGCAGTGCAGTATCCTGCGGAACCTGCCGGGAAGCGCGCTCCCCGTTTGCTGATTCCCCTCTGCCGAAACGTACACCGCCGTGCTGCTGCAGTTTCCTCGAAAAGTTTAGCCGCATCACAGCGCTTACCTGGGACGCTCCAGTCTCCTGCCCCACTGAGTGGCCGACTTGTCTAGAGGAGAGCGCGTTTTTGGAGTCCCCGGAAGCGCCGCCACCAGCACCGGAAGGACCGGTGTGCGTCGTCACCTCTCGATCGTACACCTCGACGGGTACCGAACAACGCGAGACATTCCTCGACTGCCCTGTACGAGCGCCGTAACTCGGTTCAATGGTACACTCGGACGCGCATGAGGCTCGAAGCTCCGCAAAATCCTTCACAGCGCTTTCGTTCGATGCAGCGGGACTGCTGGTCAGCGCAGATGCCAAGTGAGCTCGCTCCGGCGATGTTACAGCATCTTGTTGCTGCAAGCGTCGACGAGAAGCTGTATTGACAAGGTGCGTATCCGGACAAGCGTCCGGACGGCGTTTCCTGGACTTTGTGGGTCGTCTCGCTCGCACAGGGACCGTTTCAATCGCCAAAAATGGACTGTGGAGCTGGAGATCAGAGCGCTTACCACCATCTCCACCACTGCGAGGTTGTTTGTCGGGATTGTATGTGGCCAGAGGGCGAAGTCGCTCGCCCTGGTGTTCCATGTTCGCAGGCGAGACTTCCGGGACACGCTGGACAAGAGCGGCGTCAGTTTGTATTTTCTTCATAATCAAGCGCTTTCTCTTGGTGCTCGCATCGTCACAAGTGTTTTGCTGCATCAGCGGCGTCTGTGAATACCAACTAGCAGGCGCAGCTAGCGAGCCAATGATATGAGAAACCTCCCGGCATACGCGAGACTTGCGCTGCGGGTGCCTCTTCCATGCAGGTCCACGGTTTGCTGGAGACGGCACTGCTGGCGTCGCGGTTGCCAGTCCGGTATGGCGGTGGCGGTATTGCTTCCGCCCGGTTGCTGTTTGAACAGCGTGCCCGGTATCCATGCCGTGCTCATTGTACACCTGCAAAGCGTCACGGCTATCGTTGTGCTCGATTTGCTTCCAATCGCGGGCACCAGACTGTCGTCCGCGACTTGTCCATGAATGCGTAGACACTGCTTGAGCATTCTCGACATCTGCTGCTCCGTTGCCGCGCTTCAAGCGCCGCTGCGACGGCGCTCTACGAGCGCTTCGCTCAGAAGACGCTTTGGTTGATTCTGGGGGTGCACTTGCCGTTTCATCCCGACGTTTTGCAGCCAGATGCTGTCGATCCTTTGCAGTGGACACGCTCGCATCAATGCATCCATTCGGGGATGCGTCTCTTCGAACAGCACGGCCCTTGACAGCCTCTAACTGAACCAGCAGATTAGCGCTGGCCGGCACATCGAGCGTGGCAAGCTCCGAGCCCCTAAAAAAGCCACATTCCTCAGCGTCCTTCCGGTGAAGACAACAAAAAACCTGTCGTCGTCGCTTACACACAGCAGCGCCTACTTTCAGTGCACAGCGCAGGTGGTAGTACGTCCAGCAGGTTCTCGGACTGCGGTAAGCGCAGGTGATGGTCCCACCGGGTTGTCCACAAACACTGCAGCGAATCGAGTTGCCCCGACGCACGACAGAGCCCACCAGGAGCTCATCGATTTCGTTTCGACCCTGACACTCGGCACTGAAGCGCACACACTCTTCATGTACATAAATAGGTTTCTTTGCTGGTGGTTTGGGTTTCAGTGGCCCCAGTAACTTACCTTCTATACCGCTTGCGTCCTGGTCTAGGCCGCACAGTGCACAGCGTACGCTATCCGCAACGTGCGCTCCATTCTTCCGTCGACGAGGATTCGCCGGAAACAACTCAGACTTTGACCTTGGACAGAGGCGTCGTGGCATCGACGCCAGCACAAGTGCTAGCGTCAATTGCGGACTTCGCTTCCTCCCGACACGTTTAGGTACAAGTAGCCAACTACCTGACAACAGCGAGACCTAGAGTTTAACGAAAACGCAGCACACGTCAACTCCAGTGGACTCAACTGCGCTCCAAGTACCGAGCGATACCAACAGACCTGCACTTGATCAGGTCCTCCCTGTATACCACCAAAGTCTGGAGGTTTTCCCCAGACCAAACGACACCACGACAACCCGTAGAGGCGAATAGCGCGCGCAAAGCCTTTCTTGCCGCTTCGTACTCGGCAGTGCGGCGCCAAAAGGGTACGCGCTGAACCTGCAACTGCGTCGCCTTTGCTGGGCAGCGATATATGCGCTTTGCCCAGCTTTTGGCACTGGACAGGTCTCCGGGCACGCTGTTTTGCAGTTCAAGGGCCAACATCGGCACGGACGCTGTGCAACAGCGGCACTTGGGGCCTAACGCTGTCCTCCCGTGACTGGCACGACCCCGGACTGGTTTGCGCTTTTCGAAGATGCAATCTACGGGGAATACGCTCCTCGGACGCAGCTGCAGGTTACTGCGACTGCGACTGCAGTTGCATAATCATCATCGTCCACAACAGCAGCAGCAGCAACAGTCGATTCGTCTGATTCACCGCACAATACCTTCATGGAACAGACATGGCGGAGCCAAGTCAAGCGAGAGCTACGCGCGCACCCGTGAACGACGAGGTGCTCGCTACTCATCGGTAACGAGCTGGCAGGCCAAGTGCTTGCCATCACTGCGCGGTGCTCCAGGACGACGCAACAGCCGCTGGGCCTCTGTGCTGAACTCCGCTCTACTATTTGTGTCTGGTGCACTGGTCGTAACTCTGCCCAGCTGGTGTAGCACCGAGTGGTGGCGGTTGCCACTCGGCTCCTTCTGGAAACGCTTTCAAGCACAGGCGGCAGCGCTTGGTGACGCGCTGAGCGCTGAGGCGTCCGCGGCACAACCTGAAGCGAGCGCTGGACTTCCGAGTATACGCGATAAGCCGCTGACGCGCTTCGCAATCGCAGACGCGGCAGCTCGTGTTGCCCCGGCAGTTGTCAACATCACCGTCACGGTATCGACGGGTGATCGCTGGCTCTTTGGACCTTTTGCGCCTCCGACAACGCTCGCCCAGTCCACTGGTTCGGGATTCATCTTCGACAGTAACGAGGGACTGGTGCTCACCAATGCACATGTTGTTGCGGAAATGCGCAACGCACCCCAGACGAGTGCGTTGACGGTTACGCTGCAGGATGGACGCTCTTTCTCGGGTGCCGTCGAGAGCGTCGATGCACTCACGGATCTCGCCATCGTTCGAATTCTGGACCCGGGAACAGACTTGCCGGCAGCCGAATTGGGTGAGTCGAGCGCGTTACGAACTGGCGAATGGGTGATTGCTGTTGGGAGTCCATTGATGCTTGCGAACACAGTGACCTGCGGGATTGTGAGCGCGACCAACAGAGAGGGTTTCGAGATTGGCTTTCCAGTGGGAGCGCCGCGGTTGGCCTTTATTCAGACGGATGCGGCGATCAATATCGGCAACAGTGGTGGCCCTCTGGTGAATCTCGACGGTCAGGTGATTGGGATTAACACGCTGAAAGCGCTCAGTTCGGATGGGATCTCGTTTGCACTGCCCATTGATCTCGCCAAGGAGGTAATCCGGCAGCTACGCCAGCACGGTCGAGTGGTGCGTCCGTTTCTAGGCCTCAAACTACTCACGCTGACACCGGCGCTTGCCGAGGAATTACGACGACGTTCGAGCAGCGGCTTTCCGCCCGATGTGAACGAGGGCGTATGTGTGCCGCAGGTTCTCCCGGGTGGACCGGCGGAGCGCGGTGGACTTCGCGCTGGTGACGTGATCGTTGCCATCGATGGACAACCTGTTCGTAGCACCCGCGAGATCTTGGATCTGCTGGGGAATCGGGTAGGACATGCGATCGAGTTTACAGTGATTCGCGGACGTAGAGGCCAGCGAATCACGCTGCAGATTACGCCAGAGCAAGCCAAAGGCTGACTGCGACTGTCCGAGCGAGCCCGTACAGCAGCCTGAAGCAGAACATAGACCTCGAGGCCTGCCGCACAGTCCTCTTGCTTTCCGTTGCAGCGGTGGCGGCGGCGGCGGCGGCGGCGGTGGCGGCGGCAGGTTCAGCACCTGATATGAACTGCGGCACACGAGCCGGGTAACCACAATGATCTCATCTGGTGTATTCATGCCTTGATCCACAGGCTTTTTTCGACACACCTGAGCGGGCCCACCGGATGGGTTTGTGCGAAAATCCCAGCGGATTCGAACGCAGCCGCGTTTTTGCAGAACGTGGCACGCTGTCCAGGCAGATGCTTGCAAGGCGGAAAACTTTCAGATCGTTACCGTGCAACTGCCGCTCAGTACCCTGACCCGCTGAGCAACGACCTCGCAGCCAAGCCACAGCGGCTGGAAGCGCATTTGTGCGTTCCAGCACTGCACCATGAATCGACAGAACGACGTGCACACAAGACATCAGCGCCAGCTGCTACAGTACCACCTCCGTATCGATGCTGCCATCGTGTATGCAGCGCGCATGCTGCTTTGAACATTGAAGAGCACGCTGCTGGCGCTGGTGCGTCTCATGCACCCAGTCCGCCTGGTGCTCTGGAACTCGCCTCTGGCAGGATCCTATCGAACACAGCGCCTGATGCGTACCCTGTGCATATCCCGACACCACCGATCTTTTCCGCAAACAAAGGTGCGCGCTACACAACGGATGCACGATCGAGGTCGTCATCCGGACACGTGTCCACAACGACACGCATGACGCAGGATGCGTGCGCGCCGCCTCATCAGCCACCGCGGAGACGCACACACGACCTCCTTCGCTACCACGCTTCGACTGTGTTGAGCATGGTGCGGGATCCCGCTCGACGCTGGTATGCAGCCGCGTGCCACTGCCCGCATATGTGCACGCGTGCTTCCGTCACTTCGCATTAAATGGGTAGCAAGTCCGCATCTGCGCCCGCGATCTGCTCCAAGATCGATGGTGTGTTCGCGGCATCCGGCTCTAAGGCCTGCTCAAAACTGTTCATATCAAAGGCGCGAAGCGCCTGTGCTGCCCGTCGCTCTCGCGCACGCAGTTCTTGCGCTTGTGTTCGAGCCAATTCCCTTTTCTTTCTATTTTGGACAAGTTTCAGACGAAAGAATTCCTCTCGCTCCTGCTCATCCAGTTCACTGAGGATATAGGCAATCGTGTTTTCTAAACGCGGAATGAGAACGTTCTCCAGCGCGTTCACCCGCCTATTGGTAACTTTGATGGCCTCGTCCAAGATCAGATAACTGGTTTGCAGGGATGCGAGCTCCACAAGCGCTAGCAACGCCTCGTTATAAGCTTCCCGGCAGGCTGCGATCTGTTGGCCACCACGCCCCAGGCCCCGATACTGGGCAACAGAGGCAACACCTGTTTGAACTGGCCCAGCAGCGCGCATGTCCTCGGCGTAACCGTCATTCCGAGCGACAGCGACAGCAGCAGCAGCAGCAGCAGTAGCGATGGTCGAGGTGGCAACCGGTCCCGTGCTCACCGACCCCGAGACGCAGCGGTAGCAGGGCAACGACACACCTGCGACATTGTCAAAGCGCACCCGTAGTCGAGTTTCCGCACGCTCGACGCTTTCCTGAACAATGTGCTTGAGCTCGTCGCCGACGACGTACTTAACGGCAACGAATCGAAACGAAGCGTCGCGCAGAAGCTCCGCAGCACGTTGCTTTTTATCCACGATCTCACGCAAAATGGCTCGAAACCGTGCCGTCAAGGCATCACTCTTTTTCTTTAAGAGTGCATGACCTCGACGGGCGCCCTGCAAACGCGCTTTGACCTGGGTCAAGGTCATGCGCGAGGGCACGACCGGGAGCACCTGGCGCTGACTCATCTCGGTGCGCCCTACAGCAAGTCGCACTCTCGTCTACGAGGCTAGACGACCCGGGTCCCGTAAAGCGCACCGCCTTTCACAACGTGTCAGTTGGTGCGCGAACCCGGTCACTGCTTCTCTCTCGTTGCCCAGCGAGCGCTACACTGTACTTCTCGCAGCAGCCGGCGCTGGGCGGAGGCGCAACGTCACCGGAGCCCGCGGCTTGGCGGCAGCGTCTCGAGTGCAGCGCTCTGCTTGGCTCAGTGCCGGACGCGTTTTGTATCTCATTATTCATAGGGTGGAAGGTATGAGGTCCATGAATCTAGATGGATACTCGCGGGACGTGTGAACGCTGCCGACAGCTCGAGTACATAGACAGGCGCAGCACGATTGCAGACCTGATATCCAGAGTGCATGCTGGAGAACGCTCGAGTTCGGCGTAACGATGATGCGATGCAGTACATATCCCTGGGGCCGAATATCTCTAAAACCACGCCAACATAGCGCTGATGTACTAATGGTATGATCCTTCATACCGTCTCTTGCCAGCGGAGCGACGATACCTGTAGAGTCGCTCTAACCCGTGCCGCTATTTGTCGGCAGAACGCAGTACACTACGTACTTTCGCCTCAAACCGCTGCCATAAGCGGTCTGAGAACGCCTGTTTATCGCCGCGCAGCGTCCGCGCCAGCGCTCTGGACCGAATAGAAGGCGTTCAATGCTGACTCAGCGCCCAGAGGATCTTATACGAGAACCAGTACCTCCGAAGGAATGCAAGAGCCATGGTGGCCGATAGAACTTGCAGGTCTGTCGCGGCATGATGGACGCTCTTCTGATCGCCGATATCCATCGTGCAATCTCGGGTCCCTGGTTCACGGAAACGACGCTACTCCCGTATAAAAGAAAAGTCAACTTCGATGACTGGCATCGCTTTACTTTGAATGCGAGAGCGCGTTGAACCCAGGCTCTATGCGGCATAGAGGCGAAAGAATGAGATACGCGCCCATGAGGTTTACTCAATCAGATTCGAAGGCAGGTCACGACTTGTGCTGGGGTGCGCCATGCCCATAATTCTTTTCTCTGCAGCCAGGTCCAGTCGGTTTCACGCTTTGCGGTATCCCTGCAATACCGGCCAACGGGCTCGAACCGGCCCTCAAACCGTGCCTGGACACAGACCGCATCGCAATGTACACACATCGTGGAGCTCGACCTGCCGAGCGGCAAGCATCCCAGCGCCGCTGTTCGCAAGAACAGCTCCTCCAAGAGCAGTTACGTATGTTGAGCACCGCGTACTCGTACAAGCGACGCTTCTCTCCTACGGATGCGGATAGCAGGAGCTACATTTTTGTTTCCTGTGTGCTGAGAAACGCCAGACAACGCAGGCAACGCACCCCAACGGCATAATGCAAGCGCTTGTACTAGTCACCTTCTTTGAGAATGAACCCGGTGCCGCCGCACTGACTACAGCGCGTCTTCCCGAATCCAAAACATACCTCGCAACGTACACCGCCCATGTGTCCAGAGCCGGCGCAACGATCGCAGCGTAGCTTACCGCGAGCAAGACAGCCTGGACACCGCTCACTGCGTCGTGGTCGTCCGCGCCGGTGAAACGTCGACGAATCTGCAGCAGTGCTTTCCTGGGGCGGCGGCTCAGCCGCACTGCTCGAGGCCGCTGCTCCCGCCATAGCAGGCTCGTCTGGGTTTGGGTTACTGTCGTCGTCGTCGGTGTCGTCGTCGGTGGCGGCGTTCGCTCGCAACGTGTTCACCTGCCATATGCCAGGCCGAGCGTCCGTTTCCGGAAGACGTGGCGCCCGTGTTCGTGGACTCGCCACCCGTTTCAGCAAGGGACTGCGGCTAGGTTTCAACAACCGTGGCTGCTGCACATATCTACTCGTTGAAACGGCAGTAGCAGTAGCAGTAGCAGTAGCAGTAGCAGCTGGTACCCCACGGTACCAACACACCCCAAAACCGAGCGCAAACGCTCTCTGACGACAACAACAAGACCCTAAAGGCGTGCTGTTCATGGATAAAGTTGAGAAAACCCCATTGCTACCATAAACCAAATGATCCGTCTCGTTCATGTTAGAGGCCCAAGCTACGCACAAGTCTCAGGCGCAGCGCAAAACTGTTCAGTCAAGGCCATGCGCTCCAAGCGCGCTCCATCGTGCCGCAAGGGCGTGCGGCTCGTGCGCCTGCGAGATAGGGAGGTGCTCTACGCGCTGGCGCTCCGCAGCGCGTCGAAGCATCGAACGTAGGAGAAGCGGCATGCGCTAAAGTTCACCGCTTGTAGTCGTTGATCATGCGGGGACGGGGTGCGAGTTCGCTGGTATTTGCTGAAGCTTGCCAATGAGACCTGAACAGTGATGGCTGCTCGTTGCTGCGCGGAAACCTGCGGGGTAATTTCTGGGCCTAGTCATGAAGGATCAGGATATGGGTGTGAAAAATTGATCTTGTTGGGAGCTCTTCAACCGGGCAGTCCAACGACACGAACGTACTATCAGATGCATCCATACTCTGGAATCGGCAGGGTTACGCCTCTGTGAGCGACATTTGCGGTCGCGGCGACTGCGAGAGCGTGTGCCATGCACTTGTCGGCAATGCCTGGACTGGACGAAGCTCGCGTATGTGGACGTGCACGCCTGCTCCGTGAACGAGCAGCGATGCATGGAACCTCATAGCGCTGCATGCGGGGACGATGCCAGTTTCCAGAGCTGGGTCCTCATGATCGACGCTGCAGGTGCTGTTCTTTTCATCGATCTGCAACACGCATGTGCGACGGAGTGGGGATGCATGCATACGTCTGTACAGACATATACATGCTCGTACAATCATAGCATAGTTTATCCACGCCTACGTGCACACACCTATGGACGCGCACGAAAACAACATGAGTAGATGCTCGAGCCCGTCGTGCTGCAGACGCTGCGCATCGAATGAAGCATTTTGAGCAAGTTGTGGCAACTCCTGGACAGGTGCGTGTTACTGTGCAGCGCGAGAGAACACATGCCATGGATGCTTCGAGAACAATATACGCACGGGGTAAACTGTGGATCGTGGTATGCGCTCGCCCAGGCGTTCTTTGCTGGGAGCGCGCGTCAGTCGAGTGCGGGTGCCGTATGCCAGGGTAGATCGCGCGAGCTCTCCTAGCTCGCATTGAAGCTAGTGGCGTCAAGCATCCTCGCTTCATCAGCGTATACCAATAAACGTCAGGCATCTGTCGTTTCTAAAGTGCCCGCGACGTGCACACTGTCACCATTTAAGAGGCAAGATGCGCCGCCGCGGGCGTCGCTGAGCATGGCAACCGACCACAAGCGTTGCGCTCGCTGCAGCCAGCCTTGCGAGCGGGTTTGCGGGTGTCGCAACGCAGGAGCCAGTTGCACACGAGTCCTGTGAGTCGAATGCACTGTCCTGGTTTCATGGAGACTGGCATGAGCCCCGCATCCACAGCCGTACATAAGCGATCCACGCGGACATATTTTACGACGGAAATATGTTATTTTTGAAACGTTCGATGACACAACATCATTCTGGTTCAAGAATAACCTAGGGGAATCGTTCGCAATGTGTACATACCGCGCTCCAGGCTTGCTGTATTCCTGAACCGCACCATACCAGTGCTCGCGCTCTTGGCATGTGATTTTTTCATCCCAAGTCCGTAGCATTCCAGCATCATGTCAACACTTAGGTCTTAACGAGTTCCTCAAACGGTCGCTGGACACGAATCCATTGGACGCTCTGGAAGCTCAAGATATTTGCAAATGCTGATTGCGAATTCCTATGTTCGGTGGACATAGCGCTTCCGCAAACGATTGCTTGGTTTGGACGCACCGTGGCAAACCGCTTACCAGCGCTTGCCTGGTTATCTGATGTAAAGTCCGCTTCCCGTACACAATCGAGTGCCTCTATCTCGGTTTCATTCTCTTCTTCACAACCTGTTTTGCGGCACATTCGTGCTTCGCTTCGTTACTTGTCGTTCTGAGTTCATCCATGGAAATCGTACAGAATCGATTCCCGCACTCGCCGTTCGCTCTCGACAAAGAAGCAGGAGTCAAGCTGGTGCGTGCCAAGGTATGTCCAGTGCCATAGACTACCACTGAACGACGCGACTTTTCGGTCATTTCGATTGTAGCCTATGGGAAAGTTGGTGAACGCACGTTTTCCTGCCTTCGCAAAACCGAAAGGGTTGGCGTCCTCGGGCGTAATCTAAAGAACTCCTCCGGAAATCATTGCGATGGTTCATATGGATTGTAACATACTCCCTGGAACGCAACATCCCCTTTCATTCGTCCTCATTTTTACGCGCGGGAGAGTTGAAACTACTACACACTCATCGTACGCGTCTTGAAGCACTCGACATTGATCAGAACACAGTTTTTGTTTGTGAGATCGGCTTGAGGCCTTTCGGCACCTGCGCTGCCCATGTGCCGGTCAACGACGTATCACCGTACTCTTGGAGGCGTATGTGCAAGTCGCTGATCCTACGATCAGGCCGTGTTTCATCTTCTGTGCGGGAGATTTTTCTGCGTTGCCTCACGAAGGATCGATCAAAAACTCGCAAAGGTCACTGAAGCGTTGACCGGGTGGTTTTCGCGGCTCCTACGAGCAGTTGCTTGACAAGGCGCGTCATGACAAGGGAAACTAGCCGAGCTTTCCGCGTGTGAGAAGCTACGCACTGCGGAACGAAGCCACAGATCTTACTGTGTCGAACATTCTCCCGGTTCGTACGTTGAAATCAGAAGGCCTTTGAAACTGTGCTTGACAATGGTTTTTTCATCGGACCTCCTCGACCTGGTTCCGAAAAGTTCGTTCCCTTGTTTCTCCTGTGGTTTCCTTGCCTTCTAGTTCACCAAGCGCGGTGGTATACATGTGGTTGCAATGTTCCGTAACCGTTCGTACTTTTTACAGGGAACAAGTACTGGGTTCGTGGTAGCATTGAAGCTTGCCTATTCTGCTCACGTATACATGTTGTGTCCCTCGAGGATCTTTTCGTCAGCTTCGGCACGATTGCCGCTCCCAATCGCGGAGGAGCACAAGTGCAATACCGCAGTTCCGGGCTGGCAGACGTAAACTACGACATGTCGAAGAACGGCGTCTAGGATACGAACGAACCTTCCATAGGTCCATGACCGTAGAGTTGGCGTTCGGCATCAGAGAAGACGCCATCGAGTGGATTCAACGAGGAGATATGTGCCGGCACCAAGAGCAGTGCAACGCGAAGCGCAGCAGTGTGCTCCACGACTTCTGTTGCATGATGATAAGCGACGTTGTCATCGACCAGAACAGAGGAATATGAGAAGGAGAATCCCCAACGTGCTTCACTAAAAATATGCGATATTGGATGACCCTGTACGAATGGACATTTCGAGGCGACCTCAGCACTGCATCGTCGCAGAGTCTGACGTTCACGTCAGGCTCGCCTGTCCCCTATTTGCGAACAGCGGTTTGCCGCTCTTCGGGTACCCATACATTACAGATGTGCCAATTGCTCCTGAATGAAGTCTCACTGGGTGATACGACCACCCGTCTTTTCTACGATAAGCGTTCGCGTTTTGGTTCGAACTTCATTGTGTATTGCCCAATGCAAGACGATCTCCGACACCTGCGCACTTTTTGCGTCGTCCAGTGATGTCTCTTCATCACTGTTCGTATTAACAGCATGGAAGCATCGCGTCTGGACATTCCTTTGATATTTTTCAATGACCATTCCGACTGAAGTGGATTGACGGGGTCATCGCGCAGATAGACGATGATAAGCGCTGTTCTGGGTACACGACGAGCGCCACTTGGACTAGGTGAAGCGTGGTTCACCCACCTGCTGACCACAGAATAACTGAGTTGTTGTGAGACGCAGATCCTGCATCGCAACCCAGCAGAAGGTGCCGATGTCTTACCGCGGGCATTCACCAACCCACAGGATACATGCCTTTTATTGAATACCTGAGAAAAAATCAACCGAAACGAAAAGCGCGTGCTGGTACAGATGGCCCAGAATTCACTGCTCTTCATATTACACGGTCACTAGAATGCGACCAGGTTGCACGTACCACAGAAAATGCAGCAACGTACGCTGCCAGAATTCACTGCTCTTCATATTACACGGTCACTAGAATGCGACCAGGTTGCACGTACCACAGAAAATGCAGCAACGTACGCTGCCTCGGATACGCGTAAACGGCAGCAGCTCGACGACAAAGCGAGAGCTCCGTACGCAGTAGGCACGCTGTTTCAGTTGACTCGGAAAGCAGCGCAGAGCGAGCCAGCGAAACCAGAGACGTCAACGCGACTCTCTGGGGATTTTGCGAGCGCGTACATGCCTGCAGGAGAGGCGGTTTCCACTCTGGAACGCGCCGTTCCGGAGCAGCCCGACAGCGCACTGGACGTCGTCCAGTGCAGTGGCAGTACGAGCGCTTCATCAGCGCACCACCTACCAGTGCTTCTCTCGAATGCTCAACAGGTACTCGATGCGCTGCGTTGGCGATCCCGGTGAACCCGCCGCATTCCCGTTCTTCTCCGACCAGGACAAAGAACGCTCACCCGCATCGAGAGAAGACTTGGGTGATGCAGTCGCAGCTGCAGCTGCCGTCGCCACCATCTCCCACAGACGCACCGCACCGCTCTCGTCCGCAGTCACCAGTACCATTCGATTCGACAGGGACGCAAGCCGAACGCAGGTGAGCCCATCGTGATGGATGGTCTGCCGAACCGCAGGCTCGATCTCCGGTACTACGAGTCCACGTCGCGTCTTCCGCGGCGACGGCAGTGCATTCAAGTCTAGTTCCCAAATGCACAGACGCGCATCTTGTCCGACGGTAGCCAAGCGATAAAACGCAGCAGGTGCAGCATCTTCCGATGACCATCCCTGTCCAGACAAGGAACTGGAAGCGTAACCGTCCAATTCGAGTTCCAAAGCGGGTAACCAGCACACTGAGGTTACAAAGCTGGAATGACCTCGACCACGCACCAGGCATCGCATCTCTTCGCAGGGTGATCGCGGCGCTCGCCATATGGTGAACGTATCGTCCTCACCGCCCGCAGCGATGAACTGACCGTCGGGTGACCAGGCCATACAGAGAAAGGCCCCGTAGTGGGATCGAGCTTGCGCGATCCAGGTCGCGCTCGGGAGATTCGCTGACGTTTCGGCGAGCACCGGCCAATCTAACGACGGCAGCGCGAGCACGTGCAACATGCCGTCTCGACTGGTACAGGCCAGCAGATTCTCGTGTACAGAGATACTCGTGATACCAGCATGGGATGGAATCTGGGCAAGCAACGAGGTATGATACTTGTCGGGCCCAAGACCTTGTGGTAGCGAATGAACGAGGATGCTTCCATTGCCGCGCGCTGTTATGAGCCGATCGCGGCTGCTGGTCACCGCTAGCGCCATGACCATGACCTGCTTTGTTTGCTCTGCAACTGATGCTAGGGAGCTCGGCAATGCGATACAGTCGTAGCCTCCATCCAGCGTCCGTAGCGGATCGCGATGTACTAAAACCTCACCGTTTGCAAAGCCAATGATCGCCAGAACGGTATCCTCTGCGGCAGACAAACTAAGCGTATGGCAAGTCGGCAGCACACGGAAGCGGAACTTTTGGAGCACCCGCCCACTCGTATCGCCCTGAATGATGAAGACCTGATCACGAAAGTTGAGCAGCAGCAGTGGCACGAGATCGCCTGGTAGTCGCTTGTCGACAGCGGCGCAGTCTCCGGTGCTCGGTAAGCTTGATGTACGTCCACCAGCGCTAGTGGTTACCGTCCTGCGATCAGGACAGATATCCGCTCGCACCTCGCAAGCTTCACTCGGTGCGGCCGCATAGGCGTCGCCACCCTCTGAAAGCGCAGGACTGGATGGATGTGTTTGCGCCTTGTCGCGGCTGGTACCGGTCCAGCGATTCAGCCAGCTCATCATCGAGCGACTCGGCACTGCGTTTGGTGCGGCGAGGTGCTCGAGCTGCCCCGCTCGCATATCCGCCGTCTCGCAGGATACACGCTCTAGATCCAAGGTCATGAGCTCAGGTGCGATGAGCGATCGCGATTGCGCTTTGCCCTCCGTGGAAGCCTCGGGTGCCGTGGCGTCACCTATGCGGGCGAGAGGGCCATTTCCCGCAGAGCTGCCACCATCGGATAGCCGCACCGAGGACGCGCGTCGACGGCTGAAGAGGCCTCGACGCTCGCGCCCGTTGCCCCCTACTGCCGACGGCGGTGGCGTCAGCGAACGGAGAGCGTCGGCAGACGTCGCGGCAACCTGCGATGCGACCGTTGCGCGACGTCCATTCACGTCACTCCCGCTGCCTGCGAGCGCAGTCGACGCCAGCAACTCACTGTCTGCGGAGAATGTTCGGCGGTACGCAGCCATGACTGAGGCGTTCTCGACGTAAGCATTCATCAGCATCATGCTCAGAATCGCATGCGGAATCAAAATCATAGAGACCTGGGTACCACGAGCGCCCCAGCCATAATTGACGCGCCGGCTTATGACCGAGCTGCCGATGCTGAGAAATCCGCCCAAGGGCGAAGTGCTTTGCAGCTCGCCGGCAACGGCAGGCGACGAACCAGTGCTCCCGCCTCCCACCAGCTGTGTCGACTGCGGACTCGATGCCGCTGCCGAGTTCTGCGACTGATGACCGCCCAAACCCATGATGCTCGCGCCGCTCGCAGCAAACGAGGTCAGTCGGCTCAGCATGCTTCTGGTTTCTGAGCCGGCGCTGCCCGCCGCACTGCCTGCGCTCGCCGTTCGCTTCCCGTTCACAACGACGGGTGCACGCTCTGCAGTCAAGTCCGCCCTCTCCCGTGGCTCAGTGGCATAGAGACGCTCACCATACCACTCGGTCCGCAGCTCAAACGCCTCAAGTCCGGGCACATGGATGCTTTTGCGTAGCACCTTCCGAGGGCTTGTCAGAGCAGCGGCGGGAGATCCCGGGTAGTACTCAGAAAGCCCCGATACGCTTGGCACTGAGGATGCGTTCTCCTGAACGTCAGGACTTGCACTACCCTCCAGTTTCTTCCCCGCGTTCATCGTAGCACTGGTGCGTTTCGGAGGTGCAGACCTCGTGTCGTCGGGCACACTCGTAAAACTGGACTCCCGTGAGTCGGCCGGGACACTAGACCTCGCACGGACCGGGCGCGACCCAGTACCGGGACGCCAACTACCCAGGCAGCTGTTCAGACCTTCACCTGTTGTCGTTGACGATCCAGGTGGCGAACCTTGGTGTGCAGCACCGGCAGCAGCACCAACGGGCACTTCTCGTACCGTCGAACGTGAACTTGCTGTTGCGGTGCGGTGCATTTGCGCCCCCCGGAGCGCGAACGGGATGCGTGCGTGACGCGATGCACGCATCGTTCGCCGGCGCACGCATGACGCGATGCGTGCACTCCATTGCAGTCGGCGATGATGATGATAACAATGATGATGATAACAATGATGATAACAACGATGGTGATGATAACAATGATGATAACAACGATGATGATGATAACAATGACGATAACGATGGTGATGATAACAATGGTGATGGTAACGATGATGATGATAACAATGATGATGATAACGATGATGCTACAAGGACATCCATCGATCACGAGGCACGCCATACAGCAGCAATGCATTAAAAAATACTGGAGTGCGCCGGGCGCTCCGTACCGCACAAGTGTATGGGCCGGCTGTCGAGGCTTGTTGTGAGCGATCAAAGACACGGTTCATGTCAGTGGTGTTTGTACGAGTCGGTGATGTAGGCGTTCTCGGGAGCGTTGACGGGAGGCCTGTTACATTGTCGGAGGTGGGTATTGAAGAGTGTTTTCGGAGCGGACGTGCGGGTCATGGAACTTGACGGGTTTTTGGAATGCTTGACGAATATTTCTGATCACTGATGGCAAGTGCGGAGTCGCCGGGGAACCCGATCATTGCATGCGTTTTGTCCGGATAAGGCGTACCCGGCAGGACGCAGGGTGCCTTGATGTGACTCGTGTGCGTTGTTAGGGAGGGCGTTTCGTCGATGGACAGCGACTACAGCAGCGGTGCAGCCCGTGTTGCGCTAGGCGTCGACGTGAGGCTCAGTAGCCAGAAAATGATCGCTGGATCAAGAGTCGATACTCAGCGAAACGGTCGGTCTGGAGCTGGCGGATCTTTTTTGGGGTATCCAGAGCGATTCAGTGGTCTTTTGTATTGATTGCCGATTACCATCTGCTATCCTGGGGATTCTGGGTAAGTTCGACGGGCGTGCATCGACAATGCAGTCCTGGAGTGTGCTTCGGGTGTCGCTGCGCGCCGCTGCCTGCGATGCACGTGTCGCTGCGACGCAAGACAGTGAACACGAGCACTCGGAAGCGCGACGTCAACAGGCATCGAAGCGAGCACCTCGTTGCAGTCATAGAGCCATGAGTTGCGACCATGCTGGTGCAGATGCAGCGTACAAAAAAAGGCACTTGGTCAGCTTCATTGACTTGGCAGTAGCGCATGAGCAAGCGAGCCCGCACCAATGCCCATGCCCGAATGCGCTCTCGCTATACTCGGGTTCGGTGGACATGGAATGCGGCATCGCTTGCGCTGTTCCTGCCTTTTGATTTCTTTGAAACGCTCGTCGATGTGCAGCATCGGTATCCAAGGTGTGGCAATAAGAGCTTACGTATTTATAGATATTGCTTGAGGCTCCGGTTCCTGTTTTCAGAATCGATGGTACGAATCTTCGCAGCTAGACTAGGCTACTTCCCCAGAATCTATGTATTTGGCGACGCTGTCGAACAAGTGTTCCTAAAATGGCCGAAATCTGCATCCTGTTCATCATTAAAATCTCCCATTCCTCTCATATGCACACGTGTAGCACCCTCAAATGATGCCGTCTTCAAGAAGTATATCCGAAATCTTCATCCAATTCATTATGAAAGGCTTTCGCGCTTCTCGTTTCTTTACGAGTATCATCCCCAAATCATGCATTTTTCAAGTTTCCGATCTTTTTCCGGTCCGAGGAAGCTCATATGCTCAACGATTGAATGCAGCTGGATTCATGAGGAAACATATTCGACGGCTCCCGCTGACCACTTTAAGCGTTCATGGAGGAAACCTAGCAATCGCTTCCAATGGACACTAGGTCGACGCTGTGCATGAAGGCGACGTAGACGGACCAGCATGTATAGACTCATTTGCTCGCCTGGATTTTTCTTGCAGAACTTGTTTCATCATGGACAAAATCTCGTTCCGCACATCCTCTTCCGGATCGAACAGCATGGGCTCGCGCACGCACCAGACAGAGTACCCGCCGAGGGTATCGCGCGGAAGAAGCCCCTGATCGTCAGGACCGGCAGCGGGTGCGAAAACCGAGGAGGTCGGCATCGAACGTAGCCTCTTATACCCGTCCAGGGCATGTCAAGAGAAATGAAGCAAGCGTCCGCGCGCCATAGCGCGGCGCTTGGAGAATCATGCCTCTTGGACATGCGGGCTTCCCTGATCACAATCAAGCATCACTGCTGCGAAAGGCGCAGCGCGGCGGTGCACAAAGGGCATGGAAACGGAAAGCAGGACATAGATCGCAGCTTTCGACTGTCGATGAAATTCGGTGATAACTGCTGGATACTACTTCTTCGGGACTTGAACGGAACCATCGGCATCCTCCAACTGTTAAGAACAGAGCTCTATGGAAAGAAGAACCCGTCGTATTTACACCTGGAGATAAAAGAGAGGAGAGCGCCTGCCGAGACTGGTGTTAGTGACTCTCTGGGAAGCATCGCGAGCTCTCGTGCGAACGCGCTAATGCGCTGCATCGACCTGCTCCATCAGATGCCGACATACGTGTAGCACAAACACCACGCAGCTCAGTACCAGCACGACATACCCAAAGCTCGGTACGTACCTTCACCTGTTGGTGCTCAATGCAGCTCGAGTCGTCGCCAACGCCTTCCGAATACGCCTTGTGCCAAGGCAGATGCACCTGCCTCCACCAGCAGCTCCGGAAACGATGCGGCGCGCGCTGATCGCCGTGCGTGTGCGCGTGCGAGCATGCGAGCGTGCGTGCGTGATTGCATGCGTGCAAGGCGGTAATCGCGCCTCCGTGAACCAGCCACAGCGTCGGATTCGATCGCCGCGCGGCTGCATTCACGGAAATCGCCTGATCAACAGCATTGTTCTGCGCTGGGCGTGCTACACGATCGGTGCGACGGTGAATACGCTGGTGCTCCAGTCGCTCGCTTTCGTTTCACTCGTAACCAATCAGTATCCATGCCAAGTGACGGATTTTGTTTCGTCAGTACTTGGTCGGGCGTGCATGCTGTGCGGACGCCGCAGCGACCGGTGTGCGGGTCCGTCGGACACGCGATACCACGTCACCGACTCTGGAGACGACGTGCAGGCGTACTTGGCACGCAAGCGAGTACAGTGCGCTCAGAGGGCACAGTCTCCGTGACAGCACCGCGTCGTCAGCAGGGTCTCATTCAGCACAAACGAGAAGCCTTCTGGTTCTATCGTTTTCTGTCCCTCGTCTATGATACGGTCGTGAATCCCTTTCACTGGACGACTGAGATGCGCGACGCATCCCTGCGTCAAGCAGGTTTGGAAGAGGGGCGCGGGCGTCCTGACTTTAAAGTGCTTGATGTTGGTGGAGGAACAGGTTTCTGTACGGAGGGTATCGTGCAGTACGTTTCGCCGAGTCAAGTAACGCTGCTGGACCAGTCGCCACACCAGATGCAAGTTGCAAAGCGCAAGCCGAGTCTCCAGGGCGTAACGTTCGTCCAGGGCGACGCCGAAGCACTCGCTTTCCCAACTGACTCGTTTGACCGCGTCGTCTCGGCGGGCTCGATCGAGTATTGGCCAGAGCCGCAGCGCGGCATCGCCGAAGCGTACCGCGTGCTAAAACCTGGCGGCTTGGCGACGATCATTGGGCCGGTACGCGCAACCAACCCAGTTAGTCGCTTTTTTTGTGACTTGTGGATGCTTTTCCCCATGGAAGAGGAGTATCGTGAATGGTTCACTCGTGCCGGCTTTACCGATCTCAAGGTTTCCTACATAGGCCCGCCAGCATACAAAGGTATTCGGCAGCATGGGTTGATCATGGGGCTTACCATCACTGGTCGCAAACCAGCGCCAGGGGAGGCGAAAATCCAGCTGGGTCCCATGCGGGAGCGGTTGGATCAGTCGAAACCGATGTCACTGGGAGAGCGCTTGATATTCTTGGCGCGATGGATCCTTGGATGTATCGCTGGATTTTACTACTTTGTGCTTCCATTTGCGATCATGTTGTATGCCGCCATCTTCATTCGAGACTCAAAACGCGCCAACAAGGAAGCTGCTTAGGACGCTGGCCGTGCAACGACACGATGCCTCTGGCCCTGGTTGCGCCGTCTGCGCCATGTGCATCATCCGGTTGGTGTGTGTGACGGACGCGATGCGGTTGCATCAGCACAGGGCGGATGTGATTCACGCGGCACCGTACGCATGGTCAATCCTCGGTGCTGCGCTTGCGCGTGGCCGGCTCAGCGTTGGAACTTTCTACACGGCCGCGACGGGTACGAAATGCTCGCAGTGCATAATTTGAGCGACGAGTGAGTCTTGCGGTGCAGCTCACGAAGCTTCTGTGAATGGTATGCGACCCAGAAAACAGCGCCAGCGACCATGGCCTGCCTCTTGGCCAGGCGCACATACGCGATTTGCTTTGCTGCAGACGCGCTCGTCGAAGAACTCGCGAATTGACTGACGATGGGCATCGCGTAGAGTCGTACGCGCTTGTATTTTTGACTTTGAGACGACAAGCGAATCGTACCCCGAGTCCGGGGCGCACTGGATACGCACCATACCTGCCGCTGCTTCCGATGACATTGACGGCTGCGGTCGGCGAACTTAACCTGAGTTCTCGGAGCGCGCCACCAGCCAATAGGTCCCCTGATTTTCGTGGTGTAAACGCACCGTTGACCATATTGCAATACTAAGATGTGTTTGATTGACCGAACAACTGCGGAGAGCGTGCGCAGCATTGGCCCCAGACAGCGGATTGATCGCAGGAAACCCATCTGCAGCCTCTGCGGAAATCCGAGTCGTTCGAGACACCCCAAACAACGGTAACGATAACGTGTTCAGGACAAGGAAACGACGGTTGGTATGTTCGACGATGACGCTAGTGAAATTTACGACTCTGTCTTTACGAGCACGCGCTCGAAACTAGTGCGTCTTGCGCTTCAGCGGTGAGCGCTCGGAGACGGATCCCGCGAGCCGCCGTTGTGCCCAGCGTCCGCTCACTGTGCCAACTGGTTACGCAAATCTTCGAGCGCGTCCCGCAGCTCTCCCATATGCTGTTGCTGCTCCTCGATCCGCTGTAACAAGTAGTCCAGGTAACGCACAACTGGCTCTCCAGATGCGGGCGGATTCCAGGACTCCAGCGGCTTCCTTCTGCCGTCTGTTGCTGGTGCACGTCCTCCGACACCATTTTTCGTCGGTGTCACCACTTCGTAGCGCCCCGCTGCGTGAAACTGGGCGTCGAAGTGAGGCTTGCAGAACAATGTCCCACTGATCTGGGCATAAGTGCCGAGCGCGAGCTTCTTGTTGCAGGTGTGACAACGGAAACAGTTCGCGTGGTAAATACGACCATCTGTAGCTATCCTCTCAGCAGCGTAGACGGTCTTGTTACAAAGACAACAAACTTCGGACGAACCTCCGTAGATCATGGCGCTCGTCATAGCGGGAGTCGGTGAAGCGTTCAGGTTGAAGACAGCGGGGATTTCAAATTGAAGGAGAAAGGCCAAACGGCTAGCAACATCGCGAACATCGATCACGAAAATGGACACGTGTCCGCGCGCATTGCACAGGATGCGCGTGATGTTTTTTCATGGACAAAACGTTTCCATAGGCCAGCGTTCTCCGATGATGCGCATTTTTCTTTTCTTACTTTTTTTGTGTATTTTTTTTCAGTGTGCGATGAGATATCCATCAAACCCCTACACTCAAGTTACATTAGCTATACTCCGTCTTGGAGATTCTGGTCGTTTCATACGTCCTATTGTGTGTGCTTCGTACCTGCCGTTCCGCATTCGCCTGTGCACCTTAACCGCTGGAGCTGATAGTTCATAGAGCTAGAACGGCTTTTCTATACCACAGAGGGTGTCGGCTCGAGGCGTGCTTCACCCGACGTAGAATCGGGTCTCGTCGTCGGTATGTGCTCGGACAGTCTGCAGGCGCAAACTTGCCTTCGCTGCACGACACGCTGGAGAAACTTGGCTGTTAGAATGAATCCTGGGAGCCGCCTCTCTCCTTCGTGATCATGCATGGAATGCGTTGTTGTCGGTTGGCAATGCGGGTTTGTGCTTGACACCCACCACTGTGGGTAGGCGCAGAAAGCGCACTGGGCCCGTGTGCGTATCCGATTCGCTGGACCTTGCGCCTAGAAGGTAGCATGCGCGTGATGGGCGCTCCCTCGACTGCCGCCACCGTCGTCGCGTGTGCGATCTGGAATCAGCGCTGTGGACTGGCGCTCTAGGGTCGATGCAGTGTGTCTGCCTGCTTGCCTGGCTGCCTGCCTGTTGAAGCACGGGTACGCGTGCGATAGCGCTGCCACTAGGGCCGTGATACTCGTGCTCGTGCACAGCCTGTCTTTTTTTGCTATTCTTATGTACTGGAGTAGCGCCGAGGAGAACGCTTCGTGCCGCCGATCTCGGTGACAAGGTGCACTATAGGTGCTCGCGTGAAGCTGGGCAGGTTCGCGCACCGCAGCGGCGCCTCGCAGCAGGCACGAATAGAGACGATCACCAGCAGCTGATGACGTGATGGAACTCGAGTGCGTATGAGTTCCTTCGGCTGTCTTCGATAGGTTTTGCCGTCATCGGCAGCTATGTGGTCCGCGATGAAAGCAACTGTGCCGAGGAGTGCTGAGAACCCTGCGAGCGACAAAGCGCCCGCCAGCTCTTCACAAGCGGCGAACGAGCGGTCGAGCGAGCACGCCACAGACGAGGTTAGCTGGGTACGACGCCGCCAAGCCGACGTGGTCGAGGACGTTATGTACCGCGAGCGTATGACGCTTCGCGTGTGCGCGTTGGGTTTTGGTGCGTTCAGTAGAGTTCGTGGCGCACTGGTGATCCGCGATTGCCAGTATCAGAATAGACTGATAATTGGAACTTGTCAATCCGTTCCAGCCGCTTGATGTTTTATCGGAAATAGTTTACATGGACGGAACCGAGACTCGAAGCACAGCGATCGCGATAAGCGCCGAACGGTTCATTCATGTACACGGGATACTTTGTCGTTAGTCGGAATGGCTTGGTTGACACGTTGCCACCGGAGTAGTTTAGATCATCAGAACCAGATGATTCGGAACGCGCCCAAACAAAACTTCACAAAAGACCGATAATATCCCTCGTATTTGTAGGCACGAGACTCCGCTGTCTTCCGTTGCTTACCCGTAGCATCTACACATCACGCATTCTTCAAGTTCTTGATCTTTCTATTTCAAGCCAACTTGTGAATGCAGTGACTCGCGCCGTTTTGGTGGACAAGGCATCAAACTCGACGTCGTCCATTGGTGAATGCTTCACGAGCTCATCCCGACTGTTCACTGGACTAATATCGTCAAGTAAGTGATTGAGTTTGAAAGACCAATCCTCCTTTCGTTGTGGCTATCGACGAAGCTGCATTCCACAGTAGCATGATCCATCGCCCGCAATATGCTACCAGGGGTTCCCGTCTCTTCTGCTCCGAAAGAAAACGGTCTTGGTTTTGGACTTTAGTCACCGCAGCGATCGCTTCTAGTCGAGCACTGGCTATCGTTGTGCGCGAAGGCAGCGTGGACGGATCACGATTCCTGGCCATGATCTCCAGCCTGGATATTCCTTCTGGTACGTGTTTCATCATGAACAACATCGCGTTCCATGAACCCGCTGTCGGATGGATCAGCGTAAGCTTTCACGCGCTGCAGACAGCGTTCTTGACGAGCGGATCGCACAGAATAAAAAGTCCGTGATTATGGGGTACGGCACCGAGCGCTGATACGAGCGAGTGCATCTAGCGAAGCGTTCTGTACACAACAGGGGCGTGTTCCGAGCGTTGGTGCAAACGTTCACGTGCCACTGGACCGAAATCGGACCACAAGGTGTTGTCGCCAGATGGGAACACATGGCTCGAGTCGAGTGTCACCGCTGCGACCGGCGCGCCAGTGCTGGGCACAAACGCGAAGCTGAGGAAGGCAAGCCGCTCGTAGACCGCAACCACTGCACGGGCAGGAGAGGCGTCGAGCGCAGCAGCCGGTGGCTGTGAAATCGGGACTTCATGTTGCCGTCAATGTCCTTTGACCTCTGACAAAGGAGCTGGAAAGGCAAGCGAGATCCGCGTATTTAAAGCCGGATACAAGCAAGAGAAGAAAGCCTACAACGCCTGGTGTTGATGTAAATATGGGAAGAACCCAAAAATTTAGCGTTCACACCCCTCTTGATTAAGTGGACTTGTCCCTTTTTCGTCTGACACCGGTGCCATGTCCCCGAATCGATGCATCGAAAAGGATGCGCTCGGGTGCGAAAACGCTGCCCGGTACCCGATTTGAAGCCTTTTCCTGGGCATCATGTCGGTATCCTCGGTGACTTGGAATGATGGAACAAAATAATCGTTCCCGGTGATTTTGTATACGGCGCTTCAGCATGGTCCGTGGAAACGTCGCTCGACGTTAGGCGACTGTATGCTTCGGAAGTATGCAACATTCCCGAATGATGCGCTTTGCATTGCAGACTTGATGTAAAACGCTTTGTCTGTGCGCACATTGTTACTGATGGATTCACGTGAGAGGACGCCCCTCATGCTCGAGTTCCTCGCCATCGGACGCTCGACCCGCTTTTTCGTACACCATATGGGGCATGAGGCTCTGGTCCAAACCCGATATCTCTTCCGCTATCAGCATGAACCCGGGCTCTTGAAGCGCATATGTTGTCCTGAATATGTATTGAAGGGATCCGTGCACCGTTGATTCCTGCACTCGTTGGGCGCTCTCGTCGAAGGCACAGCCGTGCCGCCTTTTGCGTACGACAGCGTCACGGGGCGTCACCGACCGATGAGACTTTTCGGTGACTTTTTTATCCAGCTGAGCGAACAAATCATGGAATGCGCACTTGTCGCCTCCGTAGAACGGTAATTGTTGGCGAACCCAGTGCACCCTAATTTTTCCTATGGAGACGTTGGGACACATACAGTCCGCCTGAATAAAGCGTACAAGGCATGGCGCTGTTCCCGGTACGATGCTCAGAGCGAGTCAAGATCAGACATCAAGCCGCCATTCTGCTTGCCGGTATGCGACCCGTTGTCCATTGTGCCCGAATCCGAACGACTCCAGTCCATGGGAAACTTATCCCGTATTGTTTCTCCTGGCTTGCGCATTGCTCGTGTTGTTGCACGCAGCATTCGGTCGACGCATTCCAAAACAATGTAGACAGCTACCAACCCTGCGTCTGGAACGACCACGAGCGGTCCAGGGACATGCTGCGCCAAGGCCCGCGAAACCAGACGAGCCTTCATTGTGTTGGATGCAATGCAACGCTCCATGATGCCCTGCATCTCACTGTTTGGTAGCTTCTCCCCGTCACGATGTTGATGTAGCCAGGCATGGAAAACGGCTGCTCGCTGATATTGCCGCGCTCACAGGTTCTCGTTGCTCTCTCTTTGCGTCACGTTTTGGGTGCATCTGCTTCCGGTTTGCACGTTGGTTTTTCTCCTTCCCATATGCTCGGTGTGGGGGCATAGATGTAATCACTGTACTCTACAACCGTTTTCATTCTCTGGTAGCAGTCGGACAGAGAGGACCACGGCATAAAAAAACTATCTTTTCTGTGTACATACGTATCTGCTGGCTCTTGGGTGCCTTTTCATCGTCATCTGCTTCGCGACCGTACCCGCAAACCGAAGCAACGCTTCCGTTCAGCGTATGCGGAGGCTGAGAACCACGTGCTTACAGGAGCACTTGCGATACCTGCTCATGCAACATCTATGAGATGGGACTCTCCGGAAACGGCAAAGCCGTTGCTCGTTATACCTCACGAGGCAAACAAGAGACCTCGCCCCGGGAGGTACGCTCTTGGTGCACGAGCGATACCCTGGGAGCAAAGCGCGTTGCTCCTGGTTGTGCCTGTGCTGGATGCGCGCTCACCCAGCTGCAGCTAGGCACGTCTCCCGTTGACCTTTATCACTGTATCTCGTGTATCCGGTGCCTACCTCAAAGTCTTCCAATCTATTCAGGCAACTTCATTCCTGAAAGGCTATCTACCTACCAGTATGTCTACGTTTGCGCGCACATCACGTGCGCTGCTCGCTATCGTTCATCGATATCCGACGTCTTCCCGTTCCACACGTACCTAGAGACGATTCATGGAAGCAGCAGTGGACTGGTATGACTTTTGGAACTATTATTACTTGGGCAAATACCAGGCTGCCAATGACGTGTGCACGACCCTACTAGAACCGAACCAGTGGCCTCGGTCGGTTCTCCTGGCAGTGATCCGTTTACGACTTGCATTGCGCGACCTGGAAGGGATTCGCGCTCTCCGGAACCTAGTGAACGACACGTGGACCTCCTCGGTTATCCACGAGCTCATCGAGACACTCCAAAAAAACGTGCCTCCCATAGACGACGGGGAACGCTTGCGTTCGGTCGTGTTCGGAGACGGGTCAGCGCTCGACGCGGTCGATGAAGCGGGACGGCTGCTAGCAGCGCTGGCGCTCCAACGAGCAGGCCTGTACCTGGACGCTCTCGAGACGCTGCCACTGTCTCGTTGCGAAAACGATGCGGAATCAAGAGCGTGTCGTATCTGTTTATGGTTGCACCTCAACCGGCTGGACCGGGCACAGCTCGAGCAACAGGCGCTTGAGCACTGGTTCGAGCGACAGCTCGCCGACGGCGATCAGCGTGCCGTCGGAACACTGGTACAGCTGAGCAGGGCAACGCTTGCGGTAGCTAGTAACGACGCTGAAGACGTCGCAATCGAAGCTGCGTTGCGTTCGTGCAGGGATCTCGCAGAGCGCTACGGGCCCTCGACGAAGCTACTGAACCTCACCTACTTGTGCCTGGTACGTCTGGGTCGTACCGAGGCATCCGAGAGCACACTGCAGCAGGCGATGAACCTGGATGCACAAGACCCGGATACCATGGCGAATACTGCTGCCAGTGCCGCGAAGACATCGATGATGATGATGGCGTTTCCGGAAGCCGCAACAGCGACCCAGCGCCCTATCGAATATCTGCGCAAGTATGCCCCGTGGCATCCGTGGATTCGTGCTCAGGATGACTTTGAACGCAAGCTCCGGGGCTTGGCAACCTGAGCATCCACTTTGCACGATTTCTTTGTGAGTGTTTGTGTGTTTAGCGGTGAGACGCAAGCCTCACGCCCGCGATGGTGGACCCCGTCGCGCCGCTCGCTTCTGGGTACGGTATCGCTCCACGATGGTCGACAAGTGCGGTGTGGGTAGCGCGGCATTTCTTGTTCGCTCTCGCTCCCTCAAGACTCGTTGAAACGCTTGCCAGAACGCCACTATCTCATCGAAAGTGGGTCGTTGCTGTCGTCGCTGACGGAAACAGCCATCTAGAAGCGATTTCAGGCCTTCGTCGGTGTCCGGTGGCGCTCTGAGACGTTCACCGCGCTGCGCTACTCGATAAATGACCTGAATGGGGTGTTCATCGGACCAGGGCTTGTCACTGGTGATCAGCTCCCACACAATAACGCCGTAGGACCAGACGTCGCTCTTCTCATCGACGGTTTCTTGACGCATGACCTCGGGCGCCATCCACTCGGGCGTACCCGCAGCACCCGTTGCCAACATGGTGTGCACACGAGAGCGGCTCAGACCAAAGTCGGTGACAATGGGCGTGCCTGTTTCGGCGTCGATGAGCACATTCGGGGACTTGAGGTCCCGATGGATCACCGGTGGCTGCTGCGCATGCAAGTACTGAACGCCTTGGGCGATCCCGAGAGCCAGTTGGGCAATTTCGGCGAGGCTGAAGGCAGGGCCGTCCGCAGCGGCCTTGCGCGCATGAATGAGACGATAGAGTGAGCCGCCGCTCACAAAACCCAGCACAATGCAGAGATGCTGTGACTTGGTTACCGCACCGATAAAAGGCACGATGTTCGGATGTTTCAATCGGCTGAGGAGAACCATCTCTTTCTGGAAATCCTCCACGGTTTCCAGACTGTAACCGTCGTCGTCGCGGGTCAGTTGTTTGACGGCGACGATGACACCGCGCCATTCGGCCATGAACACTTCACCAAAGGCACCGGCTCCGAGTTTGCTTCCAAAGCGAAGCTCTTCGTACGGAATATCCCATTTTTCACGCCATTCTCGGTCAAAAAGCAGTGGGGCATTCCCGTAATATTCCATCTCCGAGGCAGTAGATCCGTCGATGGGCCCGTCTTCCGCCTGTTGCTGCTGTTGTTGTTGTTGCTGCTGAGACGCTTCGCCGGCGGCGTTCAAGTCGCGCGTTCGAGCCGCCTGTAATGCTCGCTGTGCCTCTGTGTGCAGGTCGCGATCCGGCCTGGTCGATTTGTCTGCGAGCCATCCAGAAGACAGCGCGGATGCGGCATCAGCAGGGCCCTGCATGGTGCGTCGCTCCTCGAGGGCGCGTCCTCGAGCATCCGATGCCAACGCTGACTGCTGCTGCTGCTGCTGCTGCTGCTGCCACATCTGCTGAGCGAGCGCACTCCTGCTCTGCTGCTGACGCAGGTGATCCACGCGTTCAAGACGACGATGAATTTGGGCGAGTTCTCCGATCGAACGCGTCAGCGCCTCGTGGTTGCTCTCGCGGCAGTCCAGAATGCTGCTTTTCGGGATGCAGTGAACGAGGGCCGGCAGGTCTGTACTCCGCCAGTAGATCATAAAGACGGTTTCAGGTCCACGCTCTAGCGCTCGGCACAGGGCCAAGGAGAACAGCGTCGCACATTGAGGTGAACGAAAGAAACCGTCGGAAACCAGAGCGACAAACCTCTTCGAATGCAGCATCGAACTGTACCATTCATCCATAAAGAAAGCGGAGCGAATATCGGCCTCTTGGTCGGGAGAAACCGGCCCGTCAGCTCGACCTTGCTCCGATTGTTGCGCGTAATGCGAATGTTCTGCTGCTCCGAGCGCAACCGTTGTGCCTTCCACGAATCCAATTCGCTCAGCGCTAGCGACGGGTTCGCTTCTGTCGCTGGACGACCTGTGCTGACCCTGGCCAGGGTTTGATGCTGTCCGGTGTGTCGTGGGTGCAGCTCCACGATGATCATTCCGTGCCGCCGCCGCCGCCGCCAAAGACGCACCAGTCAGATCCGCAGTGGCGGGCGCTTGTTCCGCACCATCCATCGCTGGCGTTTCAGCGCTGACGCCAGGTTCGTCGTCGGCGACACTATGTTCAGGCCCGCTTTCCAAGGGCTCAGTGACCGCGTCGGCTGCATGACGCTGGAGCGCACGCTCCCTGAGGCTCCCTCTTGTGACGCCCTGTGCGTCTCCTTTGGACGTCAATGTCGTCGCATCGACGGTCTGTGGCTCAGCAGTTGCAGGCGTCGCAGATGCTCCCGAAAGATTCGGGAAACCCCAGTGCGCAGTGCGCGATCCCGCGTCGTTCGACGGGGCCGCAATGTCCCACTCTTGGCGTTCGACCAGTTCTGTCGCGGCAACGTCCAGTGCACGACTGTGCACATCAAACACCTTAAAGCCAAAACGCACGCGCAGTACGTGAATAATTTCCCATGCAACTTTGGTATCGTCCCGGTGGTACAATACGAAAAAATCTCGTTCTAGGCGACGCTTCGACGATGCCATCGCTTGCGAGGTAGCAATGGTGTCCGCGACCGGAGATACCAACTCGGGTGCGAGTTCGCTGCGCGTCTCGCCAGGAGCGCCCGAAAGCGGAGGTGCATCTCCGACGCCATCTCCGGTCTGCACCGAAGCGACATGCTCGGACTTGGAACGCTTCGGGTCATAGCGCCCCTCTTCATCCATGCACTCACGGAACGACGAGAGCAGCCGCTGAACGCTCGGCGTGCAGAAGCCTCGCGGCACCAAGATGCGAATGAGGGGCAAGCTCAACCCGGCGCTACACCATCGCAGGGCCGCATCCAGCAGGTATGTCAAGACGTCGACTGCATCGGCCGCATACTCGAGACACAGCGGAAACATGACACTGCGGATACCCGTTCTGCCAGAGCAGAGCAGTGTTAAAAATCCAAAAGCATGTTGGATGACTCGCTTGTACGATTGGGCCCGGTCGCCGTCGATCACCAGAATTCGGCGAAATTCGATGCCTCGCGGACGCGGGCGATGCAAAACGTTCGTCAACCAGGCAGCGTAGTGTCGTCGATAGGCGCGCTGCGGTTTTGCCTCGGCAGCTAGATCTGAGAGTTCGAGGCCGACTGAGCGCAGCTCGTCGAGCATGCTAGGGAGCTCGCACGGTCTTTCGGACGCGAAGTTGCCGGCGTCGGGGTTTCGTGCGCTTTCTAGACGCTCCGCTGTCTGGGCGGAGCGGGCGCCCTCGGATGCCGCCTCAAGCAATGTTGAGTTCTGGGACGCATCCGCGTGATTCCCGTTTCGCTCATCACTCAACGCGTCGTTGGTGCTCGAAAGCACCCCGTGTCGGGCGTAAATCGAAGACGGGCGCGCAGCGGCTCTGGCTCCTGCGGGCGCCTGTGTCCTGGATTTCGCACAGATGACGAGCAGGTCGACGGCGTCACCAGGTTGCATGGACACCGGCGATCCCTCGCTTATTTCTACAATGGATCGGCCAGAACCTCGAAGGATCGTGAAATATTGAACGCAGTTGAACGACTGCCGAGGCAGCGGCACGGGCGGCAACGATACCTGCGCACGCGCCTCCTCCTGGAGAGTCTGGGGGCGCGCCCCATCGCCATCGACGGTGTTGTCCGCGGGAACGCTGTCGCCATTGCTATCAGCGGCAGCATCGGGGTAGGGCGTTGCCACTCGTGCGTTGGTATCCACAGCACTACCGTGGTCCCCTGAGGACACGGATAGAGAGCCCTGTTCTTGCACCTGGTCATGTGCTGACCACTGAGTGTCGTCAGTCGCAACGTTATCCTCGCTTGTCGACCGTACAACATCGGCAACACCACGCTGAGTTGACGACTCTGGAGCCGTCTCTGCCCCATTCTGGGGTTGCATGGTAGATGCAGTAACGCCTGTGGGTGCTGCATCAGGAGCCTCAGGCTGCGCGCTGACCCCTGAACCTGTCGATCGGTCGGATCCGCTCGCAGTGGGCAACCGACTCGATACATTCCTGGATTCCGCCAAGATCGGGCTTTCTGCCAACGACCCGCAAGTTCCATCCGTAGATTGGAACTCCTTCGCGCGCACCTGCTGAGCAGCACTCGCCGAGTTTTGCGCACGAATCGAGCCTGATGTCGAAGGTGCCCCTTTGCGATGCCGTGGTCGTGCAGCTTTACCAGTTTTTGATGCACTTGCACTCTGGGGCCGGTCACGCGCTGCGATGCTCGTAGCGGATGCCGAAGTTTTGATGCGCTCGGGCGTCGTACTTCCCTGGGCCCAGAGAGCCGTACTGGCGCCGAGCTCTGACGGCCCCAGTGTCGCGCCCATATTTCCCAGACCACTCAGATAGGATTTTGCGAGCCACGTCAATATTCGGATGGGGAATGGACGCTTATCTGTTGGATTTGGCGTACGAAGCAGGCGCTTTCGTTGTTGGACGCCTCTGTCGTCGAGAGGCGTCGTAGTATGTCCCGAAGAGGGCGCCATTCCAGTTCTGGTTACTGTTGCGTCCCGAGCATACAGCTGCGGTAGGCCTTGGTCTTATCACAGAATAATGGCAGCGGTTCGCTTGAGCAAGGCCCACCGTTTCCCGCTCCGTAAACAACGCGCCGGTAAACACTCAGGTATATAAACTGACGCAAGATGCGGCTTCCGCAACCCGAACTGGAAGCGCAGCACCTGCCCCAGCACTTTCTGCCCTTAAAAAGGTTTGCGTGGCCGTCTGTTGCGCTGCTGGGCAACCGCCACTCCAAGGTAAGGGACAGTACAACAAAAACTCGCCCTTTGGACGACTCCACGAAGGTTCTCTGTACCTCCGTGTACTTGTGAATAACGTTCACTTCGAGCTGCAGCGCGAGCAACAGCTGCACCAGACCCCGCTATACCTTCAGCTGCCACTCTCAACAAAAAACACTCTCCCCAAAGCGTGTAGAAGCAAGCGAGCCTCAGCCTCTAACCCCAGAGAAGCAGTCAGCGCACTTGCAAACGTCGCCAGCACCACCACAGTAACTTTCAGAGCTTAACGACCAGCTTAGCGCGCGTACAAGTCTCTGTAGTCTCTGAGAGCACGGGCACCTGAAAGAACCTCGACAACCTCAAGGTATGCAGCTGGAATCGACGTGCTCCGGCCGCCGTTGCGACGCGCGCGCAGAACATGGACACGGATGCGCCATGTGCACGCATGTGCGCATTCCGGGACACGTCACCAGGCGCTCCGCTGCGTGCAGCACCTCAGCGGCATCGCTCAGGCGCACTGCATCGATGCGTGGATCCGAAGGCGCGTACACCGCGCACCGCCCGATGTTTTTTCCATTTGTGTATATATATTGACCGTCTCGAAAGCAGGGAGGACACATTCCACTTTTAGTCCCTCTATTCGTTTGTTTTCCACCTCAATCATGTGGTATCGAATGCTGTTTTGTAGTGTATAGAAGGCGATCGACAACACGATGCAATGTAGTGTATAGATCGAAGATGAATAACCTGTTGGATATGTATTCTTAACTGAAGAATGCAAGGAGCACTGCATTCCTCTTTTAGGTCAGTCATATCAAAGTACTCAGATGGTTGAGGTACACTGAGAGAAACAATCGTAGGCGCGACGCACCAGTAACCGATATTCTCGAAGACTGCTTGCGATGCATGGCAGAAAACGAACCGTGGGTCACCTAGCGCAAAGCAAACGTTACGATAGTAGCAACTAGGTGTGTCTCTTTTTTCCAATAGCTAGTTCACTTGGTCCTGAGGACACTGGGATACAGTCGCAAAAAAATATTCTAGTTTACGCACAGCCATCTTCCACTGTAATCGAAATCCCCACAGCTTTCCGGGAACGTCGAGATCGATATGAAGCACAGGAGCGTCGACTTGTTTTCTCTGCCGATGGGCCCTTTTTCCGGAAGAAACCGTCGGAGCGTATATGGGTATGCGCATAGAAGACGTCCGTGGTGTGTATGATCGAACTCAAAGAGAACGAGGATATCAACACCAGTTCTAGCTGCATTGGAGTCATTCTGCGGCCTCAGTTTCGCTCGCAGAGAAGGATCATACGAAAGCAACCACTTTGCCGAATCATTGAAGACTTTTTTTCAAGACGTCTGGTGACTTTCTTCTTTTACGCAACGTGGTATTCCACCATTCTTCTCGCGTTCCTGCTTTTGAAGATTCTATCAGGATAGAGATGCTTTTCATTCCAGCGTTCTCTTCGTGGTCCAACATCATTGAAGGAGCATTTTCTATCCTGAGAAGTAATGATCGCTTCACTAGGCGAGTCGCTGAAGCTTTAAGCCCATTCGTATACCGGGACACGTTTGGTCTTTCTTGCGCAAGCACTTCTCCATCTGGGAAGCGCCTCACCTAAGGCCATAAAAAAGTGCGTTCATTTGCAGATATAAAAAATTTAAGCAATGAGCTGGGGTCTACACTTCAGAGGGTCAAGATGGAGAGAAGGCAGCGGATCATTGCGGCAACAGAAAAGCTCAGAGAGCTGACAGAGCCGGATTTGGCAATGAGGGCACGCATCCTAGCAGTCCCCACTATGCTGCGTTCAACCAGAGGCGATAAACGCATGAAATTCGTGAACCGAGACGTTAACGCCGCCATCAATTTCAGGAGATCTGCAGTGCTGAAGACGAGACCTGCGGAAATTACGTGAATCAACTTTGTGGGACACCCTCTCAGATCCGAGGTGTGCAGGGAGAAACTGAAACCGATAGCAGGGGGCCTGTCGAAACAGACGGGGAGGCATCTGTGATTGCATACTCATTTACCGTCCATAGATGTGAACCGTTGTTCGCTTCACTGGCACATAGTCCAGAACGCGAGCGAACACGTGAAAGTGCGCTGCCTCATCTAGTTGTCATGAACATGAGCCTCTGTGGGATTTCTCTGGACTGCTTCCTTCCCAGCTGTGTCATTTCCGGGACTGGATACGCTGGTGCTTCGTGTCCCGCCAGCTACGATGTCAGCGCTAGCGTGACGATTACGCAGTTCCCCGCAATTGCAGACGCATTTCGTTACCAGGCAGAGGTTGTGATCTATGCTTCGCTTCTCACATTCGTCTACTTTGTAAGAAGCCTCAAGACGCCTTTCGCAACGATGCCACCTGACTCAGGTCGATTGTTCCCAAACGTTCACGCCAACTCCACTGCCAGGCGGTGCACTGTGGCGAGTGACGGCTTGCTTCAGGACCCAGAACATCTCAGAGGCGGATACAAAAGGCTTCTCTCGATAGTCTCCTCGGCTCCGGGTCCAATGCTTTACTCCATGATCACGGACGTGTTCTGTGTGATACCCTCGGCGAGTATTCTTCCCGTTGCATTCGCATATACACGCTCTTCCTTTCAATAGAGGCGTTTCGGAACTCGGTATTATTCATGATCATACAAGTACCGGAAAGAGAATACAGGCTCGAGATCTTGTCCAAAAGATGCGCTCCATGTACGCGCACTCGGTGCAAAACGCTGCCACATGCTGCAATGGGAGTGGTCAATGCGATGACTGGAGTCCGAATCGGAGAACCTTTCCCATGCAAGCAGCAGAGACGGATGCTTCTGACAGCATATCCGGCGAATGGTCTCATGCTGCTAGTGAATCCCGTATCATCGATAGACAAAAGAATAGAGAATTCGTTTTTCGACCGGAATCGAGTAGTAGTCGTGGACGTGAAAAGTTCAGTGAACCTACCGCATGAGCTTGTGAGCAAGTCGACTAGGGACCATATCGAGTTTTTTCTCCTCATGAATCCAGCGGCGCGTGATGCTGTCCCCGCGACTTGCATTGTAACAAAAAGACGAGATACTTGAAACATGCGTGATGGATACATTCTATACATCAGGATCGAAGAAGTCTGGCGTCCTCTGCGCATGCTCTGGGCGATGATACAGGTTTTACCACAGAGTTCAGTTCGACGGTGTCGCAAATTATCTCGATTCCGGTGACGGAACAAATTCGAGCGGCAACGCGTCGGAGTTGCTTCTCCGAAACGACACCCTAGATTCCCGAACCTATGTATGCGTCCGTGAACCCTTATTGATGCAATTGGAATGTCAAAGCTTTAAATCTAAAACGAGAGTTTGCAAAAAATCGAAACGCAGGAACAGACTGAGCATCTCCGTATCTGCTTTTCCTCTGACACGGGTTTAGATCGCCGCTGCGTACATCGTTTCCCAGAAGAAATTTCGCATGATATAGTTCCTGCCCTAGACGCTGAAGACGCTTGCCGACTCTGTGATACCTGATCGCGTCTTCAACCCTAAGCCAAAGAAAAACCGTGTCCTGACCTCGTGAGCGACACGTCCACAGACGGGTTTCCTGCGGCTTGTAGTCGCTAGCGCGCGTGCTTACCGGAGGTCAAACGCATAGGTGCCGGTTATGGAGCCGGAGCAACCTGAAGCAGTGCTGTCTGGCGAAGAGCAAAAAGCATCAGGTGATTGTGATCAGATCCGCCTGTACATGTACGACTTTGGCCAGTGCGATGTCCACCGCTGTACCGGACGAAAACTGCTTCGTTGCGGTCTCCTGCGCACACAGCGGCTGAATGTTCCGTGTCATGGTGTCTTGCTCTCACCGGACGCAACCAGAGTGCTTTCGGCGGCCGATCTTCCACTAGTCGCCAAAGGTGGACTCGCTGTCATCGACTGCTCTTGGAACCAGGTTGAAGCACCGTTGTTGCGCCGCGTGCGTTGCCGAGGTCCCGGTCAAAGGAGGCTCCTTCCGTCGTTACAGGCTACGAACCCAGTCAACTACGGGCGTGGTGCGCGCCTGACCTGTGCTGAGGCACTTGCAGCAGCGCTTTACATCCTCGGACAGAAGACAGCAGCAATTAGGGTCCTAGCTCCGTTTCGCTGGGGTGATGCGTTCTGGTCGGTGAACCAGACCGCCCTCGACATGTACGCCTCGTGTGCAGATGCGGAGTCCCTGGTGGCTGCGGAAGCTTCATGGCTTGCGCAGCTCGCTCAGGAGCATGAGCAGAACAAGACCCAATGGGATCCGTTTGCCGGTCTGGACTCGAGTGACTCGGACGAAGCGGAAGCATGCTGATTCTGCGGTGTTCGATTCGCCCAGCTGCCTGCAATGGTGTGAATACGTGAGATAATGAGGCTGTGTGCACGCCTTGCTGAAAAATTGTGGATGCTTGGATAAGCATGCATACGAGACGTGCATTTGGTACACATGCCCCGGTCACTCAGTGCGACGTTCACAGTCGACTGGCTGGTAGATGACGAAGCTGCACAGACAGCGAAGCGTGTTCCTGCACGAATAGCACGTCGAGACGATTTCACAATGGACCCGTCTTTGCGCTCGAGTCGCTGATCCACAAAGCAATGCAGAAAGGCAGTTTATTTCGGTAGGAATCTCGTTGCGATCGCGACAGTGCGAACCGCCAAGAACGGCGTCACGGTACATACCAAACTCGAGGTCAGTTGCAAGTCGTACCTGAGATCGTGGTAAGAATTCAGAATTTTAGATACATGAAGATGTGCTGTCTTGAAAGACAAGCGCACACGGCCCAGCACACGAGCACGTCGAATGCTTGAACACTGCATTCGCGCGGATTCTAGGTCTGAAATCCCAATAAGCAATTGGCCTGAACAGAGTCGCTCGTGGAGCGCTCTCCATTACGCGAGCATTGTCCAGCACGCAGATGCGGACACAGCGTCCAGGCACCGTGCACAGTACCCCCAATACCGGATGGGGCTTATTTACAGATGAAAAGTTCGGTGCAACGTCGAGTCATGGAGCAGAGTATCATCTGTGCCAGACGGCGCTTATGAAACGAGTGAAAAAATTCGATACGGACGTTTGTGGAGCCATGGATTGTATCTGCCTTCTGTTCTGCGTTGGACGTCACGATCCACCAGCTCCCGGCTCGTGAAGGTGTCCGCTTGCGATGCATAGTATGCAACTGCAAGCTGGTGTCCCATCATGTGAGTACAAGCCATGGGCGAGCCCCAGACGCGCCGCCCACAGGTGACCGTGCGTCTCCCGCATCGTCAATAGTCGGCAGCGATAAACAAGGATCCCACGCCCTAATTGTCGCTGCTTGCTTGGATACGTGTTAAAATCTGCAGCAGATTCAAAAACAGGTTCAACACATCAAGATAGAGAGAGACGCAGGCAATCGACCAATCGTCCGGGCCAAGGTGATGAATGATCAGACTGGTGTCGAAGAGAATATAGCCACAGAAAACGAGTGCGGACACCACGCTCAGGACGAAGGAGAACGTTGTCGAAAAATGCCCCATCCATCCCAGTACCGCATTCAGGACTGCTGCCCCCAACACGACGAGCAGAGCTGCGCCTAGGAACCCTCCGAGGAAGCTGAAGTCGCGCTGCGAGCGCCAACAGTAAATCGTCAGTCCGCCAAAAACAAGCGCTGTCAAGAAACAAGCCTCAAAGACGATGAAACCAAACCCTGAAGCGGCGTATATAGCGCAGATCATCGCAACTGACAGAGCCTCGAAGAACGTGAAGACGCTCAGCGCTGGAAGACTCCACTTTGGCCGCGAGCGAGCCCAGAACAGACCCACCAGCGCCCCCAGTGTGCCCAAGAAGCACACCCAAATCAGCCAGGAAGATGCAGAAATTACCCATTGATTGAGGCTCCCACTGATCATGAACGCGCCCGAGAGCACCGCAGTAAACCCGAGCTGGGCTGCGAGCACTGTATACACCTTTCGCAGAAAGTCCAAGCGGATGCGCTCCATGCAAGCTGCAACGGTCACCCCGACGTCATATTCTTCGAGGTCAGCGTGTCCGAGCGCCCGTGAAGCACTGCGCTTCACACTGTACTCGTACGTGTTGTAGTTGCCGCTCTCGATATCAACTGAAGCGCTTTTGGACCCCATCACGACAGCGTGTGCCCTGGAACGAGATTGTCGGAGAGGGCGCGTCAGTCGCTCGAAGAGCGACACGCAGGCGTCCGCGTCGTTCGCGTGCGTTCCAGCGAACGGGACTTTAATGTATATTGCTATACAAATAATGACACTCGTGGTGCCGACAGCCTTGCGCACCCGCGCGCCCCCTCAAGCAGCACATCCGGCGCCTGATGTGCGATCCAGCGAGGCCTGCACCGTTGAACACAATTCGCAGTCAACTGGGTCATACCTGCATAATCATAGACAACGATTCACAGCGCGACGCATACTGGTCGTCTCGGGGGATGCAGCGCCCGATCAGCACGCGATGTGCGTAGCGTGTGTATGCGAGCTTTTTCGCACCATATCTGCGTTCACTTGCTAGCTCGAAAGAGCGCGTTCAGAAACCGCAGAACCGCGCATGTGAACGCGATCACGCGCTCGACACAGCATCCTGCAATCATGGACAATGGCGCTCGAGCCGTAGACAGGTAAGCAGCGTCTACGGCCTGTTGCCGCGCGGTCTGTGACCTCCAGCGCGGCACCAACCGTGGTACGCAAGGCTGAGATCTGCGCCTTTACCCTCTGAGGCTGCAAACCAGAGTCCCAGTCGAGAAGACACCCGCTCTAACGCCCTATGCTGTTCCACCCGAGCTCCAGATGTTATCGATAAAGAATCCCTGTGAACGGCATCGCGCTTCCTCCGGTACGCCAAGACGCAGCTGCCTGCACAGTCTCTCATGGCGAACAGAGCGTCGAGTGCGCGATTCGTGCCAACATCACGAGTCTCTTGTGCACGAGAAGCGTGGAATGCATCGAGCACAAAGGTCGACCCCATGCCAGCGCTCTCCCCGAGCCTGCATCCGTACCAGGCGACGATGGCATGTAGCTAGCCCACCATGCACCCAAGCGGTAACACGTCAGCGACAGTGCCGCCACCGCCGCCGCTGGCGCCTGCAGTCGCTGTGAACGCGCCACAAGGGCCAGTCTGCAGGATGCTGTGTAAATGCGACAATCCGGTCCCAACGGCTGAACGTGCTGGCGACGCTCGTTGGCATCCGCTTCTGACTTTAGGTGCTACGCCTCCGGAGACCTACGTGCGGCAGGGACAGTGCCAACTCGGTGCATAGCGGCGTTTCCGAAGAGGTTATCACGGCGGAAACGGGTCACTGGTTAGCGCTGAGATCATCAGTGAAGTCGAGAGTAGCCTGGGTGACACGGGTTTGCGGCAAAGATAGAAATCAAGGAGATGGAGGGTGAACCACCGCGCACCACGAGCGAGAACGAGATGACGACTAGCAACGAGGCTGAAGAGTCAGCGTTCGAGCTTCATTTCAAAAGCAGTACGGGTAGCAAGTTTACGCTGCCTGTCCAAGACCTTGAAGAAAAGATCGAGGCACTGAAGCAACGTTTAGCGGAACCGAGTGGCTTCGCGCCCGAGACAATGCGCGTCATCTACAAGGGTCGAGTCCTGAAGGACGCTGAAACTTTACGGGAGCTTCAGGAAAAATATGGACTCGAGTCTGGACATACCATGCACTTGGTACGTGGCGTTCGTCCAGCTGCGGCGCCTGCCGGAGCACCGACGGGGAGCGCGCTCCCCGGCGTCGGTGGCCCGGTACCAGCGACTCCCGCTAGTGCGGCCTCATCCGCGCCTTCACTTGGGTCTTCTGCCGGAAGTGCGGGAAATCTCGCAGGTTCAACGCCAACGCCGTCGAGTGCCGGCTTTGATATGTTTGGGCAAGCACGCGCAGCTACTTGGAACGGAACAGCGGCGAACGCGAGCGCAGCCACTGGTGCTCCCCTGGGCTACGCACCAGATGCTGCCTCAACCGGGGCAAACGTCGGTAGTGCTGGTGCTGGTGGTGGATCCTCTTCTATGCAACGACTCCAACAGCAAATGCAGCAGGCGCTGCTTGCGAATCCGAACGCGATGCAGGAGATCCTCAGTAGCCCCTTGATGGAATCCATGGCGGAGAATCCCGAACTCATGCGGGCGTTGATGATGGCGAACCCGCAGATTCGGGAAATGATCAACCAGAATCCCGAGATCGGTCATGTTTTGAATGACCCTGGAGTCCTGCGCCAGACATTACAGCTGATGCGTAATCCTCACCTCATGCAGGAAATGATGCGCACAAGTGACCGAGCAATGGCTAATATCGAGTCGATGCCAGGAGGTTTCGACGCGCTGCGGCGTCTCTACACGGACATCCAAGGACCTCTGGAATCCAGCGGGCCCATGGCACCAGGTGCCGGTGCCAGCGCTTTCACGAGAGCCACTCCCTCGAATCCGACTAGTAGTGACACTGGAAATGGGCGTTCCTCGACGACGCTACCGTTGCCGCCGTCATGGACGGCAGGCGCCACTCCAGCAACCACTGGCAACAATGGCAGCCAGATGCCTTGGTCTAGTCCAGACCTGTCGGAAGAGGCGGCAGTTCGGGCAACGCGAGCTATTTTGGATAACCCGGAGCTGTTCCGCCTCACCCAGGAGCAGTTCATCGCCTCTGACACGTTCCTGCTCGCGAATCCAATGGTGTCGGCGATGGCGGCCATGAACCCGCAGATGATGCAAGCGCTCCAGGACGTCCAGTTTCGACGAAATCTCTTTACGAGAGAATTTTTCGAGTCCACGCTTGCGATGCAGGAGGCACAACTGCGCTTTCGACGGGCGATTCACCAGGCGTTGCTCCAGAGCGGGTACGACCCGGCGATTGCAACGACACCGCAACCCATGGCTTCGGCAACAGCTGGTGGACCACGGCAAACCCGTGGTGCGACATTTACAGATCCGACGGCTCAGATGACGCGTGAACAATTGGAGCAACATTTTGCGACCCAGTTGCAACAGATGCGGGAAATGGGTTTCTTCGATACAGATGCCTGTATCGCGGCGTTGCGTGCGACCGGGGGAAACGTAGCGGCCGCTTTGGATCGGCTCCTAAACGGTTCCTAAACCGTGATCATTCATGGATTGAATCTACAGGTTCGTGAACGGGCTTGGACTGCTATGCGCAAAAGAAGACGCCCTGGGCGTGCGTGCTGTGTCCCCGGTTTCTGACACGGCCTGTGCGACCCTCGCACTGCTGTTGCTGGTACGCACAGACCTGTTCGCGGGATTCGCGTACCACCAGCACTGAGGATGTAGGAGGTGCTGCGCATCAGTGCTTAGAGGCTGGCGAGAGGCCGCTTGCGAGCTTTCCGTGAGCCAATGCTCTTCGTCACTGCATCGTTGATAGATGGAGGGGCATCCCGTAAATGTCATGTGGGATTGCGTACTTCGTGACTGTGCTGCAACGGCGGGGCCTGGTCGATTGTTCCGCCGGAAGCTGCACATTGGTTGCGGCAATGCCCTGAGGACTATCCTGCTCTCCGCGCACCAGATCGAGGTTTCTTCACGCGGTGCACGCCTCGGGAAGTGGTGTCCAGTGTACGCAGGTCGTATCATGCAGTAAACTCAGGTCAACGTGAAAAAGTATGGATCCACTTTGCTGACTCTGGCGTACGCTGTAATATCTGGGTATCTTGTCGTTGCTGTTACACCAACACCACTCATTTCACGATACGCCCCCTGGCTGCTCTTTTTTGCAGTCTTGGACAATCCGCTTCACATACGGGCATATCTAGTGTCTATCCGGCGCCGTCGCAAGCAGTCGCAGAATGCTCCGATACAAATAAACGTCCCGATATGGGTGCTTCCTGCGTTAGCCAGCGCACCGGGTACGGACTGGCGGGAGTCGCAGTCTACGCTTCGCTTGCCGTGCTCATTCTCGTTGTATACAATATCAATGCGCTCGTCGCAGCGCGGACTGCATGGGCTCTATCAGGTGTTTCTGTTTGCGTACTAGCGCGCTCCCTGAGACGATTGCCCTCTCGCGCTGCACAGCTTGCGTTATCGCTCGGTAGACGCACTGTGGGCAGGTACAAGAGACTCTTGGGGATACCGTTGACCGTCTCTTCGCCCGGGTGCTCTGGCCTAGGGTCACGAGCGTCCGCTGTGCCATTCACTAGGCGAGGACGCTGTACGCTGTCCGGTGCATGCGCAAGTGCACACTGTTGCATTCGAGAGTGGATTTGCATCACGTGATGTTCCCCATGAGCACGAGACAAGTGCCGCAGGGACTAGTCAGTGTCGTGAACAATTCGAGAAGTGTCGATCTGTCGACGCTCGCTCTGTGCACCGCACGATCACACGCTCAGCTGGAAGTGATCGCTGCGATGCCTGCATTCCTGGTCCCTGGATCGTTCACGATGCTTGAAGCAAAGACGGCAGACGCGGGGCACGTATCGCACCCGAGAACGCATGCTGGTATGGAATGTCGTCCCGTCGATGGCCGCAGACCAAGGCAGCATCGTGTCTCGAACGGCACTGAATGCCTGGCGAAGCAAGATCAGCGAATGTGTCGCATGACCATGAGTGCACAAGTCGCCAACGGAAGACGTCGAGTACGGTTCGTGGTCCATCCAGAGACGCGATTTACCGGACCTGCGAGGCGCCACAGACCAGGAAGATCGAGGACTTGAAATATGAGCGATTTGGGCATGCCCTATGGATCGAGAGGAAAAACGCAGATACTCGTGTGTATGCATTGGGTAAGGATCTCGGATACTTTACGAACCAGTGTCCGAGGGCGTCGTGTATCATCTCGATTCCGTTCACGCACCGAATGCCAGCACCACAAGACTCGAAAGCGTCACGCTAACACAGACTACGACCGAGGATCCCGGAACCAGGTCTGAACCTGTGAGCACATCTCGGTGCACTTGGAATGTCCGTACAGTACGTCTTGACCTGGGTTCTGAATAGAATCGCAAGGCGCAAAAACACCCATCCGTCCAGTGTTCTGGTCTCATTTATGAGGCATTAGGAAGCGGCGTCACGTTTCGCCGTCAGAATCGCTCGAAACGCCTCCTTCGGCACGCGAATGCCGCTTGCGAGGGCTCGTTCCGCGGCGATTTTCTTTCCTCGTTTTTGTTTTTCGAGCAGTTTCTTCTTGCGTGTGACGTCGCCACCGTACAACTTGGCGGTCACGTCCTTCCGCAGCGCGTTCAGATGCTCGGAGGCAATGACCTTGGACCCAATACGCGCTTGGATGGCGACTTTGAACTGTTGACGCGGGACGATCTCCAAGAGTCGCTGACACAGACTCCGTCCAATCGCTTGTGCCGCTGATCGATGACAGATGACGCTCATGGCGTCCACAACTTCACCGTGAATGGAGATGTCGAGCTTCACCAGGTCACTCGCTCGATACCCAACCAGGCGATAGTCGAGGCCAGCGAAGCCCTTGCTCCGCGACTTGAGCTGGTCGAAAAAGTCACTCACCATCTCCCCCAGGGCCATCTCGTAAATGAGCACCACCCGGGATTCGGTGAGGAAGCGCATGTCGAGGAACTCGCCACGACGGCTCTGGGCGAGCTCCATGAGCGATCCCACGTACTCTGCTGGTGTGATCATTTCGATACGCACATAGGGTTCCTCGATTCGTTCAATATTCGTCGGTGGCGGCAACTTGCACGGATTGTCGATCTCGAGGACCTCGCCGCTGGTCGTATGAACGCGGTAGACAACCGAAGGTGCCGTCGTCACAAGATCGAGGTCGTATTCTGTCTCGAGGCGCTCGATGACCACATCGAGATGGAGCAGGCCCAGAAAGCCGCAACGGAAGCCAAAGCCCAGTGCCGGCGAGTTTTCGTTTTCATAGTAGAGCGCAGCGTCGTTGAGTTTCAGTTTTTCGAGAGCATCTCGTAACTGGTTATACATGCTTGCATCGGCGGGGAAGATACCGCTGAACACCATCGGCTTGACCTCTTTGTAGCCCGGAAGCGGTACAGATGCAGGATGGCGTGCTAGGGTAATCGTGTCGCCAACGCGAGCGTGCGCTACGGTTTTGATGCCAGCCACCAGGTAGCCGACCTCTCCAACGGACAGCTCTTCGACAGGAAGCGGTTTCGGTGTGAAAACGCCAATTTCATCGACGTCGTATTCGCGGCCATTCGCCATAAAGCGAATACGATCCGACTTGCGTAAGGTACCGTCAACGATACGAAAGTAGACCACGACTCCGCGATAATCGTCATAGGCGCTATCGAATATGAGCGCGCGGAGCGGGGCATTCTCGTCGCGGACTCGGGGTGGCGGAATCCGTTTCACGATTGCCTCCAGTGTCTCTTCGATGCCAATACCCAGTTTCGCCGAGGTCCGAACTGCATCGCGCATATCAATACCGATGACCTGCTCGACCTCCTGGGATGCCTGCTCTGGCTGCGCTGCCGGCAGATCTATTTTGTTCAGAATTGGGACGATCTCCAAATTGTTCTCCATCGCCAGGTACGCATTCGCGAGTGTCTGCGCCTCGACACCCTTGGTCGCATCCACCAGCAGAAGTGCACCCTCGCACGCTTGCAGTGAACGAGAGACCTCATAGGAAAAATCCACATGGCCCGGTGTGTCGATCAGGTTCAGCACATAAGTCTGGCCGTCGTGTGCGGTATAGTTCATTCGCGCTGCCTGCAGCTTCACCGTAATCCCTCGCTCACGCTCCAGTTCCAGCGAGTCAAGGTATTGCTCTCGCATCTCACGCGCACTTACTGCGCCTGTTCGTTCGAGTAGCCGGTCCGCCAGGGTAGATTTGCCCGCGTCCACGTGAGCAGTAATAGAAAAGTTTCGAATGCGCGACGGTGGTACCCGGATCAGGCGTCCCTGTGGCTGCGCGTGTTGTTCACCATCTGTTTGGAAGGGCGGCGTTGGTGCCACTGGCTTCGACGGTGTCTCACGTGTTGTGTTCTGTGGCAGCGACTGCTGAGCTCTCAGACTGAGAGCGCGTCCCGAGTCTCGTGCACACCTCTTCAAGTCCAGCGGGAGTCGAGCTCTATCTGCAAATGCTGCTGGTAACAGAGCGCACTGCCGCCAGTTCATATGGCGTCGAAACACGTTGTATAGCGTCGGACTCATGACGGCAAAGGCAAGTGCTGGTGCCTGCCAACGCCCCGAAAGCCGATCCCGCTCCGAGTTCGTAGGGAGCACGCCCGACCTACTGGTGCCAGTTCCGCTGCGCAGGCACTGCACACGCCCAGCACACGCCAAGGCGCGTGCCTCTGAAGGAAGCTGGCGCTCGGGGACTATACGCTGCGGTTCGTACGCACACTGGCCTCTACTTGGAACGCGTTCAGCATTGGTATGCATGACACTAAGCGTGTCCGAGTCTACGAGTACCGTTCACCGGAACGACAGGCAATTAGAGACGCACTGCTCGTGTTCTCTACGAGAGCACGTCAACGACCACTACCTGCCCTGAGACCCAACGAAGCCAACGAAGTTCTATGTCAGTGAGCGGTCGTGGTTGATACCCCTGCTGCAAAGCAACGCAAAGCAACAGCACCGTAATAAAGTGCCTACAGAAACGTTTCCCTGAGGCCGAACACCAGCACAACACCTGCACCTCTTGCCCGGCGATACAGCGCACGGCCGCCGCCAGTACCGCAACGGGCCGTACAGGCTGGCAAGTGCGTCGCCGTGCCCGGGTTCAGTGGACGGGTCCAGTGCTGTGCTTGCAGCGTAATGCTCGCGTTGGATGGACACGAATGGATAGCACTGGAAGAAAAGAGTGAGAGACGAGACTTCGACGCCTCTGCAAGGCCAATGCGTACGCACAGTGGAGCACTCGCTCTGGGTAAACGGTGACAAGTCGAAATCGTACCCTAGGGGTACGGCACGGGGAGCTGCGATATCTTCGTTCGGCATCGCGAACGAGCTACGAACGTGCAATGCGAGTGTCCGTATGACGACAGGAGGGATACGTGGGATATCACGCTGGAGCGCTGCTGACTGCGTTGCGTTGTACGCGTGTCAACCTGAAAAAGTATGGATCCACTTTGCTGACTCTGGCGTACGCTGTAATATCTGGGTATCTTGTCGTTGCTGTTACACCAACACCACTCATTTCACGATACGCCCCCTGGCTGCTCTTTTTTGCAGTCTTGGACAATCCGCTTCACATACGGGCATATCTAGTGTCTATCCGGCGCCGTCGCAAGCAGTCGCAGAATGCTCCGATACAAATAAACGTCCCGATATGGGTGCTTCCTGCGTTAGCCAGCGCACCGGGTACGGACTGGCGGGAGTCGCAGTCTACGCTTCGCTTGCCGTGCTCATTCTCGTTGTATACAATATCAATGCGCTCGTCGCAGCGCGGACTGCATGGGCTCTATCAGGTGTTTCTGTTTGCGTACTAGCGCGCTCCCTGAGACGATTGCCCTCTCGCGCTGCACAGCTTGCGTTATCGCTCGGTAGACGCACTGTGGGCAGGTACAAGAGACTCTTGGGGATACCGTTGACCGTCTCTTCGCCCGGGTGCTCTGGCCTAGGGTCACGAGCGTCCGCTGTGCCATTCACTAGGCGAGGACGCTGTACGCTGTCCGGTGCATGCGCAAGTGCACACTGTTGCATTCGAGAGTGGATTTGCATCACGTGATGTTCCCCATGAGCACGAGACAAGTGCCGCAGGGACTAGTCAGTGTCGTGAACAATTCGAGAAGTGTCGATCTGTCGACGCTCGCTCTGTGCACCGCACGATCACACGCTCAGCTGGAAGTGATCGCTGCGATGCCTGCATTCCTGGTCCCTGGATCGTTCACGATGCTTGAAGCAAAGACGGCAGACGCGGGGCACGTATCGCACCCGAGAACGCATGCTGGTATGGAATGTCGTCCCGTCGATGGCCGCAGACCAAGGCAGCATCGTGTCTCGAACGGCACTGAATGCCTGGCGAAGCAAGATCAGCGAATGTGTCGCATGACCATGAGTGCACAAGTCGCCAACGGAAGACGTCGAGTACGGTTCGTGGTCCATCCAGAGACGCGATTTACCGGACCTGCGAGGCGCCACAGACCAGGAAGATCGAGGACTTGAAATATGAGCGATTTGGGCATGCCCTATGGATCGAGAGGAAAAACGCAGATACTCGTGTGTATGCATTGGGTAAGGATCTCGGATACTTTACGAACCAGTGTCCGAGGGCGTCGTGTATCATCTCGATTCCGTTCACGCACCGAATGCCAGCACCACAAGACTCGAAAGCGTCACGCTAACACAGACTACGACCGAGGATCCCGGAACCAGGTCTGAACCTGTGAGCACATCTCGGTGCACTCGGAATGTCCGTACAGTACGTCTTGACCTGGGTTCTGAATAGAATCGCAAGGAACAAAAACACCCATCCGTCCAGTGTTCTGGTCTCATTTATGAAGAGTCTATCTCAGCCGATGAGCGCATTGTCACCCACAAGCAAGGCCCAGTGCCCGAATTCGCATTCGCTTGGCGTTATCCGATGAAGCGTCTGTCACGAGAGCAAAGCGGTGCGCACGCGCGGTGATCCATTCACTGAACAGCATTTCGAGTGAACGCTTTGCCAGGCGTTCACGAGTGATCAGTGAATACGTCGCAGGCGCAGCGCTGCAGTCCGAACAGCGCCAGTGAACGAGCTTCTCTGTGCACGATCCGAGCGCCTCGCAACAGAGGGGGCCGGCATCCCACCCAGCTCTCTACTGGAGAGCACCCAGACACCTGCTGGAGAGCGTCGAATGTTCGTACGGCCCAGTCGCTAGTCGCTATCGTGCTTATGCTGCACGGCGATCAAGGTGCGCATCGCGACACTTGAAATATCGCGTTGCAGAACATCGTCCCCGCTGTCCAGAAGCATACGGTTTATGAAAAAATCGAGCGTAAATTGGAGCAAGTGGCCTGCCTCAGGAGCCTCGGATTCGATGATGCACTGTGCGCGAGGGAGCGTCTCGAATGCTTGTTGTCATAAAGCGCCTGCATGGGCATTTCCGTGCCTGCGTACCGCACTCAATAGCATGCTGCTGGGCGTACTTGTACAAGTACCATTCCACTTGACCTGTGATCACACAGAAGCCTACGCATAGTCGACGGAACAAGCACTGAGGCTTGAAGCAACCATGAGGTTTGCTGGGATGCCCCCAGGATCGCCCACGTTGCGAGGCGCGTGCCTGCAGCCCCAGTCGTGTGAGCATCCATGCCCTGCGTGCTTGCGTATCCATCTTTGGGTTGCCTGCTATCAACCGACGCGCCAAGATGCATTCCAGCGCCGTTGTCATGTCAGCGTTCGCCGTCCGCAACTGCGTAGTCGACGGGCCAACAAGCGCCTGCGGCAGGCTCTGCATCCGCGGATTCGCTGTACCAATCTCAGCGCTATGCAGCGGGAAGAGATTCGATCGCGCCGCGTAGAACGTGAACGTCTGCGCGGCAGCATTCAAATCCATGGTATTGACCGTGGCAGCCTTCGGACATCCGCAGAGACGCTCATTACACACATGGACCAGCACGCACCCATCCACCCGCAACAGCACGCATGCATCCGACGCCTCGAGCCGATACCCTCAGGGGCATGGCATCGACGAGGTTGTGCTTTCGTGCTGCGCGTGCAGCGGCGACTCACAAACGCTATCGTGGACACGCATAGGATACACCTGGCAAACGATAGAATGTGACAAATGATCAGTATCTTCCAAGACCCATGCGCACAGAGGACTATGGCCATACGTCGAACAATGGATGCTCGATCGCGCGCTCCGACGAAGCGCATCAGCGAGGATCCCCGGTCATTGGGGCAGGGAGCCGCAAAACATGAGCTGCATTCCAGATGTCCTTCTTATACAGATTGATCTACTATTGTTGCAAAGCGGTCGATTGCTCGAATGCTCCCCGCACCCCTTCGCATGCTGCCTCTGCTACTCGTACGCAAGCGCGCTGCTTCTCCGACACGTGCGCTAGCCGAACTGGAGACGCCACAGTTCTCCGGGAAAGGAGCAGGCTCGCCACCATGTCTGGCCTGCGGACTTTAGTCGCGCTTCTTAATCAGCGCGTACGGCCGTTTGTCTTACCGAATGCACACGTTAGTCCGTCGGCGTCCGTGATAGGAAACGTCGCTATTGCGGACCACGTTTTTATCAAACCAAACGCTGTGCTCCGAGGTGACAGTCTTGTTCCTGACGACTTGATTCGCCTCGGTGGGTATACGGTCATTGGTGAAAATACAGTTCTGAACGCTGCCGTACAGATAGGATCCTGGTGTCGAGTCGGAGCGGCGTGCTCCATCGGACGCGCCGCACGCATCGGCAACGTGGTCACGCTTGGGGACGGTACCATAGTGGGCGCTGGTGCGGAAATCCCGCACGAAGTATGCACCGAGCCACGTACAGTTATACCAGACGGAGCGCAACTCGAGCCAAACGCCCGATATGCCGGGAATCCAGCAACGCGTGTCGGTGAGTGGTCCGGTTTTGATGTCGAGGAGAGCAAGAAACGAGCACAAGCCGAGTGTGCACTTGGTGCGCAACATGCGTACGAGTTCCTGCCTTTGGAATGAGCGACGGCAGGTTGGCTTGGCGTGCCCCGACGTGTCTCCTCGACAAGCATGCATGAAGGAGATGACGCACGACGTTCACGAAGGCATCGGTTTTTTTTCTTGCTCCGAAGGGTTGCCCGTGCGGTGCTTGTGCCTGAACAGCTACTGCTACAGGAGCCGCGTTGATTTCATGGCATCTGAGCATTGGTTCATAGCGTGCTGCAGATGAGCAGATCAGGTGGCATCCTCGGTGAACTCGACGAGACACGGCAAGGCGACTTGGAGACAGCGCCTCTGGATCTGGGTACTGCGCGCCCTCATGCTGCTTTGCGAGCAGTGTACGAAGACACTCGACTGTGATGTACTCATGAGTCGTAGCACACCCGTATGCAGTGCTCGCTGTCCGGGTGGCTGCAACTTAGTTGGAGGCACAGCTCTCTGCCCGATACCGACGAAAAGCGCCCGTGCGACCTGCTTAGCACAGAGAGATCGGGGCACGGCTCTTGACGGGAAACCGGGCAACGAATCGAAAACCTTTGATGATTCCATAGCGGTTTGGTTTCACAGCGACATCGAACCGGGACGGGGCATGAGCGTTGCGCAAGGCGCCACGAACGCTGGTGTTACCCCCGGAGTGCTACGTAAAAGCCTCCCGACAGCTGCATTGGTTGATTCTCTGGAATGGCGAGCCAAGGCTCTCTATGATCGTTTGTTAATTGCCCTGGGAAACCTTTCCCAGTGTATATATATGGATTGAAGAACTGTACCATGCCAGTGTCATGTTCGAGACGGGACTGCAATGCCCTGTGTCTTGGCCACTGATTTCCGCATTGCAAGTCTGCAGCGTTTCAGCATAATGCCCGCACTGAGTACAAAACCACTTCCGTCGACAGCGCACGCTGTAGAAATCGTATGGACGCTCCCGAAGCACAGGATATTTCCGGATGTTGATCGAGGCGTCCCAATCTGGATGCAGAAACTGCTTACACGCGTATTTGCCGATAGACTTATACTGTGGAACGTATCTCAACGTCGATAGCCTCGCTATTAGAGGTTTGATAAACTTGCCATACTCCATTTCACGCGTCCGGCGATGTTGCACGTTCGTCTTGTCTACGAGGTTAGCGTTGCACCCGTGCTCGTGTTCGGTTAAGATCGCCCTGAATCCATCAAAGCGAAACGTGCAGCATCGATTCCCGGACGATGGTGTGCGCACGTCGAAGGAGCTGGAGCGCAGCCTTTACACGTTGCAGCACGTCCGCCGCTGCACGCTACCATTACACCAAGGTATCGTATCAATCAAGTCCTATGCATCTCATTCAGAATTCGGTGAATGCACGCGCTTTTTCTCGGCATAACGGAAACCGTTAGCGAGCCCAGCGCACTCTCATGTAGGTATGCCAATGAGCATTTGCGTACGCCACTGGGACCATCATGCATTCTTTCTACACGAAGCGTACAAAGCATCGCTCTTCGGGTGATGCGGTGCACTGAGGCTCGACCTGCGTTCTCATTCTGGTATTCCACTCGCTGAACTGCCTCTAGACGCCCATGATGTCCGACGCCATCGCATACCAAAACCTGAAATATTCGAGCAGCCTCGTATGCGTTCCGTACAGATCTTCGGTTCCATCGTCTTTTCTAGGAGGTACGGCGACGGACATGGCGACCTTCAGCCCGGGATGCACAGCCGACCCCGAGTCCTTCTCTTCATCAGCGTCAAATGCTTGAGAATGAGTCCCGTTGGTCAACTGAGGCAAACGATTCACACAGTGCATTCAGAATGATGCTGTGTCGGTCTGCATCGTCCCAGTGAGTGCCGTACCAGTATGCCCCTGTAGACAATGAGACTTGAGCCAGCATCGCCAATGCTGTCTGCCAGCGAGTTCGTCTGCTTCATAGCTCTGCACGCGGACACTAGCAGTGCCTCATTGAGAAGGTCGTACTGCACGCTACACGAGAGAACGCCCAGATGCCCTGAGTTTTGACGTGACCTATGCGGACCACATCGACTAGAAACTGATGTACACTCGCGTACGCCGAGGGACGCTGTTTTGCGCTTGAGCGCTCTGTACAGGATAATCTGGTGGTGCACGATACAACGAGGGTGTGCATCGAGCTCAGACCATGATTCGGATGGTACGTCCGTCGGTCCGAAACCCACAGCCGCACGATGAGCTCGGATGATCCGAAGCGACACTCGCTCTCATGGCGACAACGCTTCCTAACTCGCTTCCATCTCGAGCGCTCTTCGCCGCCACGAACTCGGCACTTGAATCCATCGAGACCTACCCAGAATACCGTCCATAAATCCCCACGTTTCTGGCTCAACGGGATGAGGCCTCAACGCCCACACGGTGCACCTCATGAAGCGCTCGCGACGGACCCGCATATGGTACTTGAGTTTGGTTTGATAGGTTTTCGCACCTACCCTGGAGACGTTGTCTTCGATGGCCGACGTGGCGCTGCCAGGCGAGATGATCTCCTGGAACGGTGGTGTGCGAATCTCGGATCCCACGTAGAGGCCGTCATCCATCTTCTTTCCCGAGCACCAGATGCGTTTTCACGCGAAGGTTGAATGTAGAGAATTCATGGGGGATGTGCATCGCTAATTGCACTGCGTCCGGAACGCCTGTCGAGGACTTGCTTGCCGGGTTGCATCAAGTTGAGCGAAGCAAGCAAGTCGTCCCTCGAGCGATAAGCTGCAGGGCATCCACGACGACGTGCAACTTACTATGTAGACGATCTTCACCCTTGATTTGTTTTGCTTGAACGGCCTTTAGAGCGGTTATAGTCGGGCTCTGTCGCCGAGATGGTTTGTAATTCCTGTTCTTGCACGTCTTCTCTTGGGTAGGATCTTTCTTTTTCTTGTCCGACGCGGTATTTTGCGTCTCGATGACCCAGCGGGATAGCGTAGAGGTGGTCGCTATATGCGGTATCCGCCTCTTCATGCGGACTCAGGCGCACTGGATTGCTTTTGGCCCCGAAACCCGTATTTCCTATGTATGCATCTACGATTCCCAAACAACTTCTTCTCACCCTTTTCCGAGGCGAGTTTACCGACGAACCGGAGCGGGCCTATCCGCTCACTCCTGCGTACGAGCAGTGACGCAACGCAGCATTTCCAGGCTAGTGAAGTTGAATTACGATTTGTCGTGGAAGGGTTCCACGATGCCGCACGACTCCCTTTCTAATCCACGAGTCTAAACGTGGCGTTTCACGTTGAGAAGACGCTTCCAACTGCATTAAACCAGGTAGCACGTGCACCCATGAAGAGCAGAACAACACCTACTGCGGCTACGTGTTCCTTTGCCGCTTCTCAGGTGCGGAAAGCGACGTGGCCCCAGGGCAAGACATGCGAATGTGGTACAGAGACGGGATCAGGAATGCCTCGACGGAGGATGCTGTTTTGAAAGATCATGCCCGTTAGACAAGTGGTAAGCAACCAAGCCAAAGCACCTCCGGTACGGCTTGTGATGTCGAAATGCTGGACTGTCTCTGCTTTATAAACAGCGGTTTGCCCCTGTTGAAGCACCCATATGCAGGCGTGCCGAGTCGCCAGAATACATTCTCTCATCGAGCGGATCAAACACACCTCATTCCTGTCGTCATCGTCCGTAATTCAGATCGAACTCGATCCTGGGTTGCTCAGCGCTCGACGGCCTCTCATTCAAGTGCAAGTTTTCATTCGTCCAAAGGTGTCCGTTTATCGCCGGTCGTGTAAACTGCACGAACGTTTCACGTTTTCTGGCTGCTTCGGCAGCGTTTCTCAGATACAGTATGGAGCAAAATGAATGAAAGAAGAGAGGATGGTGCAGATAGACTATGATTAGTTTTGCTAAGAGTGCACAACGTTCCGGATCAGGACAACGAGAACGTGGGTTTACGCACCTCCTGCACGAAGAAAGACTGACCTGTACCGGTGAACGCGCCATGCCAACATCGAGTCTTGCACCGACGCTGCTCCGCGATACAGGACGCATGCCCTACTTTGAATACGTTCGAGAAAGACAAACAGAACCAAAAAGGATGTGTTCGTACAGGTGTGTGAGAAATACCTGATCTGAGTATAAAGCTGCTCTCGTCGATCCTGAAAACGCCTAGTACTGGCATAGCCAAACAGACCCAAGCGGCATCGAGACGCTGCTGGAACACTCATACCGGTACAGGCATCGCCGGGAAACCCGGTCACAGGTGGCAGAACGGAAAAATGCACTTGGACCCGGCTTCCGCAAAAGCAGGAGCAAAGCCATCCTGTCTTGCAAGATCGACCACGGTGATGCTGCAAATTCCAAAATTAATCTCAGCGTCGCGTAACTCGTTGGGTGCATCTAGTCAATATTCCATGAAGCAGATGTTCACTGAGGGTCCACGAACGCAGAGGCGTGCTCAGACGGGCAAGGTTCTCTGCCCGTGTGCCTGGTGGCTATTACGCTCCCGCAGTTTCTGATTAGACTCATCGATCTTACACTAGAACGAAAAAAGGAACGCGGGCACCAAGCGTGTACCTCGAAGTGCCGTTCTACGGCGCCGTAGCGATCTGGCGTTGAATAATGGTGGTTCCGGTACATCGATCACGCTGCCGCTTGGCAAACAGTGAGTCTAGACGGCAGTCAATCTCATGTGGCGTGTACAATCATGAGCTGATGATCACCAAATGATTTTCGGTTGCAAAATTCCAGCTTTTTGTTGGACACGCGCTGACTGTGAGTAAACACGGACGCTGTCTGTGGCTTTTGGGGCTCTCTCTCCTCTCTTGATAGAGAGGATCACTTGGCAAGATGACGCTGTATAAATGCAGTGCATTCTGCGAGATGAAGCTGTTTCGAGCCGACTGCGATACCCAGTAGAGATCACTGTATACGGGGTGCTGAGCATAGGCCTTGATGTGGAGCTGTCGGCTGCCGCATCAATGCAGTTCCCCCGGGATGCAACCCGGTTCCAGCAACGGGCACCTGCAGTGCCGCTGCCGATCCGGTTTCGAACGAGCATCCGCAGACCCTGTTCTACGCCTCATTCAACGATCCGAGATAGCCACGGATGCAGCGCGCCCGTAGAGGCGTCTTCGACGATATTCCAGCGTTGGATATCGATTTCAGTCATCCCATTCCTGATATCGCAATGCGACATACCCAGAGATGCAGCGGATTCAATGCAGCCTCGCCGGTGATTCCCCAGCTTTGGTTATCCATTCCCAGCGGGTGGACTCGATGCAGTGCAGCTGGCAACAGGAGATCTCTGGTCGGTGACTTGGCGTCTGCGCCGACCCAGTGCGTCATAGATGATGCCCGAGTTTGCCCTCTGTTTCATGGTCCCATACATCGCTGCTTGAAGACTTGAGAACGGCGCCCTGAAATGCGGCCATGGCAGGAGGTGTTGGTGCCACAAATCGACCCGGCAACTGCAAACGATGCTGTAAGTACGCAGGCAGCTCGAGCTCAGCTGCGTGAAGCATCATTCGGGAAAAGCGCTCGTCCTCGTCGGGCAACGTCGGATAGGTCGCGTCCCCGACGATGCCGTGACCTACACACCAAAGATGAACCCGCAGCTGATGCCGCCGTCCCGTTACAGGACGCAACTCGAGCAGCGAAGCAGGCAAATCCTGATAGCTTCCGATCCCCAGTACTGTGCCCAGCGTCAGTGCACTAAGGATCTTTTTCGTCGTGGCGGTTGGTGCTGGCTGTAGTTGTCGACATGGCCGCAGCTTTATGGCATCTGCATGATGTCTGTCGCCGTCGCACTCGGGAACAGCGCAATACGAGTCGGTTACCCGGCTTTCCGCAAAGCCGCGAATGCCGGTGCTGCTCTTGCGTGAGACAGAGCCAGCACGGCAGGCACACCCGGGGTCTCTTTTGATTTCGCCAGTATCCGAACTGTTCCTGGAATCCTCGGTACTTGCATGAGCCGTATGATCGTCGACCGTAGCCAGACGCACCCGAAAATCGTCCGCATACTCTACAAGTGGAGCATCTATCCAGAAGTGTGCGTTTGCATCACCAGGCACCACATGTCCGTGAACAATTGCAAGATATCGTTTCCGAATCTCGCGTTTCCGAAAGGCGGCTGTGATCTGAGCCGTCGCTCTTCGCTGTAAACCAAGGAGCAGCACCCCAGATGTAGCATAGTCGAGTTGGTGGATCATGCGAATTTTCGGGGGCGGCAGCGGCGCGCGAAGGTGCCCGACCCGGTGCCAACCGGTCGGTTGGACCCGCTCCGCGAGCGCTGAACCCCGTTCACTGATCTGTTTCTGAGCAAGCGACTCGACCGTGGACGTGAACGCTGCGCCACTCATTCGCATGTCGGCCGGTTTGTCGACCACAAGCAAGTGCTCCGACGCGTACACCACAGGCAGACGAGTGCAGGAGCTTGGCGCCCGCCCTCGAGCCGTGGAACCGTGCGGAAGCGGCTCATCGAGTGCAGAAGCGCGCGGTTGGAGCACCTCAGAAGTGCCACCGTGAAAGTACGGCATAGTGCCGGTCGCTCCGTGCAACCGCTGGTGCAGCGGTGCAACGACAACGAACCCCATGAGGTTTGGTTTCGCGTTCGCCGAGTAGGTGCCGGTGCTTTGCACGAGAAAACGTTTGGGTAGTGCAAAAATGTTTATTTATGTGCGTTTATGGAATCGAGCGACATAGGCGATAGTGTGATGCCTCGCCTCACGTTTTGCTCCATGACACGTTTGATGGTTCCAATCAGTTACCCGCGGAAGCATACCACGCGCTCATTAACCAGGATGGAGAGCTTCGTTCATCTATTGATAATATGCAATATGAACTAACAGTTGGCCACGCGGTCTGCGCGCTCCGTAGCCACCGGATCGGGGAAAGTCGTGCGATTTCTGGATGCGGTACGGAGGCTTCATAGGGATCGACTCTTTCGTGCGGGTGTTCGTGGATGTTCGCTTGTTTTGGTGTCGATGCACTTGCGAAACGCGAGTGACTTGCAGACCGGAGCTGCGGTATACTGTCCCGGACACACACACACACCTTACAATGGTGATCGGGGGCAGCACTTCTCTATCGGGAATCATGGCTTGATCAGGGCAACGGTCGAGGAGACGCAGCATTTCGTATGTCGGTGAGTGCGCCAAAAGCGCCTCGTTCTTTGCATCTGGGGTTCTGTACTGGACGATACGGTTATCATGGGAGAGTGCTCCTTGTTATCGCTCGCATCATACCCGAGGTGCTCATAGACATCCCGAGACCGTCTGTATCGTTTGCGTTGTTCCTGATGACGCAGCGAGAGACACATATCAGATGCGTCAGGATTTCAGTGGACGGTTTTCTATCGCTCACGACTGGTTTCATGGAGATGCATCACCGCAAATATCGATACACCAGAACGCGTTCCAATGCTGTAAGCGTGCGCGGTGGACGCAGTATTCGGCAGACCGCCGGATCCATCGAGTCACGAGTTCGAGCAAGGAACACTGCTTCGGGGCAGGTTGAACTCGAAAGCCTTCGTAAAAAGATGATACTGAAAAGCTTTTCCAAGCAGCATCCTCTGATCCAGAGGCATCTGTTGAGATCGATCCATGCCGTACGCTAAGAATCCCCACGAAAATGCGATTGTAGAGCGAACCAACACCCTTGCACGCTGATTCCCACTCGCTCTTCTTTCCTCGACGAGGGACCCCTTTCCGACGCCATACAAGCGGCGCTGCCGCTTGTATGGTCATCTGCTACCGTTGCAATGTGTCCGCAGTTGGCAGGAGAGCATCATGCACATGCATCATGGACTTTCTGAACCTATTGCGGCCGAGCCTGTATACGCGCAGTAACATATTCTGCGCTCTGTCTATGGTTCTATCCGGGTTTAGAAAGCATTTCCAAGTAGAGTGCCTCGACTGAAGCACCTTTTTCTCAACTGAAAACTTGCTCGGGTAGATACTCGGATCCTGCAGTAGAATAGATGCTCAAGTTCAGGTCCCGAATATCTACCGGAAAGCGCGCTCAACAAGAACTAGGAGCGAACTTTCCCACCGTCAGACAGGACGGGATTTGCAATCGAAATCATACATTATTCCGAATTACAGAGAATCCGGGTCCCGCCTCCTCAGCGACTTCATAAACACACCCCGAATCCGCCCTCACCAGGAACGAAGCTATGCACCCGAGGCGGGCCTCCACCGTCGGGCTCCGCGGTACTGCCGGCGTTCGCTGGGCATCGCGTGTGTTGCGCGGGAAATGGGATTTGCGCGGGAAAACGCATCGCCTCGCTTTGCCGCTGCGTGCTGCCTGCGCGATGCGTGCGCTACAGGCGTGATGTGCTTGTTTTCGTTTATCGCACAAGTGCAGTGTTCGTGATGGTATCATCTCCTGAACGTCAACGCGGTCGAAGGTATGAGAGCAGGGAAGCTGGAGGTGCAAGGGCCACTGGTCGTACAGATAGCCAATCGGGAAGCTCCGGGTACTCGAGCTCGCGGATTGAGAATACGCCTCTTGAACCGAATATCATCGATGACCCAGAGACTGATCGACGTTTACCTGGGGCGTCTGTGGCTGGGAACGCTTCAGAATGGGGTCAGGTTCTCGGTGCTTTGGAGTCTGCAGAGGAAGGAGAATCTTCGGACGAGGGATTGTTGGACGATAGTGCTGCAGATGCGGCCGAAGCAGACTCTGAGGTTTCCGGTGAGGATCTTTTGGAAAACATGGAACGCGACTACCTGCCCGACCCAGAGCGTGACCGTTATGAAATCGATCCGGAGGCGGAATATGACTCTGAGGCAATGGAGCAGATGGACCCAGTTACCCGTAGACTAGCTGATGCTGCGGTAGACAGGCGTCTGCGCGAGGCCCGTCGTGAGCGGGCCCGTCGCCGGGCAAGTCGCACGCGTTCACGCCTAATGCATATGTTATGGTCAGAGTCAGCGGAAAGCAGTTCTGAAATGCATTCCCTTCGTGCAAGTGCAGCTGACGCGTCCGAAAGCGGTGCAGAACGCACACCCCATAGTGGCTCGTCATCCTCGCCGCGAAGGCGACAGTCCCAACCGCCACTGACGTCGTCCCCAATTTCGACCAGTATCATGCTGGCAGACGGTCTGTCTTCCACAGCAGATCCACTCGATGATGGCGCTGAAGAGGGCAGTTTCCATTTGGATGATCACGGTAGCGATATTCGATCGTGGCTGTGCCAGGAGCGCGCCCAACGCGCCTTGCAACGGCGCTTCATTACGTTTCTGCGGCAAGCCGTCGATGACACCACCGGCAGAGCGATCTACGTTGATCGCATCAAGCACATGTGCGCAGAGAACACCCAGAGCCTTGTTTTGAGCTATCACGACCTGATGACTGCGGACCCTCTGCTTGCTGTCTGGGTCTCTGAGGCTCCGGCCGAGGTGCTCCGCATCTTCGATGATGCAGCGATGCATTTTCTGCTCAGCATGTTTCCCCAGTATCGCACCATCCACCGAGAGATCCATGTGCGCATCGCGGACTTGCCTATAAGCGACCCGCTGCGCGACATTCGGCAGGTGCATCTGAACTGTCTGATTCGAACATCAGGGGTGGTCACAAAGCGCAGCGCAGTACTCCCGCAGCTCAAGCTTGTCACGCTAACCTGCCGAGCATGCAGTGAATCGCTCGGTCCAATCGCTACCAATTCGTTGAATCCAGAAAAGTCCGTGAGATGCTGCGCGAGATGTGGGTCCAGGGGGCCCTTCGAGATCGACGCACAGCAGACTGTTTATGGTAACTATCAGAGAATGCTGATTCAAGAGCCACCGGGTACGGTGCCTCCCGGACGCCTGCCTCGCTACAAAGAAGTGATATGCACTGGCGACCTGATCGATGTCGCACGACCCGGCGATCTCATCGAAGTGACTGGCATCTATCGTCACAGCTTCGACGCGTCGCTGAACTTGCGTCATGGATTTCCCGTTTTTGCGACCGTCATAGAGGCCAACTATGTCCGGCGCCTGGACGGGGCTCTCGCTGAGCTCGACGCCCTCACCGACGAGGACGAGAAAACGATCCAGGCGCTCGCTCGTGATCCGTACCTGGCCGAGCGAGTCACAGCGACGATCGCGCCTTCCATTTACGGACACGAGAACGTGAAACGAGCCCTTGCGCTTGCGCTTTTCGGTGGTCAGGCGAAAGAGATCGGCGAGCGGCATCGTACCCGCGGCGATATTAATGTCCTTATTCTGGGGGATCCAGGCATGGCCAAGTCCCAGTTCCTCAAATATTTGGAGAAAGTCGCCCCGCGCGCTGTCTACACGACGGGAAAGGGTGCGTCGGCGGTGGGCCTCACAGCGGCTGTCCACAGGGATCCAGTCTCACGCGAATGGACCCTAGAGGGCGGCGCACTCGTTCTCGCCGACCAGGGCGTGTGCCTTATTGATGAATTCGACAAAATGAATGATCAGGATCGCACCTCTATCCACGAGGCCATGGAGCAACAGAGCATATCCATCTCTAAGGCTGGGATCGTTACGACCTTGCAGGCGCGCTGTGCGGTGATTGCGGCGGCGAATCCTACCAAAGGGCGCTACGATCCGGCGGTCTCATTCATGGAAAACGTGGACCTGACAGAGCCAATCCTGTCCCGTTTCGATGTGCTCTGTGTCGTGCGCGATGTTGTCGACCCGTCTGCTGACGAGCAGTTGGCGGATTTCGTTGTCCAGTCGCACATGCAGGCACATCCATACGGCGTCTTGATGACGTCCCGGAATGCGGGTGCTGAGCGTACCCACGGCAACGACAGTGCCGACGAAACCGACGTTGGTGCATCGCAGCCGCTGGTCCCAGTGCTGCCACTGTCGCAGCCTGCGGAGGCTGCCCCCGTGGAGGCACGAGATCCGCCATCGACGACAGCAGTCTCGCCGACTAGGCCACTCGCAGGGGCTCTTGATCCGGTCAGCACATCTGGACGCATGTGCTCACCAGGCGAGCGCCGGTTCGAGCCCATTCCTCAAGACCTCTTTCGCAAATACATCGTGTACGCACGCCGCCGCGTTCATCCACGTCTTGCCAACGTAGATGAGGAGAAGATCTCGCAGCTTTACATCGATCTGCGACGTGAGTCGCTTGCCTGCGGCGGTATGCCGATAGCGTTGCGACATCTCGAGTCTGTCATTCGACTCGCAGAGGCGCATGCGCGAATGCATTTACGCTACCAAGTCATTGATGAGGATGTCAATGCTGCCATTGCAGTCATGCTCGAGTCGTTCTTCTCATCCCAGAAGTATTCGGTGATGCGCGGTCTGAAGCGAACCTTCCACAAGTACCTCGCCTTTCAACGCAACGACGACGAGCTGCTTCTCTACTTGATCAACGGTTTGGTGCGCGAGTATGCTTCCGCGGAAGCGGCAGCGCGTTCCGGAGCAGAGACGTACCAGTTGGCGCTTTCGCAGTCAGCATCGCAGGGCGCAGCTGGCCAAGACCAGCGGGCATCGGGGTCGTCCGGCGCCACGTCTGCAGCGCTCTCCAGAACAGTTCGTGTTCCTCTTGTCGACTTTGAGAACCGCGCACGAGCGCTGGGCATCACCAATATCGAGCGCTTCTATACGAGTGACCTCTTGCGCGCCCGACGTTTCGAGCTCGATCGCCGCCACGGTTACATCATCAAGCACATTTAAACCTATCTGCTGGTATATCTGGTGAGGCCTGGTACGCCCCGAGGCACTGCCGCTGACTAAGCAAGCACCAGCTTTACGCTCTCGAGCAGTCCTGGCGACCGCTGCTCTAGCCCAGAACGCCTAGATAGTCGGCCCGCAGCGTCCCGACAGCCGCGATCTCCGTGGCGTCACGACGCATACCCACAATACGCAAGCGTACCATGGTGCCTACCTCTAATCGATCCTCGCTACCCTGAACAACAGAGGCGAAGCACTGCTCGCTATCGTCAAACTCCATGTCACTGGGGACGTTACGCGCGCTCACGAAAACGCTGAGCGGTCCGACCGCCACGAATACCCCGTGTCGCGTAACCGATGCGATGACACCGTCCAGAACCTCACCCAAGAACGGTCGATATACCAGCGCTTTGTAACGAAGTCGAAAGATAGCGTGTCCGGTTCCGGGAAGGATTCTACCGGGCGGGAGTGGTCGCTCGACCTCGACCACGGCGAGCAGGTAACCATAGAGGCCGGAGGTTGTTCCCTCGGTCAGTGTCAGCAGTCGATTGATGACGTGATCGGGAAGCTTTGCGTGAAAATGTCTCGGATGAACCGTGACGCTTTTTGTGAGTTCCAGTATAAAGAACGCCATCAGCAGCTACTGCACAACAACATCCACCGCCACCTTTCGTCGAGGAGCAAGCACCAGCCGGTGAGGCTGTGCAGCGGATACACACCGCAGCAACGCGCTACGGCCTCAAAAAGCATCCAAATGAGTCAAACGTGACAAAACAACGGGAACTAGTCACTGATGTGTTGCACCTGTACCGGCAGACGCGGTACGGACCCGTCACTAGCAACCCGATAACAGTGTCGTTGCAGCTTCATGGAAAGCATCGCAAGCGGGGGAAAGGTTTCCGTTCTCTGGAACGTTTACTTTCTAGGTGGACGGTTCCGCGAGCGGGACTAGACTGCCAGGTCTGGTGCTTCTTGCTCGGCCCAGAGTGGCGGGTGCTTTCGTGAGATCTGAACAGCTCGTCCACAACGCAGTTTATTCTGGGACTAGGGGCCGGTTATTTGCATCCGGGTGTCGTCCTGGTTGCGGTGGTCTCCGAGCATATCGCTTCGCCTAGTCGCCGGCATTAGGTTTGTTTGCGCAGCGTACCGGCCCGCACGGCGTGATCATGTAGCCCGCGGACCCTGTATCAAGGGAAGCATTCCTCGTGCCGACCCACCGCCAGTTATATGACAAGGCCGTTCCGCGTACGTGCTGCATCCGCACCGGCGGTCTAGGCGCTATGGCGGGTGCAGCAAGGCAAGCACTCGGCATACGCTAGAACGTACGAACACGACCAGTGCATCCGAGAGGAAGAAGACGTGATGGAACTTTGAGGTAGAGTGCATCGTCATGGACGCTTTTCCGAGTGCCAGTATGCATTACGCAATCCGGAGTCTATGCTCAATGTAAATATTTTGTCAAACAGACAGAAAAACACACCCGGCACCGTTGAATGCCCCGCCCAGCGCCGGTGTGCGCCCCGTGCGGGACCCGTAAGCGCCATGTGCACTGGATGAGCGCTTTGGTCTCATCGTTGAAATGATCTGGATGTTGTTGGACGTTCGATGGTTGCCATCAAGACGAGAAGAGAGCGAGTCTGCTCCAAATAGCACCCCGTTTCTCAGCGCTCAAGAACAGACGTCCGGTCGGGAACAGGGATTCGTTCAGTCGACTTCGTACATTCGAGTTTTCCGCACGCGCCGGATGCACTGCACGAGTTCCCCTACGATACAGAACACTGAGTCCGTGCTTGAATCATCAACTGAATGAAGATGTAACGAATGAGCACTGCACAGTAGCGGCGCTATCATTCAATCAATCATTCACTCAATGTTTCTTTCTTTCATGCAATCATCCATTCAATCACTCATGCTTTCTTTGACTCATTCACTCAATGTTTCTTTCTTTCATGCAATCATCCATTCAATCATTCACGCTTTCTTTCTTTCACTCATTCAATTACTCAATCTTTCCTTCTTTTCATCCAATCATCCATTCAATTATTCACGCTTTCTTTCTTTCACTCATTCAATCACTCAATCTTTCGTTCTTTCTTTCAAAATGGCTGATGCGCACGTGCTCGCCTCTGCGGGATTCGTAACGCACTCGGCATTGCTGAACGCAACGTGTATTTTTTTTGTCAAGCCTATTACGTTCTGCAACTTCACGCGCACCACAAACGTCAGTGAGAAGCATCTTCCGCGAACGACGGCTCGTTACGCGGCAGATCCACTTCACGGTAGCGTTTACAGGTCGCTTGCACGAGCGACAACGACACAGCACGGTGGGCAATGTTCTGCACCTTGGCCGGCTACCGTTGGCTGAACAGTGGCTCGCTACTGAGACGTTTGTCGCAGCGAGCAGTGCGCCGCTTGCCGACAGCACCGCTGTGCCACCTGCACAACGGCGCCACTGAAAGCGCAGCCTCAAACGGAGCTCTACGCATTGTCGACGAAAAGGTTGCCTACCGACGCTATGCAACCGTGTTTGAACGAACTGTACAGTACCCGGACGGCCGCCACGTCACTTATGACATTCTCGGTCAGCCGGCCGTTCAGAGCGCCTCGGTTCTGGTGTTTCCCTTTGATACGCAAAGCAAAACCTGCTACGTTATTCGAGAGTACTGTCCAGGTCCGAACCGTGTACTCTATGGCTTTCCAGCTGGTATGGTCGAAACGAAACACGAATCAATGGAAGCCGCTGCTCGGGCAGAGCTTTCGGAGGAAGCACATCTGCGTTGTGCGCAACTCATCGATCTGACAGCTCAGGCCGCAGTTTGGGAGCGGTCCTTCGAAGTGCCGAATACCGCATCAGATGCTGAGAACTGTCTGCGAGGATTCTTCGCTGACAAGTACTCCCGGAATGTCTGCAAAATGTATTTGGCGTTGAATCCCGAGCCCGATGGACACCCCGGCTCGATGGACGCTGAGGAGCTTATCGAGCAGGTTGGTGCGGTACGGGTGCCGCAGTTGGAAGCGTGGCTCTGGAGTGGTCAAATGACCATGCCACACATGCTGCTCGCGATGTGCGCGTTGACTTACCTGCGACAGCACGGGATGCTGACGTAGCGCTCTCGGTCGTTTTCGCAGTCGATTGCTAGACCAGAGCTCAGCACGCTCTGCGCACGATGTCCATGGTCGGGCAGAGACCCTTATGGAATGCATCCGCGACGTGACTCTAGTCGTCGTTGTGTGCGATAGGCGACTTTCTCAAGCGTGCATGTACGTACTCTTTTGTCGCTGCGATGTGCGTCGAACATGACCCATCACGGCTGGTTCGGGTCTAAACGTAAAGAACCTCCAATCCAGTGGAGACGTGGGTGCGCATGATTCGTATGTCTGTGCGGGCTCCAGATCTTTGGGAGAACAAGCTACGGACAGCTGCATCCCGAGCAAACCCCGTACTGGTTAACGTGAAGGATAAACTCGCCAGGAGGCTCAGATGTCGAGCGCGTCGCAGCGTTGACATCGGATTCAGAGCTTTTGGTAGGCGCTTGTTTGCAGAACACCTCCGAACTCATCCAGAGACACTTGCATGCGCTTCTCTGGACTGATACCAAGTACGGCAGCTTTGCGGAAAATGGATAACCTTGCCAGGTCGAAGCAGCGCGCGAATGGACCGGCGATCGTGTCGGTGTACCGCGGGATGATGTTGTTCCAGAATACTTTAGGAGGCGGCTACGCCCGCCTTAGGACATTCGGTTCAGGTTTATGTAGCGGATAGATGCCATTCCGGGATACACTGGATGGCGGTTTCGCCCGCTGGAGCCCGTTCTGATACGGGAGCATCTGCCCTCTCGTTTACGCGCTTTCCAGCCACGATTGTTCGCTAAGGGCGCGCTCCATAGCCTGCACGGCGAATGCTCCGGGTTGTCGTAGGCGTCCGCGCGCTGCGTTTACAGCAGCGCCGCTCGTCCCGTCGACAACCCCAGTCTAACGTTCCTGATCCCGTCCACAGTTCATGCACGTTGCTGTGGATGCTGCAACAGAGCTGACTCCGCCTCCGATCACCAGCCACAATTCAAGACGCCGCTGCACGGAACGACGCGCCCGCGCTCTCGTCGATGCACATGGCATCGTTGACGTCGCCGATGACTTCGGTGCGTACCTGCAACATCGCCAGCACGGCACGTCTGAGCAAGCGCACGGCTAGCACCGTCGGAGGCAAGCTCGTCGCGTGGCGGGAACTTGACGGCACAGTCGCTTCGAGTCCATGATTCGTATGCCTGTCCGTGTGGGCGTATAGGTGACTCGAGTCCGCATGGTGTGCAGTTGAAGATGAACCCACTCCCTGGATCAGGGGCACGGTGGCGGAACATGCACCGGATCCAGGTATCGACCACGACGTACCGTTCCCGTGCACCGTTGCTGCGTGGCTACCCAGACGCTCCCGAAAGGATCCAGTGGGCAATATGGCTGCAGCGGCGCTTGAAGAACTGTGGTTCGGTCGCAGGCATAGGGTCCTGCACAACATCGACGCCGCCGGCGTTCGCTAAACTTTGCGAATCGGTCGAATGATGGGATTCATTTGATCCATGTAGCACATGATCCACATGAACCACATACAGAATCCCGACATAAACACAGTAAGCCGCGCAATGGCGTAAACATCTGCGTTTTTCCGCCAGATCATACCCACCACGAACCAAGATACTAGCGTTAGGACGACAAACAGCAAACTGCCTGCAACGATGCCACCCCATGCCATGGCTGCCAGACGAGTCAGCAGAATAAGGGCTGCAAGACCAGCTGCACCAAGCAGTGTCCAGCGACAGGCTGAGGCCAGTCGGCGAAGCGGCCTGCCCAGCTGACTCGAGAGACCGACCCGGCGGTCTGTGTTTCCACCGGCCCCGAACTTGCCACCAGCACGTTGGGACTGAACGAGCCCTTCCTCCAGATATGCAGGCAAGGTATCAGTGAGTCGCGGATACAACGCGTCTCCGACTGCCAGTGCGCTCACCGAGGTTCCTGTGGCGGGCACTCGCGTTGGCACGCTGCGCAAAGTTACAGCACCAGTGTACTCAGTAGAGGTGCCAGTGCCGCTTGTTTTGTGAGAAAGGAGCAGGGCTGTCTGACCTCGCGAAGGGCGCTGCGTCTGTGGGAACCCGCCGTTTACGAGCCCCGCTCCAGGGAGCGTTAGAAAGTGACCAGAATGTGCGTCGTCGTGGTCGTCGTCGCCGGTTGCCGCAGCACGTAGACGCGTCAAGAGCTGCGTTCGCCACCGCTGAAACGAGTCGTCTCCAGCTCTCGAGTCGTGTGAGTTTTTCCGCTTACGTTGCTCCAAACGAGGCCGTTCGGGCATACACGGTTCGAGTGACCCTGCCCAAAGCGCACGGTCTCCGCTTTTGCGTCCTTCTAACTGTTCTCCGCACTAGGACGCTGTCTGGCTACGAGCGCGCCGGAAGCACGAACCTTCCTCGCCCAAAACGAAACCTGACGTCGTACTTCAAACTGACGCCGTTTCGTTGACGCTTATTTTCGGGCAGATAGCAATGGTAAACAGAATCTTTATGATATCCAAAGAAATCTGCCGCTTCCAGCGTCGTACAAGCACACTCCAGCGTACAGCGAACCCACAACACAGCGTGCAGCTTCGGGTCCACAGCTAGGCACCCGTGCGACTCGCTCTTCCAATGATAATCGATGCATCGTGTCGGGTGCGCCGGCGTCAGCGCACGCTGCCGATAACCGCAGAAGACACCTGCACCGCACTGCATACCCATTTGCTTGCCGTAAACTCCAGCCCAGTGTGTTATGTGTGTTATGTGTGTTGTGTGTGTGTGTCTGGCGACTTCACCGGTCCAGTGATGCTCAAGCACAGCGGCTCCAGCAGGCGCTTCCCGCTGCGCCAACTTTTCGAGCGCCGGGATCGTTTACACTGCGAGTGAATCCCCGGTTGCGCGATGACGATCGGCATCCAGGAGAAGATGCATCATGTCACGCCAGATCTCGGGGGTTTCAACAGCCACCTAGCAGCTAGCAGCTAGCATCTCGCAGCAGCTCGCAACAGAGCTTTCTTGCATGCGCGTAGGGCATGCACGATGCTGTGCGCATAAAATGCGACATAGCTGCCCAGAGCGATACATCGGCGGTGGTGCGATCGCCCGCTACCCCATTCTACGGATCATTATCAACATCTAGCGGGGGCGTCATCGTCGTCGTCGTCGAATCTGCCGTGCGTACGGCGACGGGTCCCTTGACCTGCGTCGCTGTACGAGGCGCTGCAACGTAGGCTGGTGCCTGCGCTGAACCCAGGTGTACAGTGCACCGTCGCGTTACAGCGATGCTGGCCGCGACTAGTACGGCAGTCGACGAGACTGGCGATCAGCATAGTGCCGTCTCCACGAGCGACAGTGACGAGTGGGTCGTGGAGGCCGCCGCTCTTGGAGTTTTGCAGGGCAAAAAGGTGAGTGAGTTCATCAACGACACGGACGCGTTGCGAGCAGTCACACGGGAGCTAGCTCCCTCGACAAAGGATAGTGTTGATACGGAGCGTTCACAATTTGCAGAGCGGTTTCAGGTAACTGTCCCGGGTGTTTTGGAGTTACCCGGTGGAACCGACATCAACCAGGACCAGGAACTGGAGACGCGCTTCCGGGCAATAGCGGCACTGGGAGCGTGGATCGGCACTGAATGGTGTGCAGCACACGGTATCCGAACAGAGCGTCCTGCGGACTATTTCGCGGAAATGCTCAAGTCCGACGATCACATGGCACGCGTGCGCAAGGCGCTGCTCGAGGAGCGCCAACGCCTCCACGAAATTCAGCGAATACGTGCTGAAGCACTGACGCGTTTGGAGGCAAAGCGGCGACAGCGGGAAGCCCGAGTGCGTCTGCAGGAGTCCAAGCGTGCAGGTTTTGCCGAAGTCGAACAGTGGAAGCGCGAACAGGGTCTAAGTTCGGGCCAGGCGGTCGGCAGCGAGCGGTACAGGCAGCGAGTGGTTCAGCGAAATCACTCGAAAGCAGCGGGGAGACCTCGGGGGAAAAGACGAGAAATCAAAAAACGACCGGGAAAGAAGCGACGTGAGCAGCTTCGTGCGCGGCGGCAGCAGTCGTAAGCCGGAGGCCGAACTCCACTGACGCTGTTCGGAGCCTGTCAATGCTGGGCGAATACAGCGCTTCGGACACGGTTTCTTGCTAACGTCGATGCGCATAGGATGGGCGGGACCGGTCGAAGCCAGAGGCTCCCACGCTTGCCTTGGTGTGAATAGGAAGCGCTCATCCCCAGAGAGATATTTCGAGGAGAAGCAAGCACATTGGCTTTGTTGCTACTTGGTAGCAGCCTGAAATACCCGGGTCGCTTTCGGTTACCGTCTGTCCGTCTGTGGACTTCATTTTCGGATCTATTGTTGCTGTGATCACATCCGAATGATGCTCAACTGATAAAGTCACTCGGATGCCGCGAACCGCTCTCTGCGGTAAGGGTTGTATGATGCGCTAATCGAGTGAGCCAAGGAATCCATGCATGCAGCAGCAAGGTATGTCGCTTTTCATGACGCATGACGCACTGGTTTTGCGTTATGCAAGCTGGTATTGCATGGCATTCGTGGAGATCCCAGGGATCATCGATATGACGTTGAGCGTCATGCACCGCACGGGTATGCATGGTGTAGATTGTCTCTGGTGGCTGGTGCCCGACATCATGCACCAGCCACGAGACGCTCCAGAGAGACTCCCCTGGTGGTGGAACGATAGCGTCGCGTACGACGTAGCAGAGTCGGAACCTTCGCGTAGACTGCTGACAATCCGATATCCCTGTTATGTTGTGCACTTTACGCGAAATACTGCGCTCCATGTATCCTGTTTGTCTTTCAGCTGTTCTCAAGCTGTGTTCATAAACACGGAATACCTTCATAGCAAGATACAGGGCTTGGATGTGTGCACGTCTGTAGAAGGCTCGCAATTCCGCCCAACTTTGCTGCATTCTTCAACCTCGCATTTTCGTCGAATCAAACGCAGCTTGCGAAAACCCGTGGCAGCAGACTTCGTGTCGCTCGCGTCCGGGTTACATGGTCAGCCCTTTCTATCACGAGGTTTGAAGACTTGAAAGCAAGTAGCGGAGACTGCTGGCGCAAGACATCAAACATGTTCGCGCGTATGAATGACTTGGCAAGCCCCGTGCCCAGCCTGACCTGGGCTCTTTCGTTCAGCTCAACGGTTTTCTAGCATAGGCAGCGACTTGAGCAAGCTACTGTTGTTTCGAGTGCACACTGCACGGCGAAGCGGTGTCAACGCCTATTACCATACAATCGCGCAACGTCACGGAGTGCGGGTTGATCGCTTTTGCTTTGCACGAGTTGTACGTGAGCGGGCTTTTGGGCGAGCACCCTGGAACGCCCTCGCCCTGCACGTCTGTTGACTATCCATTCCTCGGTGTTGATGCTTGGACGACCACACCAATGGAACAGAGACTTGACTCCAGTTATCCTATGCGTTCACCGCGCTATGCATTTGAGTCGCTTCAGGCGCGCGTTCTCAATTACAGACGACGGCACCGTCGGAGTGATGCCGTTCCGCTCCCGGGGGAACACCCGAAAACGGAGGCTCTCGGCACGACGCTGTCGCCAAAGTCCGGCCACTGCCTCTCCAAGACCCAGAACGCTGCGGTAAATACATCTACGACGAGAGCATATATTCTAGTACAGCATACTCACAACTGTCTCTGGAGGCACCATTTTGGGCAGTTCGCAGCCAACGTCTCCCTGCAACAGCAGCTGGGAGCAGCACCAAGCCACTGATAATGGCCTCGCGCCATTGGCCTCGAACGCCCAGGCGAATTCGCTTTCTAGGCGTGTGTGTGCTCAGGCGTATAGCACTTATCGATGAGATCATCTGTTGCGAAATTCGGTAGTTCAGTGAGATCCTTTGCAATCATAGACCAGTAGTTGCCTACTGTGTTTTCATGGAGTACCCCGAAGCGGACTCCCAGCCCCAACCAGAGCCGCTCGACGTGGTGTTGCCTCGGGGGGCACCCCCGGACGTCGTTGGGCCGGTGGTCAACGGCCTCAGTTCCAGCGACTACTATTTTGCTTCCTATAGCCACTTTGGTATTCACGAAGAGATGATTAAAGACAAGACGCGGACGAAGACCTACATGCGAGCGATCCTTGACAATAGGCACGTTTTTGATGGCAAGGTCGTCCTCGACGTCGGGGCAGGGACAGGTATTCTGTCGCTTTTCGCGGCTCGCGCAGGCGCAGCTAAAGTCTACGCTATCGAATGTGCCGACATTGCTCGACAAGCGCGCGAGATCGTAAAGGCGAACCATTTCGACCACGTAGTTGAGGTCATCACCGGCCAGATCGAAGAGGTGCAGCTGCCGCGGGACCCACAAACGGGTGCAGAGCCTCTTGTCGATATTATCGTATCGGAATGGATGGGCTACTTTCTCTTCTACGAGAGCATGCTGCAAAGCGTTCTCTTCGCCAGAGATCGCTGGCTCAAACCTCGTGACGGGCATCTCTTTCCCGATGGCGCAACGCTCTACATCTGTGGGATCGAGGATGCTTCCTTTCGTAGTGAAAAATTCGATTTTTGGGAGAACGTCTACGGTTTCGATTTCTCGTGTGTTAAGCGGCTGGCGCTTACCGAGCCCCTCGTGGATTATGTGGACGTCGATCAGATCGTTACAGACACGTGCCCCGTGCTGCGGCTGGATCTGCATCGCCTCCAGCCGCAGGATCTCGACTGGAGTGCGCCGTTCCACATCACTGCAGAGCGAGATGACTTTGTTCATGCCTTTGTTGTGTTCTTCGACGTGCATTTCGGTGGGTGTCATCGACCGTTGACGCTGAGCACAGGGCCGTACGCTTCGCCAACGCACTGGAAGCAGACAGTGCTCTATTTGGATCGGGCGTTGCCGCTGCGAACGGGCGAGCGCATCGAGGGCACCCTTGCCTGTCGACGGAACGCACAGAATCCTCGCGATCTCGATATAGGTATCTCGTATCGCTTTCGGGGTTCGCAAATGAGCGCGAAGAAGATCCTCCGGTATCAAATGCATTGACAAGGCGACAGCGGCGCAGTAGGCGTGTGCGCACACAGGTTGCCATACGAACCCCCGGGGGCGAACTGCGTCACTGTCGCGAGAATTGACCGCAAATTGCGATTCCGTTTCGCGGGTCATAGAGCCGGGAAAGGGAGCCTCGATATACCCGATGATCAGCTGTGGTTAGGTATGGATCGCACGTGGTGCTACGTCACGGATGACGCGTCTGGTCTTTCGTAGCGCAAAAGGGCACAGCATCCTCGTTCGGGTGAATGCCGCGTTGGTATTGCTGTATTCCAGCCCGTGGAAGTTGCGGATTGCGTTCGTTCGTGGATGGAGGCGGTGTACTCGTTCGCGATGCTCATGGTCGATGTTCGTCGGTGAGAGAGAGTTGAGATCAGCGTTTCACCAGCGTCTTGCATGGCGTGCAGCAACGCCACATGCCCCGAGCGTTTGCTCGAAGAAGAAGAATAGCCGTTCTTTGCGTATATACGCACTGGGTAAACGAGCGAGCAGATGCATGATTTCTGGTCCAGTGGTAATCACTTGAACCCGCTCGCGCCCGGCAGCGGAGTCGAGGCTCGTAAGCGCCACTGCGCCCTGCTCTCGTTTGCGTGCCTCATTTCATGCGAGTCCAGGTGCGGCTTTTTGGTGCCTGTGAATGCGGCGACCTCGGTGATAGACACTGGTATATGCTGGGCGTTCCTTGACGCAATCTGTGTCAGCGGAGCGTCGTAGAAGGTTTCGAGCATAGAACCTGCTTCCGAAAGTTAAAACTCATTTGATTTTTCATCCCGAATTCGTGATGAGAATCATATGAGCGCGTGACACAGCGTATGGAGTCACCAAGTGCGTCTAACCGGGGGAACGGTGACGCAAGTCAAATATCCGAGTCCAAGTTGAGCCGTATGCCTTCCGAAACCTTTTTCGGTTTGATTTCAGACCCAGGCAAGAGCGAACGATCACGCACCAAAGAATGAAAGCGCACCAGCGTGGTTCTGTGGGCTCTTTGACGGGAATGGATGCATCCAAAGTCGCCATTGCCGTCGCTGAAGCATAGCGTCGCGTTATAGACTGGGCACGGGACTGCGTAACGTCCAGGTTTTAGGGCTCGTAGCAGGTATTTCCAAGCCTGGCAGGATCGAACATTCCTAAGTAAACCGCACCATATCAAGAAAAAGAGATCGTCCTGATGACAAGTGGCATATCCAGCTTTGATCGAGCTCAGCTCCACATGTCGAATCATGGAATGCCATGATTGCTCTTCATTATCCACAGAGCATCGTTCCCAGTGCGAACAGGCTGCGCTCCATGCATCTGGACTGCTGAACCCGAACATACCGATACTTCGAACCAGGCGCCACGCGAATGCCCATTGCATTGACCACTGATGTTTCATAGCGGATGTCTACAGCAATTCAGTACAATGCCAATGAAGCGTACGAAACAAGTCCCTGGAGAGCTCGCTCGACGCCGTGCGATCAGGCGCTGTGGAGACATTCCATATTTCTGGATGCTGATCGAGGCACTACTACCTCGATGCAGCAAGTGCTTGCGCACTCGGTTGCTCGTGGAATCACACCACAGAAGCCGTCCGACTTTCCATTGCCTGGCCAGCTGGGGTTTCGGCACCTTCCCGTCCAGCATCTCGTGCGACTAGCTCTGATGAAGGCACATCTTCTGTGACTGGTACACCGGGTACCGATATTCCCCGTGCGTCAATGGCTTTCTGTACGCATCGGAGGCAATCGTACGGAATCTATTCCGTCACACACACACACACACACCTCAATGGAACGCTCTGACCTACAGGCAGGAGTGCTGCCTCTGCACCGCACAACACATCCAGTGCTGTACGCTACGGCACAATGACACGAACGCTCGGTCACTTGCTTTTGCAACTCATGGACGCAGCTGGTGAACGCTCACTCCTTGCCTCCGTCCAACAGAAAAGAGACCGTTGCCGAGCCCGGCGCAGTCGTATGTCCCCCGGCTCGAAAAATCGTCTGCATGAGGAATGAACGCTTCTGCACAGTCCCTGAATGGAGCGTACGAAGCATCCGCCGCTGCTCGATACGGTGCTCAGGGCGTCGAGACGGGCCCAGACACAGTCATGCTGCTGGCTCGTTTGCATGCTGGCGAGCATTCGGAACCCCGGCGCAGGTGAAAAGCATCCTGTGCTTGCACGACTCTCCCGAGGAAAGTGCACCTAAACACTGCGTCGGTCGCCGCTGTCCCTGGAGAGCTCTCCCCGTGTACCCCTATTCATCGAGATACGAGGAGCGAGGCCCGCCAATGCATTTCGTAAAGCAGCTCGAATGCTGCACACGTGCTCCCAGAGACTAGCAGTAGACCTCTCGCAGCGCAGTGCATCCAGTAGCCAAGTATCTGTGGGCACGGAATGGGCCCTGCAGCGACGCCCCGGGAGCGCCGCCAACAGCTGCCGTTGGGGGGCTAGCGCACTCGCACTCCGGGCATCCATCTGCGCTGGGCTGGGGAGCGCGCTTCAGGAAAGCGTCGTCGCGTGAGCTACGGGCAAGGAACGCAACCATCCCATTCCAACCGTGTTACGGGCATGACGTTCGTGGATCCGAGGCCGCGAGCCGCACCAAGCGCTTCATCGATCCGAAGCGACACTCGCTCCGATCCCGACGTTTCTTCTGAGGGTTTTCTCTACGAGCTCGGGCTCTTCCGCCGCCAGCAGCGAGTCACTCGCTTTCATCGACATTGCGAGAATCGCCTGCACCAGCTCCGACTTTCCTGGTCCGTTATGCTCGGGATGATCATGCCCACAGGTTGTGCTTCTTAGAGGACTGGTCATTGGTGAGCGTATGCTTTTGCGGTGTTTTTCTGAGGATCATTGGACGCTTCTCGGCACATCCGTCGTAGACGTTTTCTTCGATCGCCGATGTGGTGCTGCGACGCCAGGGGGCACTCTGAGCAGCGAAAATGCAAATCCCTGATCCCACGATCAGTGCGTATTGCATCTCCTGCCCGTGCATCAACTGTGTTACCAGGTGAATGTTTGACAGAAAAATCCAGCAGAAGAAGAGGGACAGCTGGCAACCCTGCGTTGGGATCCCCACGAAGCAGCTGCCTGACGGAGCATGTCAAGGCGAGTGCATCTAAGCGAGCCGTCCTCGGGTAAGAAGCTATCCAAACCCTGATGTTGTCCCGTGCCTCTCAACTTTGCTGGTATCAACGGCTCTGTCATGTATCCAGTAGCCTAAAAGTGACCTCTGACATCGGATAACACTCATCGGACTAGACTGACCCATGGAGCATTGGCTGGCACGAACTGCAGCTGAACGCCAATCGCAGTTATGTGTTCGTTGACGGCCTTTGAGTCATGGAAAGTGATACGGTCTTTGGGCACATCAGAATCATGTGAGAAGTAGAAGCCATAAAATGTATCGACGAAGGATGAGGTGTTGCAAGGTCCTCCCGTCTCACGATGCGTTTGCGACGACGAGATCAATCGCCTCTGAACCTGATGTTGTCGGCATGCTCGTCTGGCGCTTCCCCGCAAACGGCGATTCACCCGCGCTTGGGTACCCGTCTGCAGCTCTACCACATTTCCGAATAAAATCTTACGGAGTGAGACGCGCACTCGTTCCACATGCTGTAATCGCTTGTGTTGCATTTTGTAATGAACAGGGCGTGTTGCTGAACACGTGATTGTCTCCAATAGATGTGCGCCCAGTAAAACGAGGAATGTTTCACAACCAGAGTCTATGTATGTACACTTAGTCAAAGGGCGCTTCCGAGCCATTCTCCATCGGCCCTTGTGCTATCGGATTAAGTTTCATTAGACGCACACATCGAGCCTGAGAGCTTGCCCCACAAAGTTAGATCACCTCAGTTCTCCGGGGCTCGTATTCTGCACCATACATCGACTCACGAACAACATGCGTGCGTTGTCGCTGGTGGAATTCATCATTACAGGGAGTCGTCGAACTCGCGCCCTATGAGCCACTTCAGTCTCGTCATCGACCCGTCGGGTGAACAGCTGTTCCGGCCTATCTATTTTCTTCTTCGTCGTCACTTGTTCTTCTGCGCTCGATGTTTGGCAATGAGGGATTTTTCCGTTCGTTTTCGACAGGCGGCGATGGCGGCGCTCCGGGATCCCCGAATTCCCTGTGCATAACTTTCCCTTGGAATTTTTATTTCTTCAAAATGAACCGAATTCTATATATCCTTAGCTGCGGACCTTCTTGGAGTTTCAAGGACTCGCAGGTGAATGACGAAAAATGCACCAGTGCGCCACCGAGCTGAAGACTTCAGCGCTTCGCCGGATTGAACAATCATTACTTTTCCCGATAGAAAGCACGCCCTCTATGGGGTTGAATCACGGTGCGTGTGTGTGTGTGTGGAGGAATAAACAGACGCTCTAGCCCCGACAGCATCAGCGAAAGCTCGAACACAAGCGGAATCGCACCATACCACATTGTCAAATGCACGGACGTTGTCAGATGTCGGGTGAAAAGTCTTCTATGATTCGACAAAGTCATTGGTGCTGTTGTGTGAGCCTTTCCTGCGAGCGAGACCGCGGCAACCTCATTGATGCACTGCTGCACGAAAGAACACGATAGTGTCCTGGTTCTCTTCGAGTTCGATCGCACATACAGCGGACTCCTTCACCTCGAAAACATATAAACGCTCGGAAGATTTTGTTTGAAGGAAGCCTCATCGACTGAAAAAACATACTGACGTGCCTCTGCTTCATAGCGAAGGCGACTTTCCAGGAACGCTCTAGTTTCGATTTCGATGCAAGATGGCCGTGAGTAAACTACGAATTACTTATTGCGACTATATTCCGGGGTTACCGGGACCACACGAACACGCTGTGGAGAAGCAGAGACGCTCGTTGCGACTGCGAACTTCGCTTTCGCTTTCCGTAAGGCGATCAACGGGTAGTTTTTCTATCATTGGCAGCAAGTAATCCGTGAGCATATCGGTTTTCTGCACGCAACGCATATTCTTGTTTCTTTCAGTTTTCCCCAAACATCAGAATCCTGTGGTATGACTGATCTACAGGAGGAATGTAGCGCACCTTGCTCTGCTCCGTAAAGAATCTACCCTACGGGCAATTCGTCGACGATCTAAACACCACACTGCATCGTGATGTCAATCTCTTGCTCTACACTCGGAAAAAGCACTCGGTTACACCTAGTGGGATTGCAGCAACAGCGAGTTGATAGACATTAAAAGTGTCTCTTGAGAAGCTAGGATCTTGTGCCCGTTCACGAGTAATGCCCGCACATCTGGCGACTTTCCAACAGTCGGCGAAACGCTTTCCCACATCAGCATGCACCAGCGCTGCGTCTCATGGACGATCCGCAGAAGCGGGCAAATGGAACGGTCTGGGGTGTTGCTCGCTGGCGGAGCGAGGGCTCGCGGAGGGACTCGCTTGGCCCCAGTTCTCTAAACCTGATGAAATCCCTGGTGCTTGAAACTACTTTTGTACAGCCTGCACAAGCTCATCCCTTCACCGTTAGGAAGCAAAGACCAAGCGCTTGTTGTCCGTGGTACGGCGCCAGCAGCGCAACGCGGCTACTGCGCAGAAACCTGCACCGACGCCCAGGAGCTTTCGTGCTACACCTCAGCGCGAAAAAGGTTCGTGAGCTGGTACGCATCCGGTTGTATCCTTCAGACTTGAGTTTTCGCTGGAACGCGTGTCGCTTCTGTTTCTGGTTAAAGTGCAGGTATGGGGTGGCGATGCGGCCTCCGTTTCCTGAGGTCTTCAACCATATCGATGCGGCTATGAAAGAAGCATTTCATGGGAGAAACCTTCGCTCGGTCGCAAGTATCCCAGATGATTGGCCAGACGGAACCATCGACTGCTCCTCCGCGATCGAAAACGTGCGCTCACAAGAGTTCGAGGTGACGACGCACGCGTGGGTACGCTTCACGATCACAGGTCGACTTGATGGGCTCATCCGCTTCCAAGATGAGACGCTGGGTGTCCTGGACTTTAAGGTTTCTCGGGCGGAGACATCCAAACTGCAGGAAACGTATGCGATGCAGTTACATGCGTATGCTTTTGCACTGGAGAAAGCCGCGAACCTCCTCGATGCCGATGACACGAGCATTGCACCGGTGCCTCTGCCTCCAGCGGTGCCTCGGCTTGCGCTCATCGTTTTCCGACCCGATGGATATGAGCTCTTACCGTCGAGTCACGAGAGCTGTCTCCGAGGCCAGACGGAGTTCATTCCCATTGAGCGGGATGATGAAGGCTTCTACGCACTCTGCCAAGAGATCGCTGCATTGTTTGAGCGCCCCGAGCCGCCGGCCCCGAGCAAGCATTGCGAAACCTGTAGCTTTTACGCTGCTCGCTATCCATTTCAGTCCTAGACGAGCGATTGCAGCGGGGCCTCTCTAACCGACGCAGGTACTGGATGTCAATAGGGTGATTTGCGACAATTCATGTACGGTTGCGAGAGTGCATGCGTACAAGTATCGTGGACTTGCGGTTGGGAATGCGGGTACGCATTTCCAAGAAACGCAGTACGCAAACACGAGCATGTGCCTTGACGGAGATTCAGACGAGAACGCATGATTCCCGGGTCCGTGAATAGAGCCTGTCACATTCTAGAGTGGACACGACAGCTGCCCGCATACACGGCGTATGGAGCTGGACTTGTCTCCATCATAGCAAGGCAGAAACAGGAAAACAGAGATGAATGATGCGCTTTGCGTACGGGAACAAGCAGGCTCAAGAGAAGTGTTCCTCCAACAGCTGGACAGCGCATGGAAGGGAGCACTGCTGGGCATCTGCGTTCCAACCTGGGCCGCCCGTCGTCTTGGCAAACGACCAGCGGCCGTGGAGCTCGCCAACAACAACCATCTCTATGCGCAGTACAATATCGGGCGATGTGCTGCAAGATATGCCACCAGTACCCGTTGGAAACGGAACGTGCATCCGTGTCCGGTCTCAACTTGAAAGCGTCTTCCCAAAAGACGTTGCTGAACGCCGACATACGCACCAGACACAATCGGAACTGGTGTTCCTAGACGTGCGTCGGACTACATGGCCAGCTGTCTGGTCGTCCGGACTCAACAAACCTGCTCTTCAGATACGAAACGAATAGAGTGACCAGTTCGAAGCGCCACGCAACGATGCGATGCTCTGAGGCATCTCCAGTGAACATTCGTTGGTCGATAGCGGAGCGTGCACGCGCCGCGAGGGTCTCAACTGGAAGCTGAGACCTTTTGCTCACATAAAACGCGTACCGTCCAGGGCGATAATTCACAAAGATTGGTGGCATCAGGATTGAGCAAGTCGCAGGGATACGCGTGCTGGTAGTGAACCGCCTCATCCGAGTAATTCGCTGCAATGTGCAGATGCCGGATAGCGTCGCAATCACCGGGCGCCCGGTTATCCAGGTACCAATTCCAGGTGATGATTCGCCAGTGCTGCATCGGGCCCTGGTCGCTGTAGACAAACCTGCCCTGCCTGAGAATAGGCAACATCAAGATACGATGTAGGCGATCATAAAAACCTGTTTGAGCGGAGCTTACTGAACGCTCGGGCTCTGCCGCAGCTCGACGCAGGTGCACATCGAGACGTGCACGACGACCTTCGGACTGGCCCCAGAATTCGAGGCGGATTCCCGGCAGCAGAAAGCTCAGCGCCGCAGCGGCGTTTGCGACACGAACGTCACCGAAATGGCTTGCGGCCCGCGGCTCATCGTGATTCTCGACAAAGTGTACACAACGAGCGTGAAATTCTGCCGAGCGTTCTCGTAGGTAGCCTCGCAATCGATCCAAGTGCCGCTGGTGGAGCAAGTCATACAGTTTCTTATCGTACGTGGCATCGAATCCGAGAGCTTGCAGTCGCTCCTCATAATCCCAGTACACTTCGGCGAGGAAAAGAAAGTCGGGGCGACGCTGACGCACTGCAGCAATGGCCTCTTCCCAGAACTCTTTGTTGTCCGGAGCAGGTCCAGCGGTTTCAACTGCTGCTGCGTCTCCCCAGCTCCATTCGAAAACATCGTTGAGCACCATCATCGCCATATCGGCCCGTATGCCATCGGCCATATCTGCGATGCGACAGAGCACTTGGCACTGATGCTGCCGCAGCGCCGGCTCGCGATAGTTGAGCTGGGCTGTGTCAGGCCACGGGCCACAGTATGGATCCCGGCCTGCGAGCCGCTGGTGGTAGCGTTCCTGGAACCGCTCTAATTCGCCCTGTTGAAGGTTTTGCCAATGCCTGGTGGCGGTTTCGCTGACCGGTGGAAGCGCTTCAGCGCCGTCCATGCTATGTAGAAAAAAGCGTTCCGGCCAGGGGCAGTCACGCGCCATGTGATTGGGTACAAAGTCCAGCAATAAACGCGTTGGATGCAGGCGCTCACGAAACCTCTTTAGTGCATCGTCGCCGCCTAGCTCCGCGGCGACGCGATAGTCGTAGATCGCATAAGGCGAACCGACCACGTCATCCTCGGTCCAGCCAGGAAGTACCTGGTCGTAGACGGCACGGCGCTCAGGGAGGCCACGATCGAGTTCGACTCCCAGTTTGCCCGTCTGCCAGACGCCCTGCAACCATACGTAGTCGAACGTGCGGAGATAGTTTAGGGCAGCGTCGGGTACCCCGTCCAGCCCGCTATGTCCGACTCCAAGCGCATAGAGCCAGGCCCGGGCGGGTATCTCGAGCACCAATGTACCACCCATGACGTATTGAGCATCTATGAATCTCCGTTGAAAACGTAGCTGGTCGTGGAGACTCCCCAAAGAACGGACCGTATTGCTCCCTTCTCGACTGGTCGTACTACCAGCTTGTCGGGACAATCAAGTCGTGGTGCTATTCCTTCCACAAAAAACCTAGGATTCTCTTTTAAGCTAATCGTGATACCCGCTTGCCCGTACTGAAAACGTTGTGGTGCTCGTCGTTTCCAGAGCGCCCGGGCACGTCGCTCTCAGATACGGGCGTCCAACGGGGCTAGACGCAGGGGGCGAGCTCCGCCAGCTGCTCACAGCAGCGAGTCGCGGTGCCTCAAAACAAGCTTCGGATCACTCGCTCAGCTATGCTATTCTCAGAGATACCTACTCTACTAGGGTCTTGGAGCTCGAATAGCTGAGAAAGAGTCCTTTTCCGCATGCGCGATGTTCATGAGTGCATTCATGCGAGGTGCGTCGCCTCGGTCGGCCACCATCACCGGCACCGCCATGACCTCCTCCTCATCGTTCCCGTCCGCGTTATTGTCGCGAGCTCGGAAAGTTTCGGCTCTGGGTACTCATCCAAGCCGTTCGTCCGTATCGCAGGTACTTTGGGGGCGGGTAGGCACTGTTCTGGGCCTTGGATCACGCGCGTTATCTGCCGATGTTTAGCTCACTCGTTCGACCTGTCAGCTTCCGAGCACACAACGCACCTGGTGCTGGAAACAGGTGTGTGCCCAGTACGAGCCGTCTAGCACGACCGTGCCTTAGGCTTAGCGGGGAAGGCTTGGGCTCAGGGGCTGCGAGGCAAGCTTTTTCTGGACTCTCAAGAGCTCTTGCAGGGCTCTTGGCCTCCGTCTGGTTGCTTGCAGATCCAACGGTCACACAAAGGTCCCTGGCTTTTGCGGCAAACCCGTACGACCTGGGCACAGACCGGGGCGTACAGGCAGTTATGGTGTGTCGGGAGCTACTCGAGCCCATCCCACGGTATGTGGAGAGCGGTTCCTGGGACAAGGCTCGGTCCAACGTCAACTACTGTACACGAACGCTGCGGCTACATACTGCGCTCCGGGCGGTAACCGACCGCTTGCTAACACCAGAGTACGATTTGGAGAAGCACGAATCTGCGATGCGGGTAAGCAGTGACCTCCCGAACGTGATGACCCAGCTGGATGCAACGCTTTACACACCTATTTTCATGGCGAGCGATCAGGGTGTCTCGCCTGCACAACGCAAATATGGAGATGAGGCGCTCGGATATTTAGAGCAGGCGAAACAAATGCTGGATCATTACCTGAGTCTTCTGCCGTCTGAGGTTAGGGCTCGAAACGCAGCGGCTGCAGCACAAATGCGCGTTCCGCTAGAGCGCCAGTAGGGTGCCTTTGTAGTGCGTACCACCGGGGAAATCGATTGAGCTGCAACCTGAACGCTCGATAGGACGGGCGACGTCAGCTTGTGCGGCGGGCACTTCACCGATCACCACCGATGATATCATCACCTTTCTGGAATCACGCCATGTGCATAGCGGGTCGTGTGCACGAAAAGTTTCCGTTTCTTGGCGAAAAGCTGGGAAACAAGGCCTGGGCGACGCCCCTCCATGTGCGGAATGAGAGGAACGGCGCTCCGGACATCGAAGCAGAGAGTGCCACGTTCAACATGCAACGCCTCAAGAATCGAGCATGAAACTTTCCTAGCGCTTTCTAAGCTGGAGGGATTATCTTGATACCGAGCCAGATGCAAAGCGGGTGCCGTTCTCTACATGGCGCAGACGGCGCGCCGGCTTATCGAGTAGGCGCCTGCACAAGTATACTCTAGTGAGGCGGTTCCGTAGCGGTACAGCATCTGTGGTGACGTGTTTAGCGTCGCGAGAAGCGCCCGCTGTAGCCACAGCGCCCCCGGGAGTGCCGGATGGATCGAGTTGCTGGGCATTCGGCAGGCACTGCGCTGGAGCACGGGCACTTGCAGATGCTGCACTTGTCCTCGGGAGCTGCGCGGTGGACATGTCGGCAACTGAGCGCGTTCGCGCATCAGCGGGCATCTGGTTCGATTCATCGATCGAATACTGGAGAAGACGCGCCCGCATTCGAATGAGGAAAATCCCACCGACATATCGCATGACGTACCGAGCATTGTTTCAGGACAGTGGAAGGAAATACGCAGTGCGTTTTGCGGGTAAAGCCTACAAGCTGCGTCCCAGGGTGTGCTCGTTGCAATTGTTTCCAAACCGCACTCAACTGGACACCTCTTGCCGTTTTCACGTATCCAGTGCATAGTCTTATGATGTTTATCTCGCAGCGTTGTATCGCTATGACGCTACAAGTCTGGCAGGAAAGACCAATCAATCCCCGATGACCGTCATGAGCAAGCTGGGTTTGTGCTGCCTTCGGAAAACTTGTCAGGGAAGCTCTCCCTTGGCGCCCTGAAAACCAAAGCACCGGCCTTGCGGGGCGTGCGAAATCGTGCTACAGGTGCCTACGCCTCAACAGGTTGCGTGTTTCCAGGGGTCGCCTCAAGCATCCCGTGCTAGGTGTGCGATGCCCTCAACGCAACAGGATCCAAATCCAGAGGACATGCTCAGCGCAGTCGACGATCAGTCGTCGAAGCAAAGCTCGATTCGCTTCACCGAAAATGCAACGCGCGTTCTACGCTTCCGCGAGCTCCCGTTGAGCTTCCTGCGCTGATGAAGCAGTGGCTTGGCTGAACGAATGCTACAGGCGTTACGTGCATGATGTGCAATTCGAACTGCATTGCTGCGTTGCCGTGCGGATGCTAGCGTATCCAAAAGCGTGTATTCGTAAACGTCATGCCGGCGCAATACGCAGCCTTTCAGGTCCATATGAACGACGCCTGGGACAAGTGCTCGTATTGCGCAAGAGCAAGCAGTTGCGCATACGCTACGACGGCCAAGCAGGCCTGCGTCGCTCGATGAAGACGCCACTTTTATGGGAGCGCTCACCGTCCACCACAAGACAATAGTCTTAGAATGGATCGCTTCCGATACAGTGCGCATCGCGATGCCCAGCCCAGCGAGAGCGGCAGCACGCCCTCCAGGACACGCTTCTTGCTTGCACCAGCCCCTTTTACGCGTCTGGGGTGTGCGAGGCGCTCCATAGCTCCAAAACGTGAACTGATTTCGATGAAGTGCTATGCGCACCTGGCGTCCAACGCAGACAATCCACAGAGCCTGCACGCTACGAAAACGTCATGCACGGCGAAATAGGAATACCAGCGCCGTTCTCTCGAACGCTTGACAAGGGTCAGCACGGGTGCCTTACTTTTCATACCCAAAACTGCGGCAAAATAATGATCGCCGCTTCCTGTTTACCCTTGACCCTGACCAGAGCGCATCTGCTTCACACGGGGCTGCGTCTACACCAGTCGTCTGCTACAGCGGGACGCCACCAACCTTCGACACAGTGAACGTCGCGCAGAGCCCACGAGGCACTGCACGCCAAGACGACCTCTCTTTTGGGTCGGAATCACTTTCGCAGAGGTCTGGGTACCTGCTTGGACTCGGTATTCTATCTGAGGTCGACGGTTGCTTCCCAAGGACACTGGGAATCGTCCTCGCGCTACCCTGAACGTTTCGTCTTTCTCTATGAAGCGATGCCTCGCAGCGAGTGCGCTGCGAGGCCGCACACGAGCGCATCGGTAACGGGATTCGGGGTCTAGTGCTTGCCGCTGCACCTGCAAGAACGCTTTCACTGTATCGTATCAGCATGTTTTGGAGTGCGGATACGATTCAAAACTTGCCGCATTATGTTTACTGGTGTGTCCTTGCAGTAGCAGTTGCTTTTGAGCTCATGGGCACGACATTCATTCGCGAAGCGAAGGGTTTTGCGCACCCGGCTGCCGCGCTTAAAGCGTGCCTCTGCTACAGCGTTTGTACAGTGCTTTGCGTTGTTGCGTTCGCTGCACACATCGATCTTTCTGTTGGGTATACCGTATGGTGTGTATTAGGGATTTCTGCTACTGCACTCATTGGAAAGTACCGGTTTGGGGAACAGTTTACTTGGCTGAAGGTGTTAGCACTACTTCTCTGCGCCTTGGGCTCGATGATACTCGTTTTTCAGTCTGAGAAGCCCTTGTTCGTCACGAGCAAGGCGGCGGATGGACGTGTTGAGGCGATACGTGCAGTTTCGAACGGTTCTTTGCGGAGTACAGGCGAGCCGTGCTTGGCGACGCAGGACGCGCTTCCGTAAGCGCAGCGACACCTGCGAGGCGCCCGCACCCGAGACGACGCTCAGACAGTATGAGTCACAGGACAAGTTCTCGGCTGGATTACATACAGTCGAAAGAAACCTCGTCGAGTGATAAATTCTATGCCATACGGTGAAAAGGGTTGGCGTTTGCAATGGGGAGCGCGAGTATCGGTCGGATCCACCTGACGGATCCCACGGAGCGACCCGCGAAACGCTCCTGAACACCGCGATGATGGACGTGCAGTCCCTCTCTGGTATCTGGTTGATGTCGTGGAGCGTTTCGGCGCGGTGCTGTCGCCGTTCAATGAGCAAGGAAGCGCAAACGTGCATCTATTTCCAAGGTTCCATCGAGTCTGCACAAGCATCAACATGAATGCACAAGGCGTTTCGTCCCCGGAGGTGTGGGACTCTAAATGAATCCATCGGAGAGCGCCCGCTTATTCGAGCGCGAAGTGTCCGGTTCATTTCCTAGTTTATTCTTTAGGGTGTACAGGGCGTAGCGGGGCCTAGAATTCGAAAGCGGGATCATTTGATGGAAAGGTTTATCGAGTCCGGGTCTCGGGTCTATCTGACTCCGTCATGACATGTATCTGACGCTGGAGTTCGTGGATAACGTGTTGGAGGCGCTCTCGCTGGCTCTCGAGCATAGGCAGAACCTCGTCTTTCCGACGCTCTAGCAATACGTCCCCTACTTGTTGCCAACAGCGTCTCGGGATCCGCACCGGCGTCTCTGCGTCCGCCTCAGCGTGCAGCGAGATCTCGGGCTCCAACGAAGCCAGTGTTTCCAAAACTAAATCATATTCAGCTCTCTCCGCCTCTAGTTCGGCAATTTTTCGCACTAGTGCAACGACCTGTGGACTGAACCCAGACCCGCCCTGGGCTTGCTCGCTAGACTCCATGGATAATAAAACCCTCGAGACGCTTCTTGCGTACAGCGAGAACCAGTACCGATTGCGACTTGCAAGCAACGACGCGGCGGTGCCCCTGCTGAACACTCCTTAGACGCGCTTGTGCGCTTCCAGGTGCGTGTAGTTCGTGCGCTTCAACACCGCTCAATCGCACTGTCAAGGCCAAGCGCAAAGCTTTTTCAAGTTCACAGGCCGCAATATAGCAGAGCGCCAAGTTGGAGAAACCCGGCGCGTGTCTATGCCAGGTGCACTCCTGCTGTGTCAGATTAGGAAACTGGTGCATTCGACTGCTCGCTCGCTTCCTACCTTGCGATATGGTACCGAACGTTTTCCTAGATTTACAGCCTCGATAGTCAAAATGCATCCACAATGGCTCACAGATCTGTATGCAGCTTTGGGATTCTCATTTGTCTATTCATGGTGACTCCTTCTACGCTCTGCCGCCCGAACTTGGTACGTGATGCGAACCGAAAACGCACCGCGACGTCCTCGAGCAAGGCTTCGTCAACTACCCGATAACATCATCCATTTCATATGCGCATGGATCCAAGTTGTGCCCTTCCCTTACAACTAGGCAGCTCAAATCATGTAATTTTCAAGTTTTCGATTTCTGTGGTCCAAGGCAGCTCGTTCGAGTTGCGTCTCGCGCCGCTGAACTGATGAAGCAAAAACTCTACATCGTCCTCAAAGAATTGTTCACAAGTTCTTGCCGAAACCTCAGTGGACTTGTCATATGAGATCATCGATTCCGTTCGATAAACACATCCGTCTCGTATCGTGTCCATTGACGAAACACGATTCGATACCAGCGCGATACCTGTCGCGGGATATGCCACCAGAGGCTGGTGTCTCTTCTGTTTGCCTGGAAGCGGGCTCTTGGACTCGGACCGCACGCTCCGCAGCGATCATGTCGAATAGGGCGTGCGCCACTGCTTTGCACGAACGACGTATAGACGAATCGAGATTTCTCGACTTGTTCAGCTCGAGTTTTCCTTCTCGGTTCTAGTTTCTGCCTGCACAACATCGCGTTCCACAAATACTCCGTCGCATGGAGAAGGGTGCGCTCGCACATGCAGCGGACAACATACTCGCCGATAGGATCGCACTGAAGAAGCCACGTCAGCGGACACGGAGACGGATGCGGGCATCAGGGGAAGCCATTTGTACCCGTCAAGGACATGTACCGAGCGATGACATGAGCTTTCGTATGCGAGAGAGCAGCGCTCGAAACAGGACGGATCGTGGTGGACCTAACGGAACACCCGACCAGAATCAAGCGCCGCCTCTGCAAAGCGCACATCGAGCTGGTAAACGAAGAACATGAATAGAGCGAGTGAAGCGTAGATCGCAAGTCCAATCTGCTTATGGAGTACAGCGTCAACCGCCTGAAGCTGCGAAATCCGGAACTGAACGCTGCCATCATCGTCATTCGGCTGCTGACAACGGTGCTCGAGGCACAGGAGAGACCAGCGCCCATCGAACAGGCACGAGAGAGAGGAAAAGGGAGCAGTCGCAGTCGGAGCCAGCAACAGTATCCAGAAACGTAAACACTAGTGCGCACACGCGTGTTCGAGGACCCGTTCCATTTTGCTCTGACATGAATGTATGGAAACAGCCCTCGGGAGCGTACACCAGACGACTCAAAACGCTGGACACGGTGCGATCGCCTCCAGCGCTGCATCCTTGTCGCCAGTACGCTGTCGGATGGCATACGTGCACCGCATTCTAGCGGATACCGGGTTGCAGCGTTTGTTACCTAGAACCATAACTGCGCTCCCAGAGGATTCTGATTCGATCAGCGAGTGTCTATCGTGAACACGCTCATCCCATGTCGCTGCATGTATCGGAATCGCTCGCTCTACGTAGCGTTCAAAAGGGCAAGCAACACCAGACTTCATTGATGCAAGCGGCGGCGTTCTGGACACGGAAACGAGCAGGGCTTCGCTCTTGCGATACACGCAATAGAGCAGTCTGCCATTCCCAAGAGTATGTATCAGAGAACGCTGTCAGCCGTGATAGTGATACTCGAGAAAGTATGCAATACATCCGAACGAGCCGTCTATCCGGCATACTGTCCCCCGACGCTTCCGACGTTACGGATGTTCGTCTCGAGTAGCTGACTGTACACTACAAAAAATCTGGGCCTCGAGCGCCTGCACGAAGTTCCTCTCGCGAAGCTGCACACACCCTTGGCGCTATATCATGCTTCGCGTCGCACATATGCTCGTATCGACTCCGTGACAATGTTCCAAACACGGATAACTGGAACCACGCGCAATCTTCATAGGGCCAGGCGTGAAAACTCACAGATAGGCAGCGACGCCTCAGAGCATATCGCTAGACCCACGAGCGTTCTGGGGAATACACTCCGTGATTCTACAGTCCAGCGGGTTCTTCGTCGACCGGGAAGAATCGGAAAACGGATCATTCGCCACACCGGTCCTTTGGGGGCAAAGGAAATGAACAAAGTGCATCACGGGTATTTCAGGAAATGCAGCATGGTGGTGTCTTTCTCGACTTTTGTCCTGTGTCAGTGGCGACGTCGATAAAGTTGCCGCCGAAGATGCATTGACGGCATGCATGTTCCGCAGTCCCGGCGAATTGTCGATAGACACTTGGACGAGTGACTCGCATCACGACTCAAGTCGTCGCTCCATTCGACGATTCAAGAGGCAACTCCTACGCATACCAACAGTTCCCCGTATGTAAGCAAGTTCTGCGAGAAGCGGTCGCACCTTGTGGGATGCATCACGAGCCAGCAACGTGCGAGGCGTCAACAGAGCGGTGCTCGGCGTTCCGGCGTCCGCGCAAGACCTTTACCGAACCCAGTGCGAGATGCCGCCGCAGCCGCAACCACCACCACCACCTCCAGTTGACGATCACTAGACGCGTACAGAGCATCTATGCGGCATCCAGGCGCAACGGATCCCGCGGAGCTACGTGGCGGACCTGGTGCAAGCGACCGCTCTGGACGCTGCGGCAGCTTGTGAACCAAACCCTGCGGCAAGCAGCGCTCGCTGACCTGGACACATATGCCGGAGAGAGCACGTTCAGGTGCACTTGGCTGGTTCGCTCGTAAAGCATAGAGTCTATTTAGTTCCTAGACATGCAGTAGTTTGCCTCTTCTTTGAGCGGTGCTTACCCGCACGAACCAGGCTCCGCTCTAGAACTTTGATGCACACCGGCCGCTCGCCAAACAGGACTACCATACCCACACGCCGTGCTGCTCCGCTAAGAAAGGCCTCTACTGTCGTCCGTTCGGTCTGGGTATACGCCAGGTCGAACACCAACGCATTCTCACCATCCGCATTAGAACGGAAACCCTGTGCCTTTGTTTTCGCTTGCATAACGTCGGGAGATCATTTCTTCCAGTCCCAGGACTCTACGTGAGAAACGCGACTCGGACGACCCACCAGCCGTCAATGTAAGCCTATGAACCCCTAAACTACTCGTCCAAACAACGTTCTATCCGCCCTGGAGGCAGTAAAGTGGTGAAACGCTCGTGGAAGCGCTATGGGTTCAACACCAGCGACTTCCCGTGTCGCTGCATCCGGCAGGGCGTTTGCGTCAACACGACCATCTCCCGTCGTTTTCATATGGTATAAACGCATATTTCCGAGTGGTGCTCCAGTCGCTACGCCCGCTTGGTTGCCCATAGCTACACGCGCAGTCAGAACAACTCCCAGCATTGAAAACAAAGGAAAGCAGCACCAGAGTCATACTTGGAAACTTGACGAGTGCGAAGCGTTGGCTTCGGGAGTGCACGAACGCGTCTCTGTCCCGTTTGAGGACGCCAGGTTGCTGTGACGCTGGCAAGTCCGCGAAGCGCTCAGCGTGTCGGCACTAGGACTCGGAAAGGGCGCTTTTCTGAGCACGCTTGGGAGGTCGCATCGTGGCAGTTGCCGGTACGGTACCCTGTGTTGTGTTCAGCTCGGGGAAACTGCTTGAAATGGATCACAAAATCACCGTGAATATTTCCAAAGACCCCATCCAGGAAGTCCAGGATCGATATGGTACACCAGGACGGTTAACGTTCTTTCGTGGCAAGGGAGGCCTCGAAATGGTGCTCCTGCAGACCGCTGACGGTGCCTGCGCGGAAGTCAGTTTCTTTGGTGCGCAGGTGTTGTCGTGGCAACCTCCGTCATGCACCCGCTCTCTGCTCTTTGTCTCCAAAGAGGCCATCTTCGATCGCAGACGTGCCATTCGAGGCGGTATACCCGTTTGCTGGCCGCAGTTCAGTACGTACGGTGCACTCGCTCAGCAACATGGCTATGCGCGAAACATGAGCTGGGAGCTCGTCCACGCGGATGGCGATCATCCGGAAGGTCCCCTGGTTGTGTTCCAGTTACCGACAGTTACGCCGGCCGCACTAGCGAAGATGATGGGGTCAAGCTATGCGAATGCAATAGATGGTGCTGCTTCTGCTTCTGCTTCTGCTTCTGCTTCTGCGGCCGATGTCCACGGAGCAGGCACAGCCGGTGCACCGAGTAGCAGCCACCAGCGCGACACCGGAGACGCGCACCACACCGCATCAACGGCAATGAGTTCCAAGCCGATGCAGACGCCCTCTCGTCTACAAACACCGATCATGACGGAGCAAACGACCAATGGAACCGAAGCGATACCGGCTGTGGAGGACAACTCGGGAGCGCAACCGCGCTCAGCACGAGGAGCCGAAGGAGCAGTGGCACCGCCACCGGATACGAGTGCCGCGGCTCGATATGCACCAGCATCTTCCGCGGTTCCAGAGGGAGCTACGGAAACCATTCTACCCGCCAATGCAGTCCCTCGGAGTACAAGCACGATCTTCGAAACCGAGCTTCAGCATGCGCAAGTGCTCATGATGGTGCAACTAGGCGCAGCGCTCGGAGACCTGCGTCTGAGAATGTCCGTCTCTAATCGGGCACCGAACGAGTCGGAGACGCTCGAGTTCACCACAGCGCTACATTCGTATCTGCGTGTGAATTCTCTGACACAGGTTCGTGTCCTGGGACTCTCCGGTTGCGAGTACGTCGATAGGATGCGACCGCAGGGCATGATGATCGATTCGGAGCCAGTTCTCATGTTTCGCGACCACGAAGTGGATCGCATCTATCGACGACAACCAGGGAGCAGTAACGCAATCCGTATTGAGCATGTGAACGCCCAGAAAGGTACGGTGGTTGTGGAGGCTAGCACAGACGATTTTCCCGAGGTTGTCGTTTGGAATCCGGGGCCCCAGAAAAGCCACGACCTCGTGGATCTCGACGACCGCGAATGGATGTTCATGCTCTGTATCGAGCCTGCAGTGGTTTTGGAGCCAGTGCGGCTCGCCCAGAACGAACGCTGGTGTGGCCACGTGAGGTTTACGTACCTCGCGGGATCCAGTGATATCGCAAGCGCTGCCAAGGCCTCCGGCACGTGAATCTTTCATACCGGGACAGGTCAGCGTTTTTACGCGTTGAGGCACGGGTGAACACAGTGGCGCTGGCCTCGAGCCTCACCTGTCGCTTGTTGCCTCCTTTCGATGTCGAGGTCGTAGCAATGCGGAACAGCGCCCAGTATCGTTGGTATGGGATCGTCGTCATCGAGGACCGAGTTCGCAACTGGCTAACGCATACACTGGCATCAGCATGGCAGTAAATAGCGCTCACGCCGTGCCCCTCTACCTCGCATATTCCTGGGATGGCGGCATGCACCGGACACATCGCCTGCAATCAATATGCATAGGGTACGCACTGGTGCTCAATGCATCGCGCTCTGTCGCAGCGGAAACCGGCAGTGGCGTCCGCATGCCTACAACGGAACGCTCCGCGAAACGGCACAAGATTTCCCAGCTGTCGCTATTGCAGTTGGCTCTCGAGTTGGGCAGCCTGATCGCTGGGGTGCTGCTCCCGTCTCGGCGACCCGGGCGTTGCAACAGGTCGGAGGCGCACGAACCCTCGTCTGCCGTGCAACGCAATGGGCACAGATGACACCCGTCACACCGATTCATTCATCGTCTTTCGCTTCCTGCTTTGTCGAGCGGCAGGATACGTGCAGGTACCCGCTCCGCTGGGGTAGATACTTGGCTAGAAGCGGATCGAAAGAGCACTTGAAAGGCGCGAGCATCGTCTGCAACAAGCGACACGTGACGTGCTGTGCTTCACCATCGAAAGTACGCGGCACTAGCGTTGCTGCGTACGCAAGGGCCTCTCTTCAAATGAGGACTCTCGCTGGAGGCCGAGGCACCCCTCAATCGGAGTCTTCCAGTAGAAACGGGGGCACGCTCGCCAGCACACCACCAACTGTCTGGAGCGGTGACCACGGCGCTTGTGTCGCCTGTACATCATCGGACAAGCGGCTGCGCGCTCCCCATTCATCAACTGAAACTGAACGTCGAAGTAGGAACATCGGATCCCTATCTATTTTTGCAAGTAGTTGCTCTAGCAGTTCAACATCATTCACACTGCCCATGTATGCAGGTACGCGTTCGTGCAGCGTCGTTGGTCGTCGATCAAAAAGCGCCAGTCTTCCATCCGTAGCCCGACCTCCTGCCTGCTCTACCAGGAATGCCAATGGTCCCGCCTCGTACAGGAGCTTCAGATGGCCCTGCGGTTGGGCGGTGCATGGCGGATACAGCAGTACACCGCCGTACAGCATCACGCGATGCAGGTCTGCAACCATGGAGCCAGTCCTTCGTAGGGAACGTCGTTCTCCATTCAAAGAAACCGATTCCTTAAATCGATGCAAAGCGCTTCGCAGGTCGGCATCCCACAGGGACTCGCTTCCTTCATCCAGACTGTACCAGTGCCCGCAGATCGGTATGCGGACTTGTGGCGAGGTTCGAATCCACTCATTCATAGATCCATCGAGGGTGAAAGCTTGCACCCCAGCGCCAAGTGACACATACAGCAATACCGCTGGACCATAGAGCGCATAACCTGCACCAACTAGTTGCCGTGCGGGCTGCAACACATCGCGTGGGTTGAATTCGTCCCCTTGCGTGTCGCTCTGACCTAGTTGGCGAAAAATGCCGAAAATAGCGCCCATCTCTCCACACGGCGGCTGCGCTCGTCCTGTTAGTGGGTCAAACACAACCACAAACTTGCCCTGTGTGGCGTTATCTATCACAAGCGGTTCGGGGACGTCCTCGCTTACCAGCACGCAGCTGCGCTGGCTCGCTACCAGCTCTTCGACCCAGACGCGGTTCGCTGCTTGCTCGAGGCTAGCGGCACTGAGATGCTTCTCGTGAGGCCGAGCCCCAGCCGACAGACCTTGTCTACGAACCAGGACCCCAACACGCTTCACCGCAACGCTTATCGCCATGAACACGGCAACCAGGTCGAGCCAGGCATCGTAGACTGGAAACTGACGATGGTCTTCACCAGTGCAGCACTCCGCGTTTTCCAGCACGTTCAACGCATGTCGCAACTGACTCAGGTATTGTATGAGAGAACTGGTCTCAGTTCCCATGCAAGCGTACGTTTGTGCGTCTCGTGACGCTACCGAGCCCCGCCACTGCACAGCAACGCAACCAACATCAACAACTGAAACAGTACAAGTCGTTCGGTTGGCACTGGTGCGCCCACGAATGGCTGCGATTCTTTCACATGAATTCTGTTCCAGGTCCAGGTAGGTGTTCCCATTGCTTTTTCACGGATTATAGCAGATTTGTTGAAAGCGCGTTCATCTGAAGCGATAAAAAATCCAAGGCGAAGATATGAGCATGGTCGTTGGCGATCCCGGAGGCCCGTCATTGCCAGCTGCAGAAAAGCCAAAAATTCTCATGTCGTCGATTTTCGATCGAAGAAGCGCAAATGACGAGGAGGAATACGACGACGAAAAAGCGGGGACGCAGACGATAACGGGTGCTTACCCGACGCGACGATCACGAGAATACATTGGCACTGGGAGCACGACTTCGAGGAAACCATGCATGAATGCGTTCCATCAGTGTCACTGCGTACTTGGAGTTTCTGAACCGAGACTCGAACGCCGTCATTCAATATCAGTCGCTGAGTGTACTGCATAACGGGCAAACACATTTGTTTGGTATTCAAAACACGGATTCTAACCTGCTTTCAGGTACGGCTTGGCGTTAGCGTGTCCACTGCAACGCGAGGAGCGCGCAGAGCATCGCCTACCACTTGGACGAGCTCGGGAAGCGAACCTCTGCCTCTGTCGACTGGGCAGGTGCCGTCAGGAAAAAGCGCCGCTCGGAGAGAGAGACGGTGCTAGTCGGCTATCGGAAACAGGTACCGCTGGACCTGCTGAGCGAGTCGCTGTTCGACGAGCTTCACTGGTGCGGCGCAGCACCCGGGTCGAGGCAGTTTGCTTCACTGTGCGTGCTACACACTCGGTACCCGCCGTGCTCTGTGCAGCGCTGATTCATCACTGCACGGGTAAATTACAAAGCGGATCTTGGTTTGCGCTCAGCTGCGACTTAGTCTGGACTGGAAGGAAAACTCGTGTGCTTGGTGCGTGTGTGTCCGGGAAACTTGTACCATTAGACCGCACGTACGGCACCGCGTTTCGTTGATGAACTGGATGTGGGAGACACCAGCGCTAGGGGCTGCAGTGGCGCTGGTGGTGTTCGCTGTCGCTGTTCGTGGTCTCCTCTTCAAGCGCGATCCGGAGACACGTGTACCCACGAGAACTGGGGCTGCGCTTCGCGAGGAGAACTCGTCACGGCCTCAGCGGCTGGTGCATAGACCGCCACTGCAGCCGCCAGTGTCGGAGACTTCGACGCCCCAGCGCGTGCTAGGTGCTCCTCGAGTGGTGATTACCATCGTAGAGGAGGTTACATCCAAGTCCCTGTGGGTGCACGGAGAGAGCCTCGACTGGGCGCCCTGGGTTCCAGAATGGTTTCGACGACTTGCACTGCTTCACTTTGTAGATGTGTACTTCATTCTACGCGTTCGAAACGATCAGGATTGCTCTCTATGGTACCAGCAGGTTGGCGCCTTGTGTCGTTCTCCTGCAGGACAGATCCTGGATGAGCGTAAGTTTCTGGTTTGTGACACCGCCGCTGGAGCAGCAGCGATGGTTCGTCAGCTGGAGCCTTCTCTGCATTTGGAAAGCCTGCGGCTTGCATCGGAATGTGCAGTTCGCCTGCATCGCTTCATTCCAAAAATCATTATCCTGGCTCATGAACCAGAACACACAGGAATCGAACCGTCTACAGTCTTGGAGCAGTTTACGCGTCATGATACGCAAAGGGCACCGTTTCGGACTGCAGTGGCCGTGCTGGATGACCCCATGGCAATGTTTGCGAATCCGCTATGGCAAGAGGTTGAACTCCAGGTCAGAGCCGGGATCCAGTGCCCCCGATGATCAAGCTATCGTTTATCGTGATTGCGTTGTTAGCTGAGAGGTATCTTCAAATTTGAAGAATGTTGATTGATGATTCAGTGCTGAAAGGTTTGTAGAGCGCCTCCGAATGGCGCTATCTGTTCCAGCTAATCGATACTTTTTCGAGTCCGTGACGGTCAACGAGTCGATTTCGGGGAGAGGTCAGGATGTTTGGTATGCCCAGGCGAGCGTGTCCTCTGTCCATAGAGAGTGTGTTGGTGTTGTCTCAGATAAGCAGGATGCTCTTCATCGATACCATCGCAACTATGCAGGGGAATAGCAGTAGCAATCCAGCTACGATCCAGGCACCCAGCGTGCTCAATGGCAACACAACGACTTGCTGCTAGTGATTGCCAGTCCCGCGAATCCGTAATGACTGCAGGCCTGCTGCGGCTTGGGAATCGATATGGCGTAAGGAAAACGCATAGCATGATGATCGGTTTCATGGTCCGAGAGAAAAGCATGCACGGTAGCTTGTGCGCTTGTCGAGGTATACTCAGTAGTACCAATGTATGGAACATCATGAACATGTACCTATTGCACTGTACATACATCTCCAGTGCGAACAGGCTGCGCTCCATGCATCTGGACTGCTGAACCCGAACATACCGATACTTCGAACCAGGCGCCACGCGAATGCCCATTGCATTGACCACTGATGTTTCATAGCGGATGTCTACAGCAATTCAGTACAATGCCAATGAAGCGTACGAAACAAGTCCCTGGAGAGCTCGCTCGACGCCGTGCGATCAGGCGCTGTGGAGACATTCCATATTTCTGGATGCTGATCGAGGCACTACTACCTCGATGCAGCAAGTGCTTGCGCACTCGGTTGCTCGTGGAATCACACCACAGAAGCCGTCCGACTTTCCATTGCCTGGCCAGCTGGGGTTTCGGCACCTTCCCGTCCAGCATCTCGTGCGACTAGCTCTGATGAAGGCACATCTTCTGTGACTGGTACACCGGGTACCGATATTCCCCGTGCGTCAATGGCTTTCTGTACGCATCGGAGGCAATCGTACGGAATCTATTCCGTCACACACACACACACACACCTCAATGGAACGCTCTGACCTACAGGCAGGAGTGCTGCCTCTGCACCGCACAACACATCCAGTGCTGTACGCTACGGCACAATGACACGAACGCTCGGTCACTTGCTTTTGCAACTCATGGACGCAGCTGGTGAACGCTCACTCCTTGCCTCCGTCCAACAGAAAAGAGACCGTTGCCGAGCCCGGCGCAGTCGTATGTCCCCCGGCTCGAAAAATCGTCTGCATGAGGAATGAACGCTTCTGCACAGTCCCTGAATGGAGCGTACGAAGCATCCGCCGCTGCTCGATACGGTGCTCAGGGCGTCGAGACGGGCCCAGACACAGTCATGCTGCTGGCTCGTTTGCATGCTGGCGAGCATTCGGAACCCCGGCGCAGGTGAAAAGCATCCTGTGCTTGCACGACTCTCCCGAGGAAAGTGCACCTAAACACTGCGTCGGTCGCCGCTGTCCCTGGAGAGCTCTCCCCGTGTACCCCTATTCATCGAGATACGAGGAGCGAGGCCCGCCAATGCATTTCGTAAAGCAGCTCGAATGCTGCACACGTGCTCCCAGAGACTAGCAGTAGACCTCTCGCAGCGCAGTGCATCCAGTAGCCAAGTATCTGTGGGCACGGAATGGGCCCTGCAGCGACGCCCCGGGAGCGCCGCCAACAGCTGCCGTTGGGGGGCTAGCGCACTCGCACTCCGGGCATCCATCTGCGCTGGGCTGGGGAGCGCGCTTCAGGAAAGCGTCGTCGCGTGAGCTACGGGCAAGGAACGCAACCATCCCATTCCAACCGTGTTACGGGCATGACGTTCGTGGATCCGAGGCCGCGAGCCGCACCAAGCGCTTCATCGATCCGAAGCGACACTCGCTCCGATCCCGACGTTTCTTCTGAGGGTTTTCTCTACGAGCTCGGGCTCTTCCGCCGCCAGCAGCGAGTCACTCGCTTTCATCGACATTGCGAGAATCGCCTGCACCAGCTCCGACTTTCCTGGTCCGTTATGCTCGGGATGATCATGCCCACAGGTTGTGCTTCTTAGAGGACTGGTCATTGGTGAGCGTATGCTTTTGCGGTGTTTTTCTGAGGATCATTGGACGCTTCTCGGCACATCCGTCGTAGACGTTTTCTTCGATCGCCGATGTGGTGCTGCGACGCCAGGGGGCACTCTGAGCAGCGAAAATGCAAATCCCTGATCCCACGATCAGTGCGTATTGCATCTCCTGCCCGTGCATCAACTGTGTTACCAGGTGAATGTTTGACAGAAAAATCCAGCAGAAGAAGAGGGACAGCTGGCAACCCTGCGTTGGGATCCCCACGAAGCAGCTGCCTGACGAAGCATGTCAAGGCGAGTGCATCTAAGCGAGCCGTCCTCGGGTAAGAAGCTATCCAAGCCCCACGGGCCTCCTGTATCTCGGCTTTTTCGAAAATTCTTCCCGTGGATCTGTTACAGGTGGAGTGCCTTGAGAAGGGTTTCAGAAATATCTTTCCTCTTCGGTATTTCTCATACGTCTCTCTTCCTCGGAATTGTCTTTCCCTTCTTCGTTCAGTTGCTTGGTCCTGTTATTCATCTGCGGCTTGTCGTTGACATCGCGGTGTAGCGAGAATGTGATCCCTCTAATCTGTATCGATTTTGTTCATGGGGATTCATAGCCACTGATTTCACTGTTCCGCTGAAACTCACCTGTATTCTAGACGTATATACCTGCTTTTCGGAAACTGCATCTTCGTCACGTCCTCCGTTGTGATGACGTCTATGAGCAGAGGCGCGGCATGGCGCTCCTTATCCCACGCCTGCAGAGACGCAAAGAGCCATTCAGTGCTGAAAAACTTTGTAGAGAACGGCATGTTGAATAACTGTGTCAAAGAGGCGAACGTATCATCTATTGACCCGTGAGTGTTAGCTTGGCATATGATAACAGAGCGGACAGCTTGGACTCGACTGAGCCAGGGAACATCGAGGCCTACGAAGAGCAGCGTACCTGGAGTCACAGCTGCGTAATCCTTGACAGCTTTCAAGTGATGGAACGCAACATATTCGAACAGCGGCACAAAAAATGTGGGAAGCAGGAGCCATGAAGCTTGCCCCGATGAAAGGCAAAGTACTGAATGATCATGACCGCATGGCAACTCGTCGGCGACGATACGATAGAATCGCCGCTAGGTCTGACATTGTCCTCATTCTCGGATGACTCCTGTTTGCAACCAGCGGTCGATGCTTTTTTTTCGTTCGCAAGCCGGCCACTGCTTCTCGCAAACAGCGTCCCATCGAGTTTGACGAATACCGTTCGATCCGGTGATGAGCACTCGCGCTTTCGTTCGAGATCGATAGACGGTTACTAAACGCACGACTGCCTCCCACAGAAGCGTACTTGTTTCTTTGTCCACCCGGGTCGCTTCATCATAATTCGCATTAAAGATGCCGAAGCTTCACGGTACGGCGCTGTTTCGGTAGTATTCTTTCGCTAAGGTTAGAGATTGACTTGGATGGATAAGGAAAAATTCATGTACATGGAGTTTGATTTGCTCTGTCTTGGTTGTACGAGGTCAAGCATCAACACTAGGAGAAGCGGGCGTCATCCACCTGCGGATGGTAGAATAACTTTCTTCCAGCATTAAGAGCGTTTCCCTCCCAAGCAAGCAATAGTAGCGTACGTTCTTGTCGTGGCATTTCTCGAATCACCAGAATACACTGCTTTTGTTGAATACGTGAGAGAAAATCAACCGAGAACGTAGAGAGTGTGCAGGTGCATGTGTTCGAGCATCCCCCGTTCTGAGTATACCGCAGCTGACGCTGGGCATATACGTACATGCTTGAGCACCCGCAGCTGCCACCTCTGCTTGCTGATTCGTCTCTCATCTCTAAAGTGACCTTGGTACGCGTCGACAAGCGTATCGCATCACCAAAGCGAAGTGATCTCGATTCGTCGATGCGTCTTAGACCCCTTACGTGACCTGGGCACTAGCACATACGCACATCGCATCTCTATATCGCTCTTGCTCAATTCCGAAGCAGTGCTGCTAGGTTACTGGGTCCATCGTCCCGCTGATGAACTGACTATGGGCGTCGAAATGAACAAAAGTGCAGCTCGTTGCAGTATGCAGCTTCCCGAGCCAACAGCCCTACATACCATGGCAAAGCAAGCGCTCACTTTACGGGTCAGGGAACCCTCGTTGCATATGAGGGAGAAAGGTCGCAAGAAACCCATATTGCAAGGCTGTGTCTGCAATCCTCAACCGGAACGCTTCATGACATAACAACACATATCGCATGCGGAATGAACGTGCACCGACCTCCTGACCTTGAATACAATACGACATTCAGAAGCAAGAGTACACCAACGAAACGGTACCAACTGAAGATGCTTGGATATAGCCGGTATCGACCTTGATCATCCGCGACGGCATGCAGCGCTTCACGATAAGGCAGCAGCACGCGCCGCAGTGCCTTCCTCGTCACTGGGCATCCAGCAGGACTCGGGCTAGGGCGTCGGCCTCCAGTACACGTCCAGGGCGAGCCTCGAACGGATCCAGGGGCGTAGTGCCTCATCGCGTCGTCCCTGAATGGACAAATGCGCGCTCCAGTGCGGAAACAGCTCACTTTTGCGGTAAAGCTGACTCCAATTCGTTGGCACGGGATACCCGCGGGGAACAGCAATTACGATGTCACCCGACGCTTGGCTTGTACGCATTTTGGCGTCCGTTGTTAAAGATGTTGTTGCGTTCTCGTATGCACGCACCGCTATGGAGGATGCCAATTCAAGCTCCGTGTAGTAGTGCAGAAACGCCGGTGACGGGGCACGCAGATGATGTACCTGCACAGAGGCTAAAGGTCCCGTAAACAGCACCCGCGGTGGCATATCTGTATGTACGTAGATCACGTGCTCAGGTTGCAGACCCGTCTTGAAAAGGTACATAGGGAGCAGAGCGAGACCAGCTTCGCGGCAAAATATCATGAACAGCAGCACAAGAACATGATGGACTACAACAATCATGCAGAAAAAGCTTCGGAGTGCTCCAGCGCCAGCATGTTGAGCGTTAAGTAAGCTGAACATCACGAGTCCCAGACAGGGCGCTACGAGCCGAGGCCAATCTCGTTCAAGCTGCACACTGTAGCAAGCGAGGCCTACAAGCGCTACCCATAGCCACGGTTCTGCCATGGTGATCACTATGTTTGTGGGTCGTCTCCAGTCAGTGCCGCCCTTTGGTGAAGGTCTCGAAAAACGACGCAACGAGCTCCGCGGTCGCTTTTGTTCGGAGATGCGGTATGACATACAGCGGTGACGACGCTCCCCAAAGGCGATCTCGAAGCAACCGTACACGACGGACAGGGCGTGTGGACCAAGCATCCACGGCAGTGTATTCCATACAAAGTCCAAACGGTAGCGGTATTGGAAACGCCACAAACCAAGCATACCCATCCGGAATGTCTGCACTGACAATACAGCTGTCCAGTGGCTAGCAGTCTCCGCAAGCATCTGCCAGTCTATGCGGTTCGCGAGTACATCCGCAAGTGCAGCAAGCGTCCGGAGCACGATGAAAAAGCCCAGCACGAAACCGCTACGCCGGGTTGCAGGCCTCCGTCGATACACGCGAGCCGACGTAGCCGTCTGCTGATGATCTGAAAATGCGACTGCAAACAGTGGGAGAGTGTACAGCATACTCGACGGAGAAACGCACGCAGCATAAATGGCGAAAAAGAGGCAGAGGCGTTCCAGAAGTTGCGCGCTCTTGCGAAACGAGTTCCCAGCTGACTGCGATGCCTTGCCAGTTATTCGGCTAACGTTGTGCCACATACAAATGGACAGTACCGCCAGTACCTCGAAGGCCTCCTTGCTGGGTTGCAGTAAGAGCACTGCTGAGGGCCAAGACCAAATGGTGCCGATATACAACCAGCGCAGCGAGGATGCATTGGGGATGCTGTCCAGACAAGACCACAAGGCCCATTCAAACAAAGCGATGAGCGGTTGCATGAAGGCTACCGACGGTAGCTGGTGCAAGAGTCGCGGACTGAGTGCTGCACCTGCAGCTGCATATAGCGGGCGCAGCAGACAAGTCGCCAACAGCCAGGGCCAGCAAAAGAGCATCCACGCTGCGAGTTTCTCCGCGGAACGCTCGAAAAGTGTGTCTCCAACGACTTCGCTTCCTTGCTGAGCGCCAAATTGTGCGCCTTGTTCCAAGTTTAGCAGCTGGAGCGCGCCTTCAACCCGCAAACTTCCGGTCTCGATAGCCGGTGCTTGCACATCGGAGAACGCCCCCAAGCTATTCTCCGTACCAAGTCGCCTAAACTGGACAGGTACCCAGCCTTTTACACCCAGGAGACTCGATGCGACCCACTCAGCACCGTCTCGAAGCTTATGTCCGTCATATGGGTTGCCCGTACCGAGCGACAGCACGACGCGGAAACACCAGAGCGCAACTAGAAGCACGTACCAGTGCGTCGCCCGTGTTCGTCCACGACCTGGAGTGTCGGCTGCTGCCTGTACTCGATGCGTGCCTGTTACGTCTGTCGACAGCGGTTTACAAGGGTGATGGCGAAGCATGCATCGTCGCGCTCACTACGTCACGCCAAACGGTTTTCCAGTAACAAGCTGAATGCCAGCAAGTATGAGGACGACTGGCGAGCTTGCCGTTCGTTGCCAAGCTCGATCGTTTCGAGCCAAAACACCGAGGCAGCTCTGTCAGGACACGATGATGAGAGAGCGTTCCTGTCTTCAGAATTATCTATGCAGGCCGAGAGACCAGAATACTGTCAATCCGTACGTTCACGCTATGTAGAGGTACTCCGAGCGATAAACGAACGTCGTTGCGTACGCGTTGCAAAGCGGCGCGCTCTGGTCCGTACCGGACATGTGTATACTTTCGTCGTTGTTTCCGCTCGAACGAACGCCGGTGTCCAGTCAGGCTCCAATAGACAATCGAAAAGCGGATTTTCTGGGTTTTCATGCGCTGCAACGAGTTGCATGTCGGTGGAGCGCTTGCTCGTAAGAACGTTCCCGCATGTGCTCCGAGTGTTTGCCGTTTCTCCGGTTTTTATAGGAGAAACGCCGACCGATGATGACGCGGGCGGCTGAGCTCTGGCTGAAGAAGGTTCCAGCTTGCCTTTACGCAACGGCAGATTCCTGTAAACCTGCATATGGTGCTTTGTCGCAGCTTGTGCTCCGTGAGGACGAATACTTGGCGTCCACTTGTTTACAGCGGGAACAGAGTAGAGTTTTTCGGGAGGACTCACGAGGCATTCCTGTGGGACGCTCGTGCCAGGCGCCTGCTATACATACACCTGATCCAGATCTGATGTCAAAATACTTGGCGTCATCAAGTTCAAAAAGTATTAGAACCATCTTCGAATATCTTCAGCTGTGTCTCGTTATCGCTATGAAACTCGGCGGTACATTGGTGCACTGGGCGAGGGGTGGCGTCGTGTGGGTACGCTTCGCAACGCTTGGTATTGCTGGATATACAGGTAATGCGTACGAAAAACCAACGCTATCGTTCACGCTTTTGCTCCAGAGGATGCGAAATGTATGCTCTTGCTGACACGCTCTTTGAGGGTGCGCTGCGAGCGCGCTTCGAGGCGTCTCCGGGCGCATACGCTTGCTGCACTATTGCTGCCTGCTCTGCTTGGTTATTCGTAGAGAAGTGAATGTTGGTATACCTGCACCAGATCAAGTTTTTGTTTGTTGTTCCGACAGGTATTCACAAAAAGAACGTATCCAGTGCATTGGAGAAAGGTTGTGAAAACACGTTATGGGGGCATTTCTAGTAAGCGAGAAACGATCTTGCTAGTTTGAGTCGCTCATCCGACGGTCAGCAGGCACGGTGAACCACTCTTCTCTTGATCCTTGTTTTGAACGATATGCACGCATAAGAGAATGGATGAAACGCTGCCTGCACGACTGACTTGTCGTCCATTCATTCCAGTTTATACATTAAGGAAGAAAAACCGACAGAGGGGCCGCAAGTTGCGATATTTCCGCTCGGTTGGAGCGAAGGGCGATGAAGACAACCCGATGGACAAAGAAGCATATGGGCTTTGATGGAAGATCATCATGCATTGAGCAACAAACCCTCGATTCCGTACTGGAAAGCGAACGCGTTTCACGGGAAGCAATAGAGCTCATCTCAGTGGATCCGGTTTCATTTGGGCGCAATGGTAGACACGTATATGAAAAGCCGGAGAGCTACAAGCCGGTGTTCGTAAATAATCGAGTGGCGACCATGCTGACAATATCAGTCTTCGATGCGACGCAGTCGTGTGGGTCCCCAAAGTCACCAAACCTACGGGATCGTTGAACACGTCATGATTCTTCGAAGCATGTCGTGGCTCCTTATTAGCATATTCTTTTACCGTGCTCTTGGACAAAGCCAATCTCCATCACTCAACATCTAACATGGCATATACAACTGAGATCGGCGTTGAGCTGCGCTTCGTGCCAGCCGATCGTTGCTTGGTCAGTCGAGTCGGCGTCATCTTCACAGTGATAAAAATGTCATTTTGACGCTGGTAGATACTTAGATGATCCGTCTGCGTCTTGGCGGCACTGTTTGACAAGTCGTTCTCTACCTTTACCAGCACTGAACAGCTCTTTTGGTACAATCCTGGTGCGGATGAGTGACCGGAACGGCGTGATTTGCTTCGTTGGCGAGCTCACCGGGAACCAGGTAACGCAAATGGCGCTGAAGAGAAGTAGACACGTACGTTGAAGAGGCTCATCCTGGTCCAAGCGTCGACCAAGTGCATCTGAATTCAGATGGAAAAACGGGTAAAGAGTCGAGGGACTATATCCATGGTACTCTGTCAGGTAGAGGAAAGACGAAGAGGGAGCTGGTCTCTGCGAGCACGTATGCATCATTCGAACAACACCGCAAAGTGCACTGGCGGTGCTTGATCAAGGCTTCTCGTTTATCGGCAGGTAAAGAACAGACGGTTCCACGTTCAATGGAGACCAATGGCGATCCGGTCGACCTGCGCATCCTGGAACCCAGACCAGAATAGAGCAACGAGTCTCACATTCAATCGTTCAAGATTGATAAAGGGACATATTTTGAGTAGTGCGCGGATCCCCGGAAGAAAGTCATCATCGCTGACGATCTACCTCCATATCAGGCAGATGAAGCCAATTTCTTCAACGGAAGGCGGTTGCACGGACTGAGATCTCCCAGGGCGCAGTCCTTTGATGATGTTGGTATGATGGACGCCACGGGGCATACGAAAATGGAAACGAACAGCGTCAGGCCAAATCTCTACGCGCTGAGTACTGTATTGGGCCGAGGGAAGTACCTAGGACGCTTCATCCAGAAAGACGACGTGAGCACCCGACTGGCTCATGCAGAAGATCTCTGGCTGGAGTACAAGAAACCAGGCTGATGACGCCAGTGGCTGCGGTTCCACAGAGGTATGGAACGTGCGTTCACCCATTTTTCCAATGATTTGGAAATGCTGCGTCGTTCTGTAATAGCCTGCGGCGCTGAACGTGCCGAAACGCGCCCTCGCAGTACTCCTCGTCCGCCAACGCCAATGCCAACGCTTAGCGAGTGCTGGAATCGATGCGGTGCGGGCAGCTCCGATGTGCACTTGATGACATCCAAGCATCACAAGCGCGGGTACATGCTGAAACGGATGGAGAAGAAAGCCGTGAATCAAAGCCGAATGTACGGTAAGCAAACTGTACGTGACGCAGCGAGACAATGGCAAGTGAGAGGCTTGCCATGCTGTGAATCGCCAGTAACCAGTCCCGAAAGCACACGCTTCACCGAAGTTAGGGTCCCACGAACAACATCCATGACAGAAGCATCGTGCCGGGGCATGAAGCGGCTTCGTGTCGAACACAGTTTCCAGGGTATCGTTGCCTACGCTGTATCGAGCAGCATTTCAAAACGCCGACGACTTTCGATGAACAAACACCCAATGGTCGCAAGGCAAGGGTTACGTCTCCTACCTTGATGAATCCACCGATACCGTACGTCCAGCAGTCTGCAAAGTGAGAGGCCTCATCTCCGAGCACATTGGGAACGATCTTCCTCTCCAAGCGTTGAACGATCCCAGTGCTCTATTCTAATTGTTTGCGTCCGAGTATCAGCTATGCGCTTCCTTCTGCATCCCAGAATCAATGAAATAAAACACGAGCGTTTACGCGTTGTCGATGAAATCCTCCTCGTGCTCCTCTTACTCGCTCAGTCTCAATGCGCTTTCTCGACACATCCGCCGCCTGCTGAATCACACACAAAATGCGTGCATCGACAAGCACGCACGCACGCACGCACGCATGCACGCATGCACGCATGCATACCTCACAGACACAGCATGCGTGCATGCGCGGCAACGGTGGTTAACGACGGCGGTGGTGCGTTTTGTGCAGTGCGTTTGCGCTTATTCGAACGCTTGTGTGTGTGTGGAGGACGCAACGGTTGCAGTACCTGAAACCTGCATCCTTGCTACTGGGGGTTTTACGTCCAAGTAGAGACTCTGGTGTAGAACAAAACGCACCTCGTGGATGACGATGCGGGACGAGGGTGCGGAGCGCGCTGCCTCCGAGGAGGCAGCCCTCGAGGCACACCCAGTGCAGCCCGGCCCTTCCGGTGGTTACGCGAAACTTTTCCTGAAGGCTTTTGATCCTGATACAGGGCAGACCACTTCAAGAGAGTATGTTATTCGAAAGCTGGTTGTCTCTTTGGGTCGGAGCACAGCGCCGGATCCGGAGCGGGCGTTTGAAGCCGCAGCGGAGGGTGTCGACCTCGGAGCCGGCTTCTCGAGCAAGCTCTCGCGACGACACGCTACGATTCAGTGGAATGCAGATCAGCAACGCTTCGAAGTTGTCTGCAATGGTAAGAACGGGATTCTAGTGGTGCACGCGGACACATATCGTCAGTTGCGACCGGGAGACGCGGCGGAGCCGTTAGATTCCTACTCCACGATCTTGCTCGGCGATTGCCTTGTGGTGTTCGTTTTACCCAAGGCGACGCATGTGCTGCCTGGGGTAGCGGCAGTTACAGCGGGCGTTACAGCATCGCCGACAAGTGACCGTGCCGTGCAGCGCCTAGCTCCCAGTCGAGCCGGGCTGCAACGAGTCGGGGCTGCACGATCATCCAGTGCGCCTTTGGCACGCGATTTTCAGCGGATTCGTGTTCGATGGAATAAATCGGACCAAGAGGCGCTGCTGCGAGGCCTTATGCGATTCGGGTATGGTCGGTGGAAGGAGATCCTCCAGCATGCAGAGAGTGGGCGGCTGGACCGCAAACCGCTTGATGAGCTGATCATCATGGCCCGTCGGATGGTGATCATGGCTGCTCTACATGCGGTTGGACCGGAGAATCGAGCGATGCTGCGGATTCTCGCGAGTTCTGGTGAAGGCACACGGGGCAGTGGCTCAGCGGCCGCTGCGTCCCAACAGCGTGAGCTCGAGCAGGAGGTTTCTTCAGTTGCAGCGGGACTGTCTGATACCAAGACGGAGAGACGCAAGTACGTGCGCTGGGCACGGCGTTTCCGTCTCCTGCATCGGATTGAGCGCATCGTTCAAAACGCGGCTGTGATGCAGCGGATCGAAGAGGGTGATTTAGACATATCTGGCAAACCGCCTGCTGATTGCTGGGGCCCGATCGACGATGCAGATTTGCTCCGTGGCGTCTACAAGCTTGGATTCGGAGACTTTCACCGCCTCTGGGAAGAGCCTACGCTGCATTTTCGGGAGCGCTACAGAGCGCCCGTCACCGCCTCAGCGCTGCAAGTGGAAGAGGACACCCGCTCAGACGCACAGGCAGCACGGACAGGCGAACCATTTGAGGGCTCGGAAGCGTCCTCCCGCGAGGCTGAACATGACGAGCAGCGAAACCTATTGCCAACTGTTGGCGAGTGTGCTTCGCCATCCAAGAAGAGTTCTGTGGCGGCCTCAACAGCGGAGACACCGGAAGCTGACGTATCACTCAGCAACAATGAAGCTTCGCTCACGGAAGCAGCATCACTCGGGGGCGGTAGCCCGGCTGACGATTTAGGGATCTTTGCCGTCGACAAGTCACAGCGTCCGGAATCGACGAGCAGAGATGAGCGCACGCCGTTTCCGAGCTCGGTAGAACTCATTCGCCGTCTGCGCATTGTTGTGAACAGAGTGGCGCGTCTTATCGAGCCTCGCAACAAAGAGGAGGCGCAACTGGCCACACCAGCCGCATTCGCCCCTGAATGGCCTGGCAACGAGGACGCAGTTCTCGCCCGCGACTGCACCACCAGTGTGAAGCGACTAGCGGTATCGCGCATCGCACGGCAACAAGCGCTCCTAACACCCAAGCCGGATGCGCTCACGAAAAATGATTTAATGATGGACGCAGCGAGTCTGGAATGGGCCCGGGGCCGACTCGAAAAGGCCCAACGGTTCAACCGAAGGCAAGTTAAGGAGTTTGAGCGCGCGCTTGTGAATTACGGACTCGACTACTTGCCCACAGAGAGACCCGATGATCCTCATGGCATCGTTCATGACTGGCTGCGCTTTGTTCGTCGCTGTCCATTTGTTCAATACATGCTCCCGGAGACGCTAGAAGAGTACTATATTGACTTTGTCCGCGAGTGTTATCGAGTCTTGGCCACTGACCCGGCCGAATCACCGCAGCGGAAGAGTGCTGAACCAGCAGGCAGTGAAGACGACGACGACCACGACGACGACCACGACGAAGAACGCACTCCGAACGAGAGCGCCGCTGCGGCCCCCGAGCCGCCCTCCGCCGCCGTTGTCGCCGAGCACAGTACGCTGGCGCCTAGTGCTGACACCGTTGCGAACGCTTCCAGTTCGTCCAATCGTTACGCATCGGCCAGCCCCGAGGCCAGTATTGACCCCGCCATGTTAGAGAGAGCGCGTGACTTTCCACCATCGACGCTCTTTCCTAATCTGGATCGCAAGCGCGCCCGCAAGGCGCTCGTTCGACTGCATCTGTTTCGGGTTCTTCGGTTGTATGTTCTCGCGTTACCGGCCAAGTCGCTTGCCGATCTCATACAGAGTTTGGGTTCGGTGAAACTGCCCCAGTCGTCAGCGGGCGAGTTGCCGGTCTGGTGGCGACCTGTTCACGATCGTGCGCTTCTGTACGGCATCGATCGCCATGGTCTGGGTCAGGGTGCCTTTGAACAAATCGCACAGGATCATGAGCTAGGATTCCCTCAATCCATAGAGTCCTACTGTGCTGCACAGACGTTCGAGGGCGCTCAGGTGTTGCGAATGCAGCTGGGCTTTCCTCGAGTGCATGCAGCCCTGCGTCGAGCGCGAGCTGTCATGGACTGGATCTGTGCTGCGTTACAGGCGCGCCCGCTGCCCACCGAGACCAGTCTGTACGATGATGAGGCGCGCGATGCGGCGCTTGCACGAGCGCAACGAATTGGCACAGAATCCAAGTGGATGGAGCGCCTCCTGTATCAGTTCTTGGCAGAAAACAACGTGCCGGTAAGACTGCAGCGGACTGCACCGACTGGTCAGTCGAACGCCACGTCTGGACAAGATGCCGCGAATGACTCAGCGGAGGTGGCAGCTGCAACGACGACTAAGAGTGCCGCGATCGCTTGCGCGGACGATCAAGCATTGCATCGTTTAGAGCAGCCAGCGAGCAATGTGCACGCCGACTCCTCGTCAGAGCCGATGAGTGGATCGGTGCATTCGTCGGTGCAACACGTGAAAGGTCGCCCGCGTATCTTCGAGACGCTCAGAATTCTCGGCTTCATCACTAGGCGAATGCCAGGTGCGCCCGGGCAAGTGCGAGAGCTCACGCAACCCGTTGATCTCGGCAACGGCCTGGTACTGCTCTCGCTGGGAACGTTGCCGTCGCCGTCTTCCATGGCACTTGCACCGGCGTCATCGGCGTCCACGGACGACAGTCTGCAACTCCTGGTTCCGTGCGGGTTCCGCTCGGTGCGCCAGCTGCAAGCATCAGGTCACTGGTATGAAACGCAAGTCGATTTGGCATCGACGAGCGACGCTGAGGCCTCCTACCTGTACCGGGTACGGCAAGTGGAGTTCGTGCCGCCTCCTGCAATCGGTTCAAGCGCTGCCTCGGTTGCGAGCAGGGATTGGATTGCACCCGTAGAGGGCGGCTTTGATGCAATGAGCTCGAATCTCAACACCCTGTGGATCCGAGTACTGAACAGTACCACGGAGACCGGGCTAGCAGCGGGGACAGCCTCGTTCGTCACCCTGGTGAGCGGTGTCGAGCGCGCCGGTCTTGCAGATCCGCTCGTGCAGCGCTACTTGCAGGCACTGGTGCCCACTGAGGAGCACGCTGACCCGCCGTCATCGCTCCGGGATGATGCGTTGCCGCCGCAGCTCTCGACTACATCCGATTAGATGGGCATCGTCAGAGTCTGCATGGCGTCTTGGCGGCAACGGCAGTAGCATTCGTTTCGCCCGAGTCCGCGGGAATGCCGCACACACGTACCCGACTTGATCGATATGCGCATGTCACCAGCGGAGGAGGATACCATGGTACTCGCGTGCAAGCGTCGTGGTACCCATGTGGATCCAGGTGCAGTTGCTTGTCACTGGATTCATGTCTCGTGACGGCGTTCCGGTGCCTGCAAGCTGCTTCGTCGCATATCGGATCCACAGCCGATACGTCTGTTCCCGTGTCGGGTGCATTTGTGGGAATGCATCGCCTGGGTGCTTGTTTCCGCTGCAGCGCTGCGCTCGAACTCGATATGAACTAGCGCATTGGTATGCTGCCTGCATACCTGGTATGGATTCAGGGGCTTCCCGCGAACACCCCGGTATCCGTATAAAGACAGGCGTTTGTTCCATGGATAACCAGCAATTGGAATACACGATACTTTACGCGTCAATTGGCTCGCGCTGCGTTCCTGGGTACGCACTAGATTCATAAACGCTGCTCTACGTGAATGCATAAGCGTCGGGTCACTGGAGCGCACCTCTCGAGCTAGTACCAGTAGAACTGGAGAATGAACATGAATCACCGCATCAGGCACCCGATACGATGTCTATGGCGCAAGGATGCTGTCAAGCACATCGTGAATTTTCAAATCACGTTTTGTCGCCATAATAAAAATACTCGCAATCCAGTATTCGAGACGATGCTCGGTGACCTTTATTGGCATCTGGAGCACGCCGTAGCGTCCCGGACGGATGAAGGCGCCACAGAGCGTCATGTGCGTCAGCAGCTGCAGCAACTGCTGCTGCTCATGGGCCACCTCACGAAACATGATATCTATGGGCGTTCGGCGAGACGCGGGATGCTCGTTATCACGACAGGCTACGATCCTGTCCAGCACGGCAGTGACTTGGACTGAATCGAATCGAACCGATGTGCTGTCGATCGCTGGACTACCCATGGAAAGCGTGAAAACATGACAAGCCCCGCGTCGCACTGACATGGCGTCACCGATCACTCAGATCCGCGGCATCGCTATCTTCGAACGCATTACTGATGGAGGAGTCGGAATTGGGCGCGTTCTTGCGTCGTCCTGGAGCCACAGGCAACGTCACGCTGGAAAACAGTGAGGTCGGGATCGAAGCCTCCGCAAGCGCTGCACCCGGAAATGCAAAGAGCGCCGCGACCGGTGCAGGCGGTGGTCGCAACGCCTGCACCAACCGACTTGTTAGAAAGCGCTCCACGGCGAGCATGCGGATTCTTTGCAAGGAGCCGGGCCGCTGATGTGTCGCAGCCAAAGCTGCCTGCAGTTGTTGTCTGCGGCGCTTACTCGTAACCAGCACTGTTTCAAGGCTCTTTGCTTCGTCCAGATGTACGGTGGTTGTTTCAGCTGCTGTTGGACAAGCTGTTGTTCTGGTCTGTTCTCTCGATGATGACCTCGACGTCGGAGCTGCAGCAGGCATGGACGCTGGCGGCGAGTCGCGAGCTTCGTTCGAGTTGCAGCTTGGTTGCAGGACGGAAGCGGGTTCCAGTATCCATCCCTCTAAGACAGCGTCTTTCCATACACGAGAGAGCACCAGGAGCTGGTCACGCGAGGCATGCGCCAGCGCCGCTCGAAAATGCTGTTGCAGCGTGTGATCATTCTTGAATTCGGAGCGCATCAAATGGGCTTGAAGCGCAAGCGGCGTAAGTGACATTTCCAGAATCGCACAGGTCTCCTGAAGCATCTCCCAAGCGGGCAAGAGATCAGCTATCCATGCTGCATACATTTGTTGGCTCGATTCGAGTGCGGCCTGTGCATTTGGTTGCTCTACGAGGCGTGCCTGTACCCAACAGTACGCGTAACGAATCAGCTGCAGGAGGCCGGGGAAAGCGAGCCTTCCGCAGCGCAGCGCCTTATCAAGCATCATCAGTGCGGTAGCGTCGAAAAGCAGCGGTCCCGGAAGGAACAAACCATTTTCCATGATCGTTGATTCCAGGGGACGCATCAGCGACGGAATCCACATCGATTTCGTGTTGAAATGTGGACGTTCACGGACGGTTAGCAACTCATCAAGCACGGATTGCGTAAAGGCGTCCATGAGGGATGTTTTGGGACTAGATACGTTCTCGGATTCTTGATCACCTCGCCGCGTTGCCGCAGAGTTTGCTGCTTCTGAGAACTGTGGTGACTGCTCTGATTTGCCCACAAAGCTCGGACCGAGAGCACTGTACAGTATGAATCGCGACGGAGTCGCAGATGACGATCGTGCTCCATTTGCGACAAAGTAGAGCACATCGCGAAGCTGCTGCGTCGCGGCGGTATCGGCAAGCACTGCGAGCAAGTCCACCACCAGGATGGAGACGGAATCGTTGCCAACATCCTCGAGAACACTGCGAACGCTCTGACCTGGCCACAGATCCAGCCAGCGCCATCGCTGGGTGACTTGCTCTCGTAGTAACTCGTTCACGTCGGATCGATCACCGCCGAATATCAGCACCAGCGTATATGGATCAGTGAGTTCCTGGGCGAGTCGTTCACGCCAGCGCTGCAGTAGCTCACGCTTTTGACATTCGAGTTGAATTTGCCAGGACCGAAGCGGATGCCCCGTGCTCTGCAACGGAGCGAGCCATCCAAACAACGCGGCATGCTCTGGTCTCAGCTCTACAAAGTCCGGAGATGATGCCGGTTGCTCGGCATCGTGCAGATGCCGTCGCCGTCGAAGTGCATAGCGTTGTGTCGTTCTGGTCGTGGTGCCAGATTCATCTAAACCCAAGAATTCCCCAGTGAAGGAAGGACGAGCAAGCCAACGATATGGCTGAGTCAAAGCACATACCTTACTAGGCGGAATCGCATCGGGCAACGTTATCGACGACATGAACGAGAAACCCTAGAACGCTTTCGACGGCTGGGCTGTACCTTCCGGTCGCATGTAGCGTTGAAACCGCTCCTATCCCCGTTCCACGATAGACTGCAGTAGAGACTACCTTTGTAAAGACTGATCGCGCGACAACAACCCCCAAGCTTCTGGAAAACAGGGGCGGCAACCGGTGTGCGCTCGAAGAGCAGGGCAGGGGTATGCTTGCACTGCCCCGCTGAAGCTGCAGCGTCGAGCCTATGTGGACACTGGCCTACGAGGCAGATTGCCGTTGCTACTATTTAGAATAGCGATTCCTGTACAGTTGCAAGCCTTGAGTGTGTACCAGGTCTTCGATAACAGCACGTCATCCCTATGAACCTGAAGTTCCCAGCAAGGACTGCAACGCTAACACATGCCTGCTGCGCACGCATCAGATGCCGATAGATGCAATGCGTGCACTTTTGGCGGGAATGAACGAAACTGAATATCACAGTACAATGTATACATAAGCGGACAGCCTCCGATGCATCACGCGGCAGCCGTGCGTGCTGCACTGCAGACACTCATTCCCCAGCGCCGAAACGCTTCTTCTTCGAGAGCGACGCGCTTTCAATCGAGTAACCGGAGGCTTTAGCCAGCGCTGCCGTGTGTGTCAAGCGCTCTTCGGGGAACGTTTCGCGTAGTTCACAGTTTCGGTGGAGGAGAAGACGGCTTTTTGCTTGCAGCATGTCCGCGTCACGAGCCCAGTACGCTGGCTTTGCGGCCGTCCGCAACTCAGTGTATAACTTGTTCATGCGTCGGTCCTCTGTGTTTGCGATTGTTATCGTGGCCCTTGGGTATGCTGGATCGGAGGCAATGAATAATTCAGTGGAGCGCGCTTGGGAGCGATACAACAAAGGCAAGCTATGGAAACACCTCGAGGCTGAGGTGCGGGCGAAACAAGCCCAAGAGGCAGCCGCAGCTGTTGCGGCGGCGACGGCGTCGGACTCCGAATCAGCTCAGACTGCGGACTGAGCGCGTGCTCTCGGGTTTAACGCTGTGCAGGCTGCGCGTTGGTTGGCGACTCTGCTCATGGTTGCGCAAAGAGCGCGTGGTTTCCGTTGGAAGCTTCGCACGTGATCCAACAAGTACTGCGCTCAGGTCACCGGCGATTCAGCTTGGACGTAAAATGCGAACTAGCATCGGGGGCATGCCGTTCAGCCCCATGGGTTCCCAGCGCACTTCTCAGTGGCAACGAAGCATGCTCATGCGTGCGCATGTTTCGTTTTCTGTTTCTAGTTCGAGAACGGTGCACCATTCGAGGAGCGTTCAGAGATCATACAGACACTCATTTCTCGACTCGCAGCAGACCTGAATGATTCTCATGATCGCACTGAACGCCAACTTGTTTCGATCAAGTTGATCAGCGCACCGCACTGGCGAGACTGCGTTGCGCATAATGGTCGCCACATGAGCACGCAGTGCATATTTCTCTATCTTCTGCGTTGAAACCGGCCTGAGATCTCTCACTTGCAACGATGCAACTGGTGTCAGTGGTCTGATTACGGGGATGCTTGCCTTTGCAGGTCTCGAAAATTAGATCATTCAAGTCAGTATCCAGCGTTCTTCATCGTGCGGCTTGGGTTCTGCATTTGCGGAGGCCGGTCTTCACGGATTGCCTCAGTTCGACAATCACACCGAGAGCACTGGTAATCTGTAGCGCTCTATACGAAACGCGCTTTTGCCCACTTGCAACCGATGGGCTCTCAACCGAATCTCAAACTTGCCATTCGATCTGCGTGTGGAACCCCTTGTCACTGGAGAACAGGGTCTGCTCCTGTTCTTGACGAGAGGCCAGCATCCTTTCGCCAAGGCTCGTCAAAGCGCCTCCAACTGCCGCCTACAACTCAACGAAAAACCGTGGCCATCGTGTGCTATCGCAACAACGAGAAGCTAAAGCAGGCTGTAGTGGTTGTCTCGTACAGTGCAACTCCTGGAACGCCGCGCTCCATTGACATTGACGTGTAGACCAGGCGCCTGAGCAGCGGCAGCCGCGTCGGCAAGCCTGTCCCCAAAAGCATCCAAAAGCATCCAAAGGACGTGTAGCACACATCCAACTGCACTGCACGCGACCAGACCTGGAACCTGGAGTCTACTGTAGTTTTTCGCCAGCGTCAGACTCGGTTCCCTTTGTAACAGCGGTCAGCGCCGTCTGACCGGTCGCAGTCGTCAAGACGTACGCTAGACGTGCAACGCTAGCGGCCACAGTAGACCCTGCAGACGCATATCCACAAGCCGCTATAAGAGTCGACGAGCACTAGCACTCACAACAACACAGGCTACTGGTCGCCCGTTCATTCGCTGCTGCCAGGCACTCAACCAAACTCGGCGAAAGACCCCGTTTTCTAAGACTAGAAACCCTTCGATACAGACAGCTTTTATACTCGCTGTACTTGCGACATTGAACACCGCACATAGTACCCAGCTTCTGACACCAGCGTTCCCGGGCGAGCAAGTCCCCACAGCACGTGCCCAGTGTACGGTACATTTCAGGCGCTTCGCGCCGGGCGCTGGGCAAGCGTTCCCGGGGAAGCGACGCTTGCGGGGTACCCAGAATCACCCACTGCCACCAACTATGAACGGTGGGTATGGGAAACCTAATGGGAAAGTGTTCAACGACAGCATACACGGCCACATTTACATGCCAGACTACTGCGTGCGCGTCATCGATACGCCACACTACCAACGCCTGCGTGACCTGAAGCAACTCGGAGTCGTGTACTGGACTTTTCCTGGGGCGAGCCACAATCGCTTTGAGCACGGCATCGGAACTGCGTACTTGGCAGGTTCCATGGTCACCAATCTTCTTTCGAGGAGCGATTCAATTGCACTCCAGCTGGCCACCAGAAGCGGCCCTGCACAACCGAGCGAACGAGCAGCGACTCGAGCGCACCCGCTGGACCCTGTGGCGCTCACTTCGTCGACCGCCACCGACTCTGGCGCACGTCAAGGCCTGCAAAGTAACTGGCGGGATCTCGAGCGTGACTTGCGTCTCGTACGTCTGGCTGGACTGTGTCATGATCTGGGCCATGGACCCTTCTCGCACGTTTTCGACCATCAGCTGCTGCCGCGACGAGGTATTCAGAGCGACGTGTATGGGCGCTTTCACGAGCAGCGCTCAGCAATGCTTCTCGCGCACATGTGTCAGCAGTTCGAGGTCGCACTAGACGCTATGGAAGAGGCGCTCGTTACTGATATGATTCTGGGTAGGCTGAGTCCGCAGAGTGCACGTCTAACGAACCGTTTCCTGCTCGCTGTGGTGAATAATCAACGCTCTGGAGTCGATGTGGACAAGTTTGATTACTTGACGCGGGATGCACGCTACACCCTGCCGCGCTCTGCAGGTTTCGATTATGAACGCTTCCTGCGCTTCAGCCGCGTCATCGGAGATGAGATCTGCTACCACATCAAGGAGGCGAACAACCTGTACGACATGTTCAGTACGAGAATGCGCATGCACAAAATGGTTTACAACCACCGAGCGGTTAAGGCCTGTGAGTTTATGATTACGGATGCCATGGTATTGGCTGACGAGTTCCTGGGTCTTTCGCGTTCTATCCAGGACCCAGAGGCATTTCTTCAGCTCAGTGACTGGATCCTGAAGCGGATTGAGTTTTCCACGGAGGCGTCGCTTGGCGCAGCCAAGTCGCTGATCCAACAGCTGCAACGACGTGAGCTTTATCGATTCGTTGGTGCCGCGCTGGTTCCAGTATCGTGTGCGTCTGTTAGTGCTGGTGACTTAACCGCCTGGCAAAGCGACGGCTTCGTTCAGTTACGACCAGAGGATCTCATTGTGCACCATCAAGTCATAAACTATGGCAAGGAAGGTGGAGCGGACCCCGTCGAGCAGGTGCGATTCTTTGTCGATTGGTCCACCGATGAGACCGTTGGCGTACGTCGAGAGCAGGTAAGTTCCCTGATTCCGAGTCATTTCGAAGAACGGATGCTCATGGTCTATTCACGTCGACGCGACCCGCGTTATGTGCAGGCAGCACGACAGGCGTTTGAGCGAATGCTCCAGCGGCAGGGCGGATGGAGTCCTCCGCATCGACAAGTTGGCGCTGGGGAACAGCTGCCACAACTCTTTCCTGATCGTAAAACCATCGCCTAGTTGAGCGATATGCCTCGTGAAATAGCGTTTTCAAGTGGTCAGGATGCCGACGCTATTGTACGCGCTGTCTCGTAGACGATGCTGGTGTGCACGTCGTCATCCTGCGGGCGATACTGACCGGGATGTCGTCGTCTCTGAGGCAGTTCGCTGCTGCCCAAGTCCGCAAGCGTCGAAGCAATGAGCGTCGGCTCCGGTATCGAATGTCTGCGCAGAACAGAACGGGAAGCAACGGCGAGCTACGCTAGAATTGGTTGTTTAAAGGACACGTGGTAGCATACGGGTTCCTATTCGAGGGCATCGCACTCGAGCAGCTGTTCAGACGCGTCTGAAGACGAATTTCGCGTCTTTAAGTCTTACCATTCTTGGTGTAGTTTGTGTACGGGACGCGCTCTTGCACGTCGTCGAATTACCCTTGGTGCAGTTTTCCCGAGGCACAAGCACAACCCCGAGCTGGACGCTCCTTACGTTTCTCGAACACCGTCGTCGCCCGCAGTGTTCAGATAAAGCTGCCTCAACAGTTGAAGGGAACAGGGCCCCGCTTCCCCTGAATCTGCGCTGAAAACTCGTTTTCGCTCATCAATACGATAAAGCTGTTCGGGAGCGAGTGAATCCTCTTCCCGTCGACCCCGTCTCGCAGTCTTCGTCGCTTGGATCGACGCTCGACCGACGATACCACTAGCCGAACAAGCGAGACCAGCGAGTTACTGTAACACAGCAGCTGCATTGATATCTAGATCGAGTTTCGCGTCTTGCGCGTGAGTATTCTACACGGAGATATACAAACGTCAGCTGATGGACGTTATCGAAGAATGACCAATTTCGCACCAGAGTAGAAAGAGGCCATATACATAATACGGTCGTAAAGTTCGTCTCTTTTACAGATATCAATCATCGTTGCCTTTGCTGGCTTTTATCGGGAGGGGTTCCTCTTCCGCTCAGTTGTCTCTGGCCCTGAATACGTCTATCTTCCGTATATACTAAAGTTCGTCTCTTTTACAGATATCAATCATCGTTGCCTTTGCCGGCTTTTATCGGGACGGGTGCCTCTTCGTCTCAGTTGTCTCTGGCTCTGAATACGTTTATCTCTCCTGGCTCTCCAGCTCCGTTGACCGCAATTCAAGGATTTTGATGGCAGCGTTGACGTTTCGATTTTCGATTGCACGGCATTCGGATGCTGTCGACAAATTCCATGCATAAGCGGAAGTTGCGAGCTACGCATCGATTTTCATGCTCAGCTTCTTCGTGGACAGCATCGATGCGTCCACTACATCTGTGAAACTTGCCTGTGGCCGGGTGATCGCATATGTGCACCACATCTCGTCCTCTGAACGCTGCCCTGCGGCACCTCCAGGCACGCTTCATCGCTTGGTGTACACCCACGAGGTGTACAGTGGGATCCCCTCGATGTCGTGTTCCGTTTCCACGTCAAGTGCCATCCCTGACAATCATGGGGTCGTGTGGGCGATGCCCATGGCGAGAGCGCTCTCTCCCGCATACGCATGCCCACACTGTTCTATTCGATAGAGGAGCTGTGGAACGCGATCTTACCGATGATGACAAAAGCACCGGACGCATAATCCAGGCTGGAAAGCTAGTGCAGACATTGCGACCAGTCCATGCTCCCATCGTGTAAAACGGTGAAAAACTCTCCCCGGAAAAATCGCCGCGTTCGCTCATACCCGAGTCCATGGTCCTTTCCGATGCAGACAGTAAAAATGTCGGCAGCCTCAGCGAGCATACCCCATTGAACATATCATACCGCTGTAGACTGCCGTTGTATCGATGGCCATAAACAGAAGATGAGTTGTCTTACGGATGAAATCGATTATTTCAACGTGACAAGTTCAGTGAACGTTCGACACGAGCACGTGAACAAGTCGTCCATACACGATCATGAGTTTTGTTTTCTCCTTCATCTAGCAGCGCAAAATCACAACGCGCATCATTTGCCCTGCAACAGCAAGATCGAAAAATTCGAATCATGCGTAACTTGAGCATGCTAGACCGAAGGACAGGAAAACAGGGTATACTTGTACATATGGAAAGTCTAACGACACCAGTGATATTAAGAATCCTATTCGAAACCGTTGCCCATTATCTTGGTTCTGGTAACGTACCGTATTCCAGCGGCTAAGGATCCAAGCAGCAACCCCAAATCGACTACCGAGAAACCCACAACTTTCTATGCACCCGTATGCACTAATCACTGGAATTCGAATGTTGATGCTTTCCACTCTGATACAACTTCCGCAAAAATCGCAATGCTGGAGCAGAGCGAGCAGCGCGGATTCCCCTGGTAATCCGCGACTAGTCCAGGTCGCTGTGGATCGAGAGCATGCGTCCCGCGCCATGCCACGATTTTCGCCTGCGATCATGGGGCACATTCACGTCATCACGTCGCTCGTGACGATTCCTGTTGAACCAGTGCCCTTTACGGTGTTTCCTGATCCATGGCGGAGAGATGGACTAGTGCCTTGTCGGCTTGGTAGGCGACGTCGACGTCGGTTTCGGCGTCGCTCGCTGAGGAATGCGCCTCTAGTGCTGGCCGCAACTGCGTCATACGAGCTTGCTTCGAAATGTATGGAGCCAGTCGCATAAGTGTTTTCGCGGTAACAAGACGCACGTTCGGAACCGGGTCGCTGCTCGCCTTTTGGACCAGCAGGGGCAACAGGTACTTTTCATTGGTTCCCGGATCCAGAGCAGTTGCGAGCTCTCCCATCGCCTGCAACGCTGTAATCCGGTACAGGTAGGAGGTGCTGGTCTCAAAAATACGCTGGACACAGGGTATCGCCTGTTCGATTGCCCAGCTAGCCCCGAATAAACGCACCAGCTCTGCCAGGTTTTTGATCGCTGCCTCTCGAACAGCGTATACCGCATCGGTGAGCCACGCTACGCAGAGCAGGCCCAGCTTGCGATCGAGGTCGAAGTACTGCCGCCCAAGCTGCTTGGCCAACGATGCCATATGCTGAATGATGGCTAGACGGACACGCCAGTTGCGATCCTCGGCGAGCTCAACAATAGCAGGAAGCAGGTCGCTCACGAGACGCTCGATGCCCACTACTGCGCTGAGCTGGTCGAGGTTCGAGATCACGCCCAGTCGTACGTCGGGGCAATCGTCTTTGAGCAGAATCAAAACAAGTGGAAACAATACCTGCAGCGTATGAGAACGGCCCATGATGGGCGCCAGTGCCAGGATCGAGCCAGCGACTGCAGTTCGGACGTGCTGATTGGCATCGTGGACAAGCTCCTTCATAACGGGAACGAGCTCCTGTACGGTGGCCTCAGAGCTGGCAGCTCGGACAACATCGGCGAGCTTCAGCGCTGCCGCAGTGCGTACCTCTGCTTCCCCGTCACGAAGCAAGCGGCAAAAGATACCCACCATACCATCGGGTTTGATTGTACTCAGTCGATCTGCGACTAAGTATCGAACTCGCCACGACTTGTCTGCCGCCAAGCGGAGAACTAGTGCGAACAGCGTCGGTCGATCTGTCTCAGGCAAGAGGCTCACGATTTTTTCCGCGTTCTCTACAACCAGCAGTCGCACAGAATCCTGGTCATCTTCCGCGAGCTCTGCGAATAATTTGAGCAGGAAACCCGACACGTGAACTGGCTCGAGCGCTGCCGCAAACTCAGCAAGATGCGACGCTGCTGCCCGCCGCACCATCGGCGTGTCGTCCTTCGCCAGAGAGAGAAACAGCGACCGCAGCTCCGCCCGCGCATCTGTCTCAGACGCCACAAGTCCAGCGTATGTGGTCGCAAAAAGCGCTGTTGCCGAAATACGCGAAGTAAACCAGTCACCTTCGGCGAGCCGCTTCAGCAATGGGTAGAAAGCGTCCAGAAACCAGTGCTCGCCCGGTTCACAGCAGCGAGCGAGCGAGAGAATCGATTCGACAGCACGCTCCCGAACAACGGTCTCCTCAACCTGAGCGAGTTGTTCCAGCGGTTCGAGCATCGCAGATAGATAGTCTTTTCCCCCGACGTATGGGAGAAAGCGCTCGTCCAACTGGCCCGCAAGCGCGAGCAGGACCTCATCTTCATCATCTATGGTCTCCAGCACGAAAGGCAGTAGCTCCGTACGTGTTCGTTCTTCCCCGATGGCTTTCGCTATCCGTGGAAGCTCCTGTATCGCGTGTATGCGTAGCGATACATCGTCGTGACGAAGTTCGTCTATAAGCGCTGCAACTGGCGTCGCATCGGCTGTTGCATCAGCGGAGCGTGTCGAAGTGTTCAGGGTGTCTGCGGCTACTTCCATGCTGGCCAAGCAACGCAAAGCCGGAATGGTTCCAGACCCAACTCTTCCGACTGAACCCGTCCGATCTTGAAGCTCCGAACTCTTCGCCACCAGGTACCGTTCGTTCGCGTCTACGTAGTACCGCTACGAGAGCCTGGTGCGAGCTTCCTGCGTGCAGGCGCTAGACTCGCGTCTCTCTCGCTCTGTCTCTCGAGCTGAGGTGCCAACGAACTACGCACACGCACACGCACGCACACACACACAGCAGACCTGAGCCTGGTGTCGTGGATGGACTGCCTCCTGACACGATACGCGAACGAGGTAGCTTCACGCACGCTTTCCAGGTAGACGCAAGCGATTCACTCAAAAGTCAACTGCCTAACGCCCAGGAAGCAGCGCTATACGGGTGGTGAGCGCGCAGCCTTGAGAGCACGCCAGCTAGAGGCGCTTGCGACCAGCTGCGCAACGAAGCCTATCAAACGACAGCGTCTGCTGTCTGGCACAGCCACAACGCCGGCTCGTATACCCTTACGTTCTGGACGAGTACGAGGCGGATGGCGCAGGTGGCGTTCGGGCGCGCTGACGACCGCACCCGCCGCCGTCGCCTGTACGACACAGCGGATGTGCGTCCGGCGTTGTGGCGTGCAGCACAGGGCCGCGCCGCCACATGCAGCGTATGATGATCCCCAGATGACATGTCCGTTTATTCCTCATCTTTCTCATTGTGATATGGTCACGGAGGCAGCAGCAGCAGCAGCAGCAGCGCCACCGGAATCGCCGTGCGCAAGCGTCCGGCGGCGGCGGCGGCGGCGGCCACCGGGGCGAATACCGCAATCGATACACTGCTTTCTGGGTTGCATTGTTTAGACGCTGCGTTTCCAGTGCAAAACACTGTGCTGAAACGCTCGTGAATTGCTGAAAAAATACATACGGGGAAACGCTTGCCACTTTTGTAAATTTTTGTCTGAGAACCGCGGAACGAGTTTATACAACACGGTGCTGAAGCTTGTTCTCGGAGACTTGAACACGTCCCTGCTCGGTAGCGCATCATGTTTGTTGAAACGTTCGCAGTGCTCGCTGGTGCGCGTTTCGCGACCTTGTGGCGACTCAGGGCGAACACGGTCTGCTCGGGTGTGGTCTCGCACAGGCCACGACTGGCCTCTGGTGCTGTGGCGAGCGGCGCTCGACAGCGGCGAACGCCGAGAGGCGGACTGAAAGCAGCACGCCGAAACCTTCACATGACAGCGGAAGCGACCCCCATTCAACCCAGCCGGGAGGATGTCTTGCTTGGGCAGCTGGTGTTCATGCAACCTGAGCTGCTCCCCAAGTTCATCGAGGAAAATTTGGAGGAGTTTGATGCCGCTTTTTACGAATTTCTCCAGCAAAAAATAGACACCACAAAGGACCTCGAGGAACGCGTTACGCTGAGTACTTTGAAAGATGCTATTACCGATTTGATGAACGAGTTGCTGCGAAAGCAGGGATCGGAAATGAAGTCTGCAAAACCGGAGGAACGCCCGGACGACTCTGAAATGACGTTACAGCGGGAACTTGAACAGCTGTACCAGAGTTTGGCGCAGCACGCCAGCGATGAGGATCGCCTCCGCGTGGCAGTCGCAGCCAACTATGACCGCTTCACTGCTGCGTTCTTGAATTATGTCTTCGAGAGGGCCCACGGAGAACAGAATAACAGCGCTGAAGCCGCCAAAGTCGCCCAGGCTATCAATGATGAGATGAAATCGCGTATGGATCGAGCCGCGCAGCGCCTGTCAGAGGTGTTGCGCAGCGGCGCGCCCAAGGCAATGTCTATGAAGCTGCGGGAAATCGGAGCGAACGGGGGTATTGATGAGGCATTTATGCTCATTATGCAGGCGAATATAGAGAGGGCGAAGAAGGAAGGTGCGAACGCGCAGGTAATTTCCATACTGGAATCGCTTCGGCAGGAGGCATCGCGGATTATTGACGAGGCTGTGAAAGACAAGGAGCTGCGTCTGGTGCGTGCGCTGCTGCGCACCGAGGACCCCGAACAGCGGCGGCAAATGCTGTTTGCGGCCTTCTCCCCGCGGGATCGCGTCTTCATTGCTCCGGACGCAAACTCTGAGGCACAAATGGAAATCGACGGCAAGCGTTTCCTGGAAATTCTCCGCGAGCTCATTGAAAAATACGGAGCCATTGACGAGAAACTTGTTTCTCGTTGCCGCGAAATTGGTGATCAAGCGGACGAAGTGGCGCGTGAGCTACTGGAGCTTGTGGGTAAAAGCCCACGCGAGATTCAGGATGAGGCCTGGATGCGCACTTTATCCGTGTTCGAGCTGGAGCGAATGGAAATTCAGGCTGAAATGGAGGGTCGCAAGTTGCCCTGGCAGGAACGCCCTCCTGGATTCGATGAGCAAGGTCGTCGGCATCTGTAGGGCACACATACACACACACAGACATACATACAGACAGACAGACAGACACACGGGTCCGCTGTGCCGATGGATAAACCGCTGCAGCACGCTAACGATCGCTGCAGATCCGATGCATCGACTGCGAAGAACGCGATGCGTTTGTGTGCGTTTGCGCCCATCGACGACAGTAAGTTGCAATAGACACGTACACATCAGCCCCTAAACCTGTGTGACTTTAAAAAGGAACATGAAAATACTAGCTCTGTAACTGCCTTGCGGTTTTTTTCTGCCTTGATGCACAGCCATAAGATTCAACGCACAGCAATGGGAGCTGAAGAATTCAGAGGTTGTTCTGAGGTTCTCGGTCGCATTTTCGGGAGTGGCTCGTTTCACGCCTCGCCGCTGGCATTCACGACACCACCGGCATGACGATCTTTCGCGACGTCGTTGAATAACGGTTTGCAAAACAGCCGATATTCTCATATAAATCATAGGTATAAGAGTTCGGTTTGCATCTTAAATTGCGAGTAGTGTGCTGAAATAATGTATGGTTCAATTTTTCGATCTTTCTGATTCAAGGCAACACACGGTGGGCGGGAATCCGCGCTCCTGAACTGATGACGAGAAATACTCGACGCCATGACTCGACGACTTGTTCACAGGCTCATGTCGAGGCCAGGCTCAACATGTCACGTCCATGAATCGAATCTGTTTCAAAGACATAGCCCTCTTGCTTTGCTGCCACCGACGATAGAGCATTCCACAGCAGCACGACGCCATACACTGGAAATGCTCCGAGAGGCCCCTGTCTCTTGTGTTGACTTAAAAAAGCGTCTTGCACTCGGATTCCCGGCATCACATTGATCAGTTGTAGTGGAGCATGCGTCACCGCTTTGCACGAAGTTAGCGGAGACGTTTCGAAATTTCTCGACGTGTTCTCCAGCCTGGATTTGCCCTCTGGTAATTGCGGCATCATGGATAAGATTGTATTCCACAAATCTTCGATTGAATGGAACAGCATGCGCTCGCATATGCAGCAAAACTTGTAGTCGACGTGGACATCGACTCAAAGAAACCCATGGTCATTGAACCTGCACCGCGCTAGGAAACGGAGCAGAGCAGCTTCGCGAGCCTTCTGTACCCGTCAGCCGTGTATACTGAGCGATTAAACAAGCGCTCGCGTGAAATACAACGGACCTTGAATGAGCATATGTGCCGTAGATATCGAAACATCTCACCAAATCCAAGTCATACCGCTGCGAAATGCGCGCCAAGGCTGCATACGAAGCAAACGGAAACGGTACGCGACCCGTAGATCGCAACATCGGCTTGAGCATACCATGCATCCACAACTGCCGGAAAGAGCAGAGCATCGAGACTTTCATATTGCCGTCACCATCGTTCGCATGCAGGCACCGGTCCTCCCGGGAAATCATAGACTGGTACAGTGGGAGCTGGAACAACCAGCGCGGAAAACGAATCATTCGCAGAGAAACCTCGCAAAGCTGGTGTCGATGACAACGGCAAGCGACACAGACTTTAGAATATACATCCCAGTTAGCGCACCGGTTCCGTTTTATGCGGATGCGAACGTCGTGTAGACGCCCGAGTCCTCTTCACACAATCCTCTTCCATTTTCACCTGACACGGGTATAGCAAACTGCGCTGCCTGCACTGGTGCAGGCAAGCGCGTGCCCTCGAACCGGTACCCCGGTCAAGGCGCTGTGTCCGCCAGCCAGACGGCATTCGGACCCCGATTGACCGCTTCTCAGTCGATGGTGCGCTTGAAAAGCTCGCACCGCGCTCGAGACGCGACCTACGAGGATATAACACCTGAAAGGCAAAGTTTGCTTTGGCGGGGAACCGCCCCTGTCCGTCAGACTGTGCCAGCGGGCCCGGATGTCGCCGATGAACTCCACGGCGTAGTGTAGGTCAAAGTGCGAGGGTGCTTCGCGCGCATGAAGCGGAAACGAGCGCTCAGGCGGTTGCAACCTGGGCAACAACAACTCAAGCCGGTGCCGAGGCACGAGTCTTCGGTTTGGGTCTGCTGCCCAGCGTGCCACGAACGTCTGGCGGCAGCGAGTCTGAGCTTTCACACCCTCTATGACTGCAGCGAACGGAGGTCACAGGACGTGCTCGCTTCTGCGAACAGCAGCACCAGCAGTACTTGGGACAGGTTGCCAGACGAGACACCTGGATCAGCGGATCCCGCTCGGGACGCCTGCCTGGCGCAGACGCAAGCACAGCAGAACAGTTCGGAGTCTGCTGGATGTCACCGAAACACAACTGGTGCGTCGTCGTCGTCGTCGTCGTCGTCGACCGCCTCCCAGCCAGACGTGTCAACGACGAATACGAGTTTGCAGACTGCATACCAGACACTCACAGCAAACGTGCCGTACACGTCTTCTCCACACAGTGAAGCGCGGAACGCGTTTCGCTTACTGATGACGCCTCAACGCTACCTAGCCTGTTACTGGACCATGCAACGCTTTTATCGCGGGAATGATGCCACCGGTGCGAACGGCACCTATTTGCGCTCGGAACTGCTCTTCGCAGGTGATTCGCGACTAGAGCGCCTGCTTACAGAGCCGTGTTGGCGATGCTTGGGTAGCACGCGACTCGCTGACGCACTCTGGCGACCTAGCAACGTTCGCGAACAGTACGCAGACGCCAGCAAAATCCGAACCCAAGTCATTTGGCTGGCGCACAAGTCCCTCTTCGAGCATGACGCATATGTGCCGGCTACAAAGCTTCTTGAGGGACGCGAGCCGCGTCTCCCGCGTGCGCTGCTGCTGTCGGCGCTGCAGAAGAGCATCCGACGGGCTCGCTGGCCCCAGGTTGTTCGCCTCTCGCGCTACCTGATCGATCGATACGGTTTGGGTATGGTTGCGCGGCGACTGCTGGTTATCACCGTGGAGGATAGTATGGCACACCCAGCCATGCCGATCCTGGCCTGGTTCATGGGCACAGCGAGTAAGGGCTACCAACCGACTGCAGCCGATGTCGATGCAGTGCTGCGGTTCGCGGCTGAGATCAGCAGCGTCGCCGTTCGTGACTTGCAGGTATCGAGACGCTATCACAGCATTGAGGCGTTCCAGCACGACTGGGCGGTATGCGAGGAAGCTTTTGGAACGTTGGTACCGGCACCAGCGCGGGCGCTCGTTGCCTCGTTGTTGTTGCGGGCGCTTTTCGGCGGCATGCACGGTGATCAGCTCATGATGCGGGAATACGCTGTGGAATGGTTGCGACGGTTTCTCTTGGATACACAGCGTGATCCGCTTCAACTGGAGATACCAGCCGCACCACTGGCGATGCTGCAGGATTCGATGCCGTCGCCAAAGATACCGTCAGTGGATCAGGCGTGGTACGCTGTCGCAGACGCTGCTGCCGCCACTGCGCCATCTTGGCTCCAGTTCTTGGAAAAACTGTACGAAAGGGTCCGTAGCTTGTTATCCTCGCAGCAAATCCGCTGGGAAGCGGACCAGTGCGTATCTATTACCGATATACCGCCGGCGGCAGTAGGTCCATTCAGCGGTCTTCCGTCACCAACGTCAGAGCGAGTGCAGCGGAGTCGCTTTTGGCAGCGCATAAGCCGGACACTCCTCGACTATGCTCCCAAAGCAGCACCAGAGGATACCTGGGCCTCGCTTATCTGGCATTTGCGGGCCAAATTAAACGTGCGGCCTTGCTGGTCGGTCGTCTTCGACGACAACGACGAAGACGACAACTCGACGTTCACCGTTGCGCTGCAGCTCGCGGATAATGCTTGCGAACAACTCCAGCCGTTCTTCACCAGTGCACAGCAACGAGTGTGTTGGCAGAACATAGCACCCCAAGTCGAGGCTTTATCCATGATGGTCTTGCGCCGCTATTTCTCTGAGCACCAGACCCGAGGATGAGCCTTCATGACTTGTCCGTAGCCGACGGGTGTCAGCGCGGGCCGCGATCCGCCGAGTCCTCGCCAACGGGTTCCTTTGCGAGCACTTGGGATCGAGCTTCGATTCGCTGTCGATACAGGCGCACGAGGAATCCTATGAGTAGAACAGCACCCACGATCGTGCTTCCTAGACGAAGCGTATGGGCCCAACTGGGCACCGTTGCCGCCTTTGGAAGCGCTCCGTCGGCACCCATCGAGAGTAAGCTCAGGTCGCGGGCGCCGACGCCAGCCCCGACCAATGGCAGCAGACCTGGCACAATGCCCAAAGTCGTCGTCCAGAGAAAATCGCTGAATCGGACGCCCACAGCCGCAAGCAGGTAGTTATTGATAAACGAGGGTACCGGTGAGAGCCGCATGTACAACATCATAGACGGACCCTCGCGGCGGACGATGTCCAACCAGTACCGGAAACGTGGAAATCGTTGGCACTGTTTCTGCACGTAACCATAGAGCACAGTGCGACCAAGGATGAAACACGCGATCGCCGCCCCCAGTTTGCTCAGATGCATCGAAAGAAACCCAAGCGGAAAACCTAGCGTGTATCCAGCGGCGACCTCGATCAACGCCGATGCCGGGAAACATAACACGATAGCGACAAAGTGCAGCAGTGCGAAGGCTGCAGCAATCTTACCCGGACCGTGCTGGTCCGCCAGTGTCACCAGCCGCTGCACCAGGCTCGAGAAGCGCGCGTGCACCCAGGGCTGGTGTCCCAGCTGGTAAAAAACCACGACCACACAGAACAGCACACCTGCGCCAAGAAACCACTTGATCCGCGTATTTTTATTTTGAACTGTTTCCGACTCGATGGACTGGACACCTTTCGTGCCTGGTGCTGTCACCGAGGCTTCATTCGTCACCCAGGCGCAGGCGCGTGGCGTACGAGCAGCCCCCTTGATCGCGCACACCGAGCTCCGTGGTCGCGATTTTACAACAGTTCGACACAGTCCGAGCCTGGATGTACTGCATCTTCCGCTTCCGATAAACACCTGGAAGGCCATCGTACCGCAGGGGCTCGTGGAAGTCGCCCCAGTGCACAGCGCAGACACCACAGATACGCAAGTAATGAAGGATACCGCGGGTGCAGTGCAGGGTGATCGCGCTCCATCCATGGGCCATAATGTCCTCTATTTATCTAAATATTCATACTTGTCTAGTTAGGTTCAGTGCTCCGTGCAGGACCCGCGGCAGGTCGCGACTCGGGACACGTCATCGGCAAGCATTGTCCACGAGACTGATTTGCAACCGCTGCATCCATATCACGAGTAGCGTGGAGCGTGCTGCGCTTGAAGTGGCGCTAAACGATGCGCCGTTTTGCGGTGTCGATGACCCCGAGAACAGCACTCCACATAGAAGACATCGTCAGCATCCGCTCTGTTCTACGCAGGGTTTTGTAGTTCCGTATGGCGGTCATGCGCAGGCGTTGAACCCTGCAAACAGCATCAATCACGGGGAATATTGGTGCTTGTGCCAATGCTGCTCTATCGCTTTCGTCTTCAGCGATGAACAAGTCGGCGTTCATTCGCCACGATTTGATGCACATCAGCTCGCCGGAACTCGGGTGTGACTCGCACAACGACGTGCACACCGTGCGCAGTCGTCGACAGCATGAGATGATACTAGACGGTAGTGGTCGCGTACTAACGCTACTTGTCCACTTGTTCGCGTGCATGTATGCTTAAAGCGCTTTTACAAACATATGATCGATGTTTCGTCCGGTTGAGCAGAGAACTGGAAACCCAGCAGCAGCCTGACTGCGTCGCGGACACCGAAACACCTCGACCATGAGGATGCGTTCAGGACGACTCCGAAGCTGAGGATGGAAGCGACGCAGCAGATGCGGCCTGGAAGCGCGTATGTTGCCAGATGCAAGCGCCGCCATGGGTCAGCGCCAACCTCGGACTTGTATGGACCGAGGCCCAGCATGGATTCGATGCGCATGTAAGGAACCGACACGTAAGTTTTTTCCAGTGAAGCATTTCGTCACCAGGGCAACGGCGACGATGAACAGCAAGCGGAGCACCACAACCACGTGCCTCTGTGCATGAACCATAATGGGGTGAAGAGTCCGACGTGAATGGGTGTTTCACGACGGACGCGCGCGCGTCACTGTTGCAAGCAAAGCGGCCCGTTTGCCGAACAGGGCGCACGGTGGCGACAACATCGTTGAACGAGCTTGAATCGAGACCGCTGATGGTACGTCTCGCGTTGCGCGTACTGCAAGATGAAGGTACTGCGGGCGGTAACGGCATCATGAGCGTTTCTCCAAAGACGATGAAGCGGTGATCTGCACCAAACAAGGAGCCTGGTGCGGGCGAAGCTTCATAAACAGCCTGCAGATCGAAAGAGCATCATCTATCCATGGAAGAGCAATCCTGCTCAGGTGATCGGTCACGTCGCCTGTGCTGTACGGATCTCGAGTGTGACCATGATTCTGGGGAGATCATGCATCCAACGGATGCTTCTGCAGCTGTTGCCACAAGTGCGCTGGCAACTGCGCGACAATTTTCAGGGATTCTCGTATGATAGCCGCCGGCGGAATGCGAAAAGCGTCTTGCTCTTTTCTGGGGTTCAAAACCTCTTTGACAGTAACCGTTCGACTCAGAAGCTGCTCGCGTGCACAACGCAGTCGAGCAACCACAAACACCACACCGAAATGGGCGCCGAACGCGAGAATCCAGTCGAGGAGCGGCATGGCATCCTCGAACGGCGGGATACAAAGAGAAAACGAGAGCACCGCCGGGAACCCGTGCACGAGAAGCGCGCGTTCCAGACCCAATGGATCTCCGCTGAGCATTGTGGCGAGCTCCTGGTCTACATGCTGGATGGTACGGGCGGCGAGCCGGCAACCCTCGTAGGCGCCAGCTACCGAATTCACTTGGAGATAGCGCGGTGCATAATCCTCCACGAGGCACACAAGCAACCGAAACGCCTCAGGCTCGGGCAATACGTGCAGGAACGATGCTGCGTAGAGGTTCATGCCCTGCACATACGTTTGGTTGTTGTGAACCGCGACCGCCAGGAGAACGCGCGCAAGCGCCTCCGGTGGCACCCGATGACGAACCGTGTCGCATCCACGGAACGTCCGCGGAATATCCTGCTCAATCTTTTCCCACAATTGTTTATAGCGGGCAAAGCTCGTGCCAATGCTATCGAGTAAATCTACATAGCTAGGAACTGTCGAGCGCGCATCATTTCGCGGCCTTTGGGAGAGCAGGAGCCACGAGGCACCTCGCGGTGTTCGCAACTCCTTCGGGAACAACGACTGACAAGCTACAACTTGGGTTCCTTCGAGTCTGTTGGATCCGCACAGCTCCCCGGAAACATCAAGCACGTCGGACGCCTCAGAGGGTAAAAGTCGCCCGCTGGCGAGCCACTTGCGCAGGGCCGAAGCGTTCGCTTCGCGCAGGGCATCCTGCCAGCCAGCGCTCTGCTCTGTAGCTGTCGCCGCCATCCCCGTGGAGCCCACCGCTCTCCCTAGTGAAGCCCCTCGGCGATCATATTTACAAGTGGGGGATGATCTGGAGCTGTCAGTGGTCTCGCTCGAAAGCCGCTCGAGTGCACTCCCGCTCATCTCCAGCACTCGCACCGGCACGAAACACAAACCACGTTCTGGGGTGCTCAGCGGGGGCGCGCGCGCGCACTGCACTGGAACGTTTCCAGCGCGCGGCCGACGGCGCGCTCGCGATACGCCCCCGCTGACGCTGACACAGATGACGCTGGCGTTACCAAACAGACGCATGGAAATTTCAAGACACGAATGGACAGATAGACAAAATAATATATATAAATGGACACAAGTGATATCGGAAGCACACCAGCGCGATGCATGCGCAGCGCGCCGCACGGTGTGCGATGCGCTTCGTACGCGAACATCCGCGTGAATCTGGTGTGCACCGCGATCCAGGCAGTCGAGAACCGCGTTCAGAAGCGTGTCAGGCCGGCGCCTGTGTCGCGAAAAACGGCGACACATGCTCGGGACGATTCCGAAGGGCGGTGTAATTAGTACCCAGGATTCGCTCCGAATGCCGGGTATCTCTGTTGATTCGAGGCGCAAAGGTATGCCTGCGTACCAAAGCACTGTGAACCGAGACTTTTGGTGGCGAGTCGTGAAACCCGCGTTGGGTGCCTTACGTTTCTAGCCGGCGCTTTCCCTTGCATAGCGAAGCCGAATCTGTCTCGATGCTCGGCGGAATGCCAGAAATACCCGCTATCTCCCAGCGGATCTACGGGCAGTGGCCGGTGGAAAGTCGGAGGTAGCGCGCGTTGTTTTGGCTGCGTTCCCTGGTCTACGTCGACGTTCTGTGGACCAGAAAAAAAGCTTGCGGTGCCGGCACATGACGCCCACATACAACGACAACCCCTCAACCAGAGTCTGGTCAATTTCTGGGTTCACTGGCCTTAGACACGTATCAAATTAAAAAATTGGACACTGAAATACCCGCTCGGTCCGTGACATGAGCTTTGTTCCCGAACTTTACTGATTTGCATGGCGTCGACATTCGAACTGCACCAATAAAGCAGTATGGATTCATAGGTGTAAGATTCTCGGGCGTGATTTTGGATTGCATCCCTCGACGCGTTGCCACTGGCTCTCGCTATGTCACCGAAAGCAGGATGATTTGCGACGCCCTCGAATACGGCTTCGTTCAATAACCAATATCATTGTCCAATGCATGCGTTCAAGACTCCGCGTGTCTCGATTTCATGTGTATAGCGTGCCCAAATCGCGCGTCCTTCATGACGTGGAACTTTCTGTTTCAAGGCAACGCGTGAGCGCAGTACTTTGCGCGACTGCATTGACGGGAGCAACCATTCGATATCGTCCGTAGAGAGCTCGTCGAGAGGTGCGCGCTGAACGTGTATTGAACTCTTCATGCCAAATAATCAATGCCCTTTGAACGACAATTCTGTCTCTATGTCGATTGACGAAAGCAATATTCGAGTGCAGCGTGATACCTCTTCTGGGATACGCATCCAGACTCCACCGTCGGTTCTGTCTTCATGAGAAATCATCTTGGACGCGGTCTCCAGTGATCGCGGGGATCGATACCAGTGGGGTGTGCGATACCGCTTTGCACAAAGGGAGCGTGGGCCGGTCGACACCTGTCGATTTGCGATCCAACCTGAATTTTGCTTCCGGTACCTGTTTCTTCATGGATGACATTGCGTTCCGCATATCCTCTATCGAATGGAGCAGTGTGCGAGCGCGTGTGCTTCATAAAGCGTGCTGGCTGAGGTGATCGCCCAGAAAAGGCCCGTGATTCCAGTATACGACGCCGGGCGCCGAGTCTGATGACAGCATCGAGGGCATCCCTCTGTGCTCGTCGAGGTCGTGGACCGAGCGCTGAATCAAATGGTCACGCGCCAGAGGACGGCATTTGGAGGTCAACGAGGCATCGGGGTCGACGTATGGGAGACCCTGACACTGCTCAGGTGTCATTGGTACGACGGCTGCACCGGGGCTGTTTACAAACAAGATCAACATGACAAGTAAAATGCACATCGCAACTTTTACCTACGTACGAAATACGTTGACAACAGCAGCAAGCGGCGAACTCGAGACATTCATACAGCTATCAACATCCTTCGGCTGCTGATGACGGAGGTGCAGGGACAGGAGCGACTCACGTACTCGATCCCGGAGAAGAGCGAGAGCAGAAGCGGAAGCAGTCTCAGAAAAAGCGCGCACATTCTGGTGAGGATCACAATGGCAAGGGACCCAGACTTTGGAGAGCAAGCCCAAGTTAGCGAGCAGGGCCATTCTATTTTATTTCGATAGAGATGTGTGGAAGGCATCTTGTCCGTACTGGCTGCCTGTCGGACGAGCGCATCTCATGGAGGCGTGCTGCCTGTCCGTTACCCTGCTGCCGCTACCGATGGATAGATGGGTGCTTGGATTCCCATCCAGGCATGCACGTGAGAGGGGAAATGCTTGGCGGCGGTTTCCGCTGCTTTGCAGGTCAACAGACAGTCCTCACATGTGCCGTGCATACCTCATACGCCGCCGACCAGGTAGAGGCGCTCGCACAGGACGCGCTCAAAGTACGCTTGCGTTTGGCTCCGGGTTTCACCACATGGGATATGGCCGGCAGCTTCGCGCACTGCGACTGCCCCGGCGCCTCATCGAACTCGCTGGGATCCAAAAAGAATCCCTTGGCACCCAGGGAATGGATGATGGGAAGCGATTCCGCGTCAACACGCTCATCCATGGCTGAAGCACTCGTCGCTTCGACCAGGACTGGGCGCCTCCTTTAGAGTTCTCCTTCACGCAGATCATGATCTGCCAAGCAACTTTCAAAAGCGTCCAGTGATACGCCTACAGCTGGGCGAAGGAAACCTTTCAGGTCCTGTGTATGCCTCTCGCTTCTAGTTACATTTCCCGAGTGACGATTCCCAGCGTCGGAATCGCCATGCGCCCCCGGTATCGCCACATGGACGTGCATAGCATCTGGCAACGCAAGCCATGCGTCAGTGCGGCGCCTAGCCCGAACCCGCGAGTCCTGTGTGTGTGTGGGTGTGTTTGTGCGCGCGCACCAGAACGCCTACCAGCCGCCCCGCTGGATGTCCGTGCGTCATGCCGCTAAATATATGCATCTACATAAGGTTGCATGCTTCGACGCTGTACGATAAAACGGAGTGCTTGGAATGCATTTTTAGAAACCGAGTGCCTGCGCAGCGATCGGATTCGAGGCGCTCGGCGTGCTCTGGGTGGAAAGCAAATCATCGACATGTATCGAGCGTTTACGTTGTGTTGATGACCGGGACTTTGGTGCCCCCAGCGCTGGTTGGAGCGATCCCCCCGCTCTTCTTTAGCGCCTGTTCCAGGACTGTTGCCAAAAATGTCGACGGCGCACCGCATTTCTACACCGTCCGTTAAGATGGTGGTGGTTGCCGCAGTGCAGCGCTCGGGTACTGCTTTTTTGCGCTACGCAGGCGTGCTAGCCTGGTATCCCAGAAGTAAAACAAAAACGTTCAACGACCATGGAGGGTAAATACGTATACCCACGCGCATGCGCCTCTGCGCCGTTCGTGACCGGTCCCCTGGCATCTATTTCGGTTTCTAACAGTACACTTCGAGCAGCAGAGGTTGCTAGATGAAGTTAGATCGCCTCAGCTCCCCTGGTCTCTCGTATTCAGCATCCCACATCGTCTGCTGCTGGGTGACGGCGCTGGTGTCTCAGTTGACGAGCTCCCTGCGTGCATTGAGGCTGGTGGAGCTCCCCAGCACAAGGAGTCCTCTAATTCGAGCCCTCTGTGGCACTGCAGTAAGGTCATCGTCCCGTAGCGCAAACGCCCTCTCTCGCCTATTTCCCCCTTCTTCTTCGTCGACACTTGCGCTTTTCCCTCGATGGGTGGAGAAAACAGAATTTTTCGTTTTCTTTCCCGGCAGCCGGTGATGACAGCCTTCGAGGATCCCCGACGCCCATCTTTGCTCCTTTCCCTTGGATTCTTACTTTTCTTCAAATGAGCGCACGTCGAACGCATCCGCTCTAAACTGCGAAAACGAATTTGACGACACGCATCTGGGAGTCGGAGCACGATTGATGAGAAAGACTATAAGCACTGAACGATGACTCGCTGCGTCAGCCTAGTCCATGAGGTCCTCCGGCCGAATGCGATCAAGATATCGGGGCTGTAGACCAGACCCGCCGCAGTTGAGACAAACCACAGTGCTTCGCCCCTTGCAGTACGAACATTCCTTTTCATACTGCCCGAAACCGAGCTTGCCGCGGCCCTGGCAGTACCCGCAGGCAACCTGACCGTCCCCACGACATTCCACGCAGGGTTCACGCCGACCCCGGGCCTTCCCGCGCTCACCTTGCACCTCTGTGAACGCGAGCAAACCTATACCCGCAATGGTACCCAATCCGCCGACTATCAGGGCAGTCAGCACCTCATCCGATAGCTCCATAGAAAGCGACGGCCGGCCAGTCTTCGAACTCGGCGAACGAAACGCGACGTGTCGCTGCCGTCGTTCAAGTCGCTCCTGGCGCTCTATCGCCCAGTACTTCCAACCGTGAAAGCAGCAGCCCCGTGGCTTCCTTAACACATTTACCGAACCCACGAACATGAACGAAGCCCTAGTTGAGAAGCGCTCTCGCTTCCAGAGGCGTCTGCTATGCGTCTGCGAACGTTCACAATGGGGCTCGCGGAGAGCGACGCTTATTCGGGCACCGAGCGATGTCGCTGGCATCAGCGCTGCGAAGCGATGCGCATGCCTCGCCATTCAAGTTCTGTCCATATGTATACATTCCAGTATACGTATGTACATTCTGCAAGTGTCGCTAGCGCTGGGCATCGCACCAGCGCTGCGAAGCGATGCGCATGCCTCGCCATTCAAGTTCTGTCCATATGTATACATTCCAGTATACCTATGTACATTCTGCAAGTGTCGCTAGCGCTGGACATCGCACCAGCGCTGCGAAGCGATGCGCACATGAAGCATTGGCGTGCGCGGAGCGCGACTAGCGAGCCTCTCGTTCATTCGCTCGTTATCAGGCGGTGGCAGCGGCTATCCGCGTTCATGAGCGCGCAGCGTGCCAGAGCCGTTTCGAGTCTCTGGGCGAGCTTGCGGCCACTGGAAGCGTACTTGGCAGCAGGAAAGTATCAGGGTGGGCCTGTGTTTCAGCGAAGACCGGCTTCGACCGGGATCCGCGGTGGTACCTCTCACAACGCAGAGCACGCGCTGCCTGGGGGTGGCGTGCGCAGCGCCCTTCAGACGACGCCGCCGGTTGCATCGTACACGCGCTGCTTCGGCAGCTCTGTGGAGCGTCCAGCAATGCAGGGAGATACCAGAACAGAGCGAGATACATTCGGCCCGATCCTGGTGCCTGCAGATAGGTACTATGGTGCCCAGACAGCGCGTTCGCTTCGCAACTTTGATATCTGTCGTGACACAGATCGCATGCCACGCCCAATAATCCATGCGTTTGGCGAACTAAAGCGTGCAGCCGCCAAGGCTAATATGGCGCTGGGCGTTCTCGATTCGCGGCTGGGAGAGATGATCGTGCGCGCAGCGGAGGAAGTTGCGACTGGCAAGCTCGATGAGCATTTCCCGCTCGTTGTATGGCAGACCGGCTCGGGTACACAGACCAATATGAACGTGAATGAGGTTATCAGTAATAGAGCAATTGAAATGCTTGGTGGAGAACTTGGATCCAAGTCCCCGGTGCATCCGAATGATCACGTGAATATGAGCCAGAGCAGTAATGACACGTTTCCGAGTGCTATGCATATCGCTGCTGTACTCGAAATAGAACGCAAACTGCTTCCAGGCCTGCGCGATCTCCGAAACGCATTGCAGAACAAGTCCACCGCTTTTGAGGACATCATTAAAATCGGCCGAACGCATCTGCAGGACGCCGTGCCCTTAACGCTGGGCCAAGAGTTCAGTGCCTATGTGCAACAGCTCGAGTTCGGCGAGCAGCGGATGCTGAACGCGCTGGAGCGTCTTCGATATCTGGCCATCGGCGGAACCGCGGTGGGCACTGGGCTGAACTCACGACGAGGGTTTGATGAGCTCGTCTGCCGGGAGCTAAGCGAGCACACTGGAACCGTCTTCCGGCCTGCACCCAACAAATTCGAAGCGCTGGCTGCCCATGATGCCATGGTCGAGACCAGCGGCGCGCTGAATACACTGGCGGTGAGCCTCACGAAGATCGCCAATGACATTCGCTTTCTGGGAAGCGGTCCGCGCTGTGGCCTCGGTGAACTGCAACTCCCCGAAAATGAGCCCGGAAGCAGCATCATGCCGGGGAAGGTCAACCCAACGCAATGCGAAGCCATGACGATGCTCTGCGCCCAGGTCATGGGCAATCATGTCGCAGTGACGATTGGCGGAAGCAATGGGCATTTTCAGTTGAACGTGTACAAGCCGCTCATAGCGTATAACGTGCTCCATTCGACACGCTTGCTCACCGATGGAATGAAATCGTTCGAGTTGCATTGTGTGCATGGCATTGAGGCGAACCGCGAACGCATTGCCTTCCTTGTGGAGCGCTCGCTGATGCTCGTCACTGCCCTAAATCCAGTGATAGGCTACGACAAGGCAGCAGCGATCGCGAAGAAAGCTCATCGTGAAAACTTGTCTTTACGGGAAGCGGCTCTCGCTAGTGGCTACATCACCGCGGAAGCGTTCGACCAAGCAGTAGATCCGCGCCGCATGCTGGCCCCCGCGGAAACGTAACCGAAGAGCTCCATCCTCGGTATTCGTTAGCTAGCGATCGCGGCAGCAACGGACCATGAGGAGACGGGGGCGCACCTGCGAAGCACCAGCGCAACAGGAACATGGCTGCCAGGGCAGGATTGCGGTTCCTCCCGATGCGTTGCAGTTTCCGGATGTAGTGCGCAAGAGAATGCTCGGTGTGCGTTACGCTACCTCAACTTGCCTTCCAGCTGGCAACAGCACCGCTGTTTTCGGCCGATGCAAGGGCGCTACGCCAACAAAAGCATCCTTACCATTGCAGCTGTCTCCGAATCGCTAGACGCGCACAAAATGTCAACAAAGTGCCACGTTGTGCGCGTTGCCTCCTACAGAGTGCAAATGCAGTTGCGCAGCTTCTATGTCGCGCGTGCATACACCCACTCCAAACCGTGGTACCGCTACCTTGTCTCTCATGTGAAGTGGCGACTCGCGCTGGTGCGTTCCTGGCACACGTAGAAACAGGGCGCCGTGGTATTCCTGCGGCGTGCTGACTACCCAGAGCTCTGCGGAGTGCTCGGCGTTCGCTAGTAGCTTTCGTAGCCGTGTCTTCATTGTAGCGCATTTGGGGCGAGCATCCCCGACGCAGCAGCCTAGGTTCAGTGCGGCGATCCGGGAGCGATTTGCTTCGCTACACAATTCGCTCTTCGCATCGGTTCCACCAGTTCACTGGAAACAGAGAGAGATTATGGAAACCTGATCGTTTTTCGGGGCACTGGAGACCTGATCGAATGCATGCTCGTGACCGGACAGAAGCGAGCCATTTCAAGTCTTGACCTTGTGTTCGGCTCGCATTCAAGGTGCAGCCTTGGTGATCGCTCCGGCTTGTCGAAGCGGCTATGTGGCGGTCACGCTGGAGACTGACTTGGTTCAGTCCGTGTTTTTGGATGCAATACAGTCTTCAGGTGGAATTCCTGGTACCAGAACGAGCGCGCCGCCTGCCGACGACCTGAAGACACAACGGTAGCGTCGCGTCGTTGAAGGGTCTATGTCAACAAAAGTGCAACAGCTGATTTGGGTTGGCCGGGATTCGTTTGGTGCTTGCGCCAATGCGAACCTCATCGGACGCAAACAGATACCGAACCAGAAAGAAAACAACACTAAACGACACATGATCATACCGCAGCGGAAACGTATGCAAAGCACGACCTACGCGTTTGCGCTAGAGCGGTGGCGGCTGCGGCGGCTGCTTTGAGCAAAACGAACGAGGAAACCGCAAGCCTGACCTTCGCGATCACAACGTAACCAACCGACCCGCATTCCAGAGTGTCGATAGCACCACTCCTATGCATAAGGCAACTGGCGATGGACCCTGTCCATAGCGCAACACTGGTGGAGCTGGCTCAGCCTGCTGGCCCGAGCGCGCTCCCCGTAGAGCGAATGCCCCTACCGCTGCCGCTACGACAGTTGCTGCTGTTGCAGCTCGACTTGTTTTCATCCACCCCTCGGTCTCCAAACACGCTCAAAAACCCATGCTCAGGTGTCGAGGACGGAAACGCTGCAGTGAATACGTTCGATTGCCGCATACCTCGAAGCAGTACGTCGAAAGCTGCCCGCCGGCATCGCGCCGCTGGCTCGACGACTGACCAGGAGCAGGGCCTGCTTCGAGCAGCTGAACCGCTGGCGGCTCTTTCCCGCTGCACCAGTCGTATCAACCAGCTCGAAGGTAATGATAGAGACTCCAACCCATACAACAGAACCGATAGTCACAGGTTCATCTGTTCTTGGAGTCCAGTGCGTGGACGGTGTCGTGCTTGCCTGTGACACGCTTGCCTCATACGGTTCGCTGGCGCGGTTTCAACGCATCACGAGGCTGCACCAGCCGGCGCCTGGTGTCGTTATCGCTGGTGGCGGAGAGTACTCTGACCTGCAACAGTTATTTCGGATCACGGACAATATCTTTCGCCAAGAGTTCTGTCAAGAAGACGGCTATGAGCTGTCGCCGCGCGCTCTCCACAGCTATCTTGCGCGTGTGTTGTACGGAAGACGCTCGCGAATGGACCCGTTGTATAACAGCCTAGCGGTCGCAGGGAAGGGTCGCTTCCTGGGCTGCATCGATCTCTACGGCACCGCCTTTGAGTCGGAAGCGGTGGCGACCGGCATAGGTGCGTTGCTAGCCCTGCCTTTGATCCGGAAACAGTGGCACGCAGCGCTCGCTATGGATGAGGGCGTGCGTTTACTCGAAGAGTGTCTTCGGGTGCTTTACTATCGTGACTGTCGCGCGCTCCGATCGGTGCAAGTTGCTAAGGTGTCGGATAGTGGAGAGGTGCTGATTTCCGAGCCATACGAGCTATCGAACCTGCAGTGGAAGGTTGCGCAAGCTGCTGAAGAGGTCTAGATGTTGTTGGATGCGCGTCTGAGGAACTCGGTTCCGAGCGATGCACCAGGTCCGCAGCGGACGATGCGAGGGAGATGCGAGCCGTCTCGCTGGCTTTAGAGGTCGCAATTTTTAACGAATGTCGAAGATAGCGTAGAGGCGTGGGGTTTCGTGTACCAGGTTGGCTGCATAGGCACTGTGCGCGAGCTGAGCACCGCGGGAGCGAGCGGCACATTTCCGTGTGCTGCTACTGCTGGTCAATGCCTGGAAAGAAAAGTATGTGTAGGGAGAAAATGCATCGATGCCGTGGATTAGTTGTACAGCGTCCAGAGCGAAACGAGGTGATGGAGGTGCCGGAAGCGGGCACAGAACACCTCCGGCAAAAATGCCGGCAGCGGATCCGGAGTTTTCCGGCAAACATCTCCTCCGATACTCATGGATTCAAGTCGAAGATGAGCTGCGCATCGCTCCGGTGTTTTCGGAGTATACCGACTGCCCCGGATGCCGCTTCGCATTCGCGCGTTTCTCCCATCGGTGACACTGTCCCTTCTGCGATTCGTTCATCTTCTGTTGCTGAGTCGCTTTGAATGAACGACTCACTTTCGAGCCATTCAAGCGTGGGTACACGCTCCGGATGAAGCATCTGTACTGCCGTTGCTTTCATGAACAGAACCCTCCTCAGTGCATGATTGTAGAAAAAGTAATTGAATGACCAGATGATTCCCGGTTCATGAAACGGTCCGTCAGTATCGTCTGCCTCGACATATGTATATATTTCGCAATTTGGGAAGGCAATGACTTGTTGGACGGTCGTCCAAAGACGTTCTCGAGTCCCAAGCAGCGACGTCAGTGACTCACAGGACGATTGCCCGAGCGCGCTCGATGCCAGCGACTTGCCAGCGAGACCCCGCTGCGAGCACGGCGCCGACGCAACAACGCGTTCGTGGTCAAGCACTCGTTTCCTCCTATACGGAGCGGATGCGATCGCTAGCGTTCGGGCACTGGTTCCAGACTGAATTTGAGGACCACACCTCCCCGAAGCGTGCTGTCGCCTGCGAGGGATGCGTCCAATGCCAGATGGCCAATGGTCTTTCGCCGACAACGAGGTCGTGTTCCGGGGAAGGCCTCGGCGGAGGCTCTCGTGCTGCTCATCAATGTATCGGTACGCTTCTTGCAGTGCCAAATCAATGTCGTGTTGTACGGCTGTGGGCGGACATGGTTTGAAGCACTCGAGCGCTCTGGAGGCAACTCCCGAAAAGTCATATTCCGGAAACGATGTATTCAGCGCGAGAATGAGGTAGATGAGCACCTTGCGTTGATGAGGGTTCGTTCTTTGCGCACGCGCACCGACACCCTGAGGCGAGACGCACTCGACTTGAGCTTGTTCGCTCAAACGGTTTTCCAGTGAATGCGCTACTTTCTTATCCGAGTTCGTCGCCTTGCAGGAGTACGTTTCCAAGACGCACGTGAGGACGGTGTGACCACCCGGGGGCAGCGGCACTTGGTTCAAGTCCGCATTCAGTGCCGAGACACTCGGCAAGTCCATAAACTTCATGCCCGCACGCTTGGTTTTCTTGACTCGTGCTACCGGAGTCTGTGGGCTTTGTTTTCGACACCAGCGCGCGTCCTAGTCGCACCTCGAGCCGTGCGCTCGCTCACTCAACGTTGATTGGGCGCTTGAAGCTACGAGCAGTGCGCTCAACGGAAAAGCGTCGCGTAACCACGAAACCCGCTGGGCGCTCCCTCTTCCATAGCTCTTTCGAGCGCTTCTGCTACGGTCTTCAACTAGCACAACACGAACCAGGGTTGTCGTGCGCGACACAACCGCAGCAGCAAACGGTTTGAAGCACCTCTGCCGAATAGCGTATGGCGCCACCTGGTGCGGGTAAACCTCGAATCGCTCGTCGCCTGATGCGAGATGCTGCATTTGGGGCGCTGCTGTGATCGTGCATCCTGCAGTGCACCTATAACGGATATGGTGCAGTGCACGATGGTGTATCCGTATTGGAGGATTCGAATCGCTCGTCGCCTGATGCGAGATGCTGCATTTGGGGCGCTGCTGTGATCGTGCATCCTGCAGTGCACCTATAGCGGATATGGTGCAGTGCACGATGGTGTATCCGTATTGGAGGATTCGAATCGCTCGTCGCCTGATGCGAGATGCTGCATTTAGGACACAGGGAAACCTGGAGAGAGCGCCCGATGATCGCTTGCCTGGATGACGATAACAGGCATCAGAGCGTACTCGTGTTCAGGCCCTGGGATGCTGAAGGCGCCTCGGTGCAGTTGACGAGGCCGCCAACTCGCTCAAGACTAATGATTATTGCTGAAGCAGTATGCGACTTGCGGGCTCAAATCATTCACAAGGTCAACTGCATACTACTCACGGATAGCAGCACACAACACCACAGTGTTTGACGAGCACGCCAGGCAATGCTCCACAGAAGCGCTCGAGAACGCATGATCTGCAGCGAACAGATCCTTCGAGTTGACATCGAGGACATGAAACACGAAGTTCTGCGCGCCTCCATGAAAAGCGAGCTTGTCGCCCGAGCGAAAACCTCTGGACGCGTGTCATCGATTCCACCGGTGCACTGTATCGCACACGCGGCCACGAGTCGCGCGCTGCCTGGCGTACATACAGGCAGCGTAATGACCGGTGATCGCAGAGCTCCTTGCGGGCAACGCGGCTAACCTCCGCATCATCTAGCGTCGCCGCGCGTATCACCACGGGCACCCGGGATCGTCGCGTAGAGCGCTACTGGAGCACCTGCTCATGCTAAAGCCGGGTGCGTTCTCGAGCGCACTCAAAGCTACAGAGCCGCATCTGCGCGTTTGTCCTGCGTATGCGACAACTGGCACCGCACGTCTCGGGTACAGCGTCGTCCAAAATGCTTCTGCCCACGCCACCAATCCCGTGGTGCGTGCTGTACACTACAAGTGAGGCCTAGTGCAGGCAGCGCGCCATGTACAGCTCTGCGTTTCTTGTTGATCGCGGAAACGTTGATTTCGACCAGGGATCCTCAAGTGGGCCATGAATACCTGCATCACAGAGATTGACTATCGGTATACGATTTGCCTCCGTGTTTCGAGAGCAACGGTAACTTCCTACCTTACAGGGTGTTCTAGATATCCGATCCAGGATCACCATCAACACGTCCACTGATGGGATCGTCATTCATCTCACAGCATACTCTAGATACCGTACGCAGGATCACCATCAACACGTCCACTGTAGGGATTGTCATTCATCTCACAGCATACTCTAGATACCGTACGCAGGATCACCATCAACACGTCCACTGTAGGGATCGTCATTCATCTCACAGCATACTCTAGATACCGTACGCAGGATCACCATCAACACGTCCACTGAAGGGATTGTCATTCATCTCACAGCATACTCTAGATACCGTACGCAGGATCACCATCAACACGTCCACTGATGGGATCGTCATTCATCTCACAGCATACTCTAGATACCGTACGCAGGATCACCATCAACACGTCCACTGATGGGATCGTATCGAGCCAGCGCGCGAGGCGATCGCGCATTCGACGCCACGCGGCTGGGCGGGCGGGCGCCAACGCCAACGCCAGCCGACGACTAGTCTTCTGGTGCACCGGTTGCGCTGTTTAGAAACGCAGGGCGCTCGACGGGCTAGCTCCACACAATGTCCGTAAGACCAGATGACGAGTACGACTATCTTTTTAAGATTGTTCTCATAGGAGATAGCGGGGTGGGAAAGTCCAACCTGCTCTCGCGCTTCACACGGAACGAGTTCAATCTAGAGTCCAAGTCAACGATTGGCGTTGAGTTTGCAACGCGCTCGGTGCAAACCGACGGTAAAGTGATCAAAGCGCAAATCTGGGACACTGCCGGGCAGGAGCGCTATCGAGCAATCACCTCAGCATACTATCGGGGGGCTGTTGGCGCCCTTCTCGTCTATGATATATCGAAGCGGTCGTCGTTTGAAAACGCGGAACGGTGGCTGAAAGAACTGCGAGACCACGCTGACCAGAACATTGTGATTATGCTCGTTGGCAACAAGTCGGACCTGAAGCATCTTCGAGCTGTGACCACGGAGGAGGGTCAGCAGTACGCAGACGCAAGGGGTCTATCGTTTATTGAGACGAGCGCACTGGACGCTTCGCACGTGGAGGAGGCCTTCGTCCGCATCCTCACCGATATTTATCGCCTAGTGCACAAGCGCCATCTGGCCAGCGGTGATCCGACAGTCGCTAAATCCGCCTCGGGTGCTGTCTACCAAGCGGGGCGTGGCGAGACGATCTCCGTCGGTAACTTGTCCCATGATCATCGCTCGTCGAAGCGCAAGTGCTGTAGTTAAGGCGCCCGAGCACACGCACACGCACACATGCACCTGTTGACTGACTCGGTTAGGATCAGCGACGATAATCGCGCGTATTCCTTCGTCGGACTCGGGCGTCAACCTCGGGTAACCGCACGATAAGGCGCAGACGTTTCCGAAAGCGTCATGTTCGCGGGTTCGCGCCATCTGCGAGGATTAGCATTTGCCGGATCGGAGCATTTACAGTGGATAAGAGTACTCAACCTGGTGTCCCGAATGCACGACGGCCGTCCCGAATGCATTCTGCGTGACAAAAAGCAGCATGACCTCGCCGGTGTTGCTATCCCGAATGATCCACGGGTGACCCACGTACGTGGGCTGGAAGCGGCTCTTGCCGGGTTCCAGCCACCCAAACGGTATCTCTTGACCATTGAAATCAATCCAGTTCACTTCGACGACAACACCGGAGTCAGAGAGGTTCTCAAAAAGAATTAAGGTTCGGTCTTCGGTTTCAGAAGAACGGATTCCCTCCCAGTGGGGGCGCAAGTTGGGCGCCGCGGTCAGTCCCTCAGAAAATGGCAACGTTGGCATATTCGTTTCGGGGAAAGGAGCGGGAAGCGAAATGCCGTCTTCTACCCAAAGTTGACGAGCCGGTTCCCGAACCATACGAACGATAGCTTGCTCATTTGATTGTGCTAAAGCGGCGAGTACGCCTTTGTTCTCGACAACGGACCGCGGCGCCAGCAGCCAGTCCCAGGCGAAGGCCACAGTCGTCGTTGCGCTGCGCGAATAAGACCACTGGTTCGGTGCACAACACCCACAACCGGAGCGACGTCGCCATTGTATTGGAAGCTTTCTCGCACCGCCCGCATTACCAGCGGTGCTAAACCCCAAAACGTGAACAAGCGCACCCGTTCCCATTCAAGCGCACGGAGGTCTTTTCGCGGTTGCAGCTCCCAAGCAAGCTCTGAAAATATGGTTCCGTTCAAAAAAAGATTCCCTGATACTTTACAAGTTTGTATATGTGTTAGAAAGCTGCAAGCGAAGATACCGGTCTCGAGCAACACGATGTTCGAAAGTCGAACGTCGCCACCGGTGTACAGTAGTGGCGACCGGCGCCCTAGACAAGAAGTCGCTAACGGATGTGCAGACATCTCCCAGCCGCTTTGGACCGGCCACCTTCTACTGGTTCCAACTTTTTCTCGTATAGTTCCACTTTGAGAGGTTGTCCGATAAAGTTCTCTCTTGTCGGCTCTGGAGGTCTTTTCTCTAGCACCGTACATTTCCTTATATTGATGGCGGCATTAAAGTCTCGGTTCACAAACTCCATCCGTTTCTTGCCATCATTGCTTGTTCTAACCAGCGCAGGTAGTCCACGAACTTTCGTCCTTCTTTCCATTTGCTCCTCCTTCAGCGGTCCGCACTTTGCTATATGTTCAGGGGTCCGTTGGCACTTTTCTTTCTCGACCATCTGAAGTGTACAACCCAGTTCATGGTGTGTATAGGACGTTCGAAACTCATCTATCGGTATCGTAACGAAGCGGCTTGTGCACTCCTTGTACGTTCTTGTTGACGGAGCTGTTGTACTCCCTTTCTTCGACGCCCAGCGTCCTGCCCCATACGCTACCAGGAGCCTCTGACTTCCATCCTCCTTCAAGGCGTTCAACCGATTGAAAAAATTCGCAACCGCCCGCTGTTTTCCACAATACAAATTCATTCGCAAACGAGCCTACCGGGGCTTGGTATACTCCGCCCACAGTGCATCCCCATGGGCAACACGAACATCCATGAATTTCCGAAAAGGTTCAAAGTCCGCTCCTCGGCTCGTCACCTCGCTCAAAGCTTCCAGGTGATCCTTCATTTCTGCATTCCACGGACCAATTTTCTTTCTTGCATTCACTATACCGGATTCTCGATAGTATCTCGCTCTGGCGAGCCTCAAAAGACGCATGTCTGTCTGGCGTAAGTTGCAATCAGTACCATCATCCGCACGCTTGGGAGCAGCGATGGTTATGATATTTGTGTTTCTAGGATCCCCGCCAACGACAAAGTCGTTATCCTGCACCTCCTGCATCGTAGGACCCGCCTCCTTCTCATCTTCATCCTTCGTCACGGGTGCAGCCGAGGACGGAACTGAACAATCCGCGTTCAAGCGCCGATTGTGTGCACACAGGGCTACCCCATCGGTTTTGATCAACCCAGTAAATACCTTTTGCTTGCTCACTTTGAGACATTTGAAATCGAAGATGTTCTTCCAGTACGTCGTCCGGTTTTCACCGGAAAACTCCTCCCTGCTAACATCGAACTCCGGACAGATCTCCTTCATGATGCCGTAAAGGATTCTGGAGTCGATAGTCACAAAATGTGACTTGATCTTGCCCAACGGAACCACGTCGAAGCGCTTCCCTATTAGGAAAGCCTTCCGTCTCTCCCACTCTTCATTTTTCCCGTTCAGCTTCATCTCTGCCTTGCGTTCGAGTTCTCGGTCCAAAAACACGAAATAGCGCAGGATGAGGCGGTAGTATCTTTCCTTATCTTTTTTCAACTCTGATATCTTGTCTGTTGGATTCGCCAGCCCCAGTACCGCACGATGCTCTTGTATAACCGCACGGATCGCAGAAGCTTCATTCGTGGTCTCGTTTGACGCCTTCTTGTCGACAAATTCGACCTCATCTTCATGCCTGCGATCTTTCATGATGCCACTGATAATCGCCCATTTTCCATTGCGAGAGATGCCCGGGTAGAGTGCAAACACGGCGCGTATCATGAAACGTTCGAGGTTCACTGTCCAATGGTTCTTCAGATTCGTGAGGTACTTCATCGCCCCATAGCTGTAGATATCTCGGTCACCCTTGTTTCGAGTATCTTTGAAGCTGTAAAAGGGATGTCTTTCGTGTAGGGCATGCACTTGCTCATTTTTCCCTCCGTGTTTGCCCTGAACCAAGCATCAGGTGACGAACGAAGGTCTTGTCGAAGATCTCGTCTGGAATCTCGACTGTTTTGATGGCCGCCACGTCGCGATACATCTCCCTCGCCAGATGCATCAGTCCTGACAACGCCTTGACGATACTCTTAGAGTACGAGTCGAAAAGGTTGTGGATGGCCTCTTGAAACATTTGCTTGTAGAGATCCTTGATGTAATTAAGAAGACAGGCTTTCACCACCATCTCGTTGTACAGTCGTCTTTCTTGCCGCCTTCGACGTGGGGCCTTCCCTCTTTCGGTTCTTCTTCTCCTCCTTTTCTTCTGGACTCGGCACTGTTTTTTGTTTTTGTTTTCCAGCAGCCGGCGACCCTGGGCCTCCAGGATCGTCGACTCAGTTTTTCATAACTTTCCATTTTTTTGGTTTTTTTGAAAAAAGCACTCTGTGAACGCTTCTCCAATATACTACGAAAAAAACACTTGACTAGACTTGTTTGAGTTTTGAAACATAAATGAACTGAAAAACTATACTTTGCTACGTCCTGAACGGAAATCCGACTTTTCCAGCTGAATAACACGCTACTGATCAAAATCGCGTTTCCCTTCAACAACGGCACCGTGCGCGTCGTGTCTCATGCCTGCCAGATCTCCCAGGTGCGCTCACTAGGCGTCGATTCGTTTTCCGATGACAACACCTTGCCATAGAACATAGAATCCAGATTGCGGGATGGATACTGAAATAAATGAGAGCGCTCATTATTCTTCGCTCCACCTTCAAGTTCCATTACTTATACTTCCTCTGGGATCTACTGGTCGTTTCGTATATTCTATCGTGCACCGAGTGCCTGCCTCGCTGCACCTGCAATAGCGCCCGTATCGTTGGAGCAGATGCATCACCGAGACAGAAGAGCTTTGCCATACCACTGAGGGCGTCGGATCGAGGAATACTTCTCCTCACACGGACTCGGAGTGCATAATCACTCTGGTAACCAGCATGCTGTGCTTAAAGGCCTACTGCCTGTGGCAGCGCGGAGCGATGTACTAGGAGCCACTGCGACCAGTGCAACGCCCAGAAGCAGCGTACCCGCTCCTAGTCCCAGGATAAACTGCGTTGCGGACGGACTGCTCAGATCGGACCAAAGCACCTGCCACTGGGAGGAGCATGAAGCACGAGGCTAGCTGTCTCGTACGACTCATGGGACCTTCCACCAAGAAGGTAAACCTTCGGCAATATGGAAAGCTTTCCCCTTTTAACGTTTCTCGTAGAGAGGTAACGAAATTGTTATCTCATTACTGCGTGGTCGCTCGTTGCTGTTCTTTTTCCTAGAGCGCAGTCTGTTAGCACACCTGGGAGATCTGGCGGGCGTGAGACACGACTTGCAACTCGCAGTTGAAGCGAAACACGATCCTGATCATTTGTAGACTTGTTACTGTGACTGGCAAGTTGTATTTGCATGAAAGTCGTAGCAAAGTATAGTCTTTCAGTTCTATCATGTCTCAACCACCAAGTAACTGTATTCAAGTGATATTTCGCGGTTTATAGCGGAAGCGTTAATCGTGAACTCGTTTGCAAAAATAAATAAAGTTATGGAAATGAAAGTAGAGGATCCTGGAGGGCCTGTGCCGCCGCGTGCCGAGAAAAATACGGAAAACAGTGCCGTCCATGAGGAACAGGTGAAGACGGTGAAGCAAAAGGGGGCGAACCGACACCAGAACCTGCACGAAAGACGACAGTACGACGAATTGGTAGTGAAAACCTGTCTTCTTGAACGTAACGCGGATCCCGTGAAGCAAAAGTTCTGAGAGGCCATCAGAAACCCTACTGCATCTCACTCCTTGAGTGTTTGTAACGCATCTTCAGCGCCAATTCATCTGACGAAGGAGATGTACCATGACGTGACGCACATCAAAAAAGTCGAGGCTCCGGAAGAATTGTCCAACGTGACCTTCCTTCGCCACGTGATGCTTGGCACATGGGAAACAACGAGGAGAAATGAGCGAGTGCATGCACTCTACGAAAATTACGCAGAGTGCCGCTCCAACGGCACTCGATATAGGGGTGACACAAATCTTCACAATTACGTGGCGATGAAGTACCTCTCGAATCTGAAGAACCAAACGACCATGAACCTGAAACGCTTCACGATACGCTCCATCTTTGCGCTCTACCCTGGGCTGTCTCGCAAAAGGATATGGGCCATCATGATTGGCATCACGAACGATCGTCGGGATGCACAGGAGATCGAATTCGTGAACAAGAGGACATCACACAGGAGAAGGAAGACGCTTCTTTGATCCGTGCGGCGATTCATAAGCACCGCGTGGTTTTGGGGCTTGTCAACCCAACAGAAAAGGTTTCAGATATGAAAAAAGATGTTTTTCCCGCATCCTGCGCTAGTTCGTGTTCCTGAAGCGTGAACTCGGACGCAAGGCCGAAAAGGAGCTGAATGGGGGAAAAATGGAGAGTTGTTGGAACGGAAAGCTTTCGTACTGGGGGAACGCTTCAATGTCGTTTCGTTTTGCAACATCTAGTCAATGTTTGTTACATTCGACTTCAGAGTCCTTCATGGCATCATGAGGGAGATCAGTCCAGGGTTCGATGTGAGGAAGATACGGTTCATCGGCGAGAAACCGGGAGACATACCAGAAGAACATCTTCGATTTGAGACATCTCAAAACGAGCAAGAAAAAGTATTCACGGAGATGATCGAAACCGATGGAGTAGCCGTATTCGTACACTATAGTCGCTTGAAGGCAGATCGTCCTGTTCCGTCTTCGCTATCGCACTTGGCGAAACGTGAAGAAAACAAGGAGGCGGATCCTGCGACACAGAAAGTGCAGGATAACGACTTTGTCGTTGGCGCGAACCCCGGAAACACGAATATCGTAACCATCGCTGTGCCCAGGCGTGCGGAAGATGGTACTGACGGCAACTTACGCCAGAAAGACATGTGTCTTTTGAGGCTCTCGAGAGCAAGATACTATCGAGAATCCGGTATAGTGAATGCAAGGAAGAAAATTGGTACGTGGAATGCAGGAATGAAGGATCACCTGGAAGCTTTGAGCGAGGCGACGAGCCGAGGAGCGGACTTTGAACCTTTTCGGAAATTCATGGAAGTTCGTGTTGCCCATGGGGATGCACTGTGGGCGGAGTATACCAAGCCCCGGTGGGCTCGTTTGCGAATGAATTTGTATTGTGGAAAACAGCGGGCGGTTGCGAATTTTTTCAATCGGTTGAACGCCTTGAAGGAGAATGAAAGTCAAAGGCTGGTAGTGGCATACTGAGCAGGGCGATGGAAGACCCGAAAAGGGTGTACGCCAGCTCCAATGACAAGAGCGTACAAGGAGTGCACGACGTTTCGTTACAATGCCTGTAGATGAGTTTCGAACATCGTATACACACCATGAACTGGGATGTACACTTCAGAAGGTCGAGATGGAAAAGTGCTAGCGGAGCCCTGAACATATAGCAAAGTGCGGACCGCTGACGGAGGAGCAAATAGAAAGGAGAGCGAAAGTTCGTGGACTACTTGCATTAGTAAGAACAACCAACGACGGCAAGCAACGTATGGAGTTTGTGGACCGTGACTTTGACGCCGCTATCAATATAAGGAAATATACCGTGCTGGAGACGAGACCTCCAGAGCCGACAAGGGAGAACTTTATTGGCAACCTCTCAAAGTGGTACTATACGAGAAGAAGTTGGAAGCAGTAGTGGGTGGCCGGTCCAAAAAGACTGGGAGGCGCCTGCACATCAGTTGGCGTCTTCTTGTCTAGGGCGCCGGTCCCCGTTACTGTACACCGGTGGCGACGTTCGACTTTAGAACAGCGTTGATGGCGCCGCTCTGAAAATTCGCGTACCTCCGCGAGGATGCCGCCACCAAACGACTCGCAGCGGTACTTCGAAGAGGGGCCCGTTCTTGCGCACCGCACGGACTGGAAACCAATCGCTGAGCGCTCAACTGCACAGCGCCCTGAGCCAGCACTGCAGGCAACCACAGAAGCGCCGAGCTGGTGGCGACAGGTGACGCGGCGTGGCGCTCGTGTCTTCCTCTTTTACGCGCTTCTTTATCCGTTGCTGGTGCTTTGTGTGGTAGGCGGTATTGTTGGTGGGTTCATCGGCGGTTTTTGGCTTGACTGGCACGCCATTCGACTGGCCGGCAACGCCTGGCTGGCGCTTGTCTCTATTCCGTATGCGACCGGTTTCCTTGCGCTCCTGTGGTTGATGCGAGCGGAGAGCTTCCGTGGGGCTTCCGCGGGCGCACTGAGCTTCGCATCGAACGCGCTTGGGAATGCAGCTAGTCGCTGCACTGCTCGCCTTTTGTTGTCATTGTCAATATCTGGGTCACTGGCGCTCCCCGCGTTTCTCTTCCTGAGCCGGCGGGTGCCGGCAGACGCAGCCCTGATCTGCACCGCAGGCACCGCTGTGATTTGTGCTTCGCTGGCGCTGTGGGCGTTCGTTTTGGAGAGTGACTGGCTGGAGCCGCGAACCTGGCTCGAGCCCACAGCCCCATCGAACGTGTGGATACGACCCTCGTACTGGCCTCGACGTGAACATTATATCGACCTGGAAGCAGCGCCTACACGGACTGGCGGATAGCTATTGAGGCTCTGAGCGCCTCCAAGATGCCTTCATTGTTGCGAAGCAGTGGCGCGTACTCGATTCCCGCGCTTCATCGCAGACAGGGCGGCGTTGAAGTGTTCGCGCTGCCTACTCTCCAGACGGCCACTGTGACATTCAGGGTGCCTCGGACGTCGGGCAATGCACCACTAGCGGGACACCGACGCAGCGCCTCTACTTGGGAGCTGCTCGCCTCACGTCGATGCATCCCGCACGCAAAACAGTACCGAGTGACAAGTTCGTGTCTCCGTGGCATCCAGGGTACCGCGTGCTTCCGGCACTCGCTGCTGTATTGAGGGATCTGTTCACATCACATTCATCACAGACTGGTTGCCGACGCAGTGCAGGCAGTGGTCGAGCAGCATCAGACCTTGTATTTTCCCAGAAACTCGATCGTGAATGGATGTTTACAATGCAGCTCAAAGTCTGATGCTCGGTTGTCTACGAGTGAGCACATCCTCAACGAATGTGTTTCGCAAGAAGAAACCAGGAGCGAGCAAAGCCATCTCGCATGCCAGGAAGCACGGCATCGCTGCAGACACCACGAGCGCATCTGGGCTCTTCATCGGTGGCGCCCGATCACGCTCGTGCTGCTCTGTCGCGGAGAGTCTTGACCTGACAACCACGACACACCATCTGTCATGAATCCATTTCCCTTATTCACAGGCATTGGACTCATGTCGGATTCTGGATAGCCTCCGCGAGCGGGTGGTATCGCGCTGTTGCGGGTGAAACCATCCAAGCGCATACCGCTTGTGTCCAAGCGTTCAAAGCGCGTGCTGTGTGTATCGCTCCGCACGAACTCTGAGGCTCGCGGTTTGGTCGTTCGTGATGGACACGACACAAGTCCAGCGCACTGGACTCTTGTCCAGTCCACGCCGTCCAACGTGCAGCTGATGTCTACGCGCATACGCACGGCACAGAGCGCGGACCCGAAAGCAAGACTCAATCGAATAGGTATCCGCATTGCATCACTTTTTACTACCAGGGTTAGCGTTCAGCGCGCGGACCAAGTCCTCGTCTCTCTCACTAGAGTCGAGCTGCAGTTGCAAGATACCCGCATCCAGGAATACCTTGTTGGAGCTCTTCGCTATTTTCTGCGCGATGTCTCTGGCGGCCTCTATCCGGCGGAGCTCAATAAAGCCCGGATTGCTTTTCATGGCATCGCCGATGAGCTTGGCACTGCGCGCTTCGCCCTGCGCCCGGATGATTGTGGCCTTCTTATCCTGCATGGCTTTTTCAACGAGAAAGCGACCGCGTTCCGCTTCTTGCTGCGCAACCTGCTTTGCCTCAACAGCTGCCGTGTATTCCTTGCCAAACGCTAGATGTGTGATGGATATATCGTCGAGCAGGATGTTAAAGTCCTTGGCACGCTCGATCAGGTTCCGCTGAATCAAACGCGACACCTGTTCTCTCTGCGTGATCAGCTGCGACGCATTAAACTGTGCAACAACTGCTTTTGTCACCTCATTCACGATTGAAGGCAGCACACGCTCGTCATAGTCCAGACCGAGCGTCTGGTAGATGACTGGTAGTTGTCGCGGGTCGGGTCTAGAGAGCACGCGTATCGTGATCTGAACCATCTGCAAGTCCCGGGAACCAGTTAACGTTGAAATAGAGCGTGGTTTCGCCCTAACATCATAGATGATCGGCACATCGATCCAGGGAATCCGAATGTGGGTGCCCTCGGGCACCACTGTGGGTTTCACCCCCACGAGGCGATTAAAAATGACAGCCCGGTGTCCTCCTTCGACTGCGTTCGACGTAGAATGTCTACATGGTTAGTTTGTGTTCATGATCCCAGGATTCTGAAGTATCCCCAGTTCGCCTATGCTTACCATTATAGAGCGCGTACTTGTAGAAGGCCGCTGCACCCACCAGCGCCGTAACCCCGAGGCCAACCAGGCGCGTGTTCATAGCGCCACCGCCGCCACCACTTCCGAATCCACCAGACGATAACGGGAACCGCATATCCTACCAGCCGATCCCAAATCGTTCGCACACGCACACACACACAAAATAGAGTCTCCCAAGGTATCCTAGCAAACACGCAAAAAGTACACGATCGTGCGCGCTCTTCAGTAACAAAACGCTCCAGCCAATAGGGGAGGCAGCGCAGCGCCCTGCGCCATCCGCCGTCAGCCGTCGACGCGATGTGCGCAGCATTGCTGCACTGCCCGGAAAGCGCGGCTTCGTATAGCTGGTGCTCTTCCGGAGACTGGGACGCAGAGCGGCACCTACATCGCAGTCGTATAACAGAAGCAACATCAGCAGAAGCACACGAGGGGAGTACGTTTGATTCGGTATAGCTGGAGGCAGCGTTCAACGACGGTTGCGTACGAGCGACCTGCGTTACGCTAGGGCGCTTTTTCTCGCGTGAACGACCGGAAGCGGTTGGTACCAGGAGTGCCAGCACCGAAGCCTCTTGTGGTGTGACTGCTACCCAGAAAGCGTCCCGCTGGTGGCGGGCTCGGTTCAGCGAGCGCGTGAGTTCGCTTCTTCGTGCGTACGACGACAGGCACGTAGAGACGCCAGCGTAACGGGTGTAGTGCGCGCCTCCGCCGGGTAACGCTCTTTACCATAAGGTCGCTGCTTCCAGAAAAGTGTGGTAACATTCGACTGGCGGTTTCACGAACGTGTCATAGTGACAACTGGAACAGCGTACCACCGGTAAGCATGGGTGGTACACCGCGCTACCCGTACCCACGCGACGTCTGGTCGCCAGCTGGCGGCTGGTGGCCGCATCCTCGCGCTTGGCGTAGGAACACTGCAGTGGCAGCGTTCGGCCTCGTTCTTGTTCTGACGCCGATCTTCATCTACTCTGAGCAGATCTCCGAACGGCCTGAGGACGCCGCACGCCAGATCCCTTGGCGGCCGTGGGTCAAGGTGCGGGCAAACTCCATGACGTCAGAAACTGAACCCGGGCAGCACTGAGGGCCTTGCTGCAGCATGCGGCGGTGCGCCGAGAGCACCAGCGCTTGTGGATGGAGCTTGTGCTTCCAAGTCGATCAAGGAGCGGTCACGCGAGCGACGATATAAACCAGAGATTCCGACGCGGTGAGATTCTTCTCTAAACGGAACGGACAGGAAAGAATGGCATTTAAGGGTTCTATTCGGAGCGGCGCGGACATCTGACCTGTGTTGCATGCGCGGCGCTCCGTGTATCTGTTTCCATATGAGTGCTGTTATGCGCTGTGGCGAGCAGTGCCAGCGGCAGCGTCTGGTACCAGTATCGCCGCTAACAACCAGCACACTACACTGCACACGCAGTGCAGCCGACAAGCTCCAGGACGGCAGGTACCAGCGATACACTTGGAGCAACGGGCAGGTTGCGCTTGTCCGATCGTATCCGTTGAGATGGATGCGCATGCTTGTTCTCGCTATCGAAAATGCAACGGTTGTGTGTCACTTTCGTGAACCGAGTTCGTCTGCGCCAGTCTTTATCGCGTATCTTGTTGCGCCCGAGAAAGATACCGTAAAAACACGAGAAACACACCAAGGGTCCCGCATCACCATAAACGTTGAAGCTCGCGAAAACGTGCTGCCCTGGTATCCCAAACCGCGCAAACGTCAGCCAGCGCCGTCCGCTCCCGCGACCGTAGAATGCATCGCTGGCGAACGTACAACTCACCTCAGGCCCTTTTATCACTCAGAGAACAACATGACGAAGTATGACTGTGCTAGTGTCCCGAAAGATGCACCGCTGGCGACCATAAACTGCACCTCAGGCCCTTTTATCACTCAGAGAACAACATGACGAAGAATGACTGCGGTGGTGTCCCACCAGATGCACCGCTGGCGAACGTACAACTCACCTCAGATCCTTCCACCGCACTATAGACAACAACACCCTAGACGTCAAAGCTGCCGTCAGCGACTGCAGCCGCAGGATGAGCGCGTGAACGTCCCAGCTCCTCCAACGTCATAGCCTGGCAACGAGTGCCTGGGTCTCGCGGTGCACCCGGGCGATGCGCAGGGCGCGGGCGCGATCACGTCAGTCGTCTTCTGCCGAGGGACGCGCTTTGCTCCCAAAGAGCAATCATCATCGGAGAACGTGAAGGAATGTTTCTTTCGGGTATAGGTCTTGACGGGATAGGTGTGCACACACGAGCAACGAATGCCGGCATAAAAAACGTGCGACCAGGGTGCAGGAGACGTGCGGCAGGGGCTTTTCGCTCGGGCAGCGTCTCGACATCCATGACGTTGACACGGAGGCGCCTCCTGCAACTGGGTCTCGGACAGGCGCTCGTTTGGACACTGAGCGGACTCGCGTGGGACAAAGCCAGAGCAGCGAATGAGAAAGATGTCCCAGAACTACCGTTTCCAGTGCAGGTCTTAGAAAAAGGTACCGGGCCTCAGCCGCAGACGGGCGACCTCGTGGGGATCCGCTTCCGAGCGGCCTATAATGGACGGGTATTCGACGACATCATGGACTCGTCGGAGCCATTCTACATGCGTGTTGGTTCCGGTAACCTTGTGAAAGGCGTCGAGGAGGCAGTGAAACGTATGCACGTCGGAGACTTGTGGCGCTTGGAGTTGCCGCCCGCGTACGCCTTTGGGAGCAAGGGCCGCAAGCCGTCCCCCGGGAAACCCGCGATCCCGCCGAACGCGACGGTCGTATATGAAGTGCGCCTCGATGAAGTACCAGGACGCGAGCAGGAGTTGCTTGAAGTCACTGGCGGCGAGCTCCGCGAAAACGACTAGTTGTAGGCGTGTTGTCCGCGCACAGTGCTCAGAGAGGCGGCATCGCCACACCGACGAGACCCAGGAGGCAGCGCGGTTTGCAGCACCAGAGTCGCCGCGATGCCGCTACACACAGCGGCTCTGGGATCGAGCATGACGGACTAGCGGGGTTGGTCACAGTCGCAGACGTCGAGAAGCACATGGACGTACTTGCGGTGGCGTTCTTGCGACGAGCGCCCGACGCATGTCGTTCTCGGGCAGCGTGATGCTCGACGCGGTCTATACTGAAGGACAGCGGGTTCAATTTGGGCATGTAGTCACGGCGAATGGAAAGGTCGATGTCAGCGAAGGTGCGCACAGGGTGTGCGTCAGGGCAACCTGGGGGCAGCTCGCTGGGCACCCTGTGCCTCGCGACCGCAAAACCCCGCGTGGACGCACAGGCTACCCAAGCGCAGCGTGCGGGCGGTCGATATAGACAGTGCAACAGCGTACGGCGGCGATGCAGTCGTCCACGAGCACCGTTGCGGCTTGTTGCCCATCGTGGAAAGCAGTTGTCGCGAGGTGTTCTGCATGCGGGCGCGCTGATCGATAGGTGCGCCTCGCGGCCAATGTGCAGCGGTGATGCCTCTTACGCAAGTGAAGCGATGTGTATTCCATACCTTGGCGTCATCTGTCGATAAACCAAGCGGGTCACGGTCAAGGATACATAGCATTTATCGATGAAGCGGGCGTACTTGGCACCACCGAGAGTTCACGTATTTCCCGTCGACATGCTGACTGGAGCGGGGCCCATTCGTTACGAGACGCAAATCACAGAGAACCGAGCCGCGCTCGGCGCAGTCACGCTGTCTGCAGTGCGATACGCTCTTTAGGTTGCAGCACGTTCGACGACGCATTACAATGGCATCCGCGTACCGCCCTGGTATCGCGCGTATGCAACGCAGAACACTGGTTGCGTTCCAGGGGCCAGGGTTGTCGGCTGATTCTAGGGTTTTGGCGGCAGCGACGGCGGCCGAGTCAGAAGCAGTCTTCTATTCGCGCTTGTCGTTGGTATGGGCATTGCCGGGAACACCGCGTGGCGGGTCGCTGTGGATTTCACGCAGCCTACGCCAGCTCGGTGCGTGCACTCCACCGGATACTCAGGTCTGCTGTGCATCGCAACGCAGCTGACGCACCAGTTCTTCGAGCTGGCGCGTTGCTCTCGTAAAGTGCGCTCCTTTCCAGTACAGTTGGTGACATCGCGCACATTCGTAAAAGATATGAAAAGAATTCACAGTTCGCTGTGGCAACAACGTCTGCACTTCTTCGCGAGAGCGCTGCTCGAAGCGAGCACAGTTGCACTGTATACATCGAGCGAGAAAATTCTCCGGGGCTGGCGATAAGCGAAATTTTCCCAGCACCTCACGAGCCTGAGATTCCGTCTTTGTCGATGAGACGTAATAACATGGCACGCCGTACCGAGTTGCTCGTGCGAGCACGTCTGCATCGCGGGTGAGGATCACCCTCGGCTTGCTTGCCGAAGGAGATCGAACGTCTTCCTCCCGGGTCCAAACAAGTTCGAAGAGAAGCGCTAGATCTTTTCCGCACGTATGCAGCACATCCAGGCCCAGGGCACGCAGGCGTCTGACCAGGCCACCCATGGTACTATCCACAACAAAATACCCCCGTCAACGATCATCAAAGTATGTTTCCGTCCAGGTCGTCGATGCGCGTAGTCGTCTCTTGTCGGTGAGCAGCGCGGCCGTGTCCGACACCACCGCACGCACATTCGACTCTGGATGTGACGTTGTCGTTGTCGTCGTTAACCAGACCGCCTGACGATGCCATTGCAGATCCGAGGCCCGCAGCGCGACCACGCTCTCCGGCGAGCCGCCAGACAAGAACATGAGATCATCGGCAGCATCCTTGCCACCGTCAGCGACCTCGCCACGACGCAGTGCAGCGTCCATGAATGTAAGCACCGGTGTCCAGCTGCCGTGTCCACCATCCACCCGCTCGCAACGAAGCCCAATGGCCGAAACCGCACCTGACGCGAAACCAAAAATAGTTTCCAACTCAAAAGGCGTTGCAAAACGCAGCGCCCCGCTGCCAAGACCCAAACGTTCGGCAATCTCGCGCAGTGGTGCTCGACGCTGCCCCTCCATGACGACGAGAATCGGGCGCTGTTCGGCACCGCCAGCGATGAGCGCGATGCACTTGCCCATGCGATCCGCAGCAGCGCGCTGCAGCGACGCCGGCGCCCGCTCCAAAGCGGCCAATCGATCAACGAGACAAAACGGACCTGCCAGCAGCGTCTCGCCCACGCGATACACAGGGCGACGTCGCCATCGCTCGGGCGCCCGCTGCAGCGCATCGCACACGCGTTGCAGCGCATCGTAATGCAGTGCGTGTGAGGTATCTTCCCCGGACACGTGTCCACGCGTGGATGATGCATCGGCAGCGGCAACCGTGATACGCTCGATGCGTGCGAGCGCTGCCTGCGCCGTCCGCCATCCAGTGCGTATCAGCGACGCGGATGCACACGGAACGTGCCGCCGTAACGCCAGCAGCACCCACGCGTCGAGGGCGGCGTACTCGATCTGCGCTCGTGTGAGCGGGCGGGCTTCCCAGTCACTGCAACGGGGTCGCTTATCGAACGCGCGTCCGAGGAAGACGGCAACGAGCTGCGCGAGGCCCACTGTGAGACGTCCGCGACGTCGCACGCTGGTGCGTCCAACCAGAGTCGCCAGGTCAGCGCAAAACTCATCCGTGCCCTCTGAACCGATCCGGTCTAGGTCTCGCAATGCGACGATTGCGTCAAAGCAGGAGAGACCAAGGTATGAGTGTCGGAGGCGCACAAAGTCGGAGCTGAAGCAGAAACCGACTTTGAGAATCGCTGGTGAGCGAAAAAGGCGGCGTAAGGCTTCATTCAGCCGCATTGCGAACAACGCATCCGCATCGATCCGTAGTAGGTCTACCAGAAACACATCCGCGGGGAACGCTATCTGGAGAAGTGCACATCGCGGTTGAAGGCCGCTCGTTCGCACCGGCCTCCATTCCACGTCAAGACCGACGCAGTGAGGGTCGAGCCACGGTGTCTCCGCAGTGCACGAGTCCGAATGCTGATGCAAAATGCTCTCGACAAACTGCATCAATGTGTGGACGGCAACGGGTGTATCAACCATGTGGATGCGAACATGCGGCGGCAGCCGAAGCACGCTCAATGGAGGCGAATCCATTGCTGCTGCTGTCGTCGGGCTTGAATCGGTTACCTGGCTCGCGGGTTCGCCTGTACGCTGGGCTGTGAGCGCGGGCGTTGGTATCGCATCCAAGTCCATAAGTGCGATCCCATGGAGGGGTCTCAGATCGGCAACGCGTCCAGCAGACGACACACATGGCGGATCCGCAACAACTCGACCGCGGAGAAAGTGCAGTGTATCCACGCCTTGCAAGCCATTCCAAGATTCGGCGCATTCGTGAGCGAGCGACCATTGCTGCTGGGCAACCAGCTCCTGGAACAAACGGGATCGCTCCTCTTCCCAGACGACACCGTCGAGTACGCCTAGTCGGCCGAGCATTTGCAGCAAATCGACTGCAGCACGCCAGCACCTGCGTGACACGCACGCCCGCATGAGCACTACTGCCTGTTCGGCTGCTGCTGGGTGCAATGTCTGGAGCTGCCACTGGCGGATCATATTTACCAAGATTCGAGGGTCTGCGAAGCGTTTTGCATTTGCAGCATCATCCTCCGGAGCGAGCAGTAGTCGCCAGTGTAGCACTTCACTCGCCAGCGACTGATGCAGCTGACGAATGTTTGCAGGGGCAACGTCCTGTGCAACGTCCGTATCGAGCTGCGGATGATCGTCGAAAGCCCACCGATGCGCACTTGAAGGGCACATGCTGTCTCGACACAAGACAGCATCGACCGCAGTTAGAATCCCTCGCAACGTATTGTCCGTCCAGACAAACTGATCTCGAGAGGCACTCATTGAAGACGAAAACGCTGGTTGGGTCGAGGACGGCGTCACGGGAGCGTCTCTCACGAGTGACTGCATCATCCAGGCCGCTATGAACAGAACGCGGTCGCGACCGGATTCCACTGAGCCGGCCATGAACTGAGCCAACACCTCAGACACTGCATGTACAATCGTCGTTCTCGCTTCAGGATGTTCGCGGAGCAACTGTTGAAGTTTTTTGCCTAGACGAAAGGCCTGCCGCCCAAATTCGTCCATGCCAAGATCATCGTGCCTGTGCCGCGTCGGGCGCAACCAACCGAGCTCGCCAAGCCATCGCTCCAATGACCCATCATCGCGTTCATGAGGCGCATGCTTCGTAGCGACAGGTCTTGTGACACGCTTCGAACCGGGCGCCGTCTCTTGAAGTGGGAAGCACTTGCGACACCGCGTCCGATAGTGCTGACGACAACGCACGAGCTTTTGTGGCGTCGCTTGCGCACGCAAGAAAACGCTTTCGCCACCAGCAACGTCACCGTCCGACTTTCCGGCACCTTGCATGGCCAAGGCGCACGACGGTGCCTGCTCACGCTCGTGTAGATGCACGAGCTGCTCCTCTCCAGCCACTGCAGCTACTTGTGCGCACGACAAATCCAGGTGTCGCTCAGAGCCTGCTGCTTGTGACGACGATGACGCGAACTGGGTACGTGCCACCCGCTCAGAGGCCGTCGTGTCGCGCAGGCAGCACCGCGGGCCTACTGGTTCAACCGCTGGGGCGCACTTCGTTGCTGGCGCTTGCCAAGCTTTGCTTCGCTTCACCCTCAGCCGTAAACGCAAGCGCGTCACGTTCACTGCGAAGGCCGAGGAAAGCTTTTGACGCATGAAACGTGTTCGTTTTCGCGCAAAGCACCTTCGCCCAGCTGCTAGCGGATACCTCTGGCTCCGCTGCAGTTGCCCGCAGGCAACGCCTGACGCTGCAGTCAACGTCGAATAACGAGCGAGGAATGCGCTGCGGCTGGAGCGAAGCGCCGGTGGGCGTCCACCGGCGCAGCTCAGGGGGAACGATCGTTGAGGCAGGCGCTTTCGTGGCGTACGCTTTATGGGCCTTTACCTCGAGTGTATTTTATCCTCAGGTGTGGGTAACCAATTGCTTATCCATGGTGCATAGCGGATGCGTTAGAAGTGCGTTCATTGGAAGGAAGAAAGGCTGTCATCGCCGGATGCGATAAAAAATACCAAAAAAATGTCTCTTGTCGCCGACTGCCGAGCGACGGCGATAAAGAAAAACAAGAGGGCATCTAGGCGAGGAAAGGCGTTCGCCCGGCCTGGCGATGGCCAGACTCCAGGGGTACAGGGGGGTGGGGGGGGTTCGACTTTGAGCAATCCCTGAATTGTTGCGTTCAACCAGCGGCACTGCATATAAGGAGTTTACCAACGAAGACTTTTCACACCACGATCGATACCAAGCGACGTGTGTGGTGCTGGAGACGAGAAACCCGAGGAGCTGACGCGATCCAGCCCAGTCGGACAGCCGCTCACGGTCGACTTGTACAACGACAAGTTGGAATCAGTACCAAGGGGCCGGTCAAAAAAGCCGCGAAGCACCTGCACGTCGGTCTCTCTACATACACGCTACGGTCGGAATGCACTTTGGTGCTGCATCGGTGGCGGCATTCGTACCGCATAGCGTAGCACATACCGCTCCCTAGTCAGGCACGATGCATCACGCGAGGTCGTCCGCTGCTACGCGAAACGCGCTTCCAGCGTCGTGTCAGACGACACCCATGTCACCATAAAACGGAACGGGTGCTCTAACTCGAGCGTACACTTTAAAGTCTGGGTCTTCTCTGGGGCTGCTTCTTTTCCGTGCGCTTATTTCCGGCTTTACCGAACAAGTACAACTTCGCCTCTGCTTCCAGCTTCCGGTGCACCTCTGACGACTGTACTCCTCTGCACCTCGACTGTCGCATACCGGCTACGTTGCATCGATATGAAAATTGCCACTATACCTCGACCGTTGCATACCCCGTGGGCTCTACTCTCGCATCGCGCAAACGCTTGCGTCGGTGCTATCCCTGAACTCGGCCTGCGCGAAAGCGGCGTACGAGCGTGGTGGTCAGGGTATGAGCGCCCCGCGATTCCTCATCGTTATCTGCAGTATCAGGCCTTTTGTGGGTATGTATGTATGTTCGTCGCCAGCGAAAGCTTCGTGAAAACTGGAACCTCGAGGAGTTCAAGCGCCTGCTCCAGAGGTTTCCAGCGCACAACGAGCAGGGCTCGTCGTTGTTTCGTGTTCTCTCTGGCTCGTGGCGCAGACAACGATACGCCCGGGTACGCAAGCAGAACACCGCGGCTTCTAGACTGCCAGCTCAGTCGACGCACGCTGCTGCAGCTTCTCGGCTGCGGGTTACTGGCGGTGAGCGCGTCCCCTGCAGCAAGCGCTCCGTACGAGAAATCAAAAGTCCAGGCACAAGCGGTGCTTGGAGAACCCCAAGGGAAGCAGAGTTGGGCAACGCGCCTCGCACCCTACTCGTCTGACACAATCTATCGGCTGGCAACGAGCGGTGAACACGCTTCAGTGCTTGCGGTTGATGAAGAAGCTTGTTTGGATGCGCTTGCGAGAAGCGCGGACCTGGTGCTCGTTGGAGACCATCCGCGCTCCCAAACGGACCACGCGATGGAAGCCCGAATCGTCGCTGCGTTGGCACTTCGCGTCGCACCCAACCAAGACTACAGCCAAGAGAGGAGCTCGCTCGCTGTCGCATCGGACGCTTTCGAACAAGCGCACCAGAGTCACTTGGACGATTTCATCCAAGGCCGTATTCAAGAGGAGGAGCTTTACGAGCGAACGAAATGGGATGAACGATGTATGTGGCCCTACGAGCGCTATCTGAACCTTCTTCGAACGTGTCGATCTCTGGGTGTCAACCTCGTGGCGCTCAGTATGCAGAATACGCATCGTAAGGCGCTTGAAAAGCAGGGACTGCGATACCTCCAGGAGAATCATGCCGTGCGACGTTTGTACTTCCCTGAACGCGAAGGCATCTGCGATGAGCTAGTGCAGTACGCATCATCGCCGGCATACAGACTCTTCGCTTCTCAAGTACTGGAGCCGTTCTTCATGACCATGCGTCGGTACGGATCCACGGATCCCGATGTTTCGTTCGCGAGCTTCTCCGAGGCCGCGCTTGTGCAGGACGCCGCGATGGCGGCAGTGCTACGTCGCTGGATGACCAAGCGTAAGCGCCATCCGAGAGCGACAGCGTCCCGTTGCCGTCTGCTGGCCTGCTGTGAGTTGCCGCATGTCGCTTTCGGCCAGGGTATTCGCGGCATGCTGGAATGGTGGCAAAAACTGGACAATGAGAAGCAACGCGCACAGCATGGCACAGCAGGCGCAACTGTGGATGCTGCGCGCCCCGCGACACTGCTTGGCGCTGATCCAACCGATTCCGTCATTCCAGAGGAAGGACCGACAGAGCCCATGTTATCCATTCAGACGCTTGTGCTGAATCCAACAGTGGTTGATGTCGGAAGCAGAACCGTGCCGGGTACGGAACGTCGTGATCTATTCTCTGGAAGGCGCATACGTCGCTTGCGTTTAGAGCTGCCCAGAAACATGATGGAGGAGAGTCCACTGCTGGTATCCCCAAAACGTGCGTTCAACGGAATCCTCGATGCTGAACCGAAGGAGCTCCACGCAAGCGCAGCGCAAACTAGCGCACCAAATGGAGATGCAAGTATAGGCTCGTCGGAAAGCCCCGTTTCCACTGCACCACTGGTAATCGGGGATTATCTCTGGATCAGTGCTTCGAAGAAAGGACGCATTCAGGTGTGATCTGCGCCCGCCTCGAGTGCGGATACAGGTCGGTGCATGCTCCAGCCGGTGGCGATTTCTGACGTTTCTGCTTGGGCTTCTCACGGAGAATGCGAACGCTTCGTCATGAACCCAGAAGCCGACAATGCGACCTCGAGAACCGTATGCATGCGACATCTCCAGAACGTACTTCCTCTGCAGTCTAAAGTTGTCGTCGCTTGGAACATGGTGCTGCTTGGACGCAACTGGGATTTGCCGGCACATTTGCAAACAGTTTCCGACACGACTGCACAGCGTGTGCGTTCTTCGCGGGTACGAACGCGTCCCATCCCATCAGTAACCAGGGTAGGTGCTTGTTAGCCGCGCTTCGTGCGCCGCTTCTGCAACGCAAAAGCAGTTTCTTGAGCCGCCTGGAGAATCGCCGCGAGTTGTCTCGCGTCTGGGGCAGGTTCGCATTCACGCCCTGCGCCTCGAGCCATACATACAGGCACGGTCGTTCCGATGTAGCCTCGCCAGCCAGCTATGTGCTCGGTTGTCTCCAGAATGGAGCCCTATGAGCGGCCAGCATCCGTCACTCGATGAGACGCCGACGCCGCTAACGGGCGAGTAAAGTACGTGAGCAGAGCCCGCAGGCCCTGCCGCTCCACCACCGCTGGAACGTGGGCAAAGGCTGGGTTTCCCCTCCAGTTGAAGTTCCCCAGATGGAGATACGCTGTCTGGAACGCTTCTGGCAACGGCAGCTGCAGATCGTTCTTGTAAACCTGCAATGAGCGCAAGTCGCTGCACATCGCAAGTTCGGAAGGAAGCGTTCTTAACTGGTTACGACCCAAGTTCAGCGTAAGCAGTGCTGTGCAACACCCGGTAGCGGGCGGCATTGTTTTCAAGGCGTTTCCGTGCACATCAAGATGCATCAACGAGGCACCGCTTCCGTTCTCCGGGTCGAATAGTGAGGGCGGCAGCAATTTAAGTTGATTGCCACCCAAATATAGAGTCTCGAGCTTTTTCAGCGATAAGAACACATCGTCTGGGAGCTGCTCCAGGACACCACCGTAGCTGAGGTCAAGTTCGACGAGCTCCACCGGAAGCGCCTCCGTGGGCACTGCGACCAGCGGCGCGCACCCTAACCACAGTCGCTCCAGGTGCGGTAGGCTCCGTCTGAGAACATCAGGGATTTTGCGCACATTGGTCATGAATAGGTTCAGGAAGCGTACTCGGTGAGCAACGCCGAGCTGCACGAGCTCCTGCAGGACGCCGGTGAGCTCCAGCTCCGTCAGCGGGCTCTGTGACAAGTCCAGCGCACCATCAAACGAAGACTCCGAGCAGCGAGCAACTCGTTCGCTGATCCAACGAGACGATGAAGCAGTTGCATTGGGAGTGCGGTCACAGACCTCTAGCATGGCTTGCAGGATGCATACTCTGCCTTCGCGGCAGCATCTGAAACAGAAGCGCAAACCGAGAATCGGCGTGCAGACGACACCAGGCGACGACCTCCTGGCGTCCATGATGAAAATAAAAAGCCATTTAGGCCAAGGTTCCACCTGATCCCCGCGTGGCACTGGTGTCGGACACTTTGGTGGACAGCGCTCGACATCCGGTGTCGCACTGAGGCAACCTGGGTGGATCTGCACCTAGAGTGGACAAGGAGCTGCAATAGCGACGTAAGCAAACGGGTACGTAGTCGCCAACGTTCCTAAGAATCGACTCCATTCGAGCAGCAGCAGCAGCAGCAGCAGCAACGGCAGTACCGCGTCGTCTAAGTTGAGCGGATGTCACCGATACTCCTCGTCTATGGTTGCATGCATGCGGAGCGACGCGGTGCTCTAGACAAGCAAACGTGAAACCCTTTCCTGGGAGCGTTCATCGATGTCGCGGGGGCGTATATCGCTGCAACGCTCAGCGCTCGTGCTCGTCGCGTGCATCCGTTGGGACGGTTCTTGTCTCGCTTTGAAGTTACGAAGATCATGCCTCGAACAGGGCAAATTCGCTGTAGAGACCAGGCTGTTGCGAGTTTCCAGCGGAACACACACAAAGCAAACCACGATGCGTTATCGATCCCAGCGAGTTCGTCGTCGTCGATGATTCGTAAAGGTACTGGTGGTCTGTGTGGGCGAAGCAGACGCATCGACCGCGTTGCAACCATTCTGGCAAGTTTCGTTCGAGGGGATGCTCTCCATTTCCAACGAGCGTGTAGATTTCAGGGACCCCTGCGACTCCAAGGCCGGCTGTGATCGTTTCTGACTCCCCATACCGTGTTTGCCTTCGGTCGGCTGCAGATGTTCTCGGGTACACCCGTCGCTTGAGCGCAGTGCGTTGCGCTGCTTGGATAGGTCTCCAGTTGCTCGCGCTAGTGCAGTAGCGAACTCGGTGAAGGCTGGCGCAGCAAACGTGCTCCCGTATCCGTATGCTGGAATACCACCGGTGGCATCGACGGTACTCCCTGTCCACATTCGCCTTGCACTTGGACCAAAACGGCCATTTTTCACTGGCGGAACGCGCAAATGCTTAACGCTGGTCTGTAACTGCGAGCTGTCAAGTAGCGCTGGTGCGGCAGACACCGGAACCATACTGCAGTTCGTTGTACGAACAAGCGACACTTGTTGGTACTCCGGCTCAGCGCCAGTGTCAGACGCCGCGGCAGCTTTCCCGCCAGCACCAGCGTTCTCGCTGTTGTCATGGATAGGCACGCTGTCAAAGAGGTCCTGGGAGCCTTTGTTGTTACCTGCCGAGTTCTTACGTCGTCGCTGTCGTCTCGGCGGTCGAAACGGGTCCAGGCTCCGAAGGTCTCGTTGTGAGTGGGCGCTTGCGTCCGACGTGGCAAGTTCGTGTACCTCTTCCCGAAGACTGCGCTGAAGCTCGTATGGGAATGGGCGAACTTGCTCGTGCTTGGAAGTCGTGGTAACAGCCCGGCGCTTTCGAGCGAGCACTTCTGCAAGTGCTACCCGCGTGCGTTCACTTGTCTCACGCTCGAGCTCCTCTCTGGTCAGCGTTGGCCGTACCGGAAAGCTCCCAGAGCACATAATGAATAGTAGCGCCTACTCCTAAACATTAATAAACGTAAAACAGAACACCGACTGTTCCAATGGTCAACAGCGAGGAATCCCGTTCGGTTGCGTATGGCCGGTTTCGGAAGAGTGCTAGCAAGAACGCCTTGAAAGAATGGAATGATATACCCATATGAGAACAAACCTAACTAAATCCGTACAATGGCGTGTCCATTGAAATCCGGGGCGCTTCCGACGATCACCAGCACCAGCATTGTGGGATTTTTCTGCGACTGCTTTCTTTACTCCTTCTCTCTTTGGCTTTACATATGCCGATCATCCCTTTTTCTCCAGCTTCGTTGTCAACAGTCGAAGGATGTTGGCAGCGCCTCTCATGTCTGGACCTCGATGCTTCTGGCTGTTCTTGACGCATTTCATGCACGAGCGGAAGTTGCGATCTCTGTTTCACTTGCTATTGTCATCTTCTTCGTAGACATTCAGGGTGCGCGGTTCACCACAGGACCAGTTCGGTATGATCAGGTCTTCTCATACAACCACTAAACCTCCTCCTATGAGATCCGCTCTGTGCCGCGTGAGCACTTGCTTCCTTGATCAGCAGATGCCCTCGACGGGTTCAGAGCGCTCGTTTTGATTTCCTCGCATCCGATTCCGCCCGCCGTTGCCGTATCCTGCAACCAATGGCCTCTTCTGGCTGGTCCCGTCGGCGAGTACGCTGTATGAAGCACACGCGCTCGCACACTGTTTCATTCGACAGAGGATTTGCGGAAAGCGAAGTTCCCAATGACTGAACAAGTCCCGGAAGTCGAGTTAGGGCTGGAGAACGAGTCGAGAAATTTCGATCCGTATTCGCTCCCTTTCTACAAAGCGATGCGCACGCTCCACTGGGAGCGACCCTTGCACGACTCAAGTCCGTGTCCAAGACCCATTTGCATGGAAGCAGATGAGACAGAGGCTTCATGGGGTGTATCCCATTCGATTTGTCCTACTGCTTTGGAATGCGGTTTCGTCGATGGCCGTAAAGAGCAGAGGATTTTTCTTTGGAACGAAATCTATTATTTGACTTGAAGAGTGCTTTCAACGTTCGGCATGCGCTTGCGAACAAGCCATCTGGAATCGACGTCAGGTTTGCTCCTCGTCGACACAGCAGCGAGAATTGCAGCACCCACGAGTTGTCTTGAAACAGAAGATTCGAAGACTTGAGGCATGCGTGAATCCCGCATGCTACACGTGCTGACAGCAGAAGCGTTGCTGCTTGAACCCATGAATTGGATATGGATATTGGATCTTTCACAAATCGTTCTTCGGTTGCGTCGCGAATCACCTCGATGACGGTGACGGAACGAATTGCAGTGGCAAAGCGTCGAAGAATGCGCTTCGAAACGACAACCGAGAACCTTAACACTACGCAAGGATCAATAAGCCCTGATCGCTGCACTTGGAATGTCGAGGTTGAACATCGAAACAAAAGTTCGGAGAAAAATCAAAAGGCAAGAACAGAGCAAGCATATCAGGCTTTCTTTTCAATCATGCATCAGTGGAGTCTGGGTACAACGCAGTCTCCTGCGCTAAAACGCTACCTGGTGAGTCACCCGCGAGTCTCGTGCAAAGCTCTGGTGCGCAGTATCGTGTGCAAAGAGGGTGTTCGGTAGCTCTTAGCGTGCGTACGGCATCGAGCGTGGGAAGAGCTGCCAGTGCTTCAAAAAATGGATATACAGCTGCACCCGTAACGCGCATTCGGTTCCGTTTACCGTACTGGACGGAAAGCGTTCGCAAGCGGTTGCTGCGGGCCGGTCAGAGATGCCTCCCGAGGTGCCTCTGCCCATATCATGTTGCTGCGTTCGAGCAGAGCAGGTTTCGGGCCTCGACACCGCATCGTTCCAATGTTGGGCAGTGCGAAAGGCATGCTGTTGTACGCAATCTGGATTTGCTTGCTCACTGATGATGCTGGTTAGCTTCGCTGACGCTGCGTCCCTACACGTAAACGTTCTCCATTCGATGGGAGCAAGTTCCCAGACTGCAGCCACCAGGGATCGACCGAGTATTATGCCAACGGCAGTATATGCTCAAGAGAGTGGCACTGCCCGCAAGCCAGTTGCACCGTCCACAACCTGTTCATGGATGAGATCCGTGAGCACGGCTCCGAGCCACCAGCCGAACGCGCCGAGGGCCAGACTGCCGAAAAGGA